>Ga0105047_10009117_pt1 | contig 16392 bp, 17 predicted proteins | sample MAT04_FD_78384 | JGI IMG/M metagenome (GOLD analysis project Ga0105047, IMG submission 78384) | Freshwater microbial communities from Lake Fryxell liftoff mats and glacier meltwater in Antarctica - MAT-04 (megahit assembly) | ecosystem: Environmental > Aquatic > Freshwater > Ice > Liftoff...
AGCGTGGATGATCTGCTCCGTATTTCGGGGATCAGCACCAAGTTGCTCAGCCGTGTGCGGGAGCATTTGGTGGTTGGCAAGCCGCCTCAACCGTAGCCGCCGCGCCGCTTGCTCTGGTGGCGACCTTCCGATAAGGTGCTCTCCCGTGACAGTGACCCGGCAAATGTTAACCCTGTTCCATCGCGCCGTCGGGCAATTTGTGCCACTTGACGAATTTCGACGCGTGCTGGATTCCCCCAAAGCCAGTGTGGCCAAGGAACTCGCCGAGTTGGAGAAACTAGGGTTCGAAATCGAAGCGCACCCGCACTGGGGTTTCCGTCTGCTGCAGACGCCGGATCGGTTGATGGCGGACGACTTGCAAGCGCGGTTTCAACCGCAGACGATCGGTCATCAAATCCTCGTCTTTGAAGAGACGGCCTCCACAAACGACGTGGTCGAACATCTCGCGCTGAAAGATTCGACCGAGGGGGCTGTCGTCTTCGCGGAAACGCAGACGCGCGGACGTGGCCGGCACGGTCGGGTTTGGACTTCGCCGCGCGGCAAGGGATTGTGGTTCTCCGTGTTGCTGCGCCCCCGGTTCCCGCCACCGCGGATTACCATTGCCGCCAGCGTGGCCGTGGTGCGGGCGGTGCGCGACTGGTGCGGGGTGGAGTGCCGGATCAAATGGCCAAACGATGTGATTGTGGACGGCAAGAAGCTGGCCGGTATTTTAACGGAAGTGCGCGGCGCCACAGCCGTGCTGGGGCTGGGAGTAAACGTGAATTGTCAGCCCACGGACTTCCCCACCAATTTGCAGACGGTCGCGACCTCATTGGAAATTCTCACCGGCCGCCGTCACGACCGGCCGGCGTTGGCGGCGCGGTTGCTGAAAGAACTGGATCGGTATTACCTGCAAGCCGCGCAAAACTTTGACGCGCTCAGCGAGGAGTGGGCCGGCTTGAGCACCACACTCGGCAAACAATTGGTGCTCACGATTGGCACGCGCCGGATTGAGGGCCAGGCTTTCGCGCTGGATGGCAATGGCGCGCTAATCTTGCGGCGTGACAACGGCCAGACGGAGCGGATCGTCGGCGCCGACGTGACGGTGGAACGATGAGTCGCGTCCCGCGGTGTTTGCTCGTGGATGTCGGCAACACCAACACCAGTTTTGCTCTGGCCACGCCGGCGCGGATTCTCCGCCATCGCGAGGTTCCCACGACGCGAAATCTCACCGTGCCGTTCCGACCGGGCGAATACGAAGCGGCCGTCATCGCGTCAGTGGTGCCGGCGGTGACGAAGTCGCTGGTCCGGGCGGTGGGAAGTCAGTCAATCGTCGTGAATGCTTTTGCGGATTTGGGGATTGGGGTGAATTACCCGAACAAGAAACAGATCGGTGCGGATCGTTTGGCGAACGCGGTGGCGGTCGCGCAACTGTACGGCGCGCCGGCAATCGTCGTGGATTTTGGCACGGCGGTGACGTTCGACATCGTCAACGCGCGCCGGGAATACGTGGGCGGTGTGATTGCGCCGGGACTGTCGGCAATGACGGATTATTTGTACCAACGCACGGCGTTGCTGCCGCATCTCACGTTGCGCGAACCGCGGTCGGTGATCGGGAAGAGCACGGTCGGGGCGATGGAAGTGGGATCGGTGATTGGCTACCGGGGATTGGTGAAAGAGATTCTGGGAGCCTTGCAGCGCGAGCCGGGGCTGCGGCAGGCGGTGGTGGTGGCGACGGGCGGATACGGACAACTGCTCGCCCGCAAAATTTCGGCCATTGACCATGTGAATCCATTATTGACCCTCGAAGGTCTGCGGTTAATCTACGTGCGGAATTTTTCTCATGAACCGAATTGACGCCACGTTTGACGCCTTGCGCGCGCAGCAGAAGAAAGCGTTCATCGCCTACATTTGCGCGGGCGATCCGAGCCTGCCGGCCACGGCGGCGTTGGCGCGGGAGTTGGCGGGGGTGGGGGTGGATGTGTTGGAGTTGGGGGTGCCCTTTAGCGATCCGCTCGCGGATGGCGTGGTGAACCAACTAGCGTCCGAGCGCGCATTGCGGGCCGGCACGACGTTGCGCGGCGTTCTCGCGATGGTCGCCGGCTTGCGCCGGGAGGGCTGTCAAATCCCGATCGTGTTTTACATCTACTACAACTTGGTTCATCAACACGGTCTCCCGCAGTTCGCCCGTGACGCGGCGGCGGCCGGGGTGGACGGCGTGTTGTCGCTCGATTTGCCGCCCGAAGAATCGGCGGGCTACGAAAAGGAATTGAAACGCGCCGGGTTGCACGCGATTTATCTGATCGCGCCGACGACGCCGGAAGAGCGGATTCGCGAGATCAGCCGGCATGCGGGTGGTTTCATTTACTACGTGTCGCGGGAAGGGGTGACCGGCATGCAAAAGTCGGTGGCGACTTCGATGGCGGCACGGGTGGCGACGATCCGCCGGTATGCGGAGGTGCCGGTCGCGATTGGCTTTGGCGTGTCCACACCGGCGCAGGCGCAAGAGGTGGCGGCGGCCGGCGATGGGGTGGTGGTGGGCAGCGTGATTGTGAATCAGATTGCTCAACACGGAAACGATCAACAACTGGCGGCGCGCGTGGCGCGGTTTGTCGCGCCGTTGGTGAAAGCGGTGAAAGCGATATGAATTGGTTAGTGATTATGGCCGGCGGGTCCGGGGAACGGTTTTGGCCGATGAGCCGGCGAACGAAACCGAAACAGTTGCAACCCATCGTCGGGAAAGATTCGATGATCCAGCAAACCGTGGCGCGGTTGCGTCCGCTGTTTGACCCGGCGCGGATCGTGGTGGTGACAAACCGCGTGCAGGCCCCGCAGGTGCGGCGACAGTTGCCCGGCGTGAAACACGTGTTGGCCGAGCCGGTGGGCCGCAACACGGCGCCGTGTATCGGTTGGGCGGCGGAGGTGATTCGCCGGCGTGACCCGGGCGCGGTGATGGCGGTGGTGCCGGCGGATTCGTGGATTGGCGATGTGGACCGGTACCGGCAAGTGGTGCGGGACGCATTGGCGTTGGCGGCGGAGCGGGAGGTGTTGATTACCATCGGCATCAAACCGACATCGCCGCAGACCGGGTATGGGTACGTGCGGTTGGGGAAGCGGTTGAATCAGCGATTTTTTCAGGCTCGGGAGTTTGTGGAGAAGCCGGATATGGCGACGGCGCGCCGGTATGTGAAGAGCGGGGAGTACCGGTGGAATGCCGGGATGTTTGTGTGGTCGGCGGCGACAATCACGGCGGCGTTTCAGCAGCATCAGCCGGCGATGGCGGCGCAACTGGCGCAAATCAAGGATGCGCGGTCGTTGGCGCGGATTTATCCGAAGCTGGAAAAGATTTCGGTGGATTACGCGATCATGGAGCCGGCGGATAATGTGGTGGTCGCGAATGGCGATTTCCCGTGGGACGACGTGGGTGACTGGCCGGCGATTGAACGGCATTTTGCGAAGGATGCGGCTGGGAACGTGGCGCGCGGGGCGTTTATGGGCGTGGATGCGCAGGGGTGCGTGGTGGTGAGCGACGCCGGGCATTTTGTGGGTTTGATTGGGGTGACGGATTTGGTGGTGGTGCACACGGCGGATGCGACGTTGGTTTGTCGGAAGCAGGATGCGCAGCGGGTGAAGGAGTTGGTGGTGAAACTGGGAGCGGAACCTCGGTTCGCGCAGTTGCTCTGATGCGTATTCTGGGTGTTGATTACGGGCAGAAGCGGATCGGGTTGGCCATCAGCGACGAGACGGGGACGATTGCGGTGCCGTTGCAATACGTGACCGGCTTGGCGGGAGTGGTGGAGTTGGCAACGCAGCGGGGGGCGAAGAAAATTGTGGTGGGCGTGCCGGTGCGGTTGGATGGGCAGCCGACGCAGCAGACGACGTTGACGTTGCAGTTTATCGAGAAGCTTCGCGCCGCGACGACGGTGCCGATTGCGAAGTGGGATGAGCGGTTGACGAGCGCGCAGGCGAACCGGGTGTTGATCGAGGGCAACGTGAGCCGGCGCGACCGTAAAGAGAACGTGGATAAGTTAGCCGCGCAGTTGATGCTGCAAAGTTTTCTCGATGCGACCAACCTTCCGACCAGCGGCGATGAAGCACCTTAAGTTGACGATCGGCTACGACGGTACGGCATATGGCGGGTGGCAGTTGCAGCCGAATCGAACTTCCGTGCAAGGATTGGTGGAAGCCGCGCTCGCCGAGTTGGCCGGTCAGCGGGTGGTGCTGCACGGGTCGGGACGAACCGATGCCGGGGTGCATGCGCGCGCGCAGGTTGCGAGTTGCGCGGCGACGTTGTCGCTGAAGCCGGCCACGGTGCGGCGAGCGCTCAATGCGCATTTGCCGGTGGAAATCCGGATTTTACGGGTGCAGGAGGTGGACGCGGCGTTTCACGCGCGGTTCTCCGCCAAGGGGAAAGAGTACCGGTATCAGATTGATGTGGGGGCGGTGGCGGATCCGTTTTTGTGTCGGTACGCCTGGCATCATCCGCGACCGTTGGATGTGCCGGCGATGCGCCGGGCAGCGCGGTTGTTGCAGGGGCGTCATGATTTTGCGGCGTTGTCAGCGAAACCGATGCGGCCGGTCGAATCCACGGTGCGGACAATTAGCCGGCTGGCGATCACGCGGGCGGGGCAGTTACTGGTGATTTCGATTCAGGCGGATGGGTTTCTTTATAAGATGGTGCGTACCATCGTGGGGGCGCTCGTAAAAGTGGGCGAGGGGAAGTTGACGGGTGACGAGATGAGAGAACTGCTGCGGGCCGGCAAACGCGTTCCCTTGGTGGTGACGGCGCCGGCCCACGGACTGTTTTTGTGGCGAGCAATTTACAAGAGGTAACGATCCATGGTTCGGCATGACACGGTGAATGATGAGACGATGGTGGCGAAGCGCCGATCGGCCGGCGAGATTTTCCGCCGGGTTTTTGGTTACGTGCGGTTGTATCCGTGGTTTGCCGTGGCGACGCTGGCGTGCGCCGTCATTACGACGTTGGCCGGGCTGGCGTTTCCCAAGTTGACGCAGGTGTTGATTGACGATGTGATCGCGCCGCGCCGGGCTGATTTGGTTTGGGTGGTGGGGTTGAGTTTGCTGGCCGCCTGTTTCTTGCGGGACTTTTTCAATTTTCTGCGGATTCAATTGAACAATCGGTTTGAGCAGCAGGTGATTTTCGATATGCGCCGGGACTTGTACGACAAGCTGCAACGGCTTTCGGTCCGCTATTTCGACCAACGCGCGACGGGCGATTTGATGACCCGGGTGATTGATGATGTGAACTCGGTGGAGCGGGTGTTGATTGATGGAATCGAGCAGGGGACGGTGGCGATTCTCGGGATCGTGGGCGTGGGTTATATGATGTTTACGTTTGATGCCACACTGGCGGCGTGGGCGCTGGTGCCGATTCCGTTGTTGGTGGCTGGGGCGTTGATTTACACCACTACCGCGCACAAACGGTACCGGCTGGTGCGACAGGCGAGTTCGGCGATGAACTCGTTGCTCAACGATAATTTGCAGGGGATCCGGCAGATCAAGGGGTACGGGCGGGAAACGCATGAGTCGGGCCGGTTCCAGGCGAAGGCGGACGAGTTGCGCGGGGCGACGTTGAAAGTGATGGGCGCGTGGTCGGTGTATGGGCCGGCCATGGAGTTTAGTGCGTGGATTGGGTATGTGGTGGTTTTTTGGTTGGGCGGCCGGGCGGTGTTGAACGAGGAGATGACGCTGGGCAAGTTGGTGGGGTTCTTGGCGTACGTGGGGATGTTTTACGGCCCGGTGCGGCAGTTGCATGGATTGAATCAGATATTTCAGGCGGGCCGGGCGGCGGGGGAACGAGTCTTCGATATCATGGATGCGCCGATTGAAGTGGGCGAGCAGCCACAAGCGGCGGTGTTGCCGGCGCGGGTTCGGGGCGAGGTGACGTATCGCGGCGTGGGGTTCGAGTATCGCAGCGGGTTGAGTGTGTTGCGCGATGTGAGCATCCAGGCGCGGCCGGGTGAGACGATTGCGCTGGTGGGACCGACGGGCGCGGGGAAGAGCACGATCGTGAATTTGTTGGCGCGATTCTACGATGTGACGCAGGGGCAGATTTTGTTGGATGGGCAAGATATCCGGTCGGTGACGCTGGATTCGTTGCGCCGGCAGATCGGGATGGTGTCGCAGGAGGCGTTTTTGTTTAACGGGACGATCCGCGAGAATATTTTGTATGGCCGGTTGGAGGCGACGGATGCCGAGATCATCGCGGCGGCGCAGGCCGCCAATTGTCATGAGTTCATCATGCGGTTGCCGGAGCAGTATGATTCGCGCGTCGGCGAGCGCGGGGTGAAGTTGAGCGTGGGGGAAAAGCAACGGGTGAGCATCGCGCGGGCGTTGTTGAAGGATCCGCCCTTGTTGATTTTAGATGAAGCGACCGCCAGCGTGGACACCGGGACGGAGAAGCTGATTCAGGAAGCGTTGGACCGATTGATGGCGCATCGAACGAGTTTCGTGATCGCGCACCGGCTTTCGACGGTGCGGCGGGCGGATCAGATTTTGGTGCTGAAGGGCGGGCAGATCATCGAGCGGGGGACGCACGAGGAGTTGATGCAGCAGGCAGGATTGTATGCGCAATTGTGCCGGGTGCAGTCCACGGCGTTGACGATTGAGGAGCAGATCGAGTCGGCGGAGATGCCGGTCGGTTAATTGTGCGACGGGACAAGTGCCAAGTCGTCGGCAAGCGCGAGCCGGCACAGGACGGCGGCACGCAGTGCGGTGGAGATCGCGCTGGCGGCGAGACATTCGTCGGCCCGGTGCATGGCCACGGGATTATCGGTCACGGCGATGAGCGGAGTGGTGCGCAGTGCGGCGGATGCTTTGATTTGTTGCAGCACGGCCGACGCGGTGGGATGCCGACCGTCGAGGACGATCAGATCCGGCGCGCCGCGCTCGGTAGCGGAACACGCTTCTGCGGCGACGGTGCTGAGGGCGCAGAGTAGTTGGGGATGGGATAGGGGTGCGGCGAGCGAATTGGCGCCCATGATGTTGTGGCTGACGATGCTGACTTTCTTGAGGCCGCAGTCAGCGCGAATCTGCTGGACGATGTCTTGGAGTGACGCGGAACCCTTGGAATAGAACTGTCGCGCCCCGAGCGAGAGAGCGTGCTCCACATCCGCCGGCCAAGCCCGATTGGAGAGCATGAAGACCGGCACGGTGCGGAGGTCGGTGCGACGTTGAAATTCCTGCAAGACTTCAAAGCCATTCAGCTTGGGCAGCATGATGTCGAGCAGCACGACATCGGGATGGGTGGAGACGGCGGTGGCAACGCCTTGTTCACCGTCGGCGGCGGTGGTGACGTCAAACCCCTCGCGGCGAAACTTCTCACTGTAGATCCGGCGGATTTGCTCGTTATCTTCGATGAGGAGGAGTTTGGGCATCGCTCACATCATCTGTGTTTAGACGTGGTTGGGACCGGCCAATTGGTGGTGGTCCAGCTCTTCCTGAAGATCGAGCGTGCCTTCGAATAGTTCGGAAAAGCCGGCGACGGCGGTGGAGATTTGCGGGGCTTTTTCGAGACAGAGCTGGCTGAGTTTGGCGCATTGAGCGGGGTTGCGTTGGCTCAATTCGGCCATGGCCATGATGACGGCGACGTTGTTGTTGATGGCATGGCGGACAGTGCGCAAGTTTTGAAACAGCGTTTCCAACTGTTGTTGGCGTTGCTGGCTGTGTTTATCGTGCTGGTTCATCAAGTCTCGTTCGAGTGCGGTGGCGTTTTCCATGTTACCCTTTGTCCCTTCTTGTTGGTTCGGTTGAGGCGCTCAATGTCTTGCCTCACGGACACCTTTCAAGCAGAGGGTATGCCATGGGGTTTGGTGATTTTCGTTGGGAATGACTTTGGTTTGTGGTTAACCTGCTCCCCTGCAATGACGAAGCGATTCATCCAGATCGGGGGCGCCCGCGAGCATAACCTCAAGAATATCAGCGTCCAGATTCCCCGGGATTGCCTGACGGTGATCACCGGCTTGAGCGGGTCTGGGAAATCGAGCCTCGCTTTCGATACCATTTATGCGGAGGGCCAGCGGAAGTATGTGGAGAGCCTGTCCGTTTACGCGCGTCAGTTCTTGGAACAGTTGCAGAAGCCGGAAGTGGATTTTATCGAAGGGCTGTCGCCGGCCATCGCGATTCAACAGCGAGTTGGCGGCTCCAATCCGCGATCCACCATCGCCACGGTGACGGAAATCTATGAGTATCTCCGCTTGCTCTTCGCCAATATCGGTAAACCGCATTGTCATCTGTGCGGCAAACCGATCCGCTCGCAGACAGTCAGTCAGATCGTCGAGCAGATTGCCGACATGGGAGAGGGGACGCAATTGCAGTTATTGGCCCCGTTGGTTCGCGGGCGGAAAGGGGAGTTCCGCGATGTTTTGGCGCGGATCAAGACGGAAGGTTTTGTCCGCGTCCGCGTGAATGGGGAAGTTCGCGATGTGACCGACCCGATCAAGCTAGATAAGAAACGGTCGCACACCATCGAACTGGTCGTGGACCGACTGACGGTCAGTGAGAAAAGTCGCTCGCGGCTGGCGGACTCCGTTGAAACTTCGCTGAAGTGGGGGACTGGATTGATGCAAGTTCTCCATCGTCCGGCGACGGCAGCCGGGACGACACCGTGGGAGGAGCGGTTGTTCAGCAGCCAAAATGCGTGTCCCGATTGCGGCGTCAGCTACGGTGAACTAACCCCCCGTCATTTCTCATTCAACTCACCGTACGGCGCCTGCAAAACGTGTTCCGGACTCGGCACGAAACTGGTGTTCGACCCGGATTTGCTGGTGCCGGACAAACAAAAATCCATCACCGACGGCGCCATCGTGGCCTGGCGGCGCGGGGGCCGGCGATTGCTGATTTATTACAAGATGCTCCTGCGCGGGTTGGCCAAACATTATGAGGTGGATCTGGACCTGCCGTTCGCGAAACTGCCAGAAAAGGTACAGCACGTCTTGCTGTACGGTTCGGGGGGCGAGGAACTCGACTTTACGTATTGGCGCAAAGGCGCGTGGCGGAAGTTGCAGAAGGCGTTTGAAGGCGTCATTCCCAATCTTGAACGGTTGCACGCGGAAACCGATAGCGAGTTTACCAAAGTCCGTCTCTTGCAATATATGCTGGGACTGCCTTGCCCGGACTGCAAAGGTTCCCGGCTCCGACCGGAGAGCTTGGCTGTCACGGTTGGCGGCAAGTCCATCGTGGCCGTGACACAATCGAGCGTCACCGACGCGATTGGATTTTTTCAGTCGATCACTCTGTCGGAATTTGAGCGGCAGGTGGCGACGGAAGTTCTCAAGGAAATCGTGACGCGGCTCGGATTTTTGCGGAACGTCGGACTCGGCTATCTCACGCTCGACCGGCCGAGCGACACCCTCTCCGGCGGCGAAGCCCAGCGCATCCGGCTGGCGACGCAAGTGGGTGCCGGTTTAGTCGGGGTGCTTTATGTCCTCGACGAACCCAGCATCGGACTCCACCAACGCGATAATGCCCGGCTGCTGGAGACCTTGAAGAATCTGCGTGATCTTGGCAACACCGTGATTGTGGTGGAGCATGACGAGGATACGATTCGGGCTGCGGATTATATTGTGGATCTCGGCCCCGGTGCCGGGTTGCATGGTGGAGAAATCGTGGCCGAGGGGCCGTTAGCCACGATTCTCGAAACTCCGCGCTCACTCACTGGTAAGTATTTGCGAGGCGAATTGCAGATTCCTATTCCTCGGACCCGGCGGACGGCGGATCGCGGGTGGCTCACGATTGTCGGCGCGCGCGAGAACAATCTGAAAAACATCAATGTCCGCTTCCCGATTGGACTACTCACCTGTGTGACCGGCGTGAGCGGCTCCGGCAAGAGTTCGTTGGTGGATGAAATTCTCCGCAAGGCGCTGTTTCGCCGGTTCTACCGGGCCAAAGATCGTCCGGGCGTGCATGACAAAATCACGGGCTTGGAAGAACTCGACAAGGTCGTCGTCATTGACCAGTCGCCGATTGGTCGGACGCCCCGATCGAATCCCGCCACGTACACGGGGGCGTTCGACCACATTCGGAAGATGTTTGCGCAGTTGCCGGCGGCGCGGGTGCGAGGGTACGGCCCGGGTCGCTTTAGTTTCAATGTGAAGGGCGGTCGCTGCGAAGCATGCGGGGGCGATGGGATTCGGCAGATTGAGATGCATTTTCTGCCGGATGTGTATGTCACCTGCGAGCAGTGCGCTGGTCGGCGGTACAGCCGGGAGACGCTGGAGATTGCGCACAAGGGACGCAACATCGCGGATGTGCTGGAGATGAGTGTGGATGAAGCGGAGGAGTTTTTTCGCGCGATACCCAAGTTGCGCGCCATTTTGCAGACCCTGCAGGCTGTCGGACTTGGCTATGTCAAACTGGGTCAGCAAGCGACGACGTTGAGCGGTGGCGAAGCGCAACGAGTGAAGCTCGCCGGCGAACTGGCCAAGCAGGCGACCGGGCGCACCCTATACATATTGGATGAGCCGACGAGTGGATTGCATTTTGCGGATATCGCCAAACTCCTCGAAGTGCTCACGAAACTGCGCGACGCCGGTAACACGGTGCTGATCATTGAGCACAATTTGGATGTGGTGAAGAGCGCGGACTGGGTGATTGATTTGGGTCCCGAAGGCGGGAATGCGGGCGGTCAGATCGTGGCGGAAGGCACACCCGAGCAAATCTGCCAAGTCAACGAATCGTACACCGGCCATTTTTTGCGGCCGGTGTTGGCCAAGGGGACGGCGCGTTAAAGCTCCGCTTCTTCGATGGCGCGAATGAACGACTCCCGGTCGGGAGCGTCCAGAAGCCGTGCGCGCACATCGTCCTGTCGCAGTAGCCGGGCTAGGTTGCCCACCACACGCAGGTAATCGGTCACCATCTGTTTCGGTGTGCCGATCAGGAAAATGAGGCGGACCGGTTGATCGTCTTTGGCTTCAAACGGAATCCCCTCGGCGCTTCTACCGACGGCGATGAGGATTTCGGAACACTGCTCCGTGCGCGCGTGGGGGATGGCGACATCATGGCCGAGAGCGGTATTGCTGACGCGCTCTCTTTCGAGGATTTCCCGAAAGAACGCCTCGAAATCGGTCACACACCCTCCGCTGGCCAGCAAGGAAGCAACTTCTCGCAGGGCTGCGGATTTCTGGTGTGCGGAAATGTTGAGATTGATCCGCTCAACCGTTAGCAGCGCCGCAATTTTCGATGTGGCTGGTTTCATAGGCTCAAACGTTGCAACCGCTCCATTTTAATTTCTGTCTCAGCACTTCAAAAAACGAATGTCCCTGTGGCGTCATCAAGCGCACGGGTTTCGCCGTGCGTTTCACTTCAATCTCGTCGCCCACTTGCATATGCACCTGCACCTGACCATCCACCGTCAACAACAACTCACCGGCGGCGCTCGCAACCGAACACCGCGCCACGGAATCTCGGCCCGCAATCACGGACCGGTCGCTCAACGCATGGGGACAAATCGGCGTCACCACAAACGCACGGGTACTCGGCAACAAAATCGGTCCACCGGCACTGAGCGAGTAGGCCGTTGATCCTGTGGCCGTGGCGAAAATCATGCCGTCGCAAACGTATTCTGTCAATAACTCACCATCAAGCTCGATGCGGAGTCGGACGATGCGGGAGAAGGTGCTCCGCGAAATGACCGCGTCGTTCAGCGCCCGGTGCGTCTGGAGTTTCCGGCCGGCGCGCACCAGCGTGGCCTCGATCATGTGCCGCTCGCTGATCTGATATCGGCCCGCGAGAATCTCGTGGATCGAGGCCGTCATTTCCTCGCACCGGACGCTGGTGAGAAAGCCCAAGTTGCCAAGGTTGACCCCCAGGATCGGCGCCGCCGTGCCGGCTAGCTCGCGAACGACCCGCAAAATCGTGCCGTCTCCGCCGAGCACCACCACCAAATCGGCGCGCCGGCCAATCGTGGCCAACGGTTGCGCCGCATTCGGCCGGCCAACGATGTTGGCCGCTTCCAGATCCAAGGCGACGGCAATGCGCCGTCGCTTCAGCAACTTCAGCAAATCAAGCAGCCGCGCACGTGATTCCGGTTTGTCGCCGTTTGCCGCGATGCCGATGAGTTTGGGTGGGCTGTTTTTCAAGGTTTGCGCAGGACGATCAGGAACTCTTTGTTGCCGGCGGGACCAAGTAATGGTGATTCGATCAGTCCGATCAATTCCAGACCGAGCGAAACGGTGGCGAAAGTGGTGATGGAAGCTTTCACTTGTTCGTGCACGTGGGAGTCTCGCACAACTCCACCCTTTTTCACAAACTGTTTCCCGGCCTCAAACTGCGGCTTGATCAGCGCGACCAATTGGCCGCCGGGTCTCAGCAAATGGACGACCGCCGGCAAAAGTTTCGTGAGGGAAATAAACGACGCATCCATCGTCACTAAGTCGGCAACGGTGCCGATGTCAGTTAGTTGAATGTGCCGGGCATTTAACTCATCGTGGACGACGACCCGGGCATCTTGCCGTAGTCGCCAGTCGAGTTGGCCCTTGCCCACATCCACCGCGTGCACGCACCGGGCACCGTGTTGCAGGAGGCAATCGGTAAACCCGCCGGTAGAAGCTCCAATGTCCACGCACACGCCATCTCGGCAGGAGAGAGCGAAGGCATCGAACGCGGCTTCGAGCTTGTAACCGCCCCGGCTGACAAACCTCTCGGCAGCCGCCACCTCCAACGCGGCGTTCTCGTCCACGAGGTCGCTGGCTTTGTGCGCCAGTTGGCCGTTGACCCGGACGGCTCCCGCCAAAATCAGCCGTTTGGCTTTTTCGCGGCTCTCCGCAAGTCCCAACTCGGCGAGACGGACATCAAGCCGGGCGCGCATTCGCGGTGGCGGCGCCGAGCACGCGAAACTGTTGCGGGCTGGTTGTACCGGCCGCGACTTCGGCCAGCAGTTCGCGGGTTTTGGTCAAGCCGGCAGCGGTGCTGAGACCGTACTTGTCTTGGATTTCCTTATTCGTGCTGGCGTGCTCCATGAACTTGTCGGCGTAACCGACCCGCGCCACGGGGATCGTGATGTTGAGGTCGTGTAATGTTTCCAAGACCGCGCTGCCGAAACCGCCCATCAACACATGCTCCTCGATGGTGCAAATGACTTTGGAGATCCGGCCGTATTTCTCAACAGTTGCGACATCAATGGGTTTGCAGAAACGCGCATTGATCAGCGCCACCGACAGTCCATCGGCCTGCAATGCCGCCACCGTTTCCTTCGCGATCTTGCTGACCGCGCCGTAGAAAAACACGGCCACGTCCGTGCCATGTTGCAACACTTCGGCTTTGCCAACTGGAATCAGTTCGGGTTGCGCCTTGATCGGGACGCCTTCCCCTGCGCCGCGTGGGTAACGGATAAAGATGGGGCCATGATTTTGCAGCGCCGTCCACATCATGTCCACCAGTTCGTCCTCGTTATGCGGCGCCATCAAGATCGCGCCCGGGATACACCGGGCGTAGGCGATATCAAACACCCCGTGATGGGTCGGGCCGTCGTTGGCCGACAAGCCGGCGCGATCCATGCAGAAAATCACATCCAAGTTTTGAAGCGCGACGTCATGAATGATGCAGTCATAGGCACGCTGCAAAAACGTCGAGTAGATCGCGCACACCGGCTGGAAACCCATCGTCGCCATGCCAGCCGCGAAAGTGACGGCGTGCTCTTCGGCAATGCCGACATCGAAGTAGCGATCCGGGTGGGCTTTTTCCAATGCCCCCAAGCTCGTGCCGCTGGGCATGGCTGCGGTGATGCCGACCAGTTTGGCATTCTTCTCGCAGAACCGCACCATGGCGGCGGCGAAGACATCTTGATAATTCGGCGGTACGCCTTCCTTCTTGGCCGGCGACTTACCAGTCGCGATGTCGAACGGGCCGCAACCGTGAAACGTCTGCGGATCATCCACCGCGATCTCGTAGCCTTTGCCCTTCTTGGTCAGCACGTGCAACAGAATCGGTTCGTTCTGCGTTTTACAGTAGGTCAGTGTATCAATCAGCATCTGCTGGTCATGGCCATCAATCGGCCCGAGATACCGCAGTCCGAATTCCTCGAAAATCATGCTCGGCAACAGGAGACCTTTGACCGCCTCTTCCATTTTACCTTCGAGGTGCACCAAGTCGGGACCGACGCGCGGAATCCGCTCAATGAAGCTGCGGAAATCCTTATGCAGCCGGTTGTACCGCGGATTGGTCGTGATGCGGTTCAAGTAATTGGCAATCGCGCCAACGTTCTTGGCGATGCTCCATTCGTTGTCGTTGAGAATCACGAGCAGCTTCTTCGTGCTATGCGCCACGTTGTTCAGCGCTTCGAGGGTGACACCATTTGTGAAAGCCGCATCACCGCAAATCGCGATCACATTTTCATCGGTCTTCGCCCGGTCCCGACCGACCGCCATCCCCAACGCCGCCGAAAGCGCCGTGCCGGCATGGCCGGCGCCGAAACAGTCGTAGGGACTTTCGGAGCGGAACGCGAACCCCATCGGGCCGCCCGTCTGGCGGATTTTGTGAAACACCTGCCGCCGGCCGGTCAGGAGTTTATGGACGTACACTTGATGGCTCACGTCCCAGACGAACCGATCCTTGGGCGACTCAAACACCCGGTGCAACGCGATGGTCAGTTCCACCACGCCGAGATTCGGGCCGAGATGTCCGCCCGATTTGCTGAGCACGGTAATCAGCTCCTCGCGGATTTCCTTGGCGAGTGTGGTGAGTTGCTCGGCCGATAGCAATTTCACGTCTACCGGCGAGTTGATCATGTCTAGATAACGTCCCATCGTCGTTTCTCCTTGGTAACTACAACAGCTTATCTTCGTCGGCCGGACCCGGCTCGGCTGTCTCCGCCGTCTCAAACGGCTCCAACGCCACCGCGCCATCGGCCTTCTTGGTGAGTAATTCGATCTTCTTTTCCGCCTCGTTCAACTTCAACGAACAAAACCGCACCAGCCGGGTGCCTTCCTCATACTTCTGCAAAACATCGTCGAGTGGCAACTCCGCCGCTTCCATCTCCGCGACAATCGCTTCCAAGCGCGCCAATGCACCCTCGAAACTCAAACCCTTCTCGGGCTGCGCCAGCGCGGTATTTTTTTTCGTGTTCTTCATCCGGAGAGCGTCGAAACCGATTTCCGTCCAACCGGCGGTAACCTCTGAATTTCTGGACAGTGACACTACCACAGCGACAAACCGGGCAGCAAGCATCCATTCCATTGATTTTTGGAGCGCCCTCGCGTAGTGTCCGCACAAATTTAACCTCAAGGAGAATCATGTCCGGCATCAATCTGCGCCTGAAAAAACTGTTCAACGGGAAAAAGAACCTCGTCATCTCGGCCTTGGATCACGTGATGGAGTACGGCGACCAACCCGGCATCGAGGACGCCGCCAAGGCGATTGCGAGTTGTAACGGGACGGACGCGCTGTTGATGTCGCGCTTCATGCTGAAACGGCATTCCGACCTGATGGCTGCGGCCGGTGCCCCCGCACCCGTCGTGCGGATCAACTGGAGTTCCTCCTTCTACTACCCCCTCGAGTACCGGCAGGGCAACACCTGCATCGCCACCACCGTGGACGACGCTGTCGAAGCCGGCGCGCAAGCCGTCATCTGCTCCTTGTTCCTCGAAGAAGCCGACGAACGCCGCGAAACCGACAATGTCCGCGTGTTTTCCGAAGTCGTCCGCCAGAAAGAACGCCTCGGCATTCCGTTGATTGGCGAATGTTACGTGGTGGAACACAAAGAAATCAGCGCCGACCAAATGCACGCCAAAGTCAAACGCGTCACGCGCGTCATGGCGGAGTTGGGGGCCGACCTCATCAAATGCTTCTTCACCGGCGACCGCTTCCACGAAGTCGTCGAAAACAATCCCGTGCCGGTCTTCACGATTGGCGCCGAAAAACTGGCCACCGACCTCGCCGTCCTCCAGAAAGCCGCCGCCAGCGTGAACCAAGGCGCGCGCGGCATTATCTTCGGTCGGAACATCTTCATGGCCACCAACCCGCCGAAACTGATTCGCGCCCTCAACGACGTCATGAACGCCGGCCTCACCCCGGCCGCCGCCGTCCAACAGCACGGATTGTGAATCACGCAGCCGCATCGTGAGTACGCGGATGGTAGGAGCGCGGGCGTCCCGCCCGCATCCCTTCCGTCTATCTGAATACCGTTGCCTTCACGAATGCGCGCAGTCGGGCGATAAATGCCCCGTGTCGCATTTGCTTTTGACGACCATGGGGGTGCAGGAGGAGGAGGGGGAAAGCTGTCTGCGGATGCCCCGTGTTCCGGTGGCACAAGCGTCCCTGCTTGTGTGCCTTCTGGATTCAATCCGGACCCCCTTTCGCTCACACAGGCTGACGTGAGCGCGACTGATCCATCGTCAAACTCAGAGCTGCCGGCCTAGTTTGTCATTCCTGAGCGTGCCGAAAGCGGAGTCGGACGAC
>Ga0105047_10009119_pt1 | contig 16391 bp, 17 predicted proteins | sample MAT04_FD_78384 | JGI IMG/M metagenome (GOLD analysis project Ga0105047, IMG submission 78384) | Freshwater microbial communities from Lake Fryxell liftoff mats and glacier meltwater in Antarctica - MAT-04 (megahit assembly) | ecosystem: Environmental > Aquatic > Freshwater > Ice > Liftoff...
CGCCTTCATCCAGAACCTGAGACGAGGCCACTACGAACTCGGTACCGAAACAACGCCCCAGCTCAGAATCCAGGCCGCCTTCGACGAAATCGCTGCGACCATCTAGCGCCACGAACACGGCTGGCTCGTCAGATCCTCACGCGCCAGGTCGCATTGCCTTCGCTCAACGCAACAGTGCCCAATAGACTCCCAACGCCCAGCGTTCTCACAGACGCCGGCGGACACGTCAAGGTTTTCCTCAGAGTTTTCCCGACGTCCCGCCCCCGTAGCTCAGGGGATAGAGCATCGGTTTCCTAAACCGTGTGTCGCAGGTTCGAATCCTGCCGGGGGCACTTTGTCCTGTCTCAGGACATAGGAAAGATCCGAACCTGCGTTTTGGGTTCGGGGCTTTCCTCCCTTTGTTGTGGTTGATGGTCGCGGGTGGGGTCTAGGACGAGGTCGCGGAGCAGTTCGCCGGTGATGGCGTTGACGCCCACGTTGAGGACTTCAACAAACCGTCGCGACTGGTGAATCACGCGGAGCGGCGGATAGTCGCGATGCCGACGAGTGCGGCCGGAATGCCCCATCCCGCGATGAGGATGGCGGACGGTTCGCCCGTGATCACGAACACGGGGAACATAGCGACAAAGGGGTAGAGCCCCATCACCAAGAGCGACCAGCCGACGAGCCCTGTAGCGCGGATTCCGCGGAGCACGACGATGCCGTAGGCGGTCATGGACACCGCCGTCACCAGCGCTGCGAGGGGAATCAGTGGTCCCTCGTCGTTGCCGTCGATGATCGAGAAGATCTCGCCAGCAGCAAACGTGACTCGAGCGGCGAGCGCGAGAACTAACGCGGTGGTACCGGTGCGGCTGCTGCCATGCGAACGAAGAGCGAACAGTCCGAGAAGGCCGAGAGCCAGGAGCACGTCGGCGACGATCCATACGACGGCAGCGGCGTCGAACCGCCAGCCTTCATTGGAATGGAGCAGCCCGGCGATGAGCCATAGGGCGCCGCCAACGAGCCATGCCGTGCCGGTCCTGCGCCACCTGGCCTGATCGATTGCCGGAACGTCGAGCTGGATGTGTGTCATGTCGGCATGCTGGACGTCGAACGTTCCCACTGTCACGGGACGACACCAGGGAGGATGTCCCGACCGTCACGGGATCGGAGCCCTGGCGGGGACGGTCCTGACTGTTAGGTTCCAGCGGTGAGGCGTAGGAATCTCGCGAACCTTTCGAGTGCGATCACCGCCGCGGTGGTGATCGCCGCTGCCGCGTTCGCGGTTGTCGGTGCGCTTTCGCGCGGATCGCTCACCGGTGGCTCGGCTCCAGAAGAGGCGCTGCAACCTGCCTTTCAAGCTGCGCTGGCGCTCGGGTGGGCCATTCCAGCGATCGTGCTAGCCACGCGCAGACCAGTTTTGCCCTTCTGGATCCTCGCCCAAGTCGCCGCAGTTACGCACGCGGCTGCCGCGATTCTGATCGCTGTCGGCGTCAACGATCAGTGGGCTGAGTGGGTGGCGTCGTGGTTGATCGTCGTTGAACTCCCCGCCCTGACGGCGATGGTTCAACTGTTCCCCACGGGTCGCGCACTCGCAGGGTGGCGTCCGTACTTGGCCGTCTCGGTCACGATCGGACTGCTCGGCGTGTTGGCCGTGGCGGTCGAGGCGTACCCGCAAACAACCGATGCGATCGCCCATGCAGCAGGGCTGGTGGCTGTACCGCTGCTCGCGTTCACCGCTATCGGAGGGGTGGTGCCGCTCACGGTCCGCTATCGGCGAACGACCGGTGGCGAACGGCGAGCCGTCGCCTGGCTGCTCGTCATTCTGGGCACAGGTGCCCTCGTACCGGCGATGGTGGCGGCGGGCGGTCAGTCGGGTGAGATCGCGGCTCAACTATTCACCGTGGGGCAACTGGTGTTTGTCAGCGTGGCCGTCCTGCGCTACCGGGTCTGGGGCCTAGCGCCGATGATGCAGCGCTCACTCCAGCGCGTCATCAGTGCGACCGAGGCGGAGCGGCGCCGCATACGGGCGGAGCTGCACGATGGCGTGGGGGCAGAACTCACTGCCGTCCGTCTCAAGGTAGATGCGGCGCTCCAGCTGCTCAACCAGCGACCGCAGCGGGCTGCCGAGATCCTCGACTCGGCCAGCTCCGACATCGGCTCGGTGCTGGACGAGGTTCGCCGGCTTGTCGATGGCCTGCGTCCCGCCACGCTCGACCGCATGACTCTCGGCGCAGCTATCCAACAACGAGCCGACGAGTTGTCCGCACACTCGCCGGGCTTGTCCATCACCGTGGTCGAGGCCGAGGAGTTGGATCATCTCCAACCAGGGGTCGACGTCGCGGTCTACCGTCTCGTCAGCGAGGCAATGAACAACGTCGTGCGCCACGCAGCCGCGACGTCCTGCGAAGTCAGCGTCAGCGTGCGGAGGGACGAGATCGTGATCGACGTGATTGACGACGGGTCAGGCCCGATCGCTGAGCGCAGCGACGGAGTCGGGCTGTCGTCGATGGCTGCGCGTGCCGCGGAGGTGGGTGGATACCTCGTTGCCGGGGCGCACACGGAGCGTGGCTACCGGGTCCAAGCCATCATCCCCAGAGCCACCACGTGAGCGTCTCCGTCGTCGTCGTTGACGACCATCCGCTGGTCCGAGCGGGCTTCCACTTCCTCGCCGAATCGCGTCCGGAGATCGTCGTGGTCGGCGAGGCCGCGACCGCCGATGAAGCAGTCGAGGTGAGCACTCGACTAAGACCCGACGTCGTGGTGATGGACGTGGAACTGGGGGGCGGAAGCGGACTTGACGCCTCAGTGCGGATCCGCCGAGACTGTCCTGAGATTCACGTCTTGTTCGTGACCATGCACGGCGACGAGTCGACGGTGCTCGCGGCACTACATGCTGGTGGCAGCGGGTTCGTGTTGAAGGGCACGTCACAAGACGACCTCGTCAGGGCGATTCTCGGTGCCGCAGCAGGGGATTTGGTGCTTGGCCCGCATGCCCACACCATCGTCGCCGACCGTGTCGGGCAACTCCCCGCGGCGCGGCCGTCGCTGCCCCAGTTGACGGCTCGTGAGCACGACATTCTCGAGCTATTGGCCGACGGACGAACAAACGGGTCGATCGCCGCCGCGCTCGGAGTGTCACGCAAAACCATCGCCAACAACATCGCCAACATCCTGACGAAGCTGCACGCGACCGACAGGGGCCACGCAATCGTGATGGCACGGGAAGCCGGCTTCGGCCACTAAACGACCTCGCTTCCCATCGAGGCATGCCCAATGAGCGAACGAGGAATTGGGATCCAACGCGGAGTTAGCCCAACGGGTGAGTGTCAGGCATCACCCGAACACGAAACGTCAACCATCAACCGAAGCTCTACAGGGGCACTGTGCGTTTGTGTCGCGTACCTCAGGCTCGACTGGTGACCTTCAGGGTCGACTGCCAGTGCTTGGCCGCGAGCCCGGCCGGACTGAAGTCGTGCAAGTTCATCGCCTTGTCGGCCGAGGACATCCGCAGCGTCCAACGGTGCGTCCCGGCACCGGCGTGCTTGGGGATCGTGACCGTGGCTACCCACGTGTTCGCCCGTGTCCGGGACTTCACGAATTTCGCGTCGGAGCGACCCGGCAGGCGGCCGGGGGCCAGCGCCTCGAGGTATGCGCCGCGCACACCGGACTGAGAATCCGTAACCACGATCGCGACCGTGACCTTCTTCGACGCGCGTGTCGTGTCTACCGACGTCGTGCTGACCTTGAAACTGTGCACGACAGGGCGCGTGACATCCGGTGTGGACGTGACGCGCAGACTGGAACGCCAAGCCGGATTCCACGGCGGGGATCCAGCTCTGCCTCGGGGTTCATACATCGTGGGGTACGAGGTGCCCAGCTGGACGTACTGCACAGACCACAGCCCGGCGCGAACCCACTGATTGACCCGAGCCTTACCGGTCCAGACACCCTTCGTCAGGGTGCCGCTGGTCAGCGCAAGGGTGGCCGGTGCCGCGGCGATTCCCGGCCCCGCGAAGGCCATGTTCACGACGCGGATGGGCACAACGCTGCGCGCTCGGACGGTCACAGTGACGTATCGCGTTTGGGTGCGAACGTCGACGGCGGACGGCGTAAAAGAGAAGCCCGTCATGACGGGCGGGCTCGTGACGTCCAGGGGTGCAACTGGGTTCGGCGTCTTCGCCTGCGCCGTGTTGGCCTGGGCCACAGTGGTCGCAAGGGCGCCCAGCATCAGGGCACCCACTCCGGCGGCTGCGACAACACGCACGGCTCGTCGTTTCGGTTGTTTCGTCGTTCGGCCTGCTGACGTCATCGAACTCCCCCGTCGAAGAAGTGGGCCAGTTCCCATGAAGGTCCATCCACCTATCGGACGATACCCACCAGCAGTCCCGCAACACAAGGCTCACGAAGGCGTCTTCGTGACCTAGCGAAGACACTCACACCTAACCGCTGCAGCACACTCCCGGCGCTCAGGTGAACGAGCTTCGTTCGCCGCTCCGATCGTCGCGATCCAGTTCGAGCCCTCGATGGTGCCGCTCGACGCGAGCGGCCCGTTGCCTGGCGAGGGATTCGTCTCCACCAGCCCCCGACCTAACGCAGGAGCAACATGCATCCATGGCCCCTGCCCTCCGCCTTTGCTCGGCTACTCTCCTAGAGCCTGAGGAGGTCGCCGATGTCGATGCAGACCAGCACAAGCGCCGGCGAAATCGACTTCCGACCACCTAGCCGACTGTGGACCAACCTCGCCATCGCCGGGGCGCTTACGGCGGGTGCTGGAAGCATCGTCGGCCTCGCCCGCATTGATCGCATCTATGGCGCTGAGACGGAATCCTTCATCGCTCAGGCCATTGCGCAGGACCTAATCAACCTTGTGGTGGTCACTCCGCTGCTGCTGGTCACGTCGATTCTGGCGACGCGTGGATCACTCCGGGCCTACCTCGTGTGGTTGGGGGCGCTCTCCTTCACCGTCTACAGCTACGTCATCTACACCGTGTCGATCAGTTTCGGCCCGCTCTTCCTCGCGTGGATCGCAGCACTTGCACTCACCCTCTACGCGCTGATCGGTGGCCTGATCGATGCTGAACCAGCCGACATCGCCTCTCGGTTCACTCGTCCAGATCAAAGATTCGCCGCCATCTACCTGATGGTCACGGCGGCGCTGTTCGCGTTCCTATGGCTGAGCGACATCGTGCCGGCACTGCTCGATGGCACTACGCCGAAGAGCGCCGCCGAACTCGACCTGCCGACCAGCCCCGTCCACGTGCTCGACCTTGCATTCTTTCTCCCGGCAGTGCTGATCGTCGGGATCCAATTGCTGCGCAAGCGACCGCTCGGGTATCTGGCCGGGCCCGGCCTGCTGGTATTCCTGATCCTCACGTCACTACCGATCCTGATCACCCCGTTCATCAGCGATGCGCGCGGCCAGGAACCTGCCTGGGGAGTCATGGTGCCGATCGGCGTGATCACGGTGATTGCTCTCGCCGCTCTGGCCCGCATACTGAGCGCCACCACACGCACACCCGTCCGTTAGGGCGACGACCCGATCACGTGGGTCACCTGATGACTGGGCTTGGCTCGTCCTAATCGGGACACGCTCAAGTAGTTGACGACATATGCCGAGTACTGAGGGGTCACAGGGGACGTGATGCCCGCGGCTTGACCGGGGGCGGTCACGCACGTCGGTACCCCGAGGTGACGCATGTTCTCCAGCCGGCTCAACCGGCTTCACGGTGACGAAGGCTTTAGCCTGCTCGAGTCCGTGGTAGCGCTGACCATCGCAGGAATCATCTTCACCGCCTTCGGGGCCTCACTTCTGAGCGCCATGCGCGCGGTCGTGGTGGGCCGCACTGTGCAACAGTCCGCCAACTTGGCCGACAAGTCACTGGAATCAATGCGTTCGCTCGGCTACGACGCCGTCGCGATGCGACCGTCCGACTTGACCGTTAGCGATCCGCTGGGCTCGGCGATGACCAGCTGCTCATGCTTTGACCCCTCCAAGAACCTTGCGTCGGGCAGCGGGACCGAGGCCCTCGTCCTCGACGCCGCGGGCGGCATCAACCCGCACGTCACAACGACGACGCTCAACTCGACCGTGTACACCGTGCGCCGCTACGTCACCCGCCCGGCGGATGCCACCGGTGCCACGTCGAAGCGACTGACCGTGGTGGTCACGTGGACTCGCGCGGGCAACACGCGCACCCAAATCGTCGGATCAACCATCACACCAACACGCAGCGGACTTCCGTTGCCGGACTTCAAATTCACCCCGAAGACCGCCACCGCCGCTTGCACCTCACCTGGCGGCGAGCAGGTGTTCGGTTTCGCTCTGACAAACAACGGCGCGCGCGACTCATGGACGGTCTCGTCATCCGGTGGGTCGTTGACGTGGGCGTACTACGACGATTCCGGTGCGGGCTCACCTGGCGTGTACGACGATGATGACGTCGCGCTTCCGAACACCGCCGGATCGCCAACCGTTGGTCCCGTCGAGCCGACGACAACCCAACCCTTCTGGGCCGTCGCCACGGTCAGCCCCACCGCTCCGTCCGCGACAAGCACCATCACCTTCCGCGTCACGTCGGTGGCCGACCCCACCTACTCGCAGGTCGTGGCTACCACGCTCCAAGTGGCTGGCACCTGCACCTCCGTACCCGCACCCACGACGTCACCGACTGCGAGCCCTTCGCCGAGTCCCACCGCATCCGCACCACCGCAGCCAACGACCTGCATCGGCACGGTTCCGACGGCTGCTCCCAACGGATCGGCTACGGCACGCTCCTACTACTTGGCCAACGGTGCAACGAACGTCGACAACACGACGGCCTTCTCGCTGCTGCCACTAGCGAAGCAAACCGCCCCCACGTCCACCACGCTGTGGAACTACTCGACCGATCTGGCGTCCAATACGGCCGGTCGATACGTGGCAACGTCGGGCTCTGCGACCGCCACCACACCTGAGTGGCGTTACCAGTTCTCAACAGTCACCAAGCTCACGGGCACTGGCGTAGTCACTCTGTGGGGTGCCCCTGCCAACGCATCGTCGCTTACCAATCTGACGTTCACCGTCAAGGTACGCACGCTGTCCAGCACCGGCACCGTGCTTTCCACGGTGACCACTGCAACGGCGGGCAGCGGAGCCTGGGGTTGCACCGGCTTCAAGCCATTCGGCATCTCGGTGCCATTCGGTTCAGGCAGTGGCACCACGATCACTGCGAACAGTTTCCTCTCGGTGACGGTCACCGTGGCCGGATCGCCAGCCCTGATCGCTTACGACACCACCAACTTCCCTGCGCAAGTCGTCTTGCCCGTGAAAAGCGGTGGCTGACATGCGCAACTTGATGGCGCGGTTCCGCGCTCAAGGGGATCACGGGACATCTCTCGTCGAGACGCTCGTCTCGATCCTGCTCATCTCGGTGCTCGGATCGATCGTGCTGGCGGCGACCCTAGCGACGCAACGCAGCCTGCGCGTGAGCGACAACGAAACGAACGGCCAACTCGACGTCACCTTGGCCGTCGATCTGGTCTCACGCGACATCCGCTCAGCCCGCGGAGTGGTGTGCGACCAAGTGTCGCCCGACGTCACGTGCGCAGCCCACCTGCAGCTCTGGATCGACTCCAACGCCAACTACAAGCAAGACACCGGGGAAACCATCACGTGGCGATTGCGCCTGGGAAGTGACGGCGTTCACTACGACCTCGTGCGCGAGACCGACAGCGGCACCTCAAAGGTGGCGGCCAGCACCATCGTGCAAAACGTCGCCTTCACGTACGACCTCCAGCCGGCCACGACTCAGCCGGCACCCGGCGCACCGACGACTCGAGTGGTGAATGTGCAGATGTACTACAACGCCAACCCCAGCGCGGGTAGCTCAACGCGCACAGTGGCCTTCTCCACGTTGCTCAGGAACGTGCCGTGAACCGCCGACAGTTGTTGAGCGAGCGGCTTCGCCCGCGCGTCATTGGTAACGGCGCCGACAGCGGTGTCGGCATGCTGCTCGTGGTTGGCACCATGAGCGTGGTCATGACACTCGTGCTCTTGGCCGGTGCCATTACCGATCGTGCATTGAAAGGCGCCCAGTCTGAAGACGCCTTCACCACAGCACTCACGGCTGCCGAAACGGGTGTGAACTCTGCGCTGTCACGTGTGCAAGGGGCCTATGACCTCGACGGCAGCGACTACCAAACGCCGCACCCCTCGACCACATCCTTCGATGCCACGCCTGACTGCGTCAGTTCAGTCGTCGCGTTCCCCGCATCGGCGGCGGCAAGCGCGGCCGCGGAGAGTGCCTGGGCCAAAGCACAACTGAAAATTCTGACGACGAAGGCCGGATGCCTGCGCAAGAACGCTGGCGCCGAATACGTCTTTCTCAAGCCGGCGGGCCGTCAGGTGGTCTACTCCATGGGTGCCGCACCCGGCTTCGGAGTGCAGGGAGCGCGTGTGCGGACGGTGAAGGCTGAGTTTCTGTTCGCTCCCTACAAGCCCGACAACGCGATCCTGACCGGTGGCGACCTCGAGCTCTCATCGAGCACCACCGTCACCTCGGCCACGTCCGGCGCCGCCGCTCAAGCCAGCGTCCACTCAAACGGCAATATCACCGTCGGTGGCGGCAACCCCACCGTCACGGGTGCCGTGACGATGAGCGGTTCCGGTTCGCTCCCCAACAGCAACAACTTCGCTGCCGGCACCACCCGGAGCGCGCAACTATCACTGCCTTCCATTAGCGCGCGCACGGTCTACGCGCGACAAGTCAGCAACTATCTCGGAGCCTGGTTCGACCTTTGCCCCGATGGCAAGGTGCGTTCCGGCGCGGCGACAGGTCCGTGCACCGGTGCAATTCTCGGAGACTACGGACCCTCGGGAGCTCTGGCCGGCGGAACGTTCCGCAACGGATGGGCTTTCAGCTCGGGCACTCCGCCAACGTGGCAAATGACGGGCGGCTTCCTTGACGGCGTCTACTACGTCTCGCAAGGCAACGTCGCTTTGGGCAACGGAGTGGGCAACCCCTCGGTCAGCCGCGCCACGGTGATCACGTCGTCGGTGGGAATGGGTTGCAACAAGTCTGGTGGCAACATCGATTGGAATCGCATCGATATCGGTGCGCCTTACGTCAACAACCTGTTCTTGCTCGCCGACCAAGACCTGCGCACGGGTTCGAACTTCAAAGCCGGCAGTGCATCGGGCTCCACCGTCATCAGTGGCCTGTTTGTCGCTGGCGATCAGGTCGAGATGCAAACCAGTTCGGCGGGCGTCTACGGCGCTGTCATTGCCACCGACGAATGCGATCCGAGCAGCACGCTCGTCGATTCCAACATCATCAAGAACCCAACCGTCTACTTCGATCCCAACGGCTACTCGCCGTTCACAGACGTCGTCAACACCACGTTGTGGTTAGAACTCGTGGGCTGACGTCACTACCGCCGGCCCGGGCCTGGAAATCCGATCACGGCGACAACTAGGCGGTGCCTTGGGGTGCGATGCTTCCAGCCCTCCCCGAGGCACCGCCGCCTCCATGCCTTGGCACAATTCCGCGCAGGTGTAACGGCGACCGCCCACCCAGCGTTTTGAACTAGTGGGAGGCCCGTCGGACCCAGTCCCCTGTGGCGCGTCGGGCCTCCCATCGCGATCATGTCCCACCGGTGAACTGCGCCGAGGTAGATATTTCACGATCAAGCAGCGGCGTGACCACTTCCTTTGCGTGCGAGAGAAGCCAATTTCGAGTCAAAGCGAGTGCTTTTCCGATCCAAACTCCAGCGCAAACGTTTTCGTCGCGGCACAGTGACTATTGGCGCAGTGTGGACTCGGCCTCTGTCGACACGGCCTCTACCAAGATCGAAGCGACGCATCTTTGAGGCCAGGCCAATTCTGGAGGATCAATGACCACCCACCGAATGAACACACTTACCCGGCGCAGCGTGGGCGTTGCCGCTGGAACTCTGCTTCTGGCAGGCGCGTTCGTAGCACCGGCCGCAGCCGCGTCCAGCAATAGCGCTAACAACCCCGGTCCGTACACGTCTACTGGCGTGAGCGGACCATCCAACAACGGGAACGGCAACGGCAACGCCACCGGCCGCCCCGCCGCCGGCAGCGTCGGCAACGCCGACAACAAGAATCCCAAAGGTCAACTGCCCTCGGCCGCGGCCGACAAGAACAAGGGCTACGAGTGCGACGGCAACAGCGGCATCGCTCGTGGAAACCCTGCGCATTCGGGATGTAACAGCGAGGGCGGCGGCGAAGAGAACTGAACCCACGTCTGAGCAGAACAGCCTGCGGGCCGCCCCAAGGGGTGCGGCCCGCAGGCTTTTAACTTTCAGGAACTAGGGCGTCCAGGAACTACAGCGCCTTCGCGCCTTCGGCGGTTGGCGGCAGCACCCATGCATTCTCGAGTCCTGGCTCACGGCGATACGGGCTGGCGATGATCGAGCGGCGACTCTTCGAACCTTCCGAGGTGCCGAGCACCGAGTACCCGAGATCGATGGCCTTCTGCTTCGTGCGGCGGAACTCGATCGACATCTGGTCCGAGCGAAGGTGCAGCTCGCCGTTCATCTCTTCGGGAATGAGTTCGGGGCGAATCTGACTGACGACGACGTCGTCCTGAGCGAACACCTTCTTCACCATCTTCTTGGCGATCCGGTCCGCCCACGGGGTGGGGAAGAAGTTCCGCAACGCGACGTACTTGGTGAGTGTGGTGTTCTCATCGACCGGGATGTTGGTGTCCCAGATGACCTGACGACCCAGACCGGGAATCGTGAGGTCGATCATCACGATCGAGGGAAAGAAGAATGCGGTGCGGACCAGCACGGGGGGCGGGTCACCGACGTAGGCCTTCTTCTTGAACGGATTACCACCGGAGGGCTTGTTCGGTGACTTCTGCTCGACGGTGAGGCGGGCCCACCACTCAGTCGTCTCGATCTCGAACTCGCGGACCTCCGCATCATCCGGATTGCCAAACACGCCGCCGTGAACGAACGGAGTGTGCGACTGGTCGGTGCCGTTTTCCACTACGCGCTCATAGTTGGCATCCCACAGCCACTCACCGCGAATGGCGCGGTAGGACGGGTCGTCCATGAACGAGAGATCGGGGATCGGCACCCGCTCCTCTTCTGGCAGATCGCCCATGAACACCCAAACCCACCCGTGGCGCTCGTCGACCGGGTAGCTGTCGACCCGAGCCTTCTTCGACACCGGACGGTCTGGGGCGTTAGCAGGAATCACAGCGCACGCGCCATCGGTGCCGTAGCCCCATCCGTGATACGGGCAGACGATGTTGTCGTCTTTGACGATTCCATCGGACAGTCGGCCACCGCGGTGAACGCACAGATCGCTCAGGGCATTCACCGAACCATCCGGCGACCTCCACAACACGAGGTCCTGCGCGAGGATGCGGTGACGGCTGGGCTTGGCGGTGATCTCGTCGCTGAAGGCCAGCGCGTACCAGAAGTTTTTGAACATACGAGAATCATGGCTCTTACCCGCCACGTTCGCTAGGCGAGGAGCGATTCGGCGTCCCGAGCCGCCTGATCAGGGACTTTGGTCCCTATTCGGGCCCACCTGGCAAGACATAACAACCAGCCGGGGCAGTCCCCACCACCTCTCGGCCCACCCATCGCGCGGTCTACCGTCGGCGCATGAATGAGCGCCGGACGATCGAACAGATCTTGACTCAATCACTCACCATCGCCGTCGTGGGCGCGTCGAAAGACCCCAACAAAGCAGCTCATCGGATTCCGCTTGCGTTGCAGCAGATGGGCTACCGGATCATTCCGGTGAATCCGAGCGTCGACGTGCTATTTGGTGAGCACGTGCACGACACGCTCGCCACGATTACCGAGCCCGTCGACATCGTCGATGTGTTTCGACCCTCAGACCAAACGCCCGACATCGCAAGGCAAGCGGCCGCGATCCACGCGAAAGTCCTGTGGTTGCAGCTCGGAATTACGTCAGCCGAATCACGTGCCACCGCTGACGCAGCCGGCATGGACTACATCGAGGACCGCTGCCTCATGATCGAGGCCTCACATCACCCCGCAGGTCGAGCGCACGGCATGTGACGTCTGCATCCTCAGATGGCCCTGGCTGGACGATCGCCTTGTCCGGTAAGGCCACCGAAGAATCAGACGGATGAGCGACCGTCCCATTCACCGTCAGGGCCGGGCAGACAGTCCCGTCTAGCCCGGGGGCTAATTGCACGCGATTGACCTGTCCCAAGTTTCTCCTTGCAAAATAAGGTGAAACGGCCTGTAACGAAATCAACGTTGCGAACGATGTGCGTCTGAACCACCGCCCCATGCACGGCGTAACATCGCCGCTTTGCTCAGCGATATGAGATGGTCCACTCACTCAAAACCCTCACCGTCGACCGAGTTGATACGGCCGCGCACCGAGACGAGAGAGGAGGCGACTGAGGATGCTGGGCCATGACTTCGCAGCAACACTGCAACAAGCATCAGACGGCTCGCCCACCGCTTTCGCCGCTCTCTACAAAGACATTCATCCAGCGCTCATGCGCTATCTGTATGTGCTGGCGCAGGATCAGGCCGACGACGTAGCCGCCGAAGCCTGGTTGGCAGTCGTGACGAGCCTGACGTCCTTTTCAGGCACAGAAACCTCTTTCCGCTCCTGGATCTTCACGATCGCGCGCAACAAACTGATCGACGCTCAACGCAAGGCGTCCCGGCGCCCGACCACTCCGTTGACCGACTCCCACGACCGCAGCGTCCGAGATGGCGAAGACGCCTCTGACCAAGTAGTTGAGGCGCTCTCCACCGAATGGGCCCTGGCACTTATCTCAGAACTCCCCCAAGATCAGGCTGAAGCCGTCATGCTTCGCGTAGTGGCCGGCCTGGATGTCGGAGAGGTCGCAGCGGTCATGGACCGCAGCCCTGGAGCCGTTCGGGTGCTCACCCACCGGGGCCTCAAGCGCCTGGCGACAAAACTCTCGGAAGAAAATTCCGATGAGGTGTAACGCCCAGGCCATGACGAACGTTCTACAGATATGACCTCCCAGCGCCCTGCTCCCGATTCACCTGATGAGGACCGGTTCGACGCCCTCCTCGAGGGTGCGGCTGGCGCCTCGGTTGACGCCGATCTGCGCGCGCTCAAGAACCTCCTCGATTCAGCCTCGGCCCCCTCGAGCCCTGCCGAACAGACAGCAGGGTTGGCGGCTGCACTGAGAGCCCACGGAGAGGCGACCTCTCGCCGCCGGGCCGCGGCCGCTCCGGCGAAATCGGCGCGTCGCCGTTGGGGCCTGGGAACAGCCGCTGCCCTTGTCGTGCTCGGTTCGAGCGCCACTGCGGCGTACGCCGGAGTGTTGCCGGCGCCTTTGCAGGATCTGGCTCACGCCACCATCGGGGCTCCAGCCGCCGATTCCACGTCGCCGTCGACACCAGATCCCGCATCGGACCGCGTGGGCGGCCCTGGCGCTACGCCAGGCCAACAGACTGGTCCGGGAGCCACGCTCGCTCCTGCACCGGAGACGACATTCCCGCCAGGGAACGCAAACGGCCTGACCAAGCCGAAGAACACGCCAGCTCCCAACGGCAACGCAAACGGTGTCGGCAAGCCCAAGCCCACGCCCGCGCCCAACGGCAACGCAAACGGTGTCGGCAAGCCCAAGCCCACGCCCGCGCCCAACGGCAACGCAAACGGTGTCGGCAAGCCCAAGCCCACACCCGCGCCCAACGGCAACGCGAACGGCCTGACCAAGCCGAAGCCGACCCCCGCGCCCAGAGGCAACTCCGGCGGAAACAGATGACGACCGGGACCACCAGGAAAGCCCGCAGCGACGATGGCGCAGCCGCGGTTGAGTTCGCTCTGATCGTTCCGCTGCTGCTTCTTCTCGTCTTCGGCATCATCAACTTCGCCGCGCTCTTCTCGACGCAGCTCGCCATCAACAATGGCGTTCGCCAGGCAGCACGCCAAGCGGTTGTCGCCGGAAGCACGACCGGTCAGCAATGCGGCAATCTGGTGGGTGCTGTTCAGGAAGCGTCGAGCCCGCCGCTGGGCACTGACAAGTCCACGATCCAGGTGAAAACCGTTCGTGTCTCGACCACTGATCCTTCTGGCGCGGCCACCGCTACACCCTGCGGCAACAACTTCAACTCCTTAGGTACAGCGATGACAGCAGGCCAGCAGGCGACTCGCGTGTGCGCCAATTCGGCAGTGAACAGCACCGGGGCGAGCGAGTCAGTTCGCGTCGAAGCGAAAGTGGCGGCGAAGTTCTTGGCGCCGATGCCCATTCCTGGCTTTTCAGGCACGTTCACCCTGACTTCTAAGGCGGTGTACCGATGCGAGTTCTCCAGCTAAGGGGGTCGGACGACGGAGCGGTTGCCGTCTTCGTTGCCATCCTGTCCGTCTTGCTTCTTGGGCTCGCTGCCTTCGCCGTGGATCTGGGCTCGGCCTATGCCGCGAAGCGACAACTCTCCGTGGCCGCAGATGCGGCGGCACTCGATGCCGCGAATGCAGTAAACGCGGCGATTCCGGCCGGTGCTGGCTGCAGCCCTGCTGTGCTCGCATCTGTTGGAGCACAGGCGAAGGCCACCGCAGCCGCCACCACCACCAACGGCGGGAACGACAAGACCAATAGCGCAAGCATCGAGTCGGTTGATATCGCGTGCAACGCCAATCGGTCAGTAGAAGTCACCGTGGTCAATAGCCGAGAGATTCCGAGCACGTTCGGCTCGGTTCTCGGCGTGAGCAAGCAGGTGCCTCGACGCACGGCAACCGCGAGCATCTACGTCCCGACCATTGCCACCGGACTGCGTCCCTTTGCTGCATGTTCTGACGATCTTGTCGGAGCTAATGGAGTCATCGCCAAACTCAACGCCATCGTCGGCGCCGTGCCGCAATACGGAAGCCACTTCGTCGTCTGGATCTCTAAGGATCAGTCGGTTTGCGGTGCCAGCCCGGGCGGCCAATGGGGATTCGCCAACTTCCTCGACCAGGGGGCGTACGGCGACTTCAATGACGTCGGATCACCCGCGTACAACCCAGCCTCAACATGTGGCGGCGGATCGCCGTCGTCAGGCGGCAACGCCGGTTGCCAATCCGAATGGGTCGACGTGGGCTACAACGGCGGCGTCACAATCCCCAATCTGGCCGTGGGCGGAAATACCGGGTTGTCGGGCAACTCAGGACTGGCCAACAGTGCTGCATATAGAGACGCGCTAGACGCTCTGGTGGGCGACGTGATCCAACTTCCCGTTGCCACCAGCTACGCGAACGGAAACCTCAACGTCACCGGTGTTGTTTCTGCTCGCGTATGCGCGGTCAAGCAGTCACCGGGCAGCATCACCAGCGGATCGTGTTACGCACCGGTGGGTGCGACGAATCCGTTGACCGGCAAGAACCTCAACCCTTGGGCCGGCTTTAAGAACAACGAAGGCGCGCTCCAGGTGGAGTTTGTCGGCTACTCGGTGTCGTCGGCAGCAGCACCGAACGCCTCCGGCTGCGCACTCAACGACAAGACGTGCGACTTCGGCACTCGTGCGGTCACCCTCTATAAGTAGGCCAAACGCTCCACTGCCAATGCCTCCGATGGACAAGGAGGCGCTGCGAACTAGGCACGCCCACCCGTCATGCTGGGCCCATGAAAACAGCACCCTTTGCCGACCTGACCGGCCGCCGCGCCTTAATTACGGGATGCGGTAGCGCTGAAGGAATCGGTTTCGCCACGGCCACACTGCTGGGACGCCTCGGCGCTCACGTGGTCATCACCGCCACCAGCGATCGCATTCACGAGCGCCGCGACGAACTCCTGGCGGCAGGGATCACCGCCACCAGCGTGATTGCTGACCTCACCGATGCACAGCAGGTGCAGCACTTGGTCGATGCCGTCGGCTCCATCGATGTGCTCGTCAACAATGCCGGGATGGGTTCGGTCACCACCGGAAGCGAGAACGGCACACTCGCGAATACCGACGCCACTACTTGGTCGGCTTCGCTCGAACGCAACCTGACCACGGCCTACCGCCTGACGCGCTCGCTCATGCAACCGATGATCGATCAGCGGTGGGGACGCATCGTCATGGTGAGTTCAGTGACCGGACCGATCGTGGCCTATCCGGGGGATGTGGCCTACGCCGCCGCCAAGGCAGGCATGACCGGCTTGACGCGCGCATTGGCCGTCGAGGTGGGCGCCTACGGGGTGACGGTGAATGCCGTCGCGCCAGGATGGATCGACACGGCTGGCGCTACCGACGACGAACGACTGATGGGCCGCGCCACTCCCCTGCGACGACCAGGCACCGCCGACGAAGTGGCGGCAGCTATCGGCTTCCTGTGCGCGCCGGAATCGTCGTACGTGACAGGAACGGTGCTCGTCGTCGACGGTGGTAACACCGTGCAGGACGACAAGCGTTTAATCACCGACTAGCGGGTCGATTCGCTCCCACTCGGTGCGTCAGGACGTCAGGAC
>Ga0105047_10009122_pt1 | contig 16390 bp, 9 predicted proteins | sample MAT04_FD_78384 | JGI IMG/M metagenome (GOLD analysis project Ga0105047, IMG submission 78384) | Freshwater microbial communities from Lake Fryxell liftoff mats and glacier meltwater in Antarctica - MAT-04 (megahit assembly) | ecosystem: Environmental > Aquatic > Freshwater > Ice > Liftoff...
CAAGCAATCGCTTGCGAGCGCGACACCTGGCTATCGCACGCCAGAGCTGCTCTCCGCGATGACCGTCTTGGTCCGGGCGGGCGAGCCGTTCGACCCTGCCTGGGACGACCTCGTCGGCTTCTTGCCCACGGATCTGGCGCGCGAAGTGCTGGCGGCGATTCCCCGGGCGCGTCGAGCCGCGCTCGCGTTGCGCTGGGCAACTGGCCTCAAGGGTGGCCAGGCGACGTTCCTGAAGAGCCTCGCGCCACTGTACGATCTCCTCGGCTCGCCTGCCCTGGGCAAGGCGGTGCGGCCGTGGCTCAAACTGGGCACTGTGAAGAACATCGTCGGGCTCGTCGATCTCGTACGGCCCTTGCTCGACGTCTCTGATCACGGCTGAGCGCGCTCGGAAGCTCGAGCGTCTACTCCAAAGCCGGCCACGCGCTCGCTGCAGCCGGTTCCGCACATCGTAGACTCGCGCGGGAAGTTGCACTCCGCCTCGATGGGTTCCAACTGAGCAGGGAAGCGGCCGGGCACGCAGCCATACGCCAGGCCGTCGCCGCCCGACCGAACCACTTCGAGGTTCTCGATCGTCGGTCCGACGTACGAGACGCTCTGAATCGGCCCCAGCTTGAGCGCGGCGTTGAGCGAACTCTCGCGCCGGGGCGAGAGCGAGCGGGTGGGCGGGGAGCCCCAGGTGCGTGAGAATCAAAGGCGGTCACCATCGACGAGAAGACGCACGCCACCGCGCGTCGCTTCCCTCGGCACCTGGGGCAGGTGAGCAAGTCGACCGACCAAGCGGTGCCGTGCCGCTACGTCTGGGTCGAAGACTTCGGCTCCGGTGGCAACGGGGTGCTAGCTAGGCACCTCGATGCGACGACAAGACGCTCCCATCGGCGACGCGCTGCAGGCGCTGTTTCCGTTTCTCGGGGCGATGACGACCGACGGTCGCGCTCGCGCACTCGCCCAGCTGCAGCCCCTTCACCTCAAGCCTCGGCAGCTGTACCTCGACGAAGGGCAGAGCTGTCGGCAGCTGGCGCTGCTGGAGCAGGGCGAGCTGAGGGTGTTCAAGACCAGCGCGACCGGCCGGCAAATCACGCTCTACCGCGTGCACCCCGGCCGGTGCTGCATCCTCTCGGTGACGGGCGTATTGGCGAACGCCCCGTACCCGGCGCAGGTCGAAGCGACGAAGCCCTCGGTGCTCCACACCTTGTCTGCGGAGTCATTTCGCGCCCTGTTCGACGCAGAGCCGGCAGTGCGGGCGATGGTGGTGTCAGTCACCAATGAGCTGCTCTCGGGCCTGATGACGCTGGTGGCCGAGGTGGCGTTTCGCAAGATGGACGAACGGATGGCTGGGCTGCTGCTCGAAGCGGCAGGCCGGCCGATGCAGACGACACACGAGCAGCTGGCGGCGCACCTCGGCACCGCGCGGGAAGTGGTGAGCCGGCTGCTCGAGAACTTTCGCGATGACGGGCTGATTCGGATTGAGCGCGGCGCGATCGAGGTGCTCGACGTCGCCGGGTTGAGGCGGGTTCGCGACGACATCGCTCGGTGACCTGGGTCACAGACGGGCTTCGCCGAAGCAGGCAAACCCCTGCCCGTCACACAACCCAGGAGCAACACACCGATGAAGACCTCGCTTCGATTTGTCATTCCTCTCATCACCATCGGCACGCTCGCGATCGCGAAGGATCCCGAGCTGCCGGCCAACTACCGCAGCTGGCAGCACGTGAAGTCGATGGTGATTCCCGACAAACAGCATGGCCTATACGGGTTTCACCATGTGTACGTCGAGCCGAAGGCCCTCAAGGCGCTGCAGGCCGGCAAGGGCTACCCCGAGGGAGCGCAGTTCGCGGTGCCCTTCTACGACGTGAAGGAGGAAGGGGGCGCGACCCACGCCGGCGAGCTGCGGATGGTGGTGACGATGAAGCGCGACAAGGCGCAGAAGGAAACCGGCGGCTGGTTGTTCTCTGCGTTTGACGGTGAGGGGAAGCCGAAGACGCTGGACGTGAAGACAGGCTGCTTCACGTGCCACGAAGCGAAGAAGGATCGCGAGTACGTCTTCACCGAGTGGGCCCCGAAGTAGGCCGCCCCATCAGCAGCAGCAGCAGAGCCGGGAAAATCAGCCCCCGAGGCGTTTATTCGAGGGAGAGTGGCGATGATGCAACACCTGATCAGCGCCGCGAACGGATTGAGGGGGTAGCGAATGGAGCCCACGTCGCTGACGATGCTGCTCGACGGAGGGATCGCGATCGGCATCGGCCTGTTCATCGGGCTCGAGCGTGAGCAGAAAGAAACAGCGGCGCAGCCCGCTCCCCACGAAACGATGATGGGGGTGCGAACGTTCGCCCTGCTGTCGCTGTTCGGCTGGGTGGCGGGGCTCTTCGCGGCGACCAACCCGTGGATCCCCGTCGCAGCGCTGGTCGTCATCGGTGTGCTGGTGGCGACTGCGACGATTCGGTCTGACCTCGCGGCGCGTGGCCTCACGACGGAAGTGGCCGCGCTGGCGACGTTCCTGCTGGGGATGTTGGTGAGTCAGCAGCGGCTGCTCGCGGTCGGCTTCGCCCTGGCGGTGATGTTGCTGCTGATCTCCAAGCCCTGGTTCCGCACGCTCGTGCCGAAGATGAAGCGCGCAGACCTGACGTCGGCGCTGCAGCTGGCGGTGCTGCTGGCGATCGTGCTGCCGCTGCTGCCGGACGAGGCGCGCGATCCCTGGCGCGTCTTGTCGCCGCGCCGGCTGGGGATCTTCGTCGCGATGATCGCCGGCATCAACTTCGTCGGCTACGTGCTCAACCGCCTGCTCGGCAGCGAGCGCGGAGCGGGCCTCACCGGCATCGTCGGTGGCCTCGCCAGCTCGACCGCGGTGACCGCCGCGATGGCGCAGCAGGCGAAGGCGTCGGAGGCGATGGTGGTGCCCGGGCAGCTCGCGACGCTGCTGGCGAGCACGGTGATGTTCATCCGGGTGGTGGTGGTGGCGGCGTTGATCGCGCCGAAGGTGGCGCTGGCGCTGGCCGCTCCGATGGCGGCGATGGCCGCGGTGTCGATTGTTGGCGCGCTCTGGAAGTGGCGGGCGATGCGCGCGTCGAAGAAGACCGCGTCGCGCCCAGTCGAGCTGCAGAACCCGTTCTCGCTGCTGCCGGCGCTCAAGTGGGGCGTGCTGCTCGCGGTGATCCTCGTCGTGTCGGCGGTGGCGACGCAGTACCTGGGAAACACGGGGCTGCTCGTGACGGCGGGGATCTCGGGGCTGATGGACGTCGATGCCATCAACCTCGCGACGAGCCGGCAGGCCGCCTCGGGCGAGGTGCCGCTGTCGGTCGCAGCGCTGGCGATCCTGATCGCCGTGGGCAGCAACACGCTGGTCAAAGTGGGCATCGCGTTCTTCGGTGCCGGCCGCGCCTACGCGCTGCCGCTGCTGGCCATCTTCGGCGCGGCGACCGGGCTGGGAATTGTGATCGCCGTCGTGCTGCACATCTTGGGCTGACCCACGCGTCGAATCAGTTCACGTTGCAGTTGCCCAGCGAGGCACACCGCTGCGCGTACGCGGCGCCGGGCGGCGAGTACTGCAGTATGGCCTCGTTCGTCTGACGGGTCGGATTGACGCTGTTGTCATCGCGAAGCGGCGTCAGCGTGCGCGAGATGCAGACAGCGCCGACGACCACCTGCAGGTCGTTGTCGCGGGTGCAGTTGGCCGCGGCGGGCGCGTGCTCGTCGAAGTTGTCGCGAAGGTAGATGTAGACGTCGAGCTGCCCGTCGCCGTCGAGGTCGGCAAAAAGCTCGGGGCGGGCGGTCTGCAGCGCGGCGTTCGTCGGCACCGCGGGAGCCGTGTTGCAGCTGGAAGGCACCGGGTCGTACTGCGAAGGCGTGGCGAGGAACGTGTTCCAGCTCACGTAGTTGGCGCCGTAGTACGTGCGGGCGAGCTGAAGCCCCGTCTCGACGCAGTAGTTGCGCGGCATCACCCGGCTGCTCTGAATCGCGCGCAGCCGTTGCTGGCTGGCGAAGTAGAGGACGCCCGCGGTGACGACCAACATCACCGAGATGAGAATCACCGCGGTCATCAGGGCGCTGCCCCGCTGCTGCCGGGCACGCTTCGGCGATGCGACGAAACTCATAGATTCTCCGGAGCGGCGTTCGGCAGCTCGAGCCGCTGCGAATAGAGGACGCGGCGGAACCCATCACCCGCGGCAGTCAGCGCAGCCCCCGGCGGCGAGTGGTTCTCGACCACCAGCGGCCGCAGCGGCACCACCCGGTCACCGTCGACCGCGAGGTCACGCAGCCGGCCGACCGCCACCACGTTGATGCGAACGCTGCGCAGCGTGAGGGCTGGGTTGAAGTCGGGCGCCAACGAGGCCTGGTAGGTGATGGCGCCGCCCGTGTTGTTCTGCATGCCGAAGGACACCTGCATGTCCTCGACGAGGTCCTGCACCACCTCGTCGCCGAAAGCCGGGTCTTCCACGAACGGGCGGTTGGTGGTGGCCTCGGTGCCGAGCATGCCGCGGTGGCGGACGAGCGCGGGGCGACCGGCGCTGAAGGGGCTCGGCTTGATCGAGTAGTGGAAGAGCGTCACGCCGTAGACCAGGTCGCCGCGGGTGAAGCCTTCTCCGGGCGGCGGGGCCGGCGAGTAGTTCGCCACGGCCTGCTCGGCGTAGCCAATGGTGGCGTTGGCGCCGACGGTGCTGAGCACCAGCGGGGGTGAGAGCAGCGCGCCAGTGCGCGAGTTCGAGGCGACGAGGTAGTCGGCGGCGGTGAAGGTGGTGATGACCGCCGGGCACTGCACGGTGAGCACGCCGCCCAGTGTGGTGCGGCTGATGGCGACGCCCGCGCCGGGGTCGACGCAGCCTTCGCGCAGCGCGTTGCGGTGCGGGGTGACGACCCAGAGGTCATCGGGCCCCGTGACGGCCACCGCGGCGCCGCCTGCGCGGAAGCCAGCGCCCGTGGTGCCGTCGATGCCGAAGATGGGGTTGATCATCATCGGGCCCGTGCCGGTGTTGATCAAAAGGCCGTCTGGCGTCATCAGCCCGGCCGACTCGACGACACGGCCAATCGCGGTGCCCCCCATGCGGGCATGGTCGAGGTCGTCGGTGTAGTTCTCGGCGTTGCGGGTGAGCGACATCATCGTCACCACCACCGACGCAGTGGCAGCGACGGCGACGGCCATGATGACGACCGAGACCATCAGCTCGATCAGCGAAAATCCGCGGCGATTCTTGTGAGTCATTGAATGAAGGAGTCCGTGAAGTAGATGGCGTCGGCCGGGGTGTCGCCACCCTTCACCAGGCGGATCCACACTGTGTAGATGTTGGCGTCCACCGGCACGGCAGCCAACGCCGCAGGGGGCCACGCCGCCGTCCACGTGCTCTTCGCGGTGACGATGGGTGCCGGCGAACGGGTAATCATGAACTCGCGGCAGTAGATGGTGCGCGGCACCGCGTCGCAGGGTGTCCCAGCGGCGACCGCTGGAGTCGTCGTCGCGGTGATTTGCTCAATTTCCCCATTCTTGAAGACGCGGAAGTACTGGCCCGTCGCCAGGTCGCCTGTGGCGAACGTCGTGTTGTCGAGCGTCCACGGCGCGGCGCCAATCGGCAGGCCCGTGCATGGGGTCGGACACACGGTGGTCAGCAGGGATGCGTCGGCCGCCACCTGCAGCGCAGAGCCGGGAAGCTTGCTGGCCAACATGAAGCGCCGCGCGCTGGCGTCACCGAGGAGGCTGCGCACCTGCCGCGTCTGCCCTTCTTTGAGTTCCTTGCCGGCGGCCAGCACCGCGATGAGCGAGCCGACGATGCCCAGGGCGAGCACCACCAGCGCAATCATCACTTCAATCAACGTGAAGCCTGAAGAGCGGCGCATTTTCAATCCAGCACTCGACGGACCCAGCCCGTCAGCTTGTAGAGGACGTTGTTCACCGGGCCGTTGACCCGGAGCTGGGCATTGGGCTGCGAACCGGCGGTGGTGATGATGGTGTGCGACTGCTGCGTCACCTGCGAGCTGATGACGTGAACGCCGACGCCGGGCTCATTCATGGCCACCACCCCACCGTAGGAGCCCTGGGTGCTGAAGTACGGAAGGCTGGTGGTGACGGTCGAGGTGTCAGCGGCTCCGAGGTCGACCGGGAAGACGCCGCCCAGGGCGAGGGCGTCGATCAGCAGCGGGTCACTGATGGCCTTGCTCGTGGTCGACACGTACGCGAACTGCCCGACCACCGAGATGGGGCCGGCGACGCGGCGCGCGGTGAAGGTCATCGGGAAAGGCGTGAGCGTGATGTTGTTGTCCGCCGGAGCGACGCCCGTCGTCGGGCGAACGCCCGGGTCGATGTTCATCACGTGGAACTGGCCGTCGGGGTTCACGTACCCCTCGGCCGCGTTGTTCGTGCCGGTGAGCGCGATCAGGTTCTGCTTCCACGGCTTGAGCGCCGCCGTGCTCGTGGTCGGGATGTTCGGCATGCGCGCGATGGTGATCGGCGCGGTCAGCGGCTCAGACGGGGTGCCGGTGGCGAAGATGGCGCCAGTGGAGGAAACGCCCGCTCCGGTCCACGCGTTGATGCCCGTCTTGGCCGGAAGCTCCCAGGTGTTGCCTTCCATGTCGTTCGCGTACACCAGGCTCAGCGAGCCGAAGCGGTCGGGCAGCAGCGTGACCGGCTGCGGCACCGGGTTGCCGGGGATGTTGCCGGTAATCGCGTACGGCTGCAGCCAGTGCCAGATGATTTGCCCGGTGGCGGAGTCGATGGAATAGACCTGCGCGCCGTTGGTGAACGGGAAGTTCGCCGTGTCCTGCGCGAAGTTGCTCGAGAGGTAGACGGGGAAGTTCGGCTCGACGCCGCTGCGCGTGACGCCCAGCGAGAGACCGTAGCTGGCGCCCAGGGTGCTGTAGTCGAACACGCTGGCGGTGGTGAGGCCGACGTTCGGGTACGCCGCGCTGCGCTTGGTCTGCACGTACTTGAGCGCGCCCGGCAACGTCGTCGGCCCGAGGTTCGAGACCGCGATGGGCGAGAAGGTGCCCGGGGGCCCCGTCCACGTCCCCATCATGTCCCAGAGCAAGACGGGCTTGAGCGGGTTGGTGATGTCCATCGCGAAAATCTCGCTGCCCGGGTTACCGAGCGGGCCGCCCGCGGTGGCAATCAAGACGGTGTGCCATTCGCGAACGCCCGAGTTGCTGAAGTCAGCAAACACGTCTTGCACCACTGGCGCCGAGTCGACCAGCTGGCTGTTCGATGACAGCAGCGGCAGCTGCGAGGCCGGCATGAAAGACCAGAGCTCCGTCATCGGCAGCGGCTTCACGAAGGGGCTCGCCCAGACCGTGTTGAAGGCACCGACGGCGCCCGTGTTGGGGAAGCTGAGCCCCAACGGCTCACCGATGTAGCCAGCGCCACCCGAGACGTAGAAGGCGTGCAGCTGGCCATCGGCCGCGGCGGTGTAGACGACGGTCGGGCGCGGCGCGCCGCGGTCGGAGATGTTCGGGCTCGGGCCGACCACGGCCGGGGTCGAGTGCAGCACGCCACCCATCAGCGGGCGGTTCACCGGAGCGAACGGGCTGTTGCAGTTGCTCGTCGAGGCCGGCGTCGTGACGATGCCCAGCCCGTCTTTCTTCGCGGTGGTGGCGAAGCAGTAACCCTGGACGACCTGCAGCATGCCCTTCACCGTGTCGCGGTTCGCGGGCAGGTTCAAAAGAGTCTTGTTCGCAGAGGTCGCGGCGACGTTGCCGACGACGGGGATGAGCTGGGTCGACTGGTAGACGTCGCAGACGCCGTCGCCGGCCGTCGGGGTGAGCCCGTAGTAGGGCGTGTGCTTGCCGTCGTTCACCATGTCGAACTCGAGCACGTCGACACAGCCGGCCGAGTCGACCTCGGAGGCCTGGATGGGTGCAGGCTTCCAATTCTTCTGCAGGCCGCCGCGCGGGTAGGCCGCGTTGGTGACGATGCTGCCACCGACGTACGTGAAGAGGTTTCGCGCGGAAGCGTTGCCGCCGTAGACGGCGCCGAGCTGACCGTGCGCGTCCCACAGCACGTTGGTGTTGAAGCTCGAGGTACCGACCGAGAACGCAGCCACCGCGCCGACGTCGACCAGCGGGCGTTCGAAGACGTTGCCGGTGGTCTTCGGGAAAATCCACTGCGAGCCGATGTTGTACGAGTAGGTGAACCGGCTGTTCGAGACACCAGCGACCAGGTTGTAGACGCCCGAGAAGGCGAGCGGCACGGGGGTGGCGACGGTGGTGCCAGCTGCGTCGCGGGCGCCGTTCTTGTCGACGTACAGCGTCGGGGCCGAGATGGCGCGGTTGGCGTAGTTCGGCTGCTGGCCGAGGTTCAGCAGCGTGTTGAGGATGATGCGCGAGCCGACGGTAGAGATTTGGTAGTCGTGACCTGCGACGTAGACGATGGTGCCCTTGGTGGCGTCGTTGTCCTTGTTGCCAATGCTGAAGATGTTCCAGCCGTTGTCACAGTTGTCCTTCTTTGTGTCGCAGGCGCCGCCGGTCGGGTAGTCGCCCGGGCTGTAGTTCATCCACGTGGTGGCGAGCGTACGGGTGGCCGAGTTGGCGGTGTTGCCCGACTTCGGCTTGTACGAGCTGATCGCGCCTGACGCCTGGACGAAGTGGTAGTCGCCGATCTGCGCGAACTCGCTGATGGTGTTGTCCCAGACCATGCACCCCTGCTTGGCGGCGTTGACATTGGCGGCGCAGGTTGCGGCGGTGGCGCCCAGCGCCGTGCAGGCCTCGGTGAGGTTGTTCGGGTAGTTGGGGTCGGTGCAGTTCATCCCTTCCCACTTGCCTTCGTCCGACTTGAGCTTGTTCGTCTCGAGCTTCCCGCTGAACTGGAAGTTCGTCGCTGGAGCGCCGTAGGCGGTGATGCCGCCACTGCCTTCGTAGCTGCCGATGCTCGAGCACTCGCCCATCAGGCCCTTGCCGGGCAGGTTCAAGAACGAGGCGATGTTGTTCATCGCCGCCGCGCCGGTGGGGCCACCGGGTGACTGGTACGAGTACTCGTTGTTGCCGTTGCTCTTCGTATGCCAGTGCGGCGACCACATCACGCCGTAGACGTTCAGGCCCGCGCCGTCCTTGATGCCGAGGATGCCGTTGGGCAGCCCGGCCTGGGGTACCAGGTCGCCGTTGGCGTCGATGTTGTCGTAGATGAAGCCGCCGTTCTTCACGCTCGCATTGCTGCCATTGACGGTGCAGTTCTCTTTGGTTCCCGGCGGGCAGCCGCCCGAGTCGACATTCGTCAGAGTCTTGGTGAGGTAGAGGCCGGCGTTGCCGAGGTACGAGTCGAGAATGAGCAGGCCAGACACCGACGAGGCGCCGGTGGAGTCGCCGTTGCTCTGGCGGTTGAGCAGCGCAATCTTCGGTGGCGCGACACCGAGGCGCCGGCTGACGTTGGCGGAGAACGAAATCAGCGCCTGGTGCATGTTGACGTAGTGCGCGGTGCCAGGAGGCGCTCCGCTGGGAAAGAGGCCGTTGATGGTGAGCTTGGGACCCGTACAGGAATCGAAGAAGCCGCTCGGGCGTGCCTTGAGGGCCGCCACCGAGTTCAAGTTGTCGGTGAACTCGGCGAGTACGTCGACGGTGCGGGCAGGCACGGCGCCGGCGGCGGCCGCGGGAACCTGGGTACGGATTCCGTCGCCGTTCTGGAGGAACTCGATCACCTGCTGGGCATCGGACGCGTGGATGACGAAGGGGCCACCCATGTACTGGATGTCGGTGAACCCACTGGCTTTGTTGAGCGCGGTGACCTTCGGGTACGCGGGAATCGCTTCCGGCGTCTTCGCCGCGGTGTAGTTGATGCCGACCGGGAAGACGCTGAACCAGACCTTGGAGCCCGGGACGGCGACGGTCGGCAGGTTCGGCACCAGGGTGTTCGCGTCCGAGACGTTGACGGTGACTGACCACACGCCCGCGGCGTTCGAGGTGCTGCTCGCGAGCTCGGTGCTGTTCGAGTCGAAGATGCGAACGACGTTGCTGGCACCCGCGCCGGTGCCACTGACGGTGATGGTTCCGTTGGAAAGAACGAAATAGCCATTGCCGTTGATCATCGTGGTTGCGTCGAAAGTGGTGCCGATGGGACCCGTAAACGTCAGCGCGATGTAGCGAAAGCCGGCCAGCGTGCGGTGAACGTCCTTGCCGACGATGGTCGGCGTGCGCATCTGCAGGTCGGTGATGGGAAACAGGCCGTCCATCAGGCCGGTGGTCCACGGGTTGATGGAGTAGTCGACCTGGGTGACGGGCTGTTCGATGGAGTTCGAGATCGCGAAGTCGCAGCCGTCGTTGTAGCCGGGCGACCCAATCGCGTTCCACGCGGAGCCGTCGGGTGGCGTGCTCTTGTTGGTCGGCACGCACCGGTTCGGTGAGGTCTTGGTGCCGCCCACCGTCCAGTACACGGTGATGGGGGTGCGGCCGGGGTGGGCCACCGGGTCGAAATACCCGCCGGGCTGGTTCGCCAGCAACAGGCGGTAGACCAGGCCGTAGGACGCGAGACTTCCGCACGGGGTCTGGAAGCTCGACTGCTCGGGGATGATGAGCGAGCCCTTCGGGAAGTTGAAGATGTCGGCAAATGCCGTACTTCCGAAGAGCACCGCGACCAAAACCAGCGTCTTGAACCGAGTCATTGGGCGGGGCCGATCGCATAGGCCGTGCCCCTGTTGGGCGTCTGTCGTTTCAGCAACTTGCGGGCCGCGGTCGCAACTTTTGACCCAAGCGGAACCTCGCAATGTTTGCAGGCGGCTATTCGGTGCGTGGCTTGCGGCGGCGAACGGCCCAGAGCAGGCCGGCGAGCGGGAAGAGCAGGCCTTCCTGACCGCAGTGGCAACCGCCCGCCGGAGGCGTCTCGGCGTACGGCCCACCCGTGAACACCGGAGGCCGGCTCGCGGAAGACGTCGGCTGGCCGGTGCCGCCCGTGCCCGAGCCACCTCCAGCACCACCGCCGGCACCACCACCCGTGCCGCTGCCGGCGTCGAGGTTGACGAGCCGCGGATCAACGGTGGTGTCGACGGGAAGCGAGGTGCCCGTGACCGCGACGATGTCGGCCCACTGCACGAGCTTGTAGTTGGGGCCGTCGAAGTTGTTCTTGTCGCTGGCGACGAACATGCCCTGGCTAAAGGGCGCGCCGAGGTTCAGCGGCGTGATGTCGATGCCTTCGGAGTTGCTCACGCCTTCCCGCCCTGCGTCGGGAACAATCTGGAAGGTGGTGACGAACGGCGTGCCGGTCGACAGCGCGTAGACCGAGAAAGAGCTGGTGAGGCTGGCCGCCGCGATGAGCACGCCGCCGCCATCAGCGGTCGGATACAGCGTGACGCCCGTCGCGCCCTCGAGGCGGCCCGCATCGACCGCTTCGACGAGGGTGAGCGTGGTGCCCCCGGCGGTGGTCGCGGGCAGCGAGTAGAGGCCCGTGTTCTGAAGGGTGACGAAGACGCGGCTGTTGCGGTCGTCCGCGACGATGCCCCTGACGTCGGTGCCAACCATGATGGTGCGAAGCAGGCTCGGGACGAGGTGGCCCGCGCCGTCGTCGAGGACGTTGTACTGGCGCAGCGCGCTGTTGGTGTCGCTGATGAAGACGCTCAGCGACTGGGTCAGCGGGTCAGTGAAGAGCGCGCCAGCAAGAGGCGTGGCGCTTGACGCCGTGAAGAGCGTGTTGAGCGGAACCAGCGAGCCCGCGTCAGGCACGGGCGCGTAGAGCCGGAAGGCGCCGTTGGTGCCGACGCCGAGGACGACGTCGGTGCGGCCCGCGCCGAGCTTGATGTTGTAGCGAACGTCGACGGCGCGCATCGGCCCGTCGGGGATGGTCTGCATCTGCCCCCCGTCGAGCGCGTGCACGTAGAGGCCGTTGACGGCTCCGCCGCCCATGTCGGTGCCGAAGATGAGGCTCTTGCTCAGGTCGGTGGGGTGCAGCCAGACGGCGGTGTCGCCCGCGATGTTCCCCGAGGGAATCGGAGCGGTCTCCCTCACGGCAGAGGCCTGGGCGAAGACGGCAGAGCTCAACAGCGCGGCGGCGAGAGCGATGGCTTTCATTGGCGCGGCAGCCAATCACAACCACTCAGTTCTGGCGCGGAAGAATCCAACCATCGGGAAGCGGGTCTGCCGCGAGGTCGACGCGCGGATCCACCAACGGCGCCGCGGGGTGCTCGTTCAGCGCGGTGCGCGTCGACGCGTAGACCTCGACGTCTCCCAGGGTGGCGCGCAGGTGGCGGGCGAACTTCCGAATCATCGCCGGGTCGCCGGCCATCTTGTCTTCCTGCCGTCGGGTGAGGAACTGCTCCAGCGGAACTTCCCAGTGTTTTCCGTCGGACTTGAAGATGACGAGGAAGGCCGTCTGGTTGTCCTTCTGGGTGAGCTTCATTCGCCAGGCGAAGAGCTGGCCTTCTTCCGTCCACGCGACGTCGCCCGGGTAGACCCAGTGGCGCAGCGGCACGGCGACGTGGAAAACCGCCCAGGCTGCGAGAAGTCCCATCACCAGGCGCGGGCGCTTCGGCACTTCCGGCCCGCGAAGCTCGCCCGAGCCGCTGAACAGCGCGAACGTCTTCGCGGGTAGGAACATCAGCGTCCCGAAAATCATCAGCCACGGAAAGATGCCGATCTGAAACAGCCACGCGTTGGTGAGGTGAAACGCCATCGCCACCGCGAGCGCGAACCACCGCGTGCGCCGCCACAGCAGCGCAGGCACGACGAAGAGGTCGAGCAGCAGGCCGCCGTAGCTTGCGAGCATCGCCTGCCACTCGGCGTCAAAGGCCGTCGACTCGAGCCAGCGGCGCATCGGCTCGCCGCGCAGCCAGTCGCCGTTGAGCTTCGCGATTCCGCCGAACAGGTAGGGCACCGCGAGCTGAAAGCGCAGCAGGCCCAGGGCCCACGCCGGCACCGTCTGAACGTTGCGCCGCAGCGGCACCACCGTCATCACCGCGAGCAGCAGCAGCACCAGGTAGAGGTGGTTCAGGTACAGCGCGAGGTCGATCAGGAAGACGTACGCCCAGCCGAGCAGCGACAAGAACGCCATCACCCTGCGGGCGACGCCGAACGCGAGCAGCACGCCGAGCACGCCTAAGCCCGCGAAGAACGCCGTCATCCACGGCAGCGGCAGCGGCTTCACCCACGCGAAGCCATCGAAGCTGAAGTGAAAGCTCGGCTCGACGAAGCTCGAGGCGATCCACCCGTTCGCCCACTGGCGGTACGCCTCGACGGCCAGCAGGACGCCGAGGACGAAGCGGAAGAGAACGAGGGCCCCCGCGTCGACGGGCGCCCAGAGCCTTTCAGCCACTCAGGGAGGCGCTTCGACGCAGTTCACCGAGCCACCGGGGTTGTGCCGGCAGTTGTGAAGCGCGCGGGTGATTGGCAGCTCGTAGAGGTTCTGCAAGACGTCGGCGCCGGCTGCGACGTTGGCTTCGGTGGCCTGGCTGGCTCCGGGCTCGAGGAGCAGCAGGCTGTACCGCACCTTGCCCGTGACCTTGTTCACCTGCACCGAGGTCGACATCGTCGGCGGAGGCGCGAGCGCAGAGCGCTCGAGGTACCGGCTGTACGTGCCGGTGGTGGCGAGGAAGCCGGCCGCGATGTTGGGAAGACCCGAGACGTCGCTGGCCTGGTAGAGCCGCAGCGTCGCCACGCCCGGAGTCGCGGCGCAGCTGACGGACGCGGCGGTGGGCACCATCGCGTTCCAGAGCGCCGAGCCCAGCAGCAGGCCCGATGCGCTGGCGGTGCGGTGCGCGAGGTCGTTGTATTCGTAGAACCAGCCCATGCCGTCGGCCGGGTTGCCCGCGGCGCTCGTGCTGGGCGCCACGAAGGTGCACCCAGTCGCCGCCGGAGCGGTCGTACAGCTGATGCCCGTCACGTTGACGAGGTCGCCGTTGTCGGGATTCGCGACGGTGCGGTCGGTGGTGCGCGTGTCGTCGAAGTCCTTCGCCGTCTTGTACGAGCCGCTGGACGACGTGCGGTCTTCTTCGAAGCTGCGGGTCGGGTCGCTGCCGCCGTAGGCGAGGATGCCGTAGAAGCGATTCATGCCGAGCGTGCTGAGCACCGCGGTCTTCGGCTGGCTCGACGAAGCGGTGAACGCCAGGTCGTCGGTCTGAATCAGCACCGCGTCGGTGCGACGGCAGTTGAAGTTGCCGAACGCGTCCTTGCCGCAGACCACCTTCGCCTTGCCGATGTCGCCAGGGTCGATGGTGGGTCCGGACTGGGGATCGCACGACCGCACTTCGCGCTTCGTGTACTCGGCGGTGACGGTGGTGTCGCCGGGGTCGCCGCAGATGGCGTCGCTGACCGCTGACGCGCTCTCGCGCGCGCTCTGGAAGCGGGAGGCCTTCCAGCGCGTCTCGTTGCGCGTCAGCCTGAGCGTGGCTTTGCGAATCGCATAGCTGCTGCGCGCTTCACCGCAGTCGTACTTGGCGCAGGCGACCGGGTTGTCGAGTCGGCAGCTGCCGGCCAGGGGCTCGAGCAGCGCGTACCGGTTGCCCGTGCCTCCGAAGATGCGCAGCGCGTCGTTCTCGACCTGAATCGAGCTGGCGTTGAGGTAGTGGAAGGGCCAGGTGTTCTTCACGCTCTTGCGGTTGGTGCTCGTCGCGCCGTCGTCATCGGTGCCGGGAGACACGCCATACCTGTCCATCTCGAAGGTGCGCGCGCCTGACCAGTTCTCGATGAGCTTGGTGGTGGTGTTGAGGCGGCCAGGCTTGAAGAAGCGCATCACCCACTGCTGACCATCGGTGTCTCCGACCGTGGCGGTGTCGAAGAAGCCGTCGAACTTCACTTCGTTGGTGGTGCCGTAGTCGACCATCGCAACAGGCGCGACGATGCTCGTCGCCATCCCGCGGGTCGCGGCGCGCTGCTCTCCGCTGGCGTTCTCGTCGAACTCCATCTTCCAGAGCAGGTTGTCTTTGCGGCCGTTCACCGCGCCGTTGAAGACGTCGAGCATGTAGACGCCGCGGCCCTTGTCGAGCGACGGAGACCAGCCGCCCGACACCATCACCACCCAGCGTTCGTTGGTCGAGCACAGCGGCGCGGCGCCGACGGTGCCGGTGCAGGTGTAGCGGTTGACGCCCGGGCCTGCCGAGGGGCTCGACAGGTTCGCCGTCTCGAGCAGCACCGGGCCGATGGGGGGCGGGCTGGGCGCCAGCGACAGCAGCGTCTTGCCGAACTTCGACGCCTCGTCCGAGCAGGGCTGGGGGAACATCCACCGGTAGTTGGGCGGCTGCAGGTTGCCCGACGCACTGAAGGTGAGCTCGAAGGCAGAGTACGCGGTGCCGCCGCGGCCATCGGCGACGACCGCCATGGTGTGGAACTCGCCCTGCTGCTTGATGCCGTCGGTGTTGTCGTCGTTCCAGACGTCGCGAACCATGATGTCGCCGTCGACCATGTACGCGTGGCCGAAGACGAGCTCCTGCAGGCGGGGCAGCAGGTCGGGCGGAATCAGCGCCCAGATTTCATCGCCCGGCTCCGAGGTGCCATCGGGCATGTTGAACGGAACCGTCAGTCGCCCGCCAACGCAGGTCTCGCTGCCCGAGTTTCCGTTGTGAATCGCGTGCACCATGCCGTCGTTGGCCCCGACGAGGATGACCTGGTCACGGCCGCGCTGCGCGTTCTGGTAGGCGTCGTACGCATCGCCGGTGCGCGCGCCGCACGCGTTCGAGTACGCGACGCCGGTGGCGATCGGCGTCGAGGCCGTGCGCAGGTTCTGCGCGAACAGCGTGCGCGCGCACTGGGTCGAAGTGCCTTCGATGCAGTCTTTCTTCAGCGCGGGCGCAGTCACGACGATGGGCGAGCTGTGAAAGATGTCGCCGAACACCGACGCGCGGGTCTCGTTGCGGTCGGTGTCGCCGTCTTCATCGCCGAGGTCGCGGCCTCGGATGTACTGAATGAGCACCGACGCGCACAGCGAGTCGAGCTGGGCCTGGGTGACCGCCGGAAGCACCCCGAGCAGCGTCGCTGCCGCCAAGGGCGTGAGGCCGAACTTCGTCAGCATCGTGCCGTTCATCGCCCCGCCGATCGCGCAGCTGCCGCTGGGGCAGTCACCGTTGTTGAGACAGGCGGTGCCCGACTGCGACCCGCCTGAGCAGGTGCCAGTGAGCACCGCCTTCGGGCAGAACGCCGTGCCGGTGATGCCGAGGTACGGACGCAGCGTCGCTTCGTTCGCGACGGTGAAGGCGACGGCGGCGCCGTCGGCGTTGGTGAAGGCGCCATCGCCGTCGGTGTCCAGCGGGGTGTAGACGGAACGCGCCGCGTGGCCCTTGCCGACGAGCTTGCTGCCGGCCTCCCAGTAGGGAATCGCGGGGCCGCCGCTCGCCTTCACGAAGTTGCCGTTGTTGTCTTCAACCACCTGCGCGTTAGTGCTGTCGGTGATGAAGATGTCGTTTTTGTCCGTGTCCCCGTTGAAGTCGTTGTCCTCGACGAACTCGACGTAGTTGTTGAACCGGTACAGCTTCCCAATCCACGGCTTGTCCTTCTGGGGCGAGAAGCG
>Ga0105047_10009125_pt1 | contig 16381 bp, 10 predicted proteins | sample MAT04_FD_78384 | JGI IMG/M metagenome (GOLD analysis project Ga0105047, IMG submission 78384) | Freshwater microbial communities from Lake Fryxell liftoff mats and glacier meltwater in Antarctica - MAT-04 (megahit assembly) | ecosystem: Environmental > Aquatic > Freshwater > Ice > Liftoff...
GGCCGCGGCAAGTGGAAGTAGCTTCTACGGCTGCTTGTTCGACCAGCTCATCTGCTGGCGCGTCTCGCTGATGATGTGCTCGCGGCAGTAGGCCGTGCCTTCGATCGGGTGCCGCAGGCAGCGCACGCCGTCGTGCTCGCCCTTGCAGCGGAACGACTCGCCCAGCGGATCCTCATCGTACGCGCCGCGCGGACGCTCTTCCTCGTCGGCGTCGCGCGGATCGTCGCCGCTCCCGTTGCCCTGGCCTTGCTCGTCCTTCTTGCGCTCCTCGCGCTGGCGCTCCTTCTCGCGCTCCTGCGCCTGATCGCGGGTCGCCTCTTCGCGCTGGGCTTCGCGCGGGCCCTGCACCTTCTGCTCCTCGGCGCGCTCGTCCTTGCGCACGTCGGCCTTCTGCGCCTCGGCCTTGTCCTTCGCCTCGGCCTCCTTGGTGGCGCGCGGCTCCTCGACCTCTTTCACGCTGCGGCCGAGCATCTTCTCGACGTCCGGCTCCTTCAGGAAGCGCGCGACGGTGTCCTTCTCGTGCACGTTCTTGGTGTTCCCGGTGCGATCGGCGCCGTTGTATCCGGCGCCGTGCAGCACCAGAGCCGCGGCGGCCTCGCCGATCGGCGCGCCCTTCAACGGACCCGCCGGTCCCGCGGGGACCGCTGCGCCCGGAAGAGCCGGTGTCGCGGCGCCCGCCTTCTCCGGCTTGGGGAGCACCTTCCCGAGCATCTGGGCGATGCCGCCCGGCAGATGAATCGCCATGCTCCCCGAGGATAAAGACTCGCGACGCGTCAGTGCAAGCGGCACATCGAAGCAACTTTTTCCGTGATCTCCAGAGTTTCCTCGGACCCCCGGAAGCGCTAGGTCCCACGGATGGATCGCGTCCTCGTCCTGGATTTCGGGTCTCAGTACACCCAGCTCATCGCGCGGCGGGTGCGCGAGCAGCGCGTGTACTCGGAGATCTGGCCGTGCACCCGCCCGCTCGCCGACATCGCCGCGTTCAAACCGCAGGCAATCATCCTCTCCGGCGGCCCCTCCAGCGTGCACGAGGCCGGCGCACCCTCCATCGATCCCGGCATTTACAAGCTTGGAATCCCGATCCTCGGCATCTGCTACGGCCTCCAGCTCACCGCCCACGTGCTCGGCGGGCGGGTGATCCCGGCGCAGCACCGCGAGTACGGCCGCGCCGAGGTCATCCCGATGGGCGCCTCCGAGCTCCTCGAGGGCGTCGAGGAGGCCACCAGCGGCAAGCTCCTCGTCTGGATGAGCCACGGTGACCAGGTCGAGTCGCTCCCCGCCGGCTTCGCGGTCCTCGGCCGCTCCGAGACCTGCCCGTTCGCGATCGTCGCCGACGTGCCGCGCCGAATCTACGGCCTCCAGTTCCACCCCGAGGTCATGCACACCGTCAGCGGGCGGGAGATCCTCGCGAACTTCCTCTTCCGCGTCGCGATGGTCCACCCGTCGTGGACCATGGGCAGCTTCATCGAGCGCGAGATCGCGCGGCTCGGCGTCGAGCTCGGCCACGACACCGTGATCTGCGGCCTCTCCGGCGGCGTCGACTCCTCGGTCGTCACCGCGCTCCTCCACCGCGCGATCGGCACCAAGCTGATCCCGGTGTTCGTGAACAACGGCCTCCTGCGCGCCGGCGAGGCCGAGCAGGTGCAGGCGGTGTTCCGCGATCGGCTCGGCGTGAAGCTGCGCTACGTGGACGCGAGCGAGCAGTTCCTCTCCGCGCTCCACGGCATCAGCGACCCGGAGCAAAAGCGAAAGACGATCGGCAAGGTCTTCATCGACGTGTTCGAGGAGGCGGCGCGCGCGGCCGGGCCCAGCGCGAAGTGGCTCGCGCAGGGCACGCTCTATCCCGACGTCATCGAGTCGGTCTCGTTCAAGGGGCCGAGCGCGACGATCAAGAGCCACCACAACGTCGGCGGGCTCCCCGAGCGCATGCACCTCAAGCTGGTCGAGCCGCTCCGCGAGCTGTTCAAGGACGAGGTCCGCGTGCTCGGAAAGGAGCTCGGTCTGCCCGACGAGGTCGTGGGGCGGCACCCGTTCCCGGGGCCAGGCCTCTCGATCCGGGTGCTCGGTCCGGTGACGCCGGCGGCGCTGGATCTGTTGCGCGGGGCCGATCGGATCATGGAGCAGGAGATCCGCGCGGCGGGCCTCTACGACCAGATCTGGCAGGCCTTCGCGGTGCTCCTGCCGGTGAAGTCGGTCGGCGTCATGGGCGACTCGCGCACCTACGAGAGCACCTGCGCGATCCGCTGCGTCACCAGCGTCGATGGCATGACCGCCGACTTCGCGCGGCTCCCGTGGGACGTGCTGAGCCGCATCTCGACGCGGATCATCAACGAGGTCCGCGGCATCAACCGCGTCGTGTACGACATCTCCAGCAAACCGCCGGCCACGATCGAGTGGGAGTAGGCGAGTTTCTTGCGTTTTGCGCCTATCGCGGCTTAGTTCGTAGGCGTGTCGAACCCGGTGATCGCGGGGGAGGGTGATCGCCCCCCTCTGTCGCCCGGGCTCGGTCTCCACAACGGCCGCGTCTTCGTGCTCGTGCGCGATCATCCGATCGCGGCCGGGGTCATCGTCCGCGCGCTCGATCTCGCGGTCCCCGACGTCACTTTTCCCGTTGATCTGAAGGGCGGAGCCTCGCGCTTCCAGCAGCGGACGACGCAGCTCGAGAGCGCGGTCCTCGAGATCGATCTCGAGGCGGTCGGCCAGGCCCTCACCCGCAGGCTCGATGGACCGGTGCGCAGCGTCGCGATGACGGCCGAGGCCGGGACGATCGCCATCGAGGCCGAGCTCACTCAAGGCAAGAAGCGCGCGCACGAGCGCATGCGGGCGGTCGCGCTGGCGGGGCGCGGGCGATCGCTGTTGCTGCGGCCGGTCGAGGTGGTGCGCATCGGCGCGGCGGTGGTGCCGGCGTCCCAGGTCGCTGACGCGATCGCGCGGCTGGCGAGCGCGCTGCCCGGCGGAAAGGCGCTGGCGTTGCAGCCCGACGGCATGGGCGGTGTCTCGCTCGATCCGCTGGCCGCGGCGCTGTGGGCGGTGCTGCCGCCGTCGGGATGGAAGCTCCCTTCGCACGATGGGCTGCCGCTCTCGCGCGTGTACGGCGCGACGAACGGGCGCTGGATCATCGCGTACGGCGCATCTCCGCAGGATCTGACGCTCCCTCCCGAGCACCCCGATGGCGCGCGGATCGCGCTCGCGGCGCAGGCGCGCGAGGACACGCTGCGGCTCGCCGAGGCGGCGGGCGGTGACGTGCGGACGCGGTTCTTCGCGCTGCGGGCCGCGCTGGATCCGCAGCTCGGGCCGCCCGCGCTGCTCGAGCGGGCGCTGTGGCTGGGCGGATCGGAGCCTGATCTGCGGGCCGACCTGGCCGATCTGGTCGCCGACGAGCTGGCGGTGCGGCCGCGCTCTCCGGTCGCGTCGGCCGTGCGGGCGAGCGTGGCGCTGGCCGAGGGTGATGCGCGGGGCGCGCGCGAGGATCTCGATCGCGCCGCCGCTGGCTTCGCCGAAGCGGGGCGCCCGCGGCTCGCGGGACTGGCGCTGCGCGTCGCGGCCGAACACACCGAGGGCGCCGAGCGGACCGCTCGCCTCGAAGGTGCGCTGGCCGCGGTGGGCGACGATCCGGAGATCCTGCGCGCGCTCGCCGAGCAGATGGTGGCGACCAAGGATCCCTCGGCGCTGTCGATGGCCCGCCGGCTCGCGCGCGTGGCGGCGCGCCCCGAGATCCGCGCGTGGGCCCATGTGGCGGCGGGCGATGCGCTGCGCCTCGTCGACAAGGAGCCGATCGCCGCCAAGCGCGAGTACGAGCGCGCGCTGATCCTCGATCCCGATCATGGCGGCGCGCTCGAAGGCCTCGCGCAGGCGCTCGAGCAGCAGGGCGATCCGCGGCGCGCGGCGGCGATCCTCGAGCGGCTGTTCGAGCGCGCGCTGGCGTCCGGCGATCGCACGCGAGCCGGCGCGATCTCGGTCTCGCTCGGTGATCTGTGGCGCCCGCTCGATCTCGAGGCGGCGATGGCCCGCTGGCGCCGCGCGCTCGAGCTCGACCCGCGCCAGGCCGATGCGGCGCAGCGACTGGCGCGCGCGGCGGCCGATCTCCCCGAGTCGGCGCAGGCGTTCGAGGCCGCGGAGCGCGCGCTGGCCATCGGCGCGCTCGATCCGAAGACCGAGATCGAGCTCCGCATGCGCCTGGCCGGTCTCGCGCGCAAGACGCCCCGGCGCGAAGCCGAGGCGATCGCGCACCTCGAAGCGGTGCTGGCGCACGTGCCCGATCATGCGGCGGCGCTCGCTGCGCTGCGCTCGAGCCCGAAGAAGGATGCGCTCGGTCCGGCACTCGGCCGGGCGGCCGAACACCGCCTCGCGCACGGCGACGCGGCCGGCGCGGGAGAGCTGGTGCTCGAGCACGCCGGGGTCGCCAGCACACCCGATGCGCGGCAGGCCGTGGAGCGGCGGGCCCAGCAGATCCGCGCGGCCAACCCCGGACAGGCCGCGGCGATCGAGGCTTTGATTCGCGTGGAAGCGCGGCCCGAGGCGCGCGAGGCGTTGATCCGCCAGCACCTCGCCACCCCGCTCGTGCCGGAGCGCCGCGCCGAGGCGTTCCTCGCGCTCGCGGAGGCGCTCGCCGCGCAGAAGAACGGCTCGGAGGCAGTGGCGGCCGCGGAGGCCGCGCTCGCGGCGACGGCGCTCGCGGCCGGGCCCCTCTCGGGCGGGACGCCGGACGTGCCGCGCTGGATCGCGTTCGCCCGCGCGCTGGCCGAGGGCGGGTTCGCGCGGGAAGCGACGCGGGTGCTCGCGCACCTGGCCAAGCGCCTGCCGGTATCGCAGCGCGCGCCGCTGCTGCGCGCCGAGGCCGAGGCCCATGACGCGACCGGCGATGCGACGGCGGCGTACGACGCGTGGCTGCGGCTCGACGGCGAGCACGGCCTGGAGGTCGGCGACTATCCGCGCGCGGTGCAGTGGGCGAGCGCCGCCGGCCACCACGCCGATACGCGGTCCTGGCTGGATCGCTGGGGCGCCGCGATCGAGCACGATCCGAGCGCGCGCGGGGCCTGGTGGGCAGCGCGCGCCGATGCCGCGCGCGCCGCGGGTGACCTCGATGGCGAGATCGAGTCGCTCGAAGCGCTGCTCTCGCTGGGCGCGAAATCATCAGTCAATGAGCACGCCGATGCCATCGCCGCTCGGCTCGCGGCGCGGCTCTTCGATGCGGGACGCGGCCGACAGCTCGCGACGCTCGAGCGCAGGCGAGCCACGATGCCCGGCGTCACGCCGATCCAGGCGATCGGCCGGCACGTCGCCGCCGCCGACGCGTTCGTCCGCATCGGTGATGATGACGCCGCGGAGCTCGATCTGGATCGCGCCATCGCGCTGGGCCACGGCGCGCCGGCGGCCTCGGCCCGTTTGAACGAGGCGCTGGAGCTGCGGGAGACGATCGCCCGGCGGCGCGGAGATCCGGGGCGCATCGTGGCGGTCCTCGATCGCAAGGCCGAGCTCGCGATCAACGTCGAGGCCCGCGCGAAGATTCGCCTCGAGCAAGCCGACGTGCTCGCGACCGCAGGGCGCCATGGTGATCTCGTCGATCGCCTGGAGCGCGCCGGCGCCGAGCTGCCTCATGATCTCGGCATCGCCCGCCGCCTCGCCTTCGAGGCCAAGCGCCTGGGTCGCCTCCACGTCTGGGCGCAGACCGAGGCCCACGTCGCGGCGCTGGTCGAGGAGCGCGGCGATCGGGTCGCCGGGCGCGAGCAACACGCCATCGCCGCCGAGGCGCTGGCCGAGGTCGGGCGCCTCGACGAGGCGATGGTCCACGACAAGGCGGTGGTCGCGCGCGCCGACGACCTGCCGCTTTCACGCTTCGAACGAAGCCTGCGACGCCTCGAGCGCCACGCGCGCAACACCGGTGACAGCGCGCTCCTCGCCGACGTGCTCGAGCGCTGGGCACGGGTCGAGAGCCCCGCGGTGGCCGCCGAGCGCCTGTCCGAGAAGGCCGAGCTGGAGATCTCGCTCTACGGCCCGAGCGAGATCGCGCTCGCCAGCCTGCGCCGCGCGCGCGCGCTGGCCGACGACGCCTCGCCGCGTTCGCGCGATCTCGATGGGCGCCTCACCCAGGTGCTCGAGACGATGGGCCGCTGGGAAGAGCTCACCGCGCACGCCGTCGCGCGGGGCGCCCGATCGAGCGGCGCGCGGCGGGCCGGAGCGTATCTCGACGCCGCGCGACTGCTCGACGAGCGCCTCCGGCAGCCGGCCGCCGCGCTGGCCCGGGTGCGCGCTGCGATCGAGGCCGATCCGGAGAACGCGAGCGCGCGGGCCTTGCGCCGCAGGCTGTTGCGCGACACCGCCCACGGTGCCGAGCTGGCCGAGGCGCTGCTCGAGGACGCTTCGGCGACGGCGCACGGCGAGGAGCAGGCCAGCTTGCGCCTCGAAGCTGCGGAGATCCTCGCGCCGATCGCCGATGCCGACGAAGGCTCGGCGAACGTGCCCACGCACCCGGCGCTCCAGCGCGCGCTCGAGGTGTGCCGCGACGTGGCCCGCGGCGCCTCGCGACTGGCCGCGCCGCACCGCCGGGTCGCGACCTACGCGCGCCTGCTCGGTCGCTTCGACGAGGAGTTCCTCGCGCTCGGCCGGCTGGTGGAAGTGGCGGCCGATCCGGTCGATCGCGCGCTCGCCCTGTGGCGGCGGGTCGAGCTGGCGCGCGGTTCGCTCGAAGATCCGCTGGGCGCGCAGGCCGAGCTGCACGAGACGCTGCAGGCGGTGTTGGCGCTCGATCCCGAGCGTCGAAAGCGCCTCCAGGAGCAGCTCCTCCGCACGCCTTCGATCGCCCGGCCCGACGACGTCGACGATCCGATCGACGCGCTGCTCACGCTGGGCACGGCGCTCACCGCGGAGACGCGCGACTTCGAGACCCATCTTCGCTACCTGAACCGGCAGATCGAGCGGGCGAGCGACCCGAAGGCGCGCGCGGATCTGTTCTTCCGCATCGGCGAGACCACCGAGTGGAAGCTGGGCGATGGTGACGCCGCCGAGCGCGCCTACGTGGCGGCGCTGAAGGAGCACCCCGCGCACGATCGCAGCCGGCGCGCTCTCCGCGGCCTGTATCTGGCGGTCGATCGTTTCGGCGATCTCGCGGAGAACCTGGGCATCGACGAGCTGCTCGCGATCTGGCTCGAGCTCCAGCTCACGTTTGCGGGCGAGCGGCAGATCGCCGCGGCCGAGGCGCTGTGGCCGAGGCTCGCGCGCGGAACGAGCGAGCGCGCGCGCATCCTGCTCACGCTGGCGGACCTCTATCGAACGGTGCGCGACGAGGCCGAGGGCGCGGTGATGCTGCTCGAGCTGGTGATCCGCGAAGGACCGCCCGAGGATGAGCCGGCCGCGCTCGAGCGCCTGCGGGTGCTCTTCCTCGAGGAGCAGCACCACGAGCTGTACGTCGAGATCCTGCGCCGCCAGGCCGAGCGCTCCCAGGACGACGCCACCCGCGCCCGCGCGCTGGCGGACCTCGGCGATGCGTACGAGTGGAAGCTGGGCGACGGCATCGCGGCCGAGCGTGAGTACCGCACCGCGCTCGCGATCGACTCCACCTGCGCGCCGGCCCGCGAGCGGCTCGCGCTCTTGCTCGGGTCGCAGGATCGGTTCCAGGAGCTGGCGCTCGATCTGGGCGTCGCCGCGCTCGAAAAGGAGGTCCGCGCGCTGGCGTCCAAGGGCTCGCGCGAGGGCGTGCGCCTGCTGAAGGCCGCCGAGATCTTGCTCGCGCACCTCGGAAGGGCCGAGCAGAACGAGCTCTCCGCCCAGCTGTTCGAGCGCGTGCCCGACTCCGATCTTCGCCGGCGCCTCTTGCTGCTCGTCGCGCCGCCGGCCCCACCTCCGCCCGCGCCCGCGGGGAGCATCCCGAGCCCCGCCGACGCGCCGCCGGACTGGAACGATCGCGAGAGCGCGCCGACCGGCACCGGGATGCCTGCGCTGAGCCCGATCGAGGAGGCGCGCGGTCGGGTGCGCCTGACCGTGGTGCCGTTCGGCGATCCGCTGGCCGATGTCGTGCGCCTCGTGCCGCGCACGTCCGATACCCCCGCGCCGCTGCCCGCGCTGCCGGGCGACGTGGTGCCGATGTCGCGCCTGCACGAGGACGCGTCTCCGCGGGGGCACGAGGACGCGTCTCCGCGGGGGCACGAGGACGCGCCGACGGTCCTCCCGACCTCTCTCCCGCCGATCTCGCCCTGGGGCGAAGGCGTGCGGGCGATGGAGACCGAGATCTCTTCGCGCACCGATCCGCGCGATGGATGGAGCCTCCTCGCCGATCGTGCGCGCGAGGGTGATTCGCGGGCGATGGGCCTCCTGCGCCGCCGCGCGGGGCGAACGCCGATCCACTCGCCGTCGCTGGTCGCGCTGGTCGGCGCGCTCCAGGGCAAGGTGCCCGAGGTGCTGGGCCCGGCCGCGCTGGTCCGCGCGCTCGCGCCCGAGGCAGTCGCCGACGTCCCGCCGCTGCCGGCGCTCTCGGCGCGGGTCCACGATCGCGCGGCGTGGAAACGCCTGGTGCTCGGCGTCCTCGATCAGCCGCTCGGCCTGCTGTTCGCGCACACCGCGATCCCGATGGCGATGGTCTTGCCGCGGAGCAACGCGAGCGATCGCCGGCCGCTGTTGCCCGCGTCGCTCCTCGGGCAGGCGATCGCGCAGATCGGCGACGCGCTCGATTTGCCGCTTGCCGGCGTGATCGATCCGGCCGCCATCGGCGTCACCATCGAGGCGGGTGATACGCCGCTGATCGTGCTCGGCACCGCGGTCCCCGACGATGCCCGCGGGATCTACGCCGTCGCGCGCGCCGCGATGACCATCCGGCTCGGCGGCCTGGTCGAGCCCCACCTCGAGAGCCCCACCGATCCCCGCAGCTGGACCGAGACCCTCCTGACGGTCGCGGACATCGACGGTCCGGACGATCCCGTGGCCGACGCCCTGCGCGTGCGCCTCGGTCCCGCGGGTCTCGCCGACGTTGAGGGTCTCTCCGAGAAGCTCCGCCCGCGGATCGAGCCCGACGCGATCCGGGCCTGGCGCGCCGATCTGCGCCGCGCCGGCGAGGCTTTTGCGGCGTCCTGGGTGGGGGAGGTGCCCCCCGAGCGCCTGACCGACAGCGCGGCCAATGTGCGCGGCTTGCTCGCCGCCCTCGTCAGCGAGAGCTTCGCAACATGGTTGGCGCGCCAAGGGAGGTCGGAGAGTTGAAGGACAGGCCGAACGTGCGGTACGCCACTGATGTGGCTTGGGTGAGGTCGTTGCTGCTCGCCCTCGTGGTGGCGGGCCCCGCCGTGGCGCAACCTGCGGTCGCGCAGCCCGGCGATCCGCCCTCGGCGACGCCGGCCCCCGCGGCCCCAGCTCCGGACGCGAGCGCGAAGCCGGTGGCCTCCAGCCTGCCTCGAACGGCCAAGCCCGCGCCGCCCGCGCCGGTGAAGATCCGCGTCGAAGCCCCCGCGCCGGTCGATACGTCCAACCTGAGGACCGCGGGCGTCGAGGAGATCATCGAGCGCCTCGAGTCCCGCGCGACCTTGCTGCGCAAGGGCGATCGCAACGGCGCGAACGTCGAGCTGAACCACCTGCTCTCGGTGCGGAGCTCGCTCGGCAACGTGAACGTCCCGCTCGCCTCGAGCGTGCTGCTCCAGGAGTCGCGCGCGGCGCTCGCGGCGGGTGATGCGCAGGCCGCCCGGGTCGCGGCCGAATCGGCGGCGAGCCTGTCGCCGGACATGATCCCGGCCCACTGGGCGCGCTTCAATGCCTGCGTCGCGCTGGCCGACGGCTGCGCGCTCGGCGCGATGACCGAGGCGGTGATGTCGCGGTTTCGCGGGTTCCGGAACCAGGTCGCGACGCTCACCGATCTGCTCGGCATCAGCATCCTCACGTTCCTCGGGCTGGCGCTGCTCTACACGCTGCTCCAGATCGCGCGGTACGGGCGCTCCGCGACCCACGACATCGCCGAGAAGCTGCCGGCCTGGGCGGGCTCGCCGGTCGCCGCGTGCATCCTCGGGCTCCTGCTCCTCGCGCCGCTGACGGTGGGCGTCGGTCTGGTGCCGACGGTCGCGATATGGCTCGCGGGGACCATGCTCTATCAGACGCCGCGCGAGCGCGCGGTCTCGATGGGGATGATGGTGTCGCTGGCGATCGTCCCGCTCTTTCTCTACGCCGCATCGCCCCTTCTGATGGTGCACGGATCGACCGTCGACGATCTCGCCAGCCTCGCGTCCGAAGCGTACGCGCCCGGGGCCGAGGCCCGACTCACCGTCGAGGCCGAGAAGAGCAACGACTACGAGCCGGCGTTCCTGCTCGCGCGCCGCGCCTGGGCCGTCGGTGACCTGGTGACCGCGGAGCGCTGGTACCGCGCCGCGCTGACGTCGCGCCCGAGCGACGCAGCGGCCCACAACAACCTGGGCATGGTCCTCTTCCAGATGAAGAACCGCGACGGCGCGCGCGCCGAGTGGGAAGCCGCCGGGAGCTCGCGCATCGAGCCGCTCCTCAACGCGGCTTCGATCGATCTCGACGCCGGCAAGTTCGAGGTGGCGAAGCAGAAGATCGACCAGGCCACCCGCATGGATCCCGAGCGGACCCGCCACTTCAGCGAGGCCGACACCGATCCGGGCTCGCGCCTCCTCGCCATCCCGTTCGATCAGACCGTCCTGTGGGATCGCATGCTCGGCGCGGTCGGCACGCGCGATCCCGAGCCCGTCGTGGCCGGCGTCTGGGCCCGCCTCGGCGGCATCGTCCCCTGGCTGTTCTTCCCGCCCATCGCGCTGGTGCTCGGCGTCCTGGCGATGGTGCTGGCGAAGAAGAGCGACGCGTTCTCCGCGCCCTGCCCGAAGTGCGGGCAGCCCGCGCACCGCAAGGCCAAGAACGGCTACTGCGCGCAGTGCCAGACCATCTACCTCAAGGCCGTCGCGGTCGAGCCGGCCATGCGCCTGCAGAAGGAAGACGCGATCCGCCGCCGCCAGGTCCGCCTGCGCTGGAGCGAGCTCGCGCTCTCGCTCTTCGCGGGCGCGGCGCAGATCATCGAGGGCCGCCCGATCGAGGGCGCGCTGATGCTGGGTGCGGTCACCGCGATCGCCGTGCACTGGTGGTGGATGGAGCGCCTGAGCATCCACCCCTGGGCCACCGGCCTCGGCGTCGGCGGCTGGCACGTGGGCGTCGCGCTCTTGATCTGCGGAGCGCTCGCGTTCATCTCCTCGAAGCGGGTCAATTAGCGATGGCGCTCAAAGGCACAATCAAGGACTTCGGCATCGCCGATATCTTCCAGCTGATCGGACAGCAGGCGAAGACCGGCGTCCTGTTGCTGAAGACCGACCACGACGAGGTCCGCGTCTACTTCCAGTCGGGATCCGTCGTGCGCGCCGAGTCGAGCACGCGGCCGCAGAGCCAGCTGCTCGGCTCGATGATGGTCGAGGCCGATCTCTTGACCGCCGCCGAGCTCGCCAAGGCGCTGGAAGAGCAGGCCCGCACGCTGAAGAAGATCGGCACCGAGCTGGTCGAGCTCGATCTCGCCAGCGCGACCGACGTCCGCGACTTCGCGCACCTGCAGATGACCGACACGGTCTATTCGCTCTTCACCTGGCAGAGCGGGACCTACGAGTTCGAGCAGACCGACAGCGTCCCCATCGAAGAAGGCGGCGATCCGATCCGCGCCGAGTCCCTCCTCATGGAGGGCCTGCGGATGATCGACGAGTGGCCGGTGGTGCGGCAGCGCCTCCCGTCGCAGCAGCTCATCCCGGAGAAGATCAAGCCGCTCCCCGACGAGGCCGAGCTCAACCCCGAGATGGACGTCTTCGGCATCGGCGGCGGTGGGGCTCCGGCCACGACCGCGGTCGACGTCGGCCCCACCGAGCGCCGCGTCTTCAGCCTGCTCCAGACCGGCCGCACCGTGCAGCAGCTGGTGCACCTCTCGCGGCTCGGCGAGTTCGAGACCTGCCGCGCGATCCTCACGCTGATCGACGGCGGTTACGTGCGCCTGGTCGAGCCGAAGCCGCCGGAGGTCGAGCCGCCTTCACCATGGCGGCCGACCACGCTGCTCCTGCGCGTCGCGGCCTGTTCGGTGCTCGCCGGCGTCGCGCTGGTGATGGTGAGCGCGTTCGACGGACGGCAGGTCGGCCTCGATATCGGCTCGACGATGCACTACCGCGAGTCCCACTTCGAGGGGTACCTGGCGGAGACGCAGCTCGACGTCATCCGCCGCGCGCTCGACGTGTTCCGCCTGCAGACCGGGAGCTATCCCGACGCGCTCGAGCCGCTGGCCGAGGCGGGCTTGCTGCGCGAGCGCGACCTGCGCTTCCCGTTCGTCTCGAGCTATTATTATCGTCGCGACGGCAGCACCTACGTCTTGATGCCGCCGCTGTACTGACCCGATCCGGCCGCGCTCAGCGCAGGCGGCTCATGTCCAGCATGTGCTCTCCACGAACTACATGCACGATGAGGACATGACGGCCTTCGAGCCGATACACGATGCGGCACGGGCTCACGATCACTTCCAGGTACCTGTTGCCCCGAAGCTCCGGCACCCGGCGCCCAGAGCTCGGATGCTCTACCAGCCGCTCCACGCGCTTCAGGCACCTTGCCACCCGCTTCGACGCGGCCATCGGCTTGTCCAGCGCGATGTACGCCGCGATCTCGTCGAGCTCCTCCAGTGCAGGTTCGGTCCAGACTATGCGTCGTTCGGGTTCAGCCATCGCGATAGACGCTTCTTCGCCGCGCGGTGCGACACCACGCGGCCCTCGGAAAATGCACGCTCGCCGCGCGCCAGACCCTCCAGCAACGCCAGACGCCTCTTCATCTCCTCGTACGTCGCTACGTCGAGCAGCACCGCCGCCGATTGACCATGCTCGGTGATCAGCACCGGCACACGATCCTCCTGCAGCCGATGAATCACCGCTGTCGCCCGACGCTTGATCTCCGTAACCGGCTTCTGCGTCTCCTTCATAGTGATCCTTTTGTAGCACCGGACGACTCGAAGCGACTCTGATCTTCAGTGCCCCGATCCAGAGTCAGGTCCGCGTCCTCGGTACGCGGCGTCGGCGATCGCCACGGCATCGAGCGCTTCTTCCAGCGGCACGGGGCAGTCCCCGCCCTCGGTCACCCAGCGCGCGAACGCCTCGAGCGTGCGCACGACCGTCGGCACCGCGGGCACGCTGCGGAGCGTTCGGCCATCGTCGAACGTGCGCGCGATGTAGTCGGACTCCAGGATCCCGTCGTCGAAGAAGAACGTGTAGCGGTGGCGCCGGCCGCGGCCGATCTTGCTGGTGCGCAGATCGCCGCGGACGTCTCCGGCGCGCAGGCGCAGCCAGGCTTGATCTTCGGTGGCCCCGCCGAGGACGCTGGCAAACGCGGCGTGCTCGACGGACACGCGCGCGCCGGTGATGAAGCGCAGCGCGTCGATCGCGTGGATCCCGGTCTGCACCAGCACGCCGCCGCCGGCGACCTCGACGTCGTTCTCCCACGCGAGGCCGCGCGGCTCGATGCGCTGCTCGAGGCCGAACCCGCGCAGGCGACCGAGCCCGGTCTGGTGCTCGCGCAAAAGGACGGTCAGCGGATCGAAGCGGATCGTCTGCGCCACCATCGCGCGCTCCACCGCGTCGATGATCTCCCGGCCCTCGGTCGCGTTCCGCGCGAGGGGCTTCTCGATGAGCAGCGGCTTCTTCTGGGCGCCGACCAGGCGCGCCAGCCGGACGTGCTCCGCGGCGGGCACCACGATCACCACCGCGTCGGCGGCCTCGATCAGTCCCTCCGGTGTGGGGAACGCCGGCACCCCGAGCGCGCGCGCGTCGTCGGCCGCCTGGGCCTGATCTCGCCGCCAGAACCCCGCCAGCCGGGCGCCCGCAACGTCCCCGCGGATCAGGTGATCGGCGTACCTGCGGCCATGTCGACCGAGCCCGATGAGGCCGAGGGAGAGCACCCCCTCCGATTACAGCGGATGTTTGGGCAGCGCATCCGCGTTATGGTGTGTGGATGGCGAACGCGCGGATGATCATCGGTGTCGCTGGCTGCCTCGTGCTCGGGGTGGGCGGAGGGCTGGCCGTCCGCGCCGTGGCCGACGTCGCCCCGGTCCAGGAGCAGGTGGCCGAGGAGAAGGTCGCCCCCGACGGCAAGATGCGGGTCGCGGCGATCACCGGCGGCGCGCGGGTCCTCTCCCGCACCGGCGTGTGGCGTCCCGCGAAGAAGGACGACGTCATCCGGCGGCCGAGCGGCTTCGACGTGCGCGCCGGGATCTCGTCCCTGTCGCTGGCGGGCACCGACGTCTCGCTCTCCGCTTCGAACGGCGCGCACGGCGTCATCAACGGCCCCGGCCAGCCGCTGCGCATCTACCTCGATGACGGCCACGTCGTCGTCCAGAGCCCCAAGGAGCTGGTCACCGTGGTGGTCGCGCGCGAAGGCGCCGAGATCTCCGGCCGCTCGTTCGGCGTGAAGATCGAGGACGGCCGCGTGCTCGTCGCCGGCATCGGGCGCGAGGTCGAGGTGAAGCGGCGCGGCCAGTCCAACAAGTTCCCCCAGGCCACCGAGGCGCTCCTCTCCTCGCTCGGCTTCCGTCAGGTCGCGCTCCCCGAGCAGCTCACCGTCACGATGGAGGGCGTCGAGAAGAAGGCCGCCAAGTGGGCGATGCGCGGCCGCACCAGCCCCACTGCCTGGGTGATGCTCCGCGCCGAGCGCGGGGCGTATCAGGCCGTCCCGGTCGAGGCGGATGGCCGCTTCACCGCGATGATCGACGGCCAGTCGCCGGTGAGCGGCGAGCTCATCGCGTACGACTCGGCGGGTCGCACGGCCGAGGTCGGCGCTCCGTCGGGCGCGATCGACGCCGGCCCGGCGCGCGCGGGTCACAAGCCCGAGGTCGAGCCTGCCACGTCGCCGAGCGGTCCCGACACGTTGTTCCCGGAGGCGTCCGCGAAGCCGGCGAAGGCCGAGCCGCCGGTGCCCGTGAAGGACGAGCCGCCCGTCGCTGCGGTCGCCGCGAAGAAGGACACCAAGAAGGACGCCAAGAAGCCGGCAAAGAAGGGCGGAAAGCCCGATCCCGGCGACGAGGACTCGATCACGCTCGGTGACTTCGGCGACGAGGCCGCAGATCCGAAGGACGAGCCCGCTTCGAAGTCGATCCCGACGCCGACGACGGAGGCCCCGCCGAGCGTCGAGACGCCCACCGCGAAGCCCGAGAAGGTGCCGGCGAAGCCGAAAGAAGAAGACGACGAAGTGAAGCTCGACTGGTAGTCGGCCAAGGGCCGCTACATCGTGGGCGGAGTCCGCAGCACGGCGAGCTGATCGCGCACTTCGCGGAACGCCTGGGTCATCAGCGCCCGGCTGCCGGCGCCCGTCACCAGCGCCTCGACCGTCATCGGCACGAGGTCATCGAGATCGCTGAAGCCCTCGTTGGTGAGCGCGACGCCCGCCAGGAACAGATCGTCGGTCGCGTCGCCGCGCGAGGACACGATGCCAATCTGCGCGTCGTCGAACTTCTTGGTCGAGCCCTGATCGGCGAAGCCGACGACCGCGAACACCACCGGCTTGCGCCCGCAGACGGCGCGCGCGCGCAAAAGATCGGTCGCCCGCGACATGCCATCGAAGAGGTGCGACTCGCCGTCCGCCACGCCCTCGAGCCCGCGCAGCGCGTCGCGCATGGTGTTGAGGTCGGACGTCGGCATGACCAGCTCGGTGGCGCGGTTCTCGTGCCCGTAGGTGACGAGGCCCCAGATCGTATCGGGGAACGCGGCCGTCGGATCGAGCACGGTGCCGAGGATCTCGGGGATGTGCGCGCCATCCTGATCGGCGAGCTGCATGCCCACCGACGTGTCGAGCACGATCATCACGTCGAGCTTGTTCGGCGGCGCGTCGCAGATGGGCATGGTCCGCATCTCCACGACGGCCGCGTCCTCGAGCTGCTCGATGGTGATGAGCTGGCAGCTGCGCGCGATCTGCAGGCCGCCCTCGTCGCGTACGACGATCTCGAAGGTCAGCGGCCGATCGGTCGGCAGCTCGTTGAACACGGTCGCGTCGCTCGGATCGAGCGGATAGCGATGATCGTAGGTCTTGAGCAGCCCCGCGCGGCCGGGCTTGGGGACGTCGCTCATGATGTCCTTGCACGAAGTGCCGTCGAAGACGCTCACCTGGACGGCGCGCGCGGGCGCTTCGACCAGCTCGTCGCTGAACGTCGCGTCGAGCCCGGTGCTGCCGCTGCAGCCGGCAAAGAGGAGGGCGGCCGGTGCCCACGCCAAGAAACGCATGGGCGACATCGTACGCGGAAGTCGCGTCGAAGGTGAACCGGGGCGGATGTGGGGAGAGAGGATCGGCGGCGCTGAGGCCGCCGATCCGTGGGGCAAACTACGGGGCGAAGTCGAGGCGGAGGAAGTAGTTCCCGATCGCGTCGCCGAAGAACTCCTTCACTTGGATGTAGTACGTGCCC
>Ga0105047_10009127_pt1 | contig 16378 bp, 15 predicted proteins | sample MAT04_FD_78384 | JGI IMG/M metagenome (GOLD analysis project Ga0105047, IMG submission 78384) | Freshwater microbial communities from Lake Fryxell liftoff mats and glacier meltwater in Antarctica - MAT-04 (megahit assembly) | ecosystem: Environmental > Aquatic > Freshwater > Ice > Liftoff...
CCGGCTGACGACCATCGACGGCACGGTGCCCGAGTTGGTCGACCTGCCGGCCGGCTGCGCTTTCGCCGATCGCTGCGCCTGGGCGCAGCCGCCGTGCTTCACGACCCGGCCGCCGGCGGAGGCCATCGATGCCGGGCACGAAGCCAGCTGCCTGCGCCTGGCCGCGGTACTGGCGCAGGACGCCGCATGACGCCCGCGACCCACCCCCACCGCGACACCTCGACCGGCGAGCCGCTGCTGGTTGTCGACCAGGTCACCCGCACCTACCAGCTGCCACGCGAAAAGTTGTGGCAAAGAGCGCCGCTGGTGCATGCCCTTCAGGGTGTGAGTTTCGCGCTGCAGGCTGGGCGCAGCATGGGCATCGTGGGTGAATCAGGCTCAGGCAAATCCACGCTGGCGCGGCTGGTGATGGCGCTGGAGGCGCCCACCAGCGGCAGCGTGCGCATCCTGGGGCGCGACATGGCAACGCTGGACGCGCCAAGCCTGCGAAACGCGCGGCGTGACTTCCAGATGGTGTTCCAGGATCCGTACGGTTCGCTGGACCCGCGCCAGACCGTGCTGCGTATCGTCACCGAACCGTTGCAGGCGCAAGGCGACACCACCCAGGACAACCAGGCACGCCAGGCCCGGGACGTCCTGCAATCGGTCGGGCTGCGTGCCACCGATCTGGAAAAATACCCGCACGAATTCTCCGGCGGCCAGCGCCAACGCATTGCGATCGCCCGCGCGCTGATCACCCGGCCTCGGCTGATCGTCGCCGACGAGCCGGTCAGCGCACTGGACGTCTCGGTGCAGGCCCAGGTATTGAACCTGATGCAGGACCTGCAGGCCCAATTCGACGTCACCTATCTGCTCATCAGCCACGACCTGGCGGTCGTAGACCATCTGTGCGCCGAGGTGGCCGTGGTGTTCCAGGGCCGGATTGTCGAATGCGGCACGCCGCAAACGTTGTTCCGCAACGCGGCGCACCCGTATACCCGCGCCTTGCTCGATGCGGTGCCGCGCATGGAGCCCCGGGCCACGGGCGACCAGCGCAAGCGGGCCCACAGCATCGCGCCCCGCGAACAGCTGCCCGGCGCCTGTCCGTATGCGCACCGATGTCCGCATGCGCAGTCGCGCTGCGATACCGAGCGACCCGAACTGACAGCCTTGGCCCTGGGTCACCTGGTGGCCTGCCACTTCCCGCAGGCCACCGGAGTTGGATCCGGTGCCGGCCGCTGAAGGTTGGCCACGGCGCCCGCGGCACGACACCACGCTTTATCCCCTGGCGGCAAGGGATTTCCATGATGCCAACCGTGACCGATGCGTTTCCCGGCATGGTATTGTTCGAATTTGCAACCGCACCTGCGTGCGGGCTTCCGATAATTCACTGAAAGGAAAAGTTCATGGTCAATCGCCGCTCCGTACTGACTTCAACTGCGGCCACCGCCGCTTTGGCCAGCGTGCCCCTGGCCGCTTTTTCCCAGTCCAGGAAGGATACGTTGACCTTGGGCATGGCGCTCGAGCCGTCGCCCGGACTGGATCCTACCGGCGGCGCCGCGCAGTCGATTTCCGAAGTCACGCTATACAACGTCTTTGAGACGCTGACCAAGGTGAATGAGGACGGCTCGGTGTCCCCGTTGCTGGCGGAGAGCTGGGAGATCTCGCCCGACCTCAAGACCTACACGTTTCGCTTGCGCAAGGGGGTCAAGTTTCACAACGGGGAGCCCTGTAACGCCGAAGCTGTGAAATTTTCGTTCGAGCGCGCGGGCGCCGAGAACAGCACCAACAAAGACAAGCGCAAGTTTGCCGCCATGGCCCGTGTTGCGGCCATCGACGAGCACACCGTGGTTATCCTGAACACCGAACTCGACCCCAATTTCCTGTTTGGAATCGGCCTGGGCCCCGCGGCAATCGTGGAGCCCGAGAGTGCCGCCACCAATGCCACCAAGCCGGTCGGCACCGGACCGTTCAAGGTCGAGGCCTGGAACAAGGGCTCGTCGGTCGTGTTGACCAAATGGGATGGTTATCGTAACGCCTCCGCGATCAAACTCAAGAAGGTCACCTTCCGCTTCATCAGCGACCCGGCAGCGCAGGCCGCATCGGTGCTCGCGGGCGACGTCGACCTGTTCCCGCGCATCGGCACACGTGCCGTTCCACAGTTCAAGAACAATCCGAAGTTCCAGGTCCTGATCGGCAATTCGCAAGGCAAGACCATCCTCACGATCAACAACAAGAAAAAGCCCCTGGACGACGTGCGCGTGCGCCGGGCGATCCTGGCAGCCATCGACCGCAAGGCGGTCGTCGAAGGCGGCGCCGATGGATACGGTTCACCGATCGGGAGCCACTATGTGCGTGGCCTGCCCGGCTTCATCGACACCACGGGCATCAACCCGTTCAACATCGAGAAGGCCAAGGCCTTGCTCGCGGAAGCCGGCGTCAAGACGCCACTGAACCTGTCACTCAAGCTGCCGCCTCCTGCATACGCCCGCCAAGGCGGCGAAGTCATTGCCGCGCAGCTGGCCAAGATCGGCATCGTTGCGAAGATCGAGAACGTGGAATGGGCGCAGTGGCTCAGCGGCCCTTTCAAGACGGGAGATTTCGACCTCACGATCGTGTTGCATGTAGAACCGTTCGACCTGGGCAACTACGCCAATCCAGGCTATTACTGGGGTTATGACAATCCAAAGTTCAACGCCTTGTATACCAAGATCAACAACGCGCCGCGCGCCGACGAGCGGGCAAAATTGTTGGGCGAGGCACAGCAGATGCTGGCCAACGACGCGGTGAACGGCTTTCTGTTCCAGCCGCAATTGCCGACGGTTGCCAACAAGCAACTCAAGGGGTTGTGGAAGGATATGCCGACGTTTGTTAACGATTTGTCAGCCATCTACTGGGGCTGAGCGGCTCTGTCCGATTACGAGCGGCGCCGGTGAGCAGCAGCTTGCCTTTGACGCGCCTCGCCGCGCAACTGCCTTGTCGTCCGCAACGGGACGTCGCTTGCAACAGGACATGTCGGTGAAGGATACGTTGGGCAATTCCGTGTCGCTGCAGGATGCGTCCAGCCTCGCAGCCCTGAACGATTTCGTCGAGGGGTTCATCACCTGCGAGGCCCGCGCCGTAAACGTCCTGACGGCTGCCAGCCATGACCGCAGCGCCATCGTGCAGGCCTGCTGCGCGGCGCTGCACATGTTTGCCGAGTCGCGCGAGGGACCGGTCAACGCGCGACCATTCATCGCCGCCGCCCAAGCGGCCGCGTCGCACGCGAGCGAGCGCGAGCGGCGTTTCGTCGATGCGATCGCAGCCTGGATCGTTGGCGACATCTGCCGTGCGGTGGATCTGCATGACGAGCAGGCACGCCTGCATCCGCGCGACCTGGTGTCCATCAAGCTCGGCCAGTACCACCGCTTCAATGCCGGCGACGCCGCCGGCATGTTGCGGCTGGCGCAGGCAGCGTTGCCGGCGGCCGGCGACGTGCCGCAGATGCACGGCATGGCCGCGTTCGCCTGGGAGCAATGCCACCTCATGGCGCAGGCCGAGGCCGCAGCGCGACGGGCCTTGTCCATGACCGAACGCGAGCCCTGGGCTCAACACGCGCTGGCCCATGTGCTGCTGACCCAGGGCCGATTGACCGAAGGCCTGCAGTTCATGCAACACAGCGCTGCGACCTGGACCGGGCTGAACTCCTTCATGGTCACCCACAACGGTTGGCACATGGCCCTGTTCGCGATCGAGCTGGGCATGGACGACCTGGCTCTGCAGATTTACGACCAGCAGGTCTGGGGCGTGGTCAAGTCGTATTCGCAGGACCAGATCGGCGCGGTGTCGCTGCTGGCCCGGCTGGAACTGGCCGGCACCGACGTCGGCGAACGGTGGCAGGACGTAGCCGACCACGTCGCGCAGCGGCTGGACGACCAGGTGTTGCCATTCCTGGACCTGCAATACCTGTACGGCCTGGCGAGGGCCGGCCGGCCGCAGGCGCAGACCCTGCTGTGCAACATCGAGCGGCGAGGCACGCAAGCCCTCCCTGGCCAAGACACCGCGAACCTGATCTGGCAGCAGGTTGCGGTACCGGCGGCGCACGGCCTGCTGGCCCACGCGCAAGGCCGTTATGACCAGGCAGTCGAGGCATTGGGCCAGGCCTTGCCGCGACTGCAACAGATCGGTGGCAGCCATGCGCAACGCGACCTGTTCGAGCAGATTCATCTCGACGCATCCATGCGCGCTGGCCACTGGAGCGCTGCCCAACAGTCGTTGCAGCCTCGTTGTAACGCGCAGCCACAGTCCAGGCGGCTGCGCCGGTTGGCGCAACGCAGCTATTCGATGCTGGGACTGGCCGTCTCGCTCTGAATCCCCGCCGGCTCCAGCTTGCGCTGGTCGTATACCGGCTGCGCCGGCATGCCGGCCAGATGCTGCGTCTCGGCCCAGCGCAGGATCTCGACCCGGCTCTCGCGCAGCAGGACGCGGCTGATGCCGCCATTGGGAATCACGCTTTGGCGCGGCCCGCACAAGGCCAGGCCCATTGCGCTGCGGTACACCATGTCAAGCACACCGCCATGGGTCACCACCACCAGGCGCTGGCCCTGGCGCTCTTGCGCCAGGCGACGCAGTGCCGCCATGACCCGGGCATGGAAGATCCGGGTGCTCTCGCCGCCATCGAAGGCATAGTCGGCATCGAACTCCGACCAGCGTGCCCAAGCCTGGGGAAATTGCTGCTGTATCTCGTCGGCGCGCATGCCCTCGACGACGCCAAATGCCTGCTCGCGCAGCCCTGGGTCCGCGGCAGCCGTCAGCGTCAATTGCCGGGACGGCGCCTCTGCGGTCTGGCGGGTGCGCAGCAGATCACTGCACACGAGGTGCTGCACCGACTCACCCGCCAGGTGTTCGGCCACCCGGCGCGCGTGCTCGAAGCCGATGGCGTTCAGGGGCACGTCGATCTGGCCCTGAAAACGAAGCTCACGGTTCCAGTCGGTCTCGCCGTGGCGAATCAGGATCAGTTCGGTCATCGCCCGATTATCGGATGGCTCGACTTTTCCGCCCGCGCACTGCCGCATATCGGTTGCCGAACGTCGTACAAATCTGTCCGTGTCGTCCCCGCTCACTCGGCGGCATCTGCCTCCAGCGCGTCCTTCTCCTCGTCCGCCTTGACGATCATCACCGGTACCCGGGCCGCATGCAGTACCTCATTGGAGACCGACCCGAGCAAGGCGCTACGCAATGCACTGGCACCGCGCGCGCCCATGACGATCATGTCGCAGCCATAGCGCTCGGCAATGTCGACGATGGTGTGCGCAGGATCCCCGCTGGCCACCTCCGACTCGAAGTCGATCCTGGCCATCGTCAGCATGGCCTGCGCCGGCTCCAGGATGTCGGCACCGGCAGCCTGGCTGACGCGCTCGAGCACCTCGGGATCGGGAGCCGTCATCATCTCGTACAGGTTGGCAGACTCCTGGACATTGGCCAGCACGATCTCGGCGGCCAGCCCCTGCTGCAGCATCGACATCGCAACCTGCACGGCCTTGAGGGAAACATCCGATCCATCGACCGGCAACAGCAGCTTCATGGTGACACTCCATTCACGAAATTCGGCAATCGGTTCCCAGCATACCGTGTCGGCACGGGCCCAGCTGGATAATCCGCCTATCGGCAGGTCTGCACCTCCGCGCAACGATCAAACCCGCAGGACACACCGCGACCGCCATCGCCCACCAGGCGCCACCATGACCCAGTTGATTCTGCTTCCAGGACTTGCATCCGACCATGTGATGTGGCAATCCCAGCTGGCTGTGCTGCCCGCGCACTATCGGTCGCATGTGACCGACGTGCATGCGCGCTGCGACACCATTGAAGCGATGGCGCTCACGCTGCTGGCGGAACACCCGGGCGACCTGATCCTGTGTGGCGCCTCGATGGGGGGTATCGTCGCGATGCAAGTGGCGCATCAGGCGCCACAGCGTATCCGTGGCCTGGCCTTGCTGGGCAGTTCGGCCCGGCCGGAAACCGAGGAGATCCGTGCGCTGCGCGAGGCGGCGATCGGGCTGTTTTCCGACGGTCGTGCCGCCGAGGTCCTGCGCGCGAACGTGCCACTGGCATTCCACACCAGCCGCACGCGCGACCAGGCTCTGGTGCAGAGTTACCTGGACTTCGTGCTCGCAGCCGGGGCGCAGCAATTGATCCGCCAGAACCGCGCCATCATGGCCCGTCCCGACGCACGCCGCCATCTGCCCGGCCTGCGGTGTCAGGTGCTCGTGATGTGCGGCAACGAAGATCTGCTCACGCCGCCGGAGCACTCGCGCGAGATCGCCGAACTGCTGCCGCAGGTACAACTGGAAATCCTGGAGCAATGTGGGCACATGTTGACGATGGAGCAGCCCGAGCGTGTCAATGCGCTGCTGCTGCAATGGCTGGCGCTGTTGCCTGTCCGCGCCGCCGCAGCTTGAAGCTGGGCTTGCGTCAACCCGGCGGCTTTGCCTGTGCCTGTGCCTTGAGCCATTGCACCTTGTCGGTCAGCCGCCGCAAGACCGAAGGTTCGACGAAATTCTCAACCTCGCCGCCCAGCACCGCGATCTCCCGCACGAAGGTGCTGGAGATGAACTGGTACTTGTCGCTGGGCGTGAGGAACACGGTCTCCACGTCGGGCATCAGCGTACGGTTCATGCCGGCGAGCTGGAACTCGTAGTCGAAGTCGGTCACCGCGCGCAGACCGCGCACCATGGCCTTGGCGCCGCGTGCGACGACGAAGTCACGCATCAACCCGTTGAAACTCTCGACCGTGACATGCGGATAGGGGCGCACCACCTCGCGTGCCATCTCAACCCTTTCCTCGAGCGAGAACATGGCCTTCTTGTGATGTCCCGCTGCCACCGCCACGATGACGCGGCTGAACAGCTGCGCAGCGCGGCGTACGACATCCTCGTGCCCCAGCGTCATGGGGTCGAAGGTCCCCGGATAAACAGCAATGATCTGGTTTTGCATGGATCGCTCCAGGGAACCGTCGTCAGAACGACTGATGCGCCGCATTATGCATGCCTGCGCCAGCGAGCCGCATCAGGTGCGCGTGCACCATGCCCGCCTTCAGGTGACGCGTCACCACCAGCCCGAATGGCGCCGCCATCGCGTCGTTCCACGCCACCGGCGCCTCCAGATAGATCACCCCGCCCGGGCGCAAAGCGGTCGCGGCCGCAACCAGCGCAGCGCCGAACAGGTCCGAGTCGAACGGCGGGTCGAGAAACACCACGTCCATGCTGGCCGCCGGCAGGCTGCGCAGTACGGCTATGCCGTCTGCACGCTCGATTCGCACCGCGTCGGCCTGCAGTCGCTGCCGCACCCGCACCAGTTGCAGCAATAGCGCTCGGTCCTGCTCGACCAGCCACACCTCGGTGGCGCCGCGCGAAGCGGCCTCGAACCCCAGCGCCCCGGTGCCTGCAAAAACGTCGATGCAGCGCCTGCCGCTCAGGTCCTGGCCAAGCCAGTTGAAAACCGTCTCACGCACCCGATCCGGGGTCGGACGCAGGCCGGGTCGCGCCAACACCGCCAGCCGTGTGCGTTTCCATCGCCCCCCCACGATCCGCACCACGTGGCTGCCGGCAGGCTTGGGCATTGACAAGGTTGCTTGCGCGGTCGCTGGTGCGCCGCTATCCCGGCGCACAGCCGGCTTGGAAACATGCTTGGTGACCATGGTGGCAAGCTTAACCCGGCCGACCCATGAGCCCCGGATGCGCGCCGTCGCGCGCCCGTGCCATGGGCAACACGGCGCTACCGGCTCACGGCGCCTTGTCGCGCGCGCCCACCACCACCGTCACCATGGTCTCGGGCCGAAGCACGCGGCCAAACGCCGCCTTGACATCGGCCACGGTCAGCCGCGCGACCGCAGCAGTCCAGGTATCGAGGTAGTCCAGCGGCAGGTCGTTCCAAGCGATGTTGGCCACGTTGTCGAGCAGTTTGCGGTTGCTGTCCAGGCGCAATGCAAAACCGCCGATCAGGTTGGACTTGGCGGCCTGCAACTCCTGCTCGCTCGGACCTTCCTGTACGAAGCGTGCCACGACTTCCTGCGACACGGCGATCGCCTGCGCCGCCTGGTCCGGCCGGGTCTGCAGCCCGACGCCAAACGCCCCGGCATGCAGGCCCGGCGAGAAATAGCTGTAGACGCTGTAGCTCAGGCCGCGTTTCTCGCGTACCTCCGCGTACAGGCGAGACACGAAACCGCCACCGCCCAGCACATAGTTGCCGACGATCAGGGCGAGGAAATCCGGGTCGCTGCGCCGGATGCCAGGCTGGCCGATCTGCACATGAGCCTGGGCCGACTCGAACGGGATCGACTGCGTCGCTGCCGGCTGCGTCAATGCCGCAACCGCGGGAACCGGCGGCAAAGGCGCGCACGCAGCGCCAGCGCCCTGCGCGCTCACCCGGGCGAACAACCCGGCAACCAACACATCGGCTTGTTCTCGCGAGACGTCACCGACGATCGAGACCTTGGCACGACAAGGCCGGATCGCGCGCTGGTACAACGCGCTCATGTCGTCCACCCCGATACCGGCCAGGCTGGCTTCGGTTGCCCGGTATCCATAGGGATGGTCTCCAAACACGGCCGCCGCGAACGCCTTGTTCGCAACAGTGGCCGGCCGGGTGTCCGATTCCCGAATCGACGCCACGATCTGTTCACGCTCACGTTGCCAGACCTCGGCCGGAAAGGACGGGTCACCGAGCTGGCGTGCGGCCAGCGCAATCACGCGTGGCAGCAGATCGGGATCGGTCAGGCTGCGCAACGAAAAAGCCATGCGGTCACCGCTGGCGCTCGCGCCGAATGACGCGCCCAGGTCGGCCCAGGCCTCACCCAGTGCGTTCTCGTCCAGCGCCGGCCCAGCCGTGCTGGCACGCACGCCACGCGAGGCCATCGCCGCCGTCACGCTGGCAAGACCGGCCTTGTCGGCAGGATCGCGCCGGCTGCCAGCGTCGAAGTCAATCTGTACGTCGACCATCGGCAGCGACCGGCTCTGCACCAGATAAACCTGCGCGCCACCCGCCTGCGTCCAGCGTTCGATCGGGACCGCGGCCCAGCCGCTGGAGGCCACGACCACCAAGGCGCAAACGGCAGCCAACCGACGCGCAATATCCTTTTTCATCATCGGTGTACAGCCTTAGTGGCGGATGGCACCGACGGCAGGCCGCGGCTTGCTACTGGTATCCACCGGTTGTGGCCGCAACACGGCCACGGTCAATTGATCGTCGCCAAAGTACCGGGCCGCCACGGCCTGCACCTGTTCCGCGGTGACCGTGCGCAACAGGGCGACCAGCCGCTCGCTGGCGTCCAGCGGCAACTCCATCGCCCAGTGGCTGCCCAGAACCCGCGCCTGGCTGAACAGCGAGTCGAGCTTGTAGACCTCCGAGGCGACCCACTGCGTCTTGACCCGCGCCAGTTCTTCAGCCGACACGCCATCGCGCGCGATACGCGCCACCTGATCGCGCAGTGCGGCCTCGACCTCTGCCGCAGTCCTGCCTTTAGCCGGCACTCCATCGAGTACGAACAGCTGCGGGCCTCGGCCCCACAGGCCATAGCTGGCGCCTGCACTGTCGGCCACCCGCACGGGCCCCTGCGTCAATGCGCGCTCCAGCCGCGCGCCCCGATACCCGTCGAGCACTGCCGACAGCACCGTCAAGGCCAGTGCATCGCGCGCCTGAACCGGGATGTCACCCCCCCGCAGCGCCTCGGCCTGCAGGCCGGGAACCTTGAATGCCAGCACCGTGTACGCCTGTTCTGCCGGCGCCTTGAGCTCGACCCGGCGCAAGCCCGATTGCGGCGGCTCCAGCCGCGGCTTGCGCTGTGGCACCGCGCCGGGCGGTATTGCGCCATAGGTCTGCTGCGCCCACTGGCGCACCTGCTGCGGATCGACGTCGCCGGCGATGACGACGACGGCATTGGCCGGCACGTACCAGCGCCGGTAAAAAGCCCGCACGTCGTCCGGCGTCATGGCATCGAGGTCGTTCATCCAGCCAACGATCGGACGCCGATACGGCGACGCAACGAACGTGACCGCATTGAGGGCTTCGTACAGCCGCGAGCGCGGATTGTCTTCGGTGCGCAGCCGCCGCTCCTCCTTGACCACCTCGATCTCGCGCGTGAACTCGGCATCCGGCCACTGGTTATTGGCGAAGCGGTCGGCCTCGAGCTGCATCACCTCGCGCAGGCGATCGGACGGGATCTGCTGGTAATAGCCCGTGAAGTCGCGCGACGTGAACGCGTTCTCACGCCCACCCAGCGCCGCGACCCGGCGCGAGAATTCGCCCGGCGCCAGCGACGGCGTGCCCTTGAACAGCATGTGTTCGAGCACATGGGCTACGCCCGACGTGCCGTCCACCTCGTCCATCGAACCCACCCGTACCCACACCATATGCACCGCCGTCGGCGCGCGGCGCTCGGGCTTGACGATCACCTCCATGCCGTTGTCGAGCGTGAAGCGGGTAATGGAGGGGGTAATGGAGGGGGGGGTCTGAGCCCAGGAGCCCAGGCTGGCGAGCAGCCACAGGCAAGTCAGGAAACGTTTCATAGAATGCTCGGAGTCAACCAGCACCACAAATGTTCAGTTTTTTCCGGAAAAAATCTCCGCCCGCCATCCCGGACCCGGACAAAACCGTCGTTCCGGACGCCACGACCGTGGCACCGGATACGCTGCCACCGTCCATCATCCACAGGGGAACGGTGCGATTTTCGACGCCCGGACAGCCCCAGGAGGACGCTCCGGTCGCGATCTCCGCCCGCGCGTCCTGGACCCAGCGCCTGCGCGCCGGGTTGCGCCGCACCGGCTCGAATATCGCCACGGTCTTCACCGGCACGACGATCGACGAGGCGCTGTACGAGGAGCTGGAATCGGCGCTGGTGCTGGCCGACGCCGGTGTCAAGGCCACAGGCCATCTGCTCGAGGACCTGCGCCGGCGGGTCAAGGATACCAAGGCCAAGGATCCGATGGCGGTCAAGGCCTGTTTGGTCGACGGCCTGACCGAGCTGCTTACGCCACTCGAAAAAACCCTGGTCGTCGGCGAGCACAAGCCCACGGTGATGATGGTGGTTGGCGTCAATGGCGCCGGCAAGACCACCTCGATCGGCAAACTCACGCGCCACCTCAGTTACCGCGGCGCATCGGTGCTGCTGGCGGCCGCGGACACGTTCCGGGCCGCGGCCAAGGAGCAACTCGGTGTATGGGCCGACCGCAACACGGTGGAGATCGTCAGCCAGCAGGGTGGCGACCCGGCAGCCGTCAGTTACGACGCGGTGACAGCCGGTCGTGCCCGAGGCAAGGACGTGGTGCTGGTGGACACCGCCGGCCGGTTGCCGACGCAGCTGCACCTGATGGAGGAGTTGCGCAAGATCCGGCGCGTTGTGTCAAAGGCCGACCCCACGGCGCCGCACGAGGTGCTGCTGGTGATCGACGGCAATACCGGCCAGAACGCGCTGACCCAGGTCAAGGCTTTCGACGACGCACTCAAGCTGACCGGGCTGATCGTGACCAAGCTCGATGGAACGGCCAAAGGCGGTGTGCTGGCGGCGATCGCGCGAGAGAGGCCGATACCGGTGTATTTCATCGGCGTGGGCGAAAAGCTCGAGGAATTGGAAACCTTCAACGCGCGCGAATTCGCCCAGGCCTTGCTGGGCTGAATGGCTGCGATGGCGTCGACCCGGTAAGATTCCAGGCGCGGGGGCGACTGATTGCATTGCAAGTGCGCAGGTGACTGGTGCCAGTGACCGTTGTGCACGCCAGTGCAGCCATGCTCGCCACAACCCTTGCCCACCACAGACGATGATGCGTTCCTCCCCTCTCTCCTTCCCATCCCACCTGTCACGCCGCCACCTGATGGCAGCCATGGCCGGCTGCGCCGTGTTGCCCCTGTGGGCACAAAATGCGGGTGCCTGGTCTGCGATCGAATCTCGTGCCCGTGGCCAGACCGTCTACTTCAACGCCTGGGCCGGCAGCGAGCGTATCAACGCCTACCTGCAATGGACAGCCGAGCAGGTCCAGCGCCAGTACGGCGTCAGGCTCCAACATGTCAAGATCACCGAGACCGCCGAGGTGGTCAAGCGGGTACGATCGGAAAAGGCGGCGGGCAAGGTCGATGGCACGGTCGACCTGGTGTGGATCAACGGCGAGAACTTCCTGACGATGAAGCGCGAGGGCCTGTTGTTCGGCCCGTTCGCCGAAAGCCTGCCGCATTTTCAGTATGTGGACGTGGTCGGCAAACCGACGACCCGGATGGATTTCTCGGAGCCGGTCGAGGGCATGGAGGCACCTTGGGGCATGGCCCAGCTGACCTTCTTCGCGGACCGCAAGCGGGTGCCGAGCCCGCCGCTCAGCATGGCCGCGCTGCTGGCCTTTGCCAGGGCCAATCCGGGCCGCGTCGCATACCCGCGCCTGCCCGACTTCCATGGCACCACGTTCGTCAAGCAAGCGCTGATCGAAGTGCTGGCCGATCGCGGCATGCTGTACCAGCCGGTCACACCGCAGGCGCTGGCCAGCGCGAGTGCACCCCTGTGGGCGTTTCTCGATGCGCTGCATCCCCATCTGTGGCGTTCCGGGCGCCAGTTCCCCACCAACTCCGCAGCGATACGCCAGATGATGGCCGACGGCGAATTGATGATCGCACTGACCTTCAACCCGAACGAAGCGGCCAACGAGATCGCGGCCCGGCGACTGCCCGAGACCGTTTACAGCTACCAGCACAGCCTGGGCACGATCGGCAACACCCATTTCCTGGCGATTGCATTCAACTCCCGCGTGCGCGAAGGCGCGCAGGTGGTGGCCAATTTCCTGCTCTCGCCACTGGCCCAGGCGCGCAAGGCCGATATCGCGCAGTGGGGCGACCCGACCGTGCTGGCACTGGACAAACTGCCTGCGCCGGAGCGCGCGCGATTCAATGCAGCGGCTTTGCCCGGACAGGTCGAGCAGACCATGCCGACCATCCCGGAACCCCATGGCAGCTGGGTCGACCCCCTGGAGAAGGAGTGGTTGCGGCGTTACGGTTGACGCGCGGCTGGCGTCTGCAGGCCTTCGCGCCGCACCGGCGGCCGTCGATCGCACAGCCCGGAGAACAACATTTCGCCCCCTGGTGCGGAGCGCCGAATATCGAGTGCCTGGCGATCGATGCGCCAGGTGCTGTTGGCGCCGAAACGCACCTCCTCGGCGTTGACCGTGCCCGAACTCAGCCACTGCCGGTTGACAGACACCGCGTTGGCCGAGGGGCTGAAGCGCACCTCGACACCCTTGCGCACCTCGGTGCTGCCGTCGGGCTGCAGATCGCAATAGACGGTCTGGGTGTCGGGTGGTCCGCCGCGCTCGTACATCTCCCGCGCCAGTTGCGCCGCACGGCCGGGCTGGCGGGTGCTCTCGCACGCGAACTCGGCCGCGGCCCAGGTGCCGTCAAGCCAGGAGACATTGGCGAACTCCATCGACGCCAGCGCCGCAGGTGCACCGGTGTCCCCCGTGCGCATGGCCAGCCGCATCGGATTGCCGCATTGGGCGACGAATTCGACGCGGCTGCGCACCGGATACGGCTTCAGCACGTTTATATGCAGCAGCGTGCCGGCCACATGGGTCCGGTCCAGGATCTGCAGCGACAGGTTGTCGACACCGAACAACACATCGTCGACCCGCTGCAGCAGCTGGTAACCACGGTTGCTCACCCACTGCGCCTGCGCGGCGCCAGCGACGAGCACCAGCAAAAACAGCAATACCGCGACCCACTTCCGTGCGCCAACCTCCAGCCAGCGCCGATGGCCAAGCACCCCCATCGTCGTTCGCCACGGCCTGTCATCGACCGCGCCTGCATGACCACGACACGCCATTGTTATAGTCCTGAAACAGCCCCGTACGGCCAGCGCCGCAAAACCCCCGCCCGACCATGACATCCGTTCTTCCCCATATCGAAACCACATCCGCTGCCAACCCTGAAGCCGCCGTCATCTGGCTGCACGGCCTGGGCGCGGACGGCAACGATTTCGCAGCGATTGTGCCCCAGCTCGACCTGCGCGGCTGCCCGCCCATCCGCTTCGTGTTTCCGCATGCACCCAGCATGCCGGTCACCATGAATGGCGGCTATGTGATGCCGGCCTGGTACGACATCCTGGGCGGCGACATGCAAAAGCGCGAGGACGAGGCCGGCATCCGGCGTTCGGCGCTGGCAATCGAGGCCTTGATCGCACGCGAGGTCGCGCGCGGCATTCCGGCCAAGCGCATCGTGCTGGCTGGATTCTCGCAAGGTTGTGCGATGGTGCTACATACCGGTTTGCGCCATCCGTCACGGCTGGCCGGCATCCTGGCCCTGTCGGGTTATCTGCCGTTGGCGGGCGCACTGGCCAGCGAAGCCAGTGCCGCCAACCGTGACCTGCCGATCTACATGGCCCACGGCACGGCTGACCCGATGATTCCGATCGCGCGCGCCGAAGCCTCGCGCGATGCATTGCAGGCGCTGGGTTACCCGGTGCAATGGCACGGTTACCCGATGCAGCACAACGTGCATCCGCGCGAGGTGCAGGATATCGCGCAGTTCCTGCAAGTGGTCATGGCACCGCAGGACCGCTGACGGCAGCGCCCGAACCCGGCAACCGAACAGCGCCCCCCGGATGCCGGCACCGGCCGCCGTGACTGAAGCTGGGCCGCCCTTGCAGGCCACTGCGACATCGCGGCTGGACCGGGCCTGGGCGGTGGCGCTGGCGCTGTTGCTCGGCCTGCCGCTGCTGTGGGCGGGCGGCTCCGCAGTGCTGGCCGGACTCGACCTATCGGCCTGGCATGCGATGGCAACGGCGCCGCAGACCTGGCAGTCGCTGGCAATGAGCCTGTGGACCGGTGTGATGGCCAGTGCGCTGGCGATCGCCGCCAGTGCCTGGATCCTGTCGCGCAGCTTTCCGTATCGCTGGCCGCCCGTGGTGCGCCTGCTGGGCCCGATGCTGGCGGTGCCGCACGCGGCTTTGGGTATCGGACTGGTGTTTCTGATCAGCCCCAGCGGCTGGGTGCTGCGCCTGTTTTCGCCCTGGGCCAGCGGACTGGATGCTCCCCCGCCCTGGCCCACATCGCAAGACCCGTGGGGCCTGGGCCTGATCGCAGCGCTCGTGGCCAAGGAAGTGCCGTTTCTGCTGTGGGCTGCGGCATCGCACCTGCAACGCGCCGACGTGGCGCACCGCCTGCGGCGCGAACTCGACATGGCGCGCTGCATGGGCTACAACCCGGCCACCGCCTGGTGGCGGGTCGTGTGGCCGCAGCTGTGGCCCCGGCTGCGCTGGCCGATGCTGGCCGTACTGGCGTATTCGCTGACGGTCGTCGATGTCGCGCTGGTGATCGGTCCGCAATCGCCGCCAACGCTGGCCGTGCAATCCTGGACCTGGCTGCGCGATGCCGATCCCGCCGCCAACCACCAGGGCGCAGCCGCCGCATGGCTGCTCGCGGCCGCGCTGGCCTTGGTGTCCGCCGTCGCCTGGTGGTTACCGCGCCGGGCCTGGTGGCACCGCCGACGCACTTGCGGTACCCGCGGCCGGGTCACGGGAAGAATCCATGCCGATGGCGCCGGCGTGATCGGCCTGCGCTTGCTGCTGGCGCTGTACCTGCTGATCATGCTGGCACTGGCCGTAGGCAGCGTCTCCGGCGTGTGGCCGTTTCCCCGGGTCTGGCCCGAGACCATCACCTGGGGGGCCTGGGCGTCGGTGTGGGCCAGTTCCGGCACCATCGGCACGACCTTGACGCTGGCGCTGGCCAGCGCCGCGGCAGCACTGGCCTGGGCCATCGCCTGGCTGGAGACCGCGCCCCGGGCCTGGGACGACGCCATGCGCCGGCTGGTCTACCTGCCACTGGTACTGCCATCGGTGCTGTGGGTCGTGGGGGTACACGCGACCACGCTGCGCTGGGGCATGGACGCCCGCTGGAGCGGCCTGTGGCTGGCGCACAGCCTGGCCTGCGTGCCGTATGTGCTGATCACGCTGGCACCCGCCTACGGCGGTTTCGATCCACGTTACCGCGCCCTCACGGCCACGCTGGGTCATGGCCGCGCGCGGTTCCTGCTGCAGGTCAAGTGGCCGTTGTTGCGCCCGGCTTTGTGGTCCGCATTCGCCGTCGGCTTCGCGGTCAGCGTGGCGCAATACCTGCCGACCCTGTTCATCGGCGCCGGCCGGTTTGCGACCGTCACCACCGAGGCGGTCACTCTGGCCTCGGGCGCACAACGCTCCTTGACCTCCGCCTATGCCTGGCTGCAGTGGTTGCTGCCCGTGACGGTGTTCAGCGTGGCGGCCTGGGCTGGCAGACCACGCCGGTTTCGGCGCTGACCGATCCGGCGCCGGGGCGGTCGAATGCGCGCGCCAGCGTCAACTGCGCATCTCCGCGCCTCGGGCGGAACCGACCGCGTCACACCTACCGGCTGGCGGCCC
>Ga0105047_10009128_pt1 | contig 16378 bp, 12 predicted proteins | sample MAT04_FD_78384 | JGI IMG/M metagenome (GOLD analysis project Ga0105047, IMG submission 78384) | Freshwater microbial communities from Lake Fryxell liftoff mats and glacier meltwater in Antarctica - MAT-04 (megahit assembly) | ecosystem: Environmental > Aquatic > Freshwater > Ice > Liftoff...
CATCTCGCTTCCTCGGATTGCCCCGTCGGCAGCCACAGGCTTGAACCCGCGCGGCATCAGCGCCAGCATAGGCGCCGCAAACGGCTCTTCAGTTCCTGTAGCACGGCAGCGATTTTACGGGCGTGGGAAGAAGTGGTGCCCAGGGACGGGATCGAACCGCCGACACTGCGAAGCAATCAAAACAAAGGGTTAGATGTTTGGTCCCGGCGATTGATGGTGCATTGTCCTCAAGCGAGTGGAGGGATGCGCTATGGGCCAGGTTCTACACGGAAGGGCCACGACGACAGAGGTGGTCCGTCGAGCGATACAGCATAGTCAAGAGAGCCTGAGGAGGCTGGCCTCCTGCCACGGCATCAACCAGAAAACCGTCGCCAAGTGGAGGAAGCGGTCGTCCACGGCCGATCTGCGGCCCGGGCCAAAGGAGCCTCATTCGACGACGCTGACGATCGAGGAGGAAGCCGTGGTGGTGGCGTTCCGGCGCCACACGCTGCTGCCGCTGGACGACTGCCACTATGCGCTCCAGGCGACGATCCCGCGTCTGACGCGCTCATCGCTTCACCGCTGCTTGCAGCGCCATGGCATCAGCCGATTGCCTGAAATCGACGGCGACAAGCCGGTCAGGAAGAAGTTCAAGGCGTATCCGATCGGCTACTTTCACGTCGATCTGGCCGAGGTACGAACCGAGCAAGGTAAGCTCTACCTGCTGGTGGCGATCGACCGGACGTCCAAGTTCGCCTGCGTCGAGCTGCACGAAAAAGCGACCCGCCGGGTCGCCGGTGACTTCCTGCGTCACCTCGCCGCCGCCGTGCCGTACCGGATCCACACCGTGCTCACCGACAACGGGACGCACTTCACCGATCCGACCGGCGATGGCTGGACGCCAGAGGACATCAAGGAAATGCGGGAACAAAAACTGCCCTTCCGCTGCCATGCCTTCGAAGCAGCCTGCGCCGACCTCGATATCGAACATCGACTCACCAAGCCGCGGCACCCTTGGACCAACGGCCAGGTCGAACGGATGAACCGCACCATCAAGGAGGCGACCGTAAAGCGCTACCATTACGAAACGCACGACCAACTCAGGCAGCATCTTGGCGACTTCGTCGCCGCCTACAACTTCGCCCGTCGCCTCAAGACCCTGCGCGGCCTCTCGCCCTACAAAGCCATCTGCAAAGCATGGACAGATGAGCCGGATCGATTCATATCAGACCCGCACCATTAATCGCCGGGACCAAACATCTAGCTGGCGGCGGCACGGCGGCCGACGCTCCCATGCAAAATAGCCGCTCGGACTGACCCCCAGCGTGGTGCACAGGCGGTCGACGGGGAAGGCTTTCTTCGCCTGGTCGATGAGCGCGAACCTCACCAACTTCCCTCCTTGACGAAAAAAGCCGTCGCCCGTTTCAAAATGTCTCGTTCCTGGCGAAGGATCTCATTCTCCCGCCGCAACCGCTTTAGCTCGGCGGCGACATCGGCATCCAGCGGACGCGCCGAATCTCCCAACTCGCGATCCAGCTGCCGCCCCATCCACCGCGTCAGCGTCGAAAACCCAACACCAAGATCCTCCGCGATCTGACGCTTCGCGCGACCGCTCGTTCGCACAAGACCAACCGCCTCCGCCTTGAACGCATCCGTAAACTGCCTTTGTTTGGTCATCGAGGTTACCTTTCATGGTAAGGAAACTCTCCACTTCTCCGGGGCAAGTCCCTAGTAATGGGCATCGAATCCGGTGCGCCGGGGCGACTGCGCGGTTACAGCGGCGCAACCGCCGGCGCCGTTCATTCCGCCCGCTCCGGTCTGCCCCCGATGTGGGGTTTCAGGCCTCGGCGTCGGCTGCAATGTGCCGGCCTGCCGCCAGCAGCGTAAGGGCTGCAGGCACGAAGGCAAACATCACTAGCGCAAGCGCCTGCCGAAGCCCTGTGGCGGGGTCGCTTCCGGCCGCGATCCCGTCGCTGAGCGACCCCGTCAACACTGGTCCGAGCCCCATTCCGATCAGGTTCGACAGGAAGAAAAGAATGGCGATTGCTGTCGCCCGCCGGGTGGAACCGCACACATGGTGAACTGCCGAGAACAAGCTGGGCACGGCGCCGGTCAGCCCAATTCCGCCCAGCAGCAGCAGGGCAAGGGTGAGCCACAGATAATCGGTCAGGAAGGCGGCCTGATAGAGAGGCATGACCATCAGAAGGACGATCGCCGGCAGCCAGGCCAGCCATGCGATGTTCCGGCGCGAGAGCCGGTCGGCGAGCCAGCCGCCGCCGATGTTTCCGATCACCGCTCCGACGCCCGATACAATCCCGAACCAGAGCCCCGCCTGTGCAACCGAGAGGCCGTGGATCCGGATGAGGAACGAGACCGTAAAGACTAGTGCGCCATATGCCATCAGGAAATAGAGGACCATGGCGACAGACAGCAGCCGGAAGCTGGGCTTCGCCAAGAGTGCCCGCAATGCCGACCAGACTGACTCCTGATCGACGGACGAAACAGCATATTGCGGAAGCCGCCGAGGCTCGTCGAGGCTGCGCCAAGTGACCACGGCCAGCAGCAGCCCGGGCAGGCCCGCGGCGACGAATGCCGCGCGCCAGCCATGGTTCTGCGCGATCCAGCCACCCAACACCAGCCCCAGCACATAGCCCGCCATCGAAGACATCAGGAACAGCCCGAGCGCCCGGGCGCGCCCGTCCGGCGGTACATAGTCGGCAATCAGGCTCTGCGCCGGCGGGATGGCACCGGCTTCGCCGGCGCCCACGCCGACTCGCGCCAGGGCAAGCTGCCAGAAGCTCTGCGCAAAGCCACAAAGCACCGTCATCATGCTCCAGACGGCGAGCGAAACGGTGATCACCAGCCGCCGGTCGCCCCGGTCGGCGATCCGCGCGACCGGAATGCCCAACGTGGCGTAGAAGAGCGCAAAGGCCAGGCCGCTCAACAGTCCCAGCATCGTGTCCGAGGCGCCAAACTCGTCGCGGATCGGTTCCAGGAGCACCCCGATGATATTGCGGTCCAGATAATTGGATGTGCCCACGAGGAAGAGGATGAAGAGCAGGCGCTGCCGCTGGCCCGCCGTGTAGAGCGTTGAGGGGTGCAACGCCGGAGCGTGTTGGGTCGGGTGGGGCCCCTTGTGCATACACTTCTGTATCAGCCAGACCAGTGGCCGGCGTCAATGCGCCGGGCCGTTCAACAGCGGTGTTGCGGACCACGTTCAAAACACTAGTGTATGGAATGTCTGTGGGGAGCGAGATGATGCGAGACGACGGTGCGGTGGTGGCGCAGGAGGTGATCGACGGCGTGTGGCAGGAGCTCGCGCGGACGCCATTCGTCGCCCTGGAGCTTGGTGGCGCGCCTTCGCTGCCGGATCTTTCGTTCGAGGCCACTGCCGCCCGGGCTGCATTGGCACGCCGCCTGCTCGCGATGGCGGCCGAGGTGGATGACGCCTCGCTGACGCCCGAACTGGCCCTGACGCTGGATGTGGCGCGGCACCGTGCATCGATGTGGGAGCGGGCTGAGGCTTGGTACTGGCTCGTCCAGGACCCGCTCGGGGTAGGGTTCTACGCCATGTTTGCGCCGACGGCCTATTCGGGCGCCTATCTGCTGGGGATGCTGCGACCGCTGTTCGCCCGGCACCCGCTCGGACAGGCGGACGAGGAGGCTGCCTACCTGGCCCTGGTCGAGGACGTCGGCCACCTCGTCGACCAGTTCCACGATCGCACTGTCGGGCAGTGGGAACGTGGTATCGTGATGCCGCGTGCGCAACTGGACCAGGCGGTGCCGCTGATGGCCCGGCTTCGTCGCAGCATGGCGGCACTTGTGGCGCTCCCTGACGAGAGCGCTCAGGGGTCGGCTCTGGGGCAGCGCGTGGACCGGATACTGGCAGGCCGCATAGAGCCCGCCTTCGACCGGCTTATCGGCCTCCTGGAGGACCCGCGATACAGAGACGCCGCCCCCGGGGCGGTGGGTCTCGCGCAATATCCGGGCGGCGCCCAACTCTACCGGGAGCTTGTGGTGTTGCACACGACCTTTGATCTGGACCCGGAGGCGGTTCACCGCATCGGCGAGAAGCGGATGGCCAGGGTGGAAGAGCAGATGCAGTCCCTGCTGGAACGGATCGGCTTCAAGGGAACGCCGCACGCCTATCTGGCCGCCGTCGCCTCCGACCCGGCCTGGCGGCGCGACAGTGCGGAAGAGCTTTCGGACTTCTTTCGCCGCTACATCGAGCGGATTGCGCCGGAAATCCCGATTCACTTCAACTTCCGGCCCAAGGCAGGCCACGACGTGGCCGCGCTGCCTGAAGCCCAATCCGGTTCGATGACCTTCGGCTTTTACGATCCACCCAAACCGGGTCAGCCCCAGGGGCTCTATCGGTTCAATGCCCAAAACCTGGCCGGCGCTCCACTCGCCAACGTGGCTGCGCTGAACTTCCATGAACTGGTGCCTGGGCATCACTTTCACATCGCCAGCCAGCGCGAGAATGCATCCCTGCACCCCCTGCGCCAGCACAGCTTCGTCAACGCCTTCAACGAGGCCTGGGCCGAATATGCGGCAACATTCGCCGGCGAGATCGGCATGTACCAGGCGCCGGAGGAACAGTTCGGGCGGCTGATGATGGACGCGTTCCTCACCTGCCGGCTGGTCGTGGACACCGGCATGAACGCACTTGGCTGGAGCCTCGAGGACGGCCGCGCCTATCTCCGTAGCAAGGGCTTCATGAACGAAGCGGAGGTGGCGAGTGAGAGCGTCCGCTATTCGTGCGACCTGCCGGCCCAGTCGTTGGCCTACAAGCTCGGCGACGACTTCCTGGTGGAGACGCGCGAGGTCATGCGCAAGGAGCTCGGGCCCAGGTTCGACGTCAGGGACTTCCACGACGCGGTGCTGAGCGGCGGCGCCATGCCCCTGCCGATGGTTGCCGCCAATGTCCGGCGTGCCACGGCCCGGCTGGCGGCCGGCTAGATCGCACGACGAATGCAGCGCTACTCGGCTTTGCAGATTGTCCGCCAGGCGCTTGGCGGCCACCGGGCATGGCAGCCGGCCTGGCGCGCGCCCGAGCCGAAGAGCGCCTATGACATCATCGTCGTAGGCGGCGGCGGTCACGGGCTCGCAACGGCGCACTACCTGGCCCGCAATCACAGCATCGGCAACGTCGCCGTGCTCGAGAAGGGTTGGATCGGCGGTGGCAACACCGGCCGCAACACCACGGTGATCCGCTCGAACTATTATTGGCCGGAAAGCGCCCGCCTCTACGACTTCTCGTTAAAGCTGTATGAAGGGCTGGCTCGCGAACTGAACTTCAACATCATGCTGAGCCAGCGTGGCATGCTGACAACCGCGCACAGCCGGCACGACATGGAGGCGGCGGTTCGCTGGGTTGGCGCGATGCGCTCAAACGGCGTCGATGCCGAGATGCTCGACCGGCGCGAGGTGGCGGCAGCCGTGCCCGCGCTCGATCAGAGCCCTGCCGCGCGATATCCGGTTCTCGGCGGTTTCCGGCAAAAGCGGGGCGGGACCGCCCGTCACGATGCGGTCACCTGGGGCTATGCCCGGGCGGCCGACGCAGCCGGCGTCGACATCCTCCAAGGCACCGAGGTCACAGGCTTCCTGCGAACGTCCGCTGGCGCTGTCTCGGGGGTCGAGACCAACCGGGGCCCGATCCGTGCCGACAAGGTGGCGCTGGCGGTCGCCGGCCATTCCTCCGTGCTGGCAGCGCTCGCCGGGTTCCGGCTGCCTGTCACCAGCCATGCCCTTCAGGCCTTCGTGACCGAACCGGTGAAGCCGGTGCTCGACACTGTGCTGCTGTCGCTCGCGACCGGGCTCTACGTCAGCCAGTCCGACAAGGGCGGGCTGGTGTTCGGCGGCGCGTTGGACCACTTTCCCTCTTACGCCCAGCGCGGCTCGACCGAGGTGGCGCGCGGTGTGATTGCAGCGCTTGCCGAGCAGTTCCCGGCTTTCGGCCGCCTGAGGCTTCTGCGGCAATGGGCCGGCATCGTGGACGTGGTCCCCGATTCGAGCCCTATCCTCGGCGAGTCCCCGGTACCGGGCCTTTACCTGAACTGCGGTTGGGGCACAGGCGGCTTCAAGGCGATCCCGGCGGGTGGCTGGCTGCTGGCGCACCATCTGGCGACCGGCCGGCCGCACGACCTGGCGGCTCCGTTCGGGGCCGACCGCTTCCAGAAGGGGCGGCTGATAGACGAGGCTGCCGCCTCCGGCATTGCGCATTGAGGTTCTGCCGGTGATGCAGCTGCCCTGCCCATATTGCGGCCTGCGCGACGAAGCGGAGTTCCAATGGGGCGGCGAGAGCCATGTTGTCCGGCCTGCCGAGACCGCGAGCGATGCCGATTGGACCGATTATCTGTTCGCACGACGCAATCCCCGCGGGCGCGCCCTAGAGCGCTGGGTGCACATCGGCGGCTGCGGAGCCTGGTTCAACGTCTCCCGCGATACGGTGACCCATCATGTCCAGCATGTTTACCCTATCGGGGCACCGGATCCTGCGGCCCGGGAGCCCCACCCCGATGACTGACCAGCCCCGGCGACTGGCCGCGGGCGGGCGCATCGATCGCGGCCGGCCCCTGCGTTTCCGATTCGACGGCCGGGAGATGAGCGGCTTCGCTGGCGACACTTTGGCTTCGGCCCTGCTGGCGAACGGCATTCGGCTGGTTGGACGGTCCTTCAAGCTGCACCGCCCCCGCGGCCTGCTCGGCCATGGCCTGGAGGAGCCCAATGCTCTGGTGGACGTGGCGGTCGGGGAAGGTCGGATGCCGAATCTCCGAGCCACAGAGGTCGTGCTGCACGATGGACTGGACGCGCGGTCGCAAAACCGCTGGCCCAGCCTCAGGCTGGATGTCGCCGCGGTCAACGATCGCCTGTCGGCGCTGCTGCCGGCCGGCTTCTACTACAAGACCCTCATGTGGCCGAGCTGGTCGCTGTTCGAAGGACCGATCCGGCGGCTCGCCGGGCTGGGAAAGCTGTCGCCGGCGCCCCATCCGCCCCGTGCGAGCCTTCAGCGCTGGCATGCCGACCTGCTGGTCATCGGCGCGGGGCCCGCAGGCCTCGCCGCGGCCCTTGCCTCCTCCCCCACCCAGCGTGTGCTCGTGGCGGAAGCGAGGCCCGCCCCAGGCGGCAGGCTGCTGTACGATCCGGCGGAGATCGACGGGATGGCAGGCGTGGACTGGGCCAAGTTTGCAGCTATGCAAGTGGCGGCGCATGACGGATCGCGCCTGCTATGCAGAACGGTTGCACTAGGCGCGTTCGACGATGGTCTCTGGCTACTGCTGGAGTCGCGCGCGGATGGCCGCGAACGGCTGTGGGAGGTGCGTGCGAAATCCACGGTGCTGGCGACCGGCGCCACGGAGCGACCGATCGTCTTCCCCGGCAACGACCGGCCGGGCGTCATGCTTGCCGAGTCGGTGCGGGCGTACCTCGGGCTGCAGGCCGTGCGGGCCGGGGACAATGCCCTCTTGGTCACCTGCAACGATGCCGCCTATGCCACGGCCGAGCGGCTTGTCGCCTCAGGGGGCAAGGTCGCAGCGCTGGTCGATACGCGGGCCGAAGTGCCCGGGCCGCTCATGGAGCGGGCGCTGGCGCTGGGCATAGATCCCATTGTCGGCGGATCAGTTCTGGCCACGCGCGGGCGCCACGCAATCAGCGCCGCCAGGATATCCGGCGCCAACCAGCAGGCCCGTTGGGTCAAAACGGATCTCCTCATCATGTCGGGCGGATTCAGCCCCAATGTGCAGCTTCATGCCCAACTGGGCGGGCGCACCGTGTGGGACGCGGCGCAGCAGCTTTTCCGCCCCCTGCCGGGCCTTGGGCTGCCGCTGCCGGTGGGCGGGGCCGCCGGTACGCTCGGGTTGACGGCGGCGCTGGCCGAGGGGCATGGAGCCGGTGGCGGCAGCGGTCGCGCGCCAGCGGCGATCCACGCCACCTCCCCGGCTGTCGGCACATGGGCGCTGCCCGCCCACGGGCAAAAGGCGTTCGTCGATTTCCAGAACGACGTCACCGCTGACGACGTAGCGCTGGCTGCGCGGGAGGGTTACAGGTCCGTCGAGCATCTGAAGCGCTACACCACGCTGGGCATGGCGCCGGATCAGGGCAAGACGTCGAACGTGAACGGGGCCGCGCTGCTGGCGGAGGCGACGGGCCTGTCGATCGCCGCCACGGGCACCACCCGCTTCCGCTTTCCGACCGTTCCGGCGTCTCTGGCTGCGCTGTCGGCCGGTCGCCGCGGGCTGCTCTTCCGGCCGATGCGGCAACTGACGCTGCACCAGAGGCACCGGCAGGCGGGCGCAGTTTTTGAGGAACTCGGCGGCTGGGAGAGACCCGTCGCCTATTTACGGCCCGGGGAGGATCGCGTCGCAGCAGAGGCGCGCGAGGCGCTCGCGGTGCGCACCGGGGCCGGCCTGCTGGACGCTTCGCCGCTAGGCAAGATCGAGGTCGTCGGTCCTGATGCAGGATTCTTTCTGGATCGCATATATGCCAACAGGATGTCGGACCTCGCCGTGGGGCGAATCCGCTATGGCATGATGCTGACCGAACTTGGCACCATCCTGGATGACGGGGTGGTTGCCCGGCTGAAGGGCGATCATTGGCTGGTGGGCACCACGAGCGGCAATGCCGACCGGATCGCCGCCTGGCTGGAGGAATGGCTCCAGTGCGAATGGACAAACTTGCGGCTGGTCATCGCGCCCGTGACGACGGCCTTTTGCGTCCTCACCCTGGCGGGGCCCGCGGCGCCCCAGATTCTGGCGGCAGCCGGGGCGGAATTCCCGCTGGACCGGGGGTCTTTCCCGCACATGCGGTCGTTCAGCGGGAGTATCGGCGACCTGCCGGTCCGCGTGCTTCGGGTAAGCTTCAGTGGCGAGGCGAGCTTCGAGATCAACCTTCGCCCCGGCCACAGTGTGGAGCTATGGGACCGACTGATGGCCGCCGGAGAGGACCATGGGCTGCAGCCGATCGGCACCGACGCCCTGTTGCTGCTCCGCACGGAGAAGGGCTTCCTGCATGTCGGGATCGACACCGACGGGACAACCCTGCCGCAGGATGTCGGCTGGCAGCGGGTCTTAAAGCGGGCCGATGACTTCATCGGCAAACGCTCGCTCTTTCTGCCGCACGCGCAACGCGCTGACCGCCCTCAGCTGGTCGGCCTTCGATCGCCGGATGCCAAGATGCTGCCGGTCGGCGCGCACCTGTCAAAACGTGGCGGACAAACTAGCGAAGGCTATGTTACGTCCAGTGCCTTCAGCCCGTTGCTTCGCCAGGGCGTCGCGCTCGGAATGGTGCAGGGTGGCAGCGTCCGCTTGGGCGAGACGCTGAGCCTGCTCGAAGGCGGTGGCCCCGTCGAAATCTGCGCGGCCTGCATCCTTGACCCGGCTGGCGAGCGGCTCGGGTGAGCGCGGTCATGGCATTGGAGTTGCAGTGGCAGCCGCCAGGGAACTGCTGGATATTGAGGATATCGCAGCGGGATATTGCGGCCGTCGAAACAGGTGCAAAGCTTTGCCTGCCCATGCGTCCCGGGTCCGCGGGGGCCGCCAGCTGGATCGGCCCCGGCAGCTGGCTGTGGGAAGGTGAGCCTCCCGAACTGCCCGGCAGCGTCGCAGCGCATCTCGCCGACGTAACTGACCAGCTCGTTCGCCTACGCGTAAGCGGCACAAGCGCCGCGGATTTCCTGCTGCAGGGGATGTCGCTCGACCTTCACGCAGGAGAACCACCCATCGGTGTCGTTACCCGCACGCTGTTCGCGGGGATGCCTGTGCTGTTCCGCAGGCGCAACGATGAATACGAAATCCTACTGGACCAGAGCCTGCGCAGCTGGCTCGCGGCGTGGCTGGAGACTGCGCTGGGCGACTTTGCAGACTGATCAACGCACAGCTGCGCGCCTCCGGGGACCAGCCGGCAAGTTCAGCCGCTGGCGATGTTCCTCCAGAACGCGGTCAAGGCTCGGGCCCGGTGTCTTGCCGGTGAGTGCGCGATAATAAGCGGGAACAAGCCGAAGTCGATCTTCAAGGTCCTCGCGGATGGCGAGGGCGTAATAGCCGATCTGGTGGAAGTAGGCGATCCGCGCCCGGACGAAGCTCTCTGTTGCATCAAAACCGCCGCGAACGAAAAGCTGGACCAACAAATCGATCCAGGCCTCGTCCACCCGTTGGGCCGTTGCAAACACCGCCGCCGATCGCCGCGCCCAAACCCTGACGGCCATGTCGAACGCCGGAAAAGCCGGGTCTTTACCGAGCCAGATGGCCACCACCTCACTAAGGTCCGGCTCCGCGCGCGCCCAGCGGACCTTCACCTGCGCAATCTCGACGTAATTTCGAACCTCCCAGTCCTGCAAAAGAGCGTCAAGCAGCTCTTTGTGGTTCTCGAAATGCCAATAGAAACTGCCGCGGGTTACCTTCAGGCGGCGCGCGAGGCGGTCGATCTTCACGTCGTGGACGCCACTGTCCACCAGCACCTGCCGCGCCGCGGCAACCCAGCTATCGCGGGTAAGCTGCGGGACGGAGCGTCCCTCCGGCTTCGGTCGTGGCGTGCTTTTCGCAACGGATTTGACGGGCGGTTCGGAATCGGATGGCTGCATTGCCGCGAAGATAGGGCACGCGTAGCATCGCTTCAACATCCAATGACATTCTGCCATACAGGGCTGCACTGAGGGCCGCATGTGGCCGCTGAAGGAGGCACACCATCGAACCCATTCTGTTCCGCGGGGCACGCCTGTTCGACGGCCACGCCGCCGAACTTGCCGAAGGCTGCGAACTGCTTGTCGCCGACGGATTGATCCAGGAGATCAAGGAGGGCCCGATCCACGCCCCGTCGGCCCGCGTGATCCAGGCGCGTGGCGGCAGCACGTTGATGCCCGGGCTGATCGATGCGCACGTCCATGTGAATGCGTCCGGGCTTGACCTGGCCCGCGTTGCCCGTACGCCGCAATCCTACCTTGCGCACTGGGCGGCGGCATTTCTTGCGGGTACGCTGGATCGTGGCTTTACCACCGTCCGGGACGTAGGCGGTGCCGACGCCGGGCTTGCTGCGGCCCTCCGAGACGGGCTGCTCCCTGGGCCCCGCCTGTTCTACGGAGGCCGGGTCATCAGCCAGACCGGCGGCCATGGCGACTTCCGCCCCGGCGATCTCGATCTGGACCATATTCCGTGCGGCTGTGCCGGCCACTGCGACGGCTTTTCCGTCATCGCCGACGGGGTTGACGCTGTCCGCAAGGCGGTAAGAGAGGAGTGCCGGCGCGGCGCGGCGCACATCAAGATCATGGCATCGGGCGGAGTGTCGTCGCCCACGGACCCGCTGGAGCGGTGCCAATACTCCGACGACGAGATCGCGGCGGCCGTAGATGAGGCAACGCGCGCCGGCATCTACGTGGCGGCGCATTGCCACCCGGCCGAAGCGATCCGGCGGGCGGCGCAGTTGGGTGTCAGGACAATCGAGCACGGCACTCTGATCGATGCAGAGACCGCCCGGATCGTGGCGGAAACCGGTGCCTTCGTCGTGCCCACGCTTGCGATCATCGCGGCGCTGGACAGCGAAGGCGAGGCGATGGGCTTCCCGCCGCCGATGATGGCCAAGCTTCGCATGTTGACGGGCGCGGTTCTGGAGGGCTTGCAGACGATGCGGTCGGCGGGCGTCCAGATGGGCTTCGGAACTGACCTGCTGGGAGAGCTGCAAGACAGACAATCCAGCGAGTTTCTGCTCCGCGCGCAGGTGCTTCCAGCGATCGACATTCTGCGTTCGGCCACCTCGATCAATGCACGCCTGCTAGGGCAGGAGGGCCGGCTTGGATGCCTGGCGCCAGGGGCTGTCGCCGACATCCTCCTCGTGGCCGGCGACCCGCTCGGCGACATCAGCCTCCTCGCAAGGCCCGAGACTGCTCTGGTGACAATCGTGCAGGGCGGTCGGATACACCGGATGCGGGAGCCCGACTGAAACGCCTTGTCACACCGGCAAAACCGACATAGCATCCATGGTGTAGTGTATGGTGGAGATGGCGCAGCAAGCGTCGACAGGGTAAGGGGCAGGGACTTGGCACCGCAAAAAGCATCGAAGATCGAGGCGCACAGGATGAAGGTTGCCCGTGTGGCAAGGCTCTCCGGCGCATTGTTGGCCTGCGCTGCCGCATTTGCAGGCACGCCGGTGCTCGCGCAGGCATCCACCTCGGCTGCCACGGACAGCGATCTGGCCGATATTCTTGTCACTGCTTCGCGGCGCGAAGAGCGACTGCAGGATGTTCCGGTGGCCATCACGGTCCTCAGCGGCGATACGCTGGAACGCTTGGGCGTGCAGAGTTTCCGCGACTATATGAGCCTCGTCCCAGGGCTGTCGCAGCGCGACTTCGGCAACCCCGGGCAAGGCACCATCATCATTCGCGGCTTGAACACCGGGCCGCAGTCCATCACCAACACCGCCGCCACCTACATCGACGAGGCACCGTTCAGTGCCAGCGGCTTCCTGTCGGCGGGCGCGATTCTCACGCCGGACCCCGATATAGCGGATATCGACCGGATCGAAGTCCTGAAGGGGCCGCAGGGGACGCTGTTTGGCGCCAATAGCCTGGGCGGCCTGGTGCGCATCCTCACGACCAAGGCGGATCCCGGCGCCTTCGCGGCCCGGGCAACCGGCGAGGTGACCACTATCAAGGGCGGCGACACCGGCTTCGCGCTGCGTGGATCCGTCAACGTACCCATCGTGATCGACAAGCTGGCGGTGCGGGTCAACGGCGTATACCGCCGCGCGCCCGGCTGGACGGACAATGTGCTGCTCGGCACCGACAACGTGAACGAGAGCATCATAAAGGGTGGCCGGCTTTCGGTCCGCTTCACACCGTCGTCCCAAGTCACGCTCGATGTGAGCGGCATTTACCAGGACATCGAGAACCGCGGAGTTGCCCGGCAGGACAACATCACTGGCACAACCCGTCCGCGCGACCGGCGTGATGCCTACAGGGCCGTCGTCGACACCGAAGGTTCGATCAAGTACCGGCTGGTGAACAGCTCGCTCGACTGGAATCTTGGCGCCGTGTCGTTGATCGCGACCGCAAGCTATGGCGAGTATCGCACTGCCCTGGCGTCGGACGCGACGGAAACCTTCGTGCCCACGCTTCGCCTGATCGGCCTCGGCGGGATCATCCCGGCGAACGCGCAGGTTATCGGCGACGTCAGCCCCAATATGGACAAATTCACGGCCGAAGCCCGCCTGGTCTCCGACAGGCTTGGGCCCATCGAGTTCGTGGCAGGCCTGTTCTACACGGACGAGAGCAACACGTATCGGGCCAACTTTTTCGTCAACCAGGCGAGCGGAGCGCCGCTGACGTCACCGTTCAACGTTCTGGTGAGAACGACAACACTTTCAGACTACAAGGAGGTCGCCGCGTTCGGCAATCTCACCTTCTATCTGACTGACCGTTTCGACGTGACGGGCGGCCTGCGGTTTGCCCGCAATGAGCAGGAGGCCGTGACCGGCGGCCCGGGCGCCACCGTCTTCTATGCCCCGCGCGCGACCTCCCGTTTTTCGTTCGAGGACAATGTCACCACCTACCTGGCCACGCTGCGGTGGCGCCCGACCGACCAGCTGAGCGCATATGCCCGCGCCGCCAGTGGCTACCGGCCGGGCGGTCCGCAGAACAACCCCGCGCCTCCACCGGGTTCCCAGACCGAAATCCGCCCTGACTCAAGCTGGAATTATGAAGCCGGTGTCAAGGCCAGCCTGCTCGACGGTACACTAAGCCTCAATGCCTCGGTCTATCGGATCGACTGGACGGATATCCAGCTCAACACCCAGTTCCAGGGTGTTGTGCTGCAGGCCAACGGCGGCAACGCGCGCGTCGATGGCTTCGAGATCGAGGCGTTGGCGAGACCAACGCGGCTGCTGACGTTCGCCGCAAATATGGGCCATACCAATGCACGCATCCGCAAAGTCGATCCGGGTGTTTCCACCAGCGTGGGCGCGCGCAGCGGCGACGCCCTGCCGCTTACCCCTGCCTGGACGCTCGCTATCCTGGGGGACCAGCGCATTCCAATGGCGGGAGACATGGAGGCGACAATCGGGGCCACCCTGCGCTTCCGGTCGGACATGCCCAGCAGCTACCCGGGTGCAACCCTCAACCCCAACATCGACGTCCCCAGCCTCACCACGCTGGACCTGAGGGCCGGCATGACCTTCTCAAGCTTCCAGCTGTTCGCTCGGGTGGAGAACTTGCTCGACGAGGCCGGCCTGACCTCGCTGGCAACCAACTATCTCGTCAGCCCCGCCATCCCCGTGCCGACAACGGCGACGGTGATCAGGCCGCGCACGGTCACGGTCGGTGCGACGATGCGGTTCTGAGCGGGCGGCGAAAGCACGGGTGATGCAGGCATGGCGGTTTCGGTCGACAGCGTTCGCGGCATTACTGGTGGCGCAGGGAGCAGTGATGCCGGCCTCGGCTGCCGATCTGTCGCCTGCCCGCTGGCCCGCGGGCGAGGAGCAGCGCCTCTTGGCCGCCCAGGACGTCAACAGGACGGAGGCGGGACATGCCAGCGGCCGCAACGGTGCCGTGACCGTCGCCTACAACGGCTATGCCGCTAGGGCGGGGCTCGAGGCGCTGAAACAAGGTGGCAACGCCGTCGACGCGGCGATGACAGCGGCGATGACCCAGGTTGCGCTGACCGCGGGAAGCCCCGTCAGCTATTTCGGGATCATGTCGCTTGTCTACTATGAGGCGAAGACGGGCCGCACCCACACGATGAACGCCGAGTGGAACACGGTGACGGCGGAAACCGATCCAGCCACCATTCCGGGCGGCTACGGCTTCAACACGCCGGAGGAACGGCGCGGCAGCGGCGCGCCCAATGGCCGTACCGTCTTGGTCGGCGGCTTCATGAAAGGTGTCGAAGCTGCCCATAGCCGCTTTGGACGCCTGCCCTTCAAGAGTCTGTTCGCGCCGGCTATCCGCGTTGCCGAAAAGGGGATGCCCGTCACCGCCAGCCTTGCGGAGCAGATGGCCTTCCGCCGAGACGATCTCGCCCGCCTGCCGGAAACTCGCGCCACCTTCCTGAAGCCCGACGGCACCCCCTATGTCCGCGGCGATCTGTTCCGCCAGCCTGCGCTCGCGCGGACCCTTCGCCGGATTTCGATCGCGGGCAGTGACTATATGTATCGAGGGCAGTGGGGCAAGCAGCTTGTGGACGCAGTGCGGGCCGACGGCGGCAAGCTGACCGCCGAAGATCTGGCCGCCTACGAAGTCCTCTGGGCCGATCCGCTGGTTGCCGAGATCGGTGGCGGCTACACCGTTCAGACGAACCCTTGGCCGAACTCGGGCGGCGTTGCCCTGATAGAGGCGCAGAACCTCGCCACTGCAGCGGGCCTCCGCCGGATGGGCCACTGGAGCGAGTCCAGCAAGTCGCTCCGGACAGCCCTCGACATCAGCTATCAGGGCTTCATCAGTTTCCTGCCCGCGAAGTTGGTCGAAACCATCTACCCCGGAATGGACTTCTCTCCGGCAGCACGGGTCACGCAGGCGCATGCCGATGAGCTTTGGCGCCGCATGCAAGCAGGTGCCAGGCTTGCCCGCTGGGTTCCAGCCGAGATGAAGCCCCGCCACAGCGATGACGTGGTGGCGATCGACAGCGAGGGTAATATTGTTGCCATCACGCATTCGATAAATACTATCTTCTGGGGCAAGACGGCGATCACTGTCGGCGGTATCACAGTCGGAGACCCGGCGTCGTTTCAGCAGGCGGCCGTTGCGCTCGCCGGCCCCGGCGCGCGGCTCCCGGCGCCCACGGAAACGGGCATTCTGTTCCGGGAAGGCAAGCCGGTGCTGGGCTTCGCCTCGATGGGGGCGGGGCTCCACCATCGCACCTTCCAGGGCCTCATGAACGTCACGCAGTTCGGCATGACAGTCCGCCAGGCCATCGATGCCCCCGACTTCTTCTTCCCGACCTCGCTGGCAACGGGGGAGCTGATCGTGGCGGTGCCGGAAGACCGCTTTCCCAAGGCGGTGCTGGAAGGCACCGGGCTCAAATACCGGGAATGGCCAACCGAGGAAGCCAGGATGTCGGGCGAGGGCAAATGGGTCGGAATTTCGCGCGATCCCGTCACAGGCGTACTCAATGCCGCCAGCCACAACCGGAATAACAGCGACGCGCTGGCCTTCTGAGCGGCCGCGACCGCCGTTGCATCGTTCGAGGCCGGATTGACTCAGGTAGAGCTCGAACAGCTTGCCGACCTCGCAGCAGAGATCGAGCAGTCAGCCGGTGGGTTGACAGTCATGATCGAAAAAGCCATCGCCGTCGTTGACAGGCCTGTCGACGAAGCGACGATGTGCGAGCGCACGGCCGCGAGATTGCGCGTTGATCCAGTGGCGCTGGATCTGTCGTTGCTCGACTGTAGGGAAACACCCGGGAACGCCTGGTCTATC
>Ga0105047_10009129_pt1 | contig 16377 bp, 11 predicted proteins | sample MAT04_FD_78384 | JGI IMG/M metagenome (GOLD analysis project Ga0105047, IMG submission 78384) | Freshwater microbial communities from Lake Fryxell liftoff mats and glacier meltwater in Antarctica - MAT-04 (megahit assembly) | ecosystem: Environmental > Aquatic > Freshwater > Ice > Liftoff...
AAATATCGTCATTCCGGCGTGCATTTAGCCGGAATCCAGAAGCGTAAATCCAATCCAATCAAACAGTTAACCCCCGGCTTGTTGAACGAACTGGATTCCGGCTTACAACCGCCGGAATGACGGTAAATCAAAGACTTAACGTTAGAACAAATTTGCCGTGGCCTATTGCTTAACGGCTATTGATTCTCGGCGCCCAGTCGCATCAGCGCATATTCCATGCTGTCCGACAGTGCCCGCCAACTGGCATCGATGATGTTCGGGCTGGCGCCGACCGTGGTCCAGGACTCGACCCCGCTCTGGAAATCGATCAACACCCGCGTATTGGCCGCAGTGCCGGCGGTACCGGCAAGAATGCGCACCTTGTAATCGATCAGCCGCACCGAGCGCAGCACCGGATAGACCTCAACCAGCGCCTCCTGCAACGCGGTGGCCAGCGCGTTGACCGGGCCGTTGCCCTCGGCGGCGGTAAACTTGACCACCTCGCCCAACTTCACTTTCACCGTCGCCTCGGACAACAAGCCACGACCGTGACGGCGTTCGGTAATCACGAAGTAATCAAGCAGTTCGAACGGACGCACATAATCCGCGCCGAGGCGATGGAACATCAATTCAACGCTGGCTTCGGCAGCTTCAAACGTGAATCCCTCATGTTCCAGATGCTTGATCTGCGCCAGCACATGTTGCGCCGTCGCATTATCGAGATCGAGCCCCATCCTGCGCGCCTGCAACTGGATATTGCCGCGACCGGACAATTCCGAAGTTACCGAACGCATTTCGTTGCCGACCCGCTCCGGATCGATGTGCTGATAGGTATCTGGCGATTTCAGGATCGCCGCGACGTGTATGCCGCCTTTGTGGGCAAACGCGGAATGGCCGGTATAGGGCTGGTGATCGTCGTGCTTCAGGTTGGCGACTTCGGCGACGAAGCGTGACAGCGAAGTCAACTCGCGCAGGCGTTCTTCCGGCAGCACCGAAAAGCCCATCTTGAATTGCAGATTCGGCAGGATGGTCACCAGATCGGCATTGCCGACCCGCTCGCCATAACCATTTACTGTGCCCTGCACCATGCTGGCGCCAGCGCGCACGCCGGCCAGCGAATTGGCCACCGCGCAGCCGGTATCGTTGTGGCAATGCACGCCGAGCCGGGCATTCGGCAAGCGCGCCGCCACTTCCCGCGTCATCGCCTCCATCTCCCACGGCAGCTTGCCGCCATTGGTTTCGCACAGCACCAGCCAGTCGGCGCCCGCCTCCGCCGCCGCCTGCAAGGTTGCCATTGCATAGTCGGGATTGGCGACGAAGCCATCGTAGAAATGCTCGGCGTCAAAGATCACTTCCCGGCCGCGCGCCTTGATCCAGGCCACGCTGTCGCGAATCATCGCCAGGTTTTCTGCCGGCGTCGTCGCCAGCACATGGCTGACGTGGTAATCCCAGGCCTTGCCGACCAGCGTCACCGCTGGCGTGCCGGCTTCGATCAAGGCGCGCAGATTGCTGTCATCGTCGCAATGCGTGTTGGCGTGACGGGTGCGCCCGAAAGCAGCCAGTCGCGCCGGCAGATTCATCCGATTGGCGCGGGCGAAGAAATCCGCGTCCTTCGGATTCGAGCCTGGCCAGCCGCATTCGATGTAATGCATGCCGAAATCGGCCAGGCGATGCGCGATGGTCAGCTTGTCCTCGACCGAAAGCGAGATGTCTTCCCGCTGCGAGCCGTCTCGCAGCGTGGTGTCGTAAAGAAAGATCGAAGTCATGAGTGGAATCGGAAAGATGAAATCAGGGCGCCGGGCATGCTTGCCAAAGCGCCGCACCGGGCGATGAGGCTACCGCAAAGCAAGCCTGCAAAGCCAGCCCGGCCGCAGCGCTTGGCGGATGAAACCAAGCCGATACAGGACTGACGGCAACGCATGTCCAAGGTAACCTTGCCATCTCGTTCCCGATTCCTGACTCCATACAGGAGTGTCCGTGAAAACCCGCCTCTCCGTTGCACTGCTCTGCCTGGCCACAATCGCCGGATCGATCCGGGTTTCCGCCAACGAAATCCCGGCCCAGACCCAGCTCCGGGAAATCCGTTGGCTGAGCCACGCCAGCCAGCTTGAACGGCTACAGAACTGGCGCGCCCTGCTGGCTTTGGGACACCACTGGACGCAATCCGAACCGGACAACGCCACCGCCTGGTTTGTTCTCGGCCGCGCCTACAGCAAGACGCAGCGCTACCCGGAAGCGATTGAAGCTTATCGACGCAATCTCAAAATCGAACCCAACGACGTGCATGCCTTGAACAATCTGGGCAATCTCTATCGCGACAGCAGATTGCCGCGCGAGGCCATGCTGGCCTATCGGGATGCGGTGCGGATCAAACCGGATTACGTTGAAGCCTGGCACAACCTGGGCTTGAGCTTCTTTGCCTTGAAAGGCGCGGCAGGCGTAACGCAAGCCCTGCAGCAACTGCATGCCAGCGACCCCAAGTTGGCCGAGGCCTGGCGCAATCTGGCCATCGAATATTCATTGACCCGCGATCAGCGGGTAGCGCGCAAGGCCATCAATGTGCTGCGCGAACTCGATGCCGAAAAAAGGCAGCAGATGTTCGACATCCTGTTCAGCTCGGTCTGAACATTCCGTTCCGAACCATTCCAGCCTCAACGTGGATTGAACTTGTCCGCCAACTGCTGCAGTTTTTGCTGGCGCTGTTGTTCTTCCCGTTGTTTTTCAAGCTCCGCCTTGCGCCGTTCCGCCGCCTTTTTCAGGCGTTCGCGCAGCGTTTTGGCGGCTTGCGCCTGCTGCTCGGCGGTGACTGCGCCGGCCGGATTGCCATCGATGTCGAATCGCGGCGCGCTCTCGACCAGCGCCTTCAGGTAGCGCGTCGAACCGGTGTGATGTTGCATCGCCGACCACACCTGCCCTTTTGCCAGACCGGGAATGCGTTCGACCAAAGTCTTGTGAATACCGATCGCCAGTGGGAGATGGTCACGGAAAACCGGAAACTCCTTGTACAAGCGTTCAAGCAATGGGTTGCGGCGAGGCGTTTTGGCGGCGGGTTCAGTCATGGGAAAAGAAACAAGTCAGTAAAAAACCGGAAATGGAAATTCAACCTTCAATCGCCAGCAGCTCGACCTCGAAGGTCAGCACGCTATTCGGCGGGATCACGCCGGGCACGCCTCGCGCGCCATAACCCGTCGCCGCCGGGCAAGTCAATTTGGCCTTGCCGCCGACCTTCATCTTCTGCACGCCCTGCGTCCAGCAAGGAATGACGTTACGCAGCGGAAAACTGATCGGCTCCTTGCGCTTGTAGGAGCTATCGAATTCGGTGCCGTCCGCCAACGTGCCACGGTAATGCACGCGCACCGTATTGCTGGCGCTGGGCGACGCGCCGCTGCCTTGTTTGGCATGGGTCACCACAACGCCCGAGGGCAGCTTTTCAATATTGTTGGCCAGGGCCTGTGTGCTGAGACTGAGTGAGGCAATGACAATCAGGCGGGCAACGGGGCCGTTAAAAGAAGACATGGGACGATTTCCAGAGGTAAAAAAGGGCGAGTGTACCGAACCGGAGCGTGCTTCGCGTTAAACCGCGCGCGATGCCGTCCGCGCGTGGCCGCGCCAGGCAAAGAAAAGACTGGCCAGCGCGGCGAATCCGGCTGCCAGGGTGAAGGTCTCGCCAGCGCCCAGCACATCCCAGGTGGCGCCCGAATACAGGCTGCCCAGCGTGCCGCCGACACCGAAAGCGAGACTGTTGTACAGCGCCTGCCCGCGCGCCTGGTTCTTGCCGGTGAAGTGGCGATGCACCAAAGACAAGGCGGCGGCGTGGTAGGCGCCAAAGGTAAACGCATGCAACAACTGGGCGAACAACAACACTGGCAGGTTGTCGGCCTGCCAGCCGATCAGCAGAAAACGAATGGCTGCGATGACCAGCGTCGCCAGCAGGACGGTTTCGGCGCGCACGCGGGCGAAAACCTTCGGCATCACCAGAAAGACGCCGATCTCGCACACCACGCCCAACGCCCAGAGCCAGCCGGCGAACGATTTGCTGTAACCGGTTTCGACCAGATGAATGGTGAAAAACGTGTAATACGGACCATGCGCCGCCGCCATCAACAAAGCCGCGCCGAACAACGCGACCACTTCCGGCCGGCGCAGCACGTCGCGCAGCGGAACATGAACGTGATCATGCCGGGTGATTTCAGCTTCCGGAATGATCCGCGAAGTCAGCACGATGCCGACCAGCAAGCCGAGCACGACCCAGGGCACCAGCTTGATCGAGGCATGATCGAGCGCCGCGCCCAGCCCGACCACGACCAGAATGAAGCCGACCGATCCCCAGAGCCGGATACGGCCGTAACGGTCAGTGCTCTTGCCCAAATGCGACAGCGTGGTGGCTTCCACCAGCGGCAGCGAAGCGCTCCAGAAAAAACTGATCAGGCTCATGACAGCGAACAGTGCCCAGAACGAAGTCGCCCAGAACACGCCGACGAAGGCGATCAGACAGACCAGCGCGGCCAACTGAACGATGGCGACACGCTTGCCGGTGCGGTCGGCGATATGACCCCAGACGTTGGGCGCAAAGATGCGCATGACTTGCAGCAGCGACATCAACACGCCGATCTGGAGCGCGTTGAATTCGAGCGAACGCAGATACAGGCCCCAGAACGGGGCCATGGCGCCGACGAAGGCAAAATAAAAGAAATAGAAACCGGACAGGCGCCAGTAAGGCAAAACCGATGCGGAAACGGGTAAGGAAGCCATGTGCCGGGTCAGTATCGCAAAAACACATCGGCCCGACGCACACACGCCGGGCCGATGCAAACAGCGCGACCGCAGTCGCTGAATGGGTCAGCTACGACCGGCTTCAACCAGCATCTTGTATAGACGGTCCTTGAGCCGCACGCGCATTTGCTTCAACTCCTCGGCATAAACATCCGAAGCGGGATCGAGCCGCTGCTCGATGCGCGCCACCTTCAGGTCAATCTCGGTGTATTCGCGCATCATGTTGGAGAAATTATCGTTGCTGAGCACCAGCGTACGGATGGTTTCCTGATACTCAGGAAACTCGTGATAAAGATCATGGCTTTCAATCATGGATTACTCCTGCTTGGGGTGAAAAAAATCAGTCAAAGAATCTTGCCCGGGATGATTGGTGTCTCGCACACCACATCGGCATTTTGTCCGCGTTGCCTTAATACATGGTCCATCAGCACGATAGCCAGCATCGCCTCGGCAATCGGCGTGGCACGAATGCCGACGCAGGGATCGTGGCGGCCTTCGGTCACCACTTCCACCGGCTCGCCGCGCACGTTGATCGAACGGCCCGGCAAACGCAGGCTGGAAGTCGGCTTGATCGCGATGGACGCCGTAATGTCCTGGCCGGTGGAAATACCACCGAGGATGCCACCGGCGTGATTCGAAGCAAAGCCTTGCGGGAACAGCTCATCACGATGTTCAGTCCCTTTCTGCGCCACCACCGCAAAACCATCGCCAATCTCGACACCTTTCACCGCGTTGATGCTCATCAGCGCATGCGCAATATCGGCATCGAGGCGGTCATAAACCGGCTCGCCCAGGCCAATCGGCACATTCTCCGCCACCACATTGATGCGCGCGCCGACCGAATCGCCGGATTTGCGCAGTGCATCCATGTAATCCTCCAACCCGGCCACCGCATCGCTGTCCGGCGCGAAGAACGGGTTGGTCGGCACGCTTTCCCAGTTCTTGAACGGCACTGCAATCGGACCGAGCTGCGCCAGATAAGCGCGAATCACGGTACCGTATTTTTCGTGCAACCATTTCTTCGCGATCGCCCCCGCCGCCACCCGCACGGCAGTTTCACGCGCCGAGGAACGACCACCGCCGCGGTAATCGCGGAAACCGTATTTCTGGTTGTAGGTGTAATCGGCATGCCCCGGGCGGAAGGTCTCGGCGATGTTGCCGTAATCCTTGCTGCGCTGGTCTTCATTCCGAATCAGCAAGGCAATCGGCGTGCCAGTCGTCTTGCCATCAAACACGCCAGACAAGATTTCCACCGTATCCGACTCGCGCCGCTGCGTGACATGACGCGAAGTGCCCGGCTTGCGTCGGTCCAGATCAAGCTGGATATCGGCCGCGCAAAGCGTCATTCCCGGCGGACAGCCATCGACGATGCAACCGATAGCCGGGCCGTGCGATTCACCAAAAGAAGTTACGGAAAAAACCAGACCTAATGTGTTTCCAGACATGCCACCGCTCACTCCAAATCAATAGCCTGAAAAGTAACACACGCCGCGCATAAGGTAACAAAACCAGAACGAAACCCGCGACTCGACCCGTCGGACGGAGATTAAAATTAATGCAGCAAATGCCGATTGATAGCGGGGCTTTGGGTTTGGCTTGAGGTTTATGCAGCAATTGAACAGGGGGAATCACTTTGCAACATGAGATAGGCAATCTGCTGCGTCTGGCACTGTTAAGCCTGCTGCTGCAATTCGCCCCGATTAAACATGTACACGCGCATGCACAAGCACAAGCACCTCTGAAAATCACACTGGCGGCGCCAGGTCCGGGGAGTTTTTCCTATTTGCCCATCGACCTGATCAAAAAAATCGGCGCTGACCAGGCCGAAGGGGTTGATCTCGATATCCGCTATTACGCCGGAGGGCCACTGGCTGCGAGTGAAATGTTGAAGGGAAACAGCGACTTTGCCGCGCTCGGCATGTCCGCCCTGGCCTCGCTTTATGTCGACAATAAAGACGTGAGGAGCATTGTCAGCATCAGCCGGGCGCCGACTTATGTCCTCAGTGTGCGCAGCGAACTGCGCCCGCATATCAAGACCGTTGCCGATCTGAGAGGACGTGTCATCGGCGTTCACTCAAGCGGTAAAAACAACAAATCGACGTCGCACCAATTGGTTGAATTCATGTTGCAACGCGCCGGCGTCTCGCCTGACAGTGCCAACTACCTTTCCGCCGGTCAGAGCTACGCTGATCAACGCGCTGCGTTGGCGTCCGGCGCGATCGATGCGTTGATGGGCGAAGAACCTTTCTCCAGCCGCCTGGCAGAAGAAGGCCTGGTCTACATCCTGGCCGACCTGCATAGCGAAACTGTCGCCAGACAAGCGCTTGGCGGCCCATTTCTTTATGTGCAGATTGCCACCCGCGGCAATCTGTTGGTGCAACAACCGGAGAAAACCAAACGGATGGTTGCCATCATGCGGCGTGTCTTGCATTGGATCTCCAGCCATAACCCGGATGAAATCGCCCGCATGCTGCATGGCAACAATCCGGAAGCCCTGCGGGATAGCAAACCACTGCTTGCACGCAGCAAATCCGCGTTCAGCCCGGATGGCACTTTTCGGCGCGAAGAAGTCGCCACAACTGAACGTTTCTTTCTCAACCTATCGAAGGAAAACCCGAAAGTTCGCGGCATGCGACTGACCGATTTCATTGATGCCCGTTATGCCGGTTGGAGGGAGTAAACAGTTTGGCCACCGAGGCGACGCCCGCTTTGCCAGATAGCAACCCAGCCGACCGGAATTCGGTCGTCTTCAGCTTGCCACCGTTGGCACGCGCGCTCACCCGGCGAGTGGTCGTTCTGTTGCTGGCGGTGGTGATCCTGACCCTGACCAGCATTACCACCTTCGTCATCTGGCAAGGCGATCAGGAACAGCAGGCGGAAGATTGGAACACTCGGCAAATGGTGGTCAGACGCCTCGATTTGTTGCATGACAGTTGGCAACGCGAAGCCGAGAACATCGTCACCGGCATTGAGCTGCAACGCATTACCAGCCAGCCGAAAGCCATCCGCTGGCATAGCCTGCGAGCCTGGCTGGTCGCCATGGGTGAAAACATCAGCTTCGACACGGTCATCGTGGTTGACCAGACTGGTCATGTGCGCTTCGTCCATGGTCACGAAAGCGAGGAATTCTCTGCTCTGCCGCCTAAAAAACAGGCTGACTGGTATCTGAGTTCTGAGAATCGGGAGTTTCATGCCGTCATCCGTTCTTCGCTCTGGCTTGGTGCCGACAGCGGCAGAGGAGAAGTCATTTTTCTGCAACCTATCCTGCCCTCCACCTTGCAGTTGATCGGCTCCGACAAACGGCCGCTTTATCTCGCTACCACAAACGCCCTGTTGGCCGCATCTGACGCGGCGCAGATCCCGATTCAGCCGGGATCGAGATTCAAGGTGAACGATCAGAACTGGCGCCTGATCAGCATCCCGATTGATGGCGAAGATCAAGCCCGCTTCCTGATCCGCCTGCCGGTCGTTCAACCCGTCTGGCTGATTCCGGTCCTGATCGGCGCCCTGGCACTGGGTCTGGCGCTGGCGTTGGGCTTCCACCTTTTGCTTGGACGCTGGACACGCGAACTGGTGCTCCGCATCGAAACCCTGAACCGCGCCGCGCATGCCTTCGGTGATGATCATCATCCCAACCTGCCAGGCGCGCGCGCCCTGCTGTGCAAAGCAAAGGCAAAGGATGACGAAATTGGCGCCCTGGCCGATACGCTCGAATCGTTGATGGATGTGGTGTTCATGCGCGAGGAAGAAAACCGCGCCTATCTCGATACCCTGAACCTGCTGGAAGAAGTCGTCATCGAACTCGACCTGAGCGGCAGCATCCGCCGCGCCAGTTCGGCCTGGCGGCGACTCAGCGGACTGGCTGACGAGGTGAATACATCGCTGACCACATCGCTGACCACCTCGCTGACCACCTCGCCATCCAACACGCTCGCCTCGACGATCAAATTCCATGATTGCCTGCATCCGGATGACGCGGATCAGATGCAGACCGTGCTGGAAGGCATCGCATCGCGCGAAAAAGACCAGATCACGCTGCGCGCGCGCCTACGTGGCAAAGCCGCAACGGACACCTGGGTCGAGTGCCGTTTCGTGCCATTGCGCGATGTCGGCGGTCAGGTCATCGGCGTTCGCGGCGTACTGCGCGACGTCACCCAGACCTACATGCAGGAAAAACAGATCACCCACATGGCCCTGCATGATGCGCTGACCGGCTTGCCGAACCGGGTCTTGCTGGAAGACCGCGCCAAGATGGCGATCCGCATCGCCAGGCGTTCAACGCACAAGGTCGGTCTGTGCTTTTTCGACCTGGATCATTTCAAACAGATCAACGACACCCTGGGCCACAAGGCGGGAGACCGGCTGCTGGTCGTCCTGTCGGAAGCCGTGCGCAGCAGAATGCGCGATGGCGATACGCTGGCACGCTGGGGCGGTGACGAGTTCGTGCTGTTGATTCCGGATATGAAAACCAGCCAGGACATCCGCGAAGTCGTCGCAAAAATCGCTGACATCACGCGGGAACCGCTGACGGTCGATGGCGCTGAATTCGCGGTGACCTTCAGCATGGGCGTCACCATCTATCCGGATGACGCCGACAACCTGGATGCGCTGCTGTCGCAAGCCGACCGCGCCATGTTCTATGCCAAAGCCCAAGGCCGCAACACCTACCAGTTCTTCGCCGACATGTCGCAAAAAGGACTCGGCAAGAAGGATCTCTATATCCAGCACCGGCTGGCGGCGGCGATCAAGAACAATGAAATCCTGACCTGGTTCCAGCCATTGGTCGACAGCAAAACCGGCCGCACACTCGGCCTCGAGGCCCTGGCGCGCTGGCATGACGCGGAACTCGGCTGGGTCTCGCCGGCGTCCTTCATTCCAATGGCGGAAAACCTGGGCCTGATTCGCGAACTGGGGGAACAGGTGTTGACCGCCACGCTGTCCGCCGGACGCGACTGGAAGGCACGCGGCTTCGATCTCGGCCTGGCGGTCAACGTTTCCAAACGCCAATTGTTCATGCCCGACTTCACCGAGAAATTGATCAAGGATTCTCAATATTTCGGCATTGAGCCGCAACGGATCACGCTGGAAATTACCGAGAGCGTCGCATTGATGGATGTCGAATTCGCCATGGAACGGTTGAATGAACTCAACCGTGCCGGATTCCGCATCGCCATCGACGATTTCGGCACCGGCTATTCTTCGCTGTCGCAACTGCATGACATGCCGGTGCATGAAATCAAGGTCGACATCAGCTTCGTCCGCCGCATTCATACGCCGCAAGGTCTGCGCGTGGTACAGGCGATCATTCAGATGGCATCCGCGATTCGCCTCGAGTGTGTCGCCGAAGGCGTCGAAGACGCGGTTACCGCCGAGATGCTGTCCCAACTCGGCGTCAACACGCTACAAGGCTTCCACTTCGCCAAGCCAATGCCGCAGACTGACTTCGATGCCTGGCTGATGGATCATGACGCTGGCGCCTGGCGTAGGGTCGATTCCAACATTCGCCCTCAGGGTGAAGCCACAATGCCGTAGGAGCGTCCGCTTGCGGCGCCAAACGTTGGGAGATCGCGCCGCAAGAGGGACGCGCCTGCATTGCAGCGAATTGTTGGTTTTTGGTTTATTAGCCTTTCTTTATATTAAAAAAACCAATACCAACTATTGAAAATTGACCCCAGGTATCGGCACATCGATAATCCACCGGCTTTCATTGCCCTTCGCGGGTGCAACTGTTTTTGAAACATTTAAATATTGCCGGTAAGCCGTGCTGGCTAGCTGCCAGCCGTGTTTCCACTGGCCTTTTCGGAGCACCCTTTTCATGCCGAATTCCCTGCCTGCGCATTTGCCGGATAGTGATCCTCAGGAAACGCGCGAGTGGCTTGATGCCCTCGCCGCCGTGATCGAAGAAGAAGGCGTTGAACGCGCCCATTTTCTGCTCGAAAAACTGATCGACAAAGCGCGCCGCTCCGGCGCCTACCTGCCTTACAACGCAACCACCGCTTATGTGAACACCATCCCGGTGCACCTGCAGGAAAAGCATCCCGGCGACATCGCCCTCGAACGCCGCATCAAGGCGCTGATCCGCTGGAACGCGGTGGCCTGTGTGATGCGCGCCAACGAAAAGGCGCCCGGCGTCGGCGGCCATATCGCCAGCTTCCAGTCTTCCGCCACGTTGTACGACGTCGGCTTCAACCATTTCTTCCGCGCCCAGACCCCCGAACACGGCGGCGATCTGGTCTATTTCCAGGGCCATGCCTCGCCCGGCATCTACGCCCGCGCCTACATCGAAGGCCGCATCAGCGATGATCAATTCGGCAATTTCCGCCAGGAAACCTCGGGCCACGGCATTCCCTCCTACCCGCACCCGTGGCTGATGCCCGACTTCTGGCAGTTCCCGACGGTGTCGATGGGCTTGGGCCCGATCACCGCGATCTACCAGGCGCGCTTCCTGAAATACCTGCATGACCGCGGTATCGCCGACACGTCCGGCCGCCATGTCTGGGCTTTCCTCGGCGACGGTGAGACCGACGAGCCGGAATCCCTCGGCGCCATCACGCTGGCCTCGCGCGAAAAACTCGACAACCTGATCTTCGTCATCAACTGCAACCTACAGCGCCTGGACGGCCCGGTGCGCGGCAACGGCAAGATCATCCAGGAGCTGGAAGCGGCCTTCCGCGGCGCCGGCTGGAACGTGCTCAAGGTGATCTGGGGCTCGTATTGGGACCCGCTGCTGGCAATGGACAGTAAAGGCATCCTGCGCCAACGCATGGAAGAATGCGTCGATGGCGAATACCAGAACTTCAAGGCCAAGGGCGGCGCCTACACCCGCGAAAAATTCTTCGGCAAATACCCGGAACTGAAGGAAATGGTCGCCGCCATGTCCGACGAGGACATCTGGCGTTTGAATCGCGGCGGCCACGATCCGCACAAGGTCTACGCAGCTTACGCGGCGGCGGTGAAGCACACCGGCCAGCCGACGGTGATTCTGGCCAAGACCGTCAAGGGTTACGGCATGGGTGCTTCCGGCGAGGCGCAAAACCCGACGCATCAGCAGAAGAAGATGGACCTGGACTCGCTGCGCGCCTTCCGCGACCGCTTCCAGATTCCGATTACCGACGATCAGCTTGAGCACCTGCCGTTCTACAAGCCGGCCGAAGATAGCCCGGAAATGAAGTACCTGCATGCGCGCCGTGCCGCGCTGGGCGGCTACCTGCCGACCCGCCTGAGCAAGTCAGCCCCGTTGCAAGCGCCGCCGCTCACCACCTTCCAGGCCATGCTGGAAGCTACCGGCGAACGCGAAATCTCCACCACCATGGCCTTCGTTCGTCTGCTCACCACCCTGCTGCGCGACAAGGCGCTGGGTCGCCACATCGTGCCGATCATCCCGGACGAAGCCCGCACCTTCGGCATGGAAGGTCTGTTCCGCACGGTCGGCATTTATTCCTCGGTCGGCCAGTTGTACGAACCGGTCGACTCCGACCAGGTCATGTACTACCGCGAAGACAAGGGCGGCCAGATCCTGGAAGAAGGCATCAACGAAGCCGGCGCGTTCTCGTCCTGGCTCGCCGCCGCAACGTCGTACAGCACCAATAACGTGCAGATGATTCCGTTCTACATCTACTACTCGATGTTCGGCTTCCAGCGCATCGGCGACCTGGCCTGGGCCGCAGGCGACTCGCGCGCACGCGGCTTCCTGCTTGGCGGCACCGCCGGCCGCACGACGCTGAACGGCGAAGGCCTGCAGCACGAGGACGGCCACAGCCACCTGCAAGCCGCGATGATCCCCAACTGCATCAGCTATGACCCCACCTTCCATTACGAACTGGCGGTGATCATGCAGGACGGCATGCGCCGGATGTTCCAGGAACAGGAAGACGTGTTCTATTACCTGACGGTGATGAACGAAAACTACAGCCACCCGAGCCTGCCGAAGGGCGCCGAAGCCGGCATCCTGATGGGCTTGTATCGTTTAAGCGAAGGCACGAAGGGCAAAGGCAAGACCAAAAAGCCGCGCGTGCAACTGATGGGCTCCGGCACCATCCTGCGTGAAGTCATCGCCGCCGCCGAGCTGCTGGAAGCCGACTGGGGCGTGGCCGCCGATGTCTGGAGCGCGACCAGCTTCAACGAACTGCGCCGCGAAGCGCAGGAAACGCATCGCTGGAATCTGTTGCACCCGGATGCGCCGCAAAAACTCAGCTACATCGAACAATGCCTGGACGCCACCGAAGGCCCGATCATCGCTTCCACCGACTACATGCGCGCCTTCCCGGATCAGATTCGGCCGTATGTGAAGCGCCGTTTTGTGACCCTGGGCACGGATGGCTTTGGCCGTTCCGACTCGCGCGAGGCTTTACGCCGCTTCTTCGAGGTGGATCGCCATTACGTCGTCCTGGCCGTGCTGAAAGCCCTGGCCGACGACGGCGTAATCCCGGCATCGAAGGCAGCGGACGCGATCAAGAAATACGCCATCGACGCCGACCGGGCCAATCCGGTCAACGTTTAAGGAGACGAAGACTATGCCCATCAAAGAAGTTCTCGTCCCCGATATCGGCAGCTTCAAGGATGTCGAAGTCATTGAAATCATGGTCAATGTGGGCGACCAGATCGCCACCGACACCTCGTTGATGACCGTCGAATCCGACAAGGCCGCGATGGATATTCCGGCCCCATTCGGCGGCACCGTGAAAGAACTCAAGATCAAGGTGGGCGACAAGATCTCCGCCGGCTCGCTGATCCTGATGCTGGAAACCTCGGGAGAAGCGGTGGCCAACAGCGCCTCGACGGCAAAATCCTTCATCGAGATCAAGGCCGCACCGGACGTGGCGGTGCCGCCACCTTCTCACCCCGCGCCGGAAGTCCCCGCCCACATCCCGCCCAAGCACCGTCCCGATCCGGTCGGCGCGCATGTCGGGTTCGCCAGCGGCAAACCAGCCCATGCCAGCCCCGCAGTGCGCCGCTTCGCCCGCGAGTTGGGCATCCACCCCGACGGAGTCGACCTGTCCCGCATCAGTGGCAGCGGCCCGCGCGGTCGGATTCTGAAAGAGGACGTGCAGGCCTGGATCAAGACGGAACTGGCCAAACCCACCGGCGAGGCCATCGGGCTGGGTTTCCCGCCGGCGCCGGTGATCGACTTCACCCAGTTCGGCGAGATCGACACCCAGCCGCTGTCGCGCATCAAAAAGCTCTCCGGCGCCAATCTGCACCGCAACTGGGTCAGTGCACCGCACGTCACCCAGTTCGACGAAGCCGACATCACCGACCTGGAGGATTTCCGCAAGTCAATGCTGGATGAGGCCGCCAAGCGCGGCGTCAAGCTGACGCTGCTGGCCTTCCTGATCAAGGCGGTGGTCAACGCGCTGCGCACCTATCCGACGTTCAACGCCTCACTCGCCGCCGATGGCGAGAGCTTGGTGCTGAAGAAGTATTTCCATGTCGGCTTCGCCTGCGACACGCCGGACGGACTGGTCGTGCCGGTGATCCGCGACGTCAACAAGAAAGACGTCATGGAAATAGCCAATGAGCTGACAGAACTTTCCGAACTGGCGCGCGAGCGCAAGCTCAAAATTGACGCCATGCAGGGCGGTTGCTTCACCATTTCCAGCCTCGGCGGCATTGGCGGCACGGCATTCACGCCGATCATCAACTGTCCGGAAGTCGCCATCCTCGGCCTGTCTCGCGCCGACTGGAAACCGGTGTGGAACAAGGCCGGCAAGACCTTCGAGCCACGCCTGATGCTGCCGCTGTCGTTGTCTTACGACCATCGCGTCATCGACGGCGCCGACGGCGCCCGCTTCACCAGCCATTTGCGGCTGATGCTGTCGGATGTGCGGCGACTATTGCTGTGATTCCCTTTGCCATCATTCCGGCGTAAGCCGGAATCCAGATCGACACCTGACTGGACCCCGGCCTTCGCCGGGGTGACGATCAAATTCGAATCAATGCGCCGACCTGATTGCCACCCATTCGAGATAGAACCATGAGCCAAAGCATCGAAATCAAAGTCCCCGACATCGGCGGTTTCAAGGATGTCGCCGTCATTGAAATTCTGGCCAACGTCGGCGATACGCTCGCCAAGGACGCCGCCCTGATCACCGTCGAATCGGACAAATCGGCGATGGACATTCCTTGTTCACAGGCCGGCGTGGTGGAAAAACTCTTGGTCAAGGTGGGCGACAAGGTATCGGAAGGCACGCCGATTCTGCTGCTGCAGTTGGTGAACAGGGAGCCGGAAGCGGAGAGCAGAACTGCAAACGAGCCTGCCACCGCGCAGAGCGCCGCCACCGCTCACAGCTCACCGCTCACTGCTCACGCTTCTGATCTCCACGCCCCGGTCGTCGTGCTCGGCGCTGGTCCCGGTGGCTACACCGCTGCCTTCCGCGCTGCTGACCTTGGCCTGAACGTGGTTCTGGTGGAACGCTATCCCGATCTCGGCGGCGTCTGCCTCAATGTCGGTTGCATCCCGTCGAAAGCGCTGCTGCACACCGCCAAGCTGATCACCGAAGCGGAAGAAAGCGCCGCGCACGGTCTCAGTTTCGGCAAACCGAATATTGACTTGGACAAGCTGCGCGACTGGAAAGCCAACGACGTGGTCGCCAAACTGACCGGCGGTCTGGCTCAACTCGCCAAGCAACGCAAAGTCACCGTCGTGCAAGGTGTCGCCCAGTTCAGCGGCCCCAACCAACTGCAAGTCACCGGGCCGGATGGCGCGGTGAAAACCATTTCCTTTGACAACGCCATCATCGCGGCCGGTTCGCAAGTCATCAAACTGCCGTTCCAGCCGGACGACCCGCGCGTGATGGACAGCACCGGCGCGCTGGCACTGGCCGACATTCCTAAACGTCTGCTGGTCATCGGCGGCGGCATCATCGGTCTGGAAATGGGCACCGTGTATGACGCCCTCGGCAGCAAAGTGACCGTGGTTGAACTCGGCGCTCAGTTGGTTCCAGGTTGCGATGCCGATCTGGTGCGGCCGCTCGCCAAGCGCATGGAAAAGCGTTTCGAGAAAATCCTGCTGAACACCGGCGTAACCGGCATGGAGGCGAAGAAAGACGGTATCCACGTCACGCTGAAAGCCGGCGAAACCAGCAGTCACGAAGTATTCGACCGCGTGCTGGTCGCCATTGGCCGGCGTCCGAACGGCAAGACCATCAGCGCCGAAGCGGCCGGCGTGGCGGTGGACGAGCGCGGCTTCATCGCCGTGGACAAACAGATGCGCAGCAACGTGCCGCACATCTTCGCCATCGGCGACATCGTCGGCCAGCCGATGCTGGCGCACAAGGCTGTGCATGAAGGCAAGGTCGCCGCGGAAGTCATTGCAGGACACAAGGTCGAATTCCAGGCGCTGGTGATCCCGTCAGTCGCCTACACCGACCCGGAAATTGCCTGGGCCGGCGTCACCGAAACCGAAGCCAAGGCGAAAGGTCTGGCCTACGAGAAAGGCACCTTCCCCTGGGCCGCCAGCGGCCGCGCCTTGTCCATCGCCCGCACCGAAGGCATGACCAAGCTGATCCTGGACAAGGAATCCGGCCGCGTCATCGGCGCCGGCATCGTCGGCGTCAATGCCGGCGAGTTGTTGGCAGAAGCAGTACTCGCGATTGAAATGGGTGCGACGGCGGAAGACATCGGCCT
>Ga0105047_10009130_pt1 | contig 16377 bp, 10 predicted proteins | sample MAT04_FD_78384 | JGI IMG/M metagenome (GOLD analysis project Ga0105047, IMG submission 78384) | Freshwater microbial communities from Lake Fryxell liftoff mats and glacier meltwater in Antarctica - MAT-04 (megahit assembly) | ecosystem: Environmental > Aquatic > Freshwater > Ice > Liftoff...
CCACCATCACAACGGCCACCATCACAACGGCCACCATCACAACGGCCACCATCACGACGGCCACCATCACAACGGCCACCATCACAACGCCCACCACCACAACGCCCACCACCACAACGCCCGCAATCGCAGCCGTTGCAATCGCCCCTCATTCCTGAGTGACGTCCGTTCGAAAATACGCTGTTGCAGTCGGTCTGTGCATAGCAACAATCGCATCCACAGGCATCGCCACGGCAAGCACCGTCTGACCCGTACATGGAGTCACATGAGCATCCGTTTAATCCGCATCCACATCCACATCCGCTGTCGAATCCGCTCTCGCACGTCTGAGGGCAATAACCGCAACTTTCCGGTGGTGCCGCACAGTCGGGAACCGCACAGATTGGGACTGCACAACCTGGTGCTGCGAAACCGGGCACTGCACATCCGGGTTCGACGGCACATCCGGAATCGATTGCGCAATTCCCTGCCGTACCGCCGTAGACACTCGCACCACTGTCGGGGACGTTGCCCATGAAGAGCGGATCCTGTATGGCCGCAGAAGGTGTCTCCTGAGCGGCACTTGCTTGTCGGAATTGAGGCTGTGATTGCCGCAACTGCATTCCGACAACGCCTGCATTTGAGCCGGGTATCTTCGACCGATCCGACATCCTGACGACGCCGTCCTGCCCAACAGCGAATCCCGCCGTCAGAATCGTACACAGCAATGCCGCTGCACGAATGGTTTTTGAATAGGAGATCATTTTGGCTTCTACCTGATCAAAAAGACTGAGTAATCCAAGTGGCGTCGGCAAGTCCACAGATGACTGCCGCCAGAAATCTTTGGTGAAAGTTGTCGAGATTGACGCTCCGCTAGCGACTAAACGGCGGATGAAACAATGTGAACGGACTGATGTGTGATTTGTACTTGACATCCACACGAGTGCCCTGCAGATGCCAGTCTTCGTGCGACCACACTCCAAACGGCGTGACCATGAAGCCACCATTCACCTTGTAATAATAAGGTGGGTACATCGCGTGGTATTCATGTGGATAAAGCATTTCATGCGGATGGAACGCCTGATTCATAATGGCGGCCCCACCCATTTGCTGTGGAATGCCGGGAACTGGTGATGGATAGAGTGCTGCACCTGTCTGAGGGTACTGACCACCCGACGACATTGGATAGTATCCGCCCGAAGGCTGCGGGGTCATCACTCCACCGCCCATGTCAACAGGTCCAGCAGGACTTGTTGAACTGGCCGGATAGGAATAGACACCCTGTGAGATGTTCTGAATCGGCATAGGTGCCTGATAGGTCTGCCAGTTGGATCCTGGATGAACAGGCATTGCGTTCGGTGAACCCGCAGGCATAGTACTGAAGTACTGTGGTCCTGTTACCGACGAGATGTTTGGCAGCACAGGTGCGTTTTCAATCGGCACCGGTCGCAGATCTGACTGCGGTGGCCCGGATACCGTTTGATGCCTTCCGAGCTGTGAGTCCTGCGGACCAGCGGCTGTTGGACGAACCTTGTGGGTGTTGGTCTCAACGGTCTTCACCATCGCACGACTCACACCACGTTGTCCCGGATTTGGCTTCCGTCCAGCCGAATCAGCGGCAACCGCGCTGCCTGCGCAAATGACGCCCATCATCAGCGCTACTAAACCCTTGCGTAGCATTTCAGCCCCTCCGTGAGAATTACGGTTCACCCGCAGCGGCGGCAGGTGGAACACCTCAACACGCCCCGTTTGTTCGGATTTCGAATGCAGGCTCAGATTCACGCTGAATCAGACTGCTTTCTGCCGGGTCTTCCACTCCACTCAGTTGCCAGACGAATCGCCTGCGTCTTCGCGAATCTGAAAATACTCCCGACACATTCATTTGTTCGACCAGTATCAATCGTGCGGATGAATCATTCCGTACCGGTCACGTCAATGAAACTGGCATCAGAACAGGTTCGGTCAGACGAGTCTTCTCAAACCGGAAAAACTCTGCGATCCATTCGTTTTACCTGTTTTACCCATCATAAATCACTGCCGCGTCCGCTGATTGTTCATTACACTTCCCGTCGGTAACAAAGGACCCACTGAATTCGATTCAGGTTTCGCCATGTGTTGGGTCGAATTCTGCGTAGTCGTCAGCTTGCGAGTTATCAACAGGACGTTTTTAAGGCAAAGGAAGCCCGAGTGGCTCGACGGAAAACTTCGAATTCAAAATCTGGTGGTCTGTTCAACGACGACACAGCACCAGACGCCAACGTGCAATTTGTGCCGATCAGCGACGAAACGCGCCGTCGTTATCTCAACTACGCCTTGTCTGTGATCACGTCCCGAGCCCTGCCGGATGTGCGAGATGGGCTGAAGCCTGTCCAGCGACGAATTCTTTACGTGATGTATGACCGATTGCGGCTTACGTTCGACAGCAAGACTCGGAAATGTGCCAAGATCTGCGGGGACACGACTGGCTCCTTTCATCCACACGGAGAAGTTGCCGTGTACGAAGCGCTGGTTCGCATGGCTCAGGATTTTACTCTGCGCTATCCGCTGATTGTCGGTCAGGGGAATTTTGGTTCGATCATGGGTCTCCGCGCGGCAGCGTCACGATACACCGAAGCAAAGGTGTCGCGACTTGCGGAAAATCTCATGTCGGAACTGCGGTATCAGACGGTCGAGATGCGTGCTACCTACGACGCTGCCGACGAAGAACCGGTCATTGTGCCGGCTCGGTATCCAGCATTGCTGGTGAATGGATCTTCGGGCATAGCGGTCGGCATGGCCACGAATATGCCACCGCATAATCTTGGCGAAGTGATTAAAGCCTGCACGCACCTGATTGAAAATCCAGACGCTTCTGTTGCTCAATTGATGCGGTTTATCAAAGCTCCCGACTTTCCACTCGGCGGCCGCATTGTGACAGATCGCGTGGCGCTGAAAGAAATGTACGAAACCGGACGTGGCTCAATCAAGGTTCGCGGCGAATGGCGATTTGACCAGCAGGGTAAGAAACAGGATACCAGCCGAATCATCATCTATTCGATTCCGTACGGCGCCACGACCGGACCGCTTATGGCGGAAATCGGAGAACTCATCGCCGCCAGAAAACTACCGCAACTGGAAGGCGTGAACGACGAGACGAACGAGGAAAACGGACTTCGCATTGCCATTGATCTGAAGTCCGGAGCGGACTCAGCCGCTGTCATGGCCTACCTGTTTAAGCACACGTCGCTGGAGCAGAATTTCGGATACAACGCGACGTGTCTGGTGCCTGCAGATCGCGGATCGACTGTGCCGCGTGTGCTCGATCTGAAACAGTTGTTGCAGCATTTTCTGGACTTTCGTCACGAAACTGTGCGACGGCGTCTGGAATTCCAACTTGCTCTGCTTCGCAAGCGTATTCACATACTGGAAGGCTTCGAAATTGTCTTCGACGCACTCGATCGCGCAATTAAGATTATCCGGGCGAGTGATGGTAAAAAAGACGCAGCCAAACGATTGATGACCGAGTTTCCGCTCGACGAACTTCAGACGGACGCAATTCTGGAACTCCAGTTGTACCGACTCTCAAAGCTGGAGATCGGTCAGATTCGTGAAGAACTGGCCGCGAAGAGAGCGGAAGCGGCTGCTTTGGAAGCCATCCTCAAGTCGAAGTCAAAGATGTGGAAGCTGATTACGACGGAACTTGAACAAGTGGCAGCGGACTTTGGTGATGCGCGTCGCAGTGAACTGGGATCAGCAGAAGACATTGTTGAGTACGACCCACAGGCTTACATCGTCAAAGAGAACACCAACGTCGTTGTGACGAAAGATGGCTGGATCAAACGTGTGGGTCAGATGAGCAGCGTCGCGAAGACTCGAGTCCGTGAAGGTGATGCAGTATTGACCGTCGTCCCCGGCAGCACACTCGACAGTGTCGTCTTCTTTTGCAACGACGGCATTGCCTACACGTTGCCGATCGATCAGTTACCAATCTCCTCAGGTTACGGCGAACCGCTCGCGAAACGTGCGAAAATGAAGGACGGCGTAAGCGTGGTTGGAGCACTGACAACTGACGCGCGTTTTGTCCCGTCTCTCGAAGAAGTCGGCGATGACGTCGGGCTGACTTTGTTGATCGCAACCAACGCCGGACAGGTAATGCGTCTGCCGTTTGAAGCCTTCCGCAGTCCATCAACAAAGTCAGGACGAAAGTTCTGTCGGCTTGGCAAAACCGATCATGTCGCGTACGTCGAACTTGTTCGTGATGCCGAAACGATGTTTATGGCATCCAGAAAAGCCCGTGTTCTGCATTTCGCAATCGAAGATGTGCCGGTTCTTGGAAATGCCGGGAAAGGCGTTCGCGGAATTAAACTGGAAGCAGGTGATGAGCTGCTTGGTATCGTGCAGCTTTCGCGGCCCGGCGATGCACTTCGAGTACGCAACGACAATGACAATTTGCTGAGTTTCGGGCAAACAAAATATCAGGTGACATCGAGAGGCGGTCGGGGAATCAAAACCAGTTCTCGAACCGGCTTCGCAGAACTTATTCAACCGGAGATTCAGTTAATTGACTGGAGCGAACTTGGAGGTGTCGGTGATGGCTAAACAATCGAACGCGGCTTCTTCCAGAGTGAAACGGAGGATCGCCGGCCGCAACTGGCGCAACGCAAAGATCGCCGCAGCAGCAACATCCAAAAGAATTGCCTGAGTCTGGATCGAGTGGGGTATGCCCTTTGGCAGGAATTACAATGATCACAATCGAACATTTTGGATGGCCCTCAGAGGCAAGAATTGAAACACGAGGTTCCCGACGTCTGCCGCTCTCGCATTTGGGAGCATCTGCAACTGTATTGTCAACCCTGGTGGAAATCGGGCTGTGGACTTAGTGATATTCGTTTAACCCGAGCCAACGGCGAGGCACCACAGCGGCCTCGCCGTTGGCTCGGGTTAAACAGGGATTTACGGCCTCATTCCATACCGCGTGTCGCATGAATGATTGAATCAACACCCGCTGCGTCTTCGGCTCGCCAGCGTCACGCGATACAGTCAATAGGCGAGCTGTGGGTGTCAGCCCACCGAGTTGCACACAATTGTCAGGAAAAACGTTCATGGCGGCACAAGCCAAATCCAGTTCAACTTATACAGGTGAAGACATCGAGGTTCTCGAAGGTCTTGAACCTGTTCGCCGCCGCCCGTCGATGTACATTGGCGGCGTGGATTCCCGTGGGTTGCATCATTTGGCGTGGGAAATCGTCGATAACTCAGTCGATGAATTTCTGGCTGGCGAATGCGATCGCATCACGGTCACGCTGCACAAGGACGGCAGTTCCTGTACGGTTCACGATAACGGTCGTGGCATCCCGGTTGACAAACACCCTAAGCTCAAAAAATCGACACTGGAAGTCATCCTGACGACACTTCATGCAGGTGGAAAATTCAGCGACAAGAATTACACTCGCAGTGGCGGCCTGCACGGTGTCGGTTCATCGGTCGTCAATGCCCTCTCGTCCGAACTGATTGCCACTGTTCATCGAGACGGTTTCGAGTGGGCTCAGTCGTTTCAGCGTGGCAAGCCCGGTGGTCCGGTTCAGAAGGTGAAACCATTTCGCGGACATGGCACGTCGATCTTTTTCCGACCTGATGACGATATTTTCAGGCGCACGCTGTTCAATGGCGAGACCATCCGACAGCATCTCGAAGACATTTCGTATATTCATGGTGGTCTGACAATCGTCTTTCACGACGAGGTCAAGAAAGAGTCCTGCGAACTGCATCATCCTGACGGCATTGTGTCGTACATCGAAAAAGTCACGACGGATTCCGGAAAGAAACCGGCCCACGAACAGCTCTTTTTCGCTTCGAAAGACGACAAGGATGCAAAAATCGAAGTGGTCCTCCGCTGGACAGATTCGACCGAAGAAAACATCCGCAGCTATGTCAACGGCATTCGAACACACGCCGGTGGGACTCACGAGAATGGCTTAAAAGCCGGCGTCGTCAAGGCTGTTCGCAACTACATGGAAGTGCATGGATTTAAGCCCCGCGGAGTCACAATTTCTGCGGAAGACATTCGCGAAGGAATGGTCTGTGTTCTGAGCGTCTTTATCAGTGATCCGATGTTCCAGGGACAGACGAAAGAACGTCTCAATAACCCCGAAACGTCCTCAGCCGTCGATGGCGTCGTACGTCCCGCCCTGGAAAACTGGCTGAACAACAATCCGTCTCTGGCTGACACGATCCTGGGACGCATGGTTCTTGCCGCTCGGGCCCGTCAAGCCAGCCGAGAAGCGGTGTCTGAAGTTCGCCGAAAGACCGTAGGTGGCCGAAAGACGAATCTGCCGGGAAAACTCGTCGACTGTCAGTCGAAAAATGCTGCTGAATCGGAACTCTTTATCGTGGAAGGGGATTCCGCCGGTGGCACCGCCGTGATGGGTCGCAAAGCGGGAACACAAGCCGTGCTCCCGCTGCGTGGCAAGATCCTGAACACCGAATCATTGACCATGTCAAAGATCATGGAGAGCAATGAAATTCGGGATATTGTCGAAACATTGGGAGCGGGCGTTGGCACCAATTTCGATGTGGGACAACTGCGATATGCGAAAATCATTTTGCTCATGGACGCCGACAGCGATGGCTACCATATTTCTACTCTGCTGTTGACGTTTTTCTTTCGACACATGCCGGAACTAATCCGACAGGGTAAACTGTACATCGCTCAGCCGCCGCTGTACCGTATCGAAGTCGGAAAGGACGTCATGTACGCTCGACACGATGTGGAAAAGGAAGAAATTCTTGCATCGCTGCCCGCAAATCGAAGTGTTGTCGTCCTTCGGTTTAAGGGACTGGGCGAAATGAACGCCGCTCAACTTCGTGATACGACTCTTGATCCCCGCGCGCGAGTCCTCCTGCAGGTCAACATCGAAAGTCAGTTGGAAGCAGACGCGACGTTTCATCAGCTCCTTGGCAAAGATGCCAGTGAGCGGTATCGGATTATCATGGAAGACGCCAGCTTTGCGGACGACGTGGATCTCTAATCCCTGCGTGAGAGTTGCCTAAGCACAATGTATGAGCGGATTGAAACCCTTGACGACCCGCGGCTGGATGTTTTTCGCAGTCTGAAGACCCGCAACAACCTGCGCGACGCGAGGTTGTTTGTGGCAGAAGGCGTCACGGTCGTCGAGCGTGTTTTGCGAAGTTCCTTAAAGGTGCAATGCGTGCTCGTAAGTGACAGAAAACTGGCAACCTGCAAACCGTTCCTCCGCGATGATGTCACGGTGCTGAGTCTGCGGTCGGAGCTGGCTGATGATCTGGTTGGATTTTCGTTTCACTGTGGTGTGATGGTTTGTGCGGTTCGACCGGACGTCCCGAATCTGGACCAATGCATTCCATCAAACGGTGCTTCACTGATTCTTGCGGCCGATCGAGTCGTCGATCCGGAGAATCTGGGTGGCCTGGTACGCATCGGTTCCGCATTCGGGGCCGATGGAATCATTTTAGGAAAGGGAACGGCAGATCCGTTCTCGCGGCGAGTGCTGCGTGTTTCGATGGGGAATGTGGTATTCATGCCCATCCTGGAGACCGAGAATCTGCCGTCGGTCCTGTCGGAACTGCGTCAGGATCGCAACTTCGAGATCTGTGGCACGGTGCTGGATGACAAGGCCATTCAACTGAGTACCTTTCAGTTTTCAAAACGTACCGTGTTGGCGTTCGGCAATGAGTACGATGGTCTTTCCGACGAAGTCTCCAGTACGCTCTCACATTGCCTGACGATTCCAATGTTGAATGGAACGGATTCGCTCAACGTCGCGATCTCCGCCGGAATCTTTTGCCATCAGTATCGAAACCGCTAGCAAGGAAACGACTTGCGAAAATCACTTCGCTGACGCTTCGGGTCAATAAAAAACCGGCAATTCGCAACGAGTGGCGCTGTCCAATTATTCAACATCCACATCGCTGCGAAACGGGTTGAAGCGAACGTATTCCCAATGGCGGTAGAGATCGCTGGTACGTACGAGTTGTTCGTGAACGCCATCGACCGCGACTCTTCCTTCGTGAATCATCACAATCCGCGAGCATTTCTTGACCGTTGATAAGCGCGTTGGCAGAAAAATGACCGTGCGGTTCCCGAAAATCCTTTGGTAGGCATCATCCAGCATCGCCTTTGTCGCTGCGTCCAGCATGATGTTTGGTTCTTCAATGATCAGCAGTGCTGGTTCACGCACGATGGCCCGAGCCAGACTGAGCCGAAAAATCTGTCCTCGGTCCAGAGTGACACCATGTTCGCCCAGAACGGTTTCGTATCCTTTTGCCAGCGTCCGCACGAAATTGTCAGCATGAACCAGTTTCGCAGCAGCAAGCGCCTGCTGACGCGTAATGTCCGATTGACCGCAGGTGATATTTTCCATCACGGTGGCGTTAAAGACAGGATCGTTACCTCCCACCATAATGGCTTCGGCTCGCAGAGATTCCAGTGTGGCCACTCGAATGTCACGCCCGTCAATCAGAATCTGTCCCTGGTCCGGATCAATGAATCTCGGAATCATGCTGGCGACTGCAAAAGCCGCGTCACGCTGCAACGATAACAAAGCCAGCGTCTCGCCAAAACTCAGCCGCAGATCCAGACCCTGAATCAGCCTCGGTGCCTGTGTCGTAGCAAACATCACCTGATCGAAGACCAGACTGCGAGACATTGGTTCCATAAAGCTGGCAGTCGGAGCCTGACTGACCATCGGAATTCTGTTAATGAACGTGGTAACTTCTGCTGCACGCAGATGCCCGTCGCTTCGGAGTCCATGCACATTTTCGAAACGACTGATCGCCAGTGACAAAAAATACAAGCAGCCGGCAATCAGCAAACCGACGGTGACATCGATCGAATCATCGCGAACAATGTGAGTTACCAGGAACACCGCAGGCACGCTTACCAGCAGCAATATCAGAATGCGATGAATCCAGAGACCCAGATTCTGTTGCCGCAGCAATTGCAGACATCGATCGCGATACTGCATGAGATGTTTCTGAAACTGCTGATGCTCGGCCTTCTCCATGCCGAACCCGGTCACGATGCGTGCCTTTCGCAGTCCCTCCGCCATTCTTGCGAGACCGCGTTTTGCCTGTTCCGAGAGGAGACGCAACGAAGATTCACCGCGATCCCGTTCGTAGCGAATTGCGAACTGGATCAGCAGTACTGGAACCAGCGCTTCAAGGGCGATACGCCACTGTGTCAGCAACGCAACGACGATCAGTACTGCGACATCGGTCACGGCCGTTAATACGGCAAGACCCCAGCGACTGCCGGCAGTCTCGAGAAAGACGGTCGATTCACGAAACAAACGATCGGCAGTGCTGGCCTCGCCACCGGAAAAATCCGACGGTTCAACGCGAATAGAATTTCGATGGATGTGTTGCCGCAACCGCTGCACAATTTCCGCGATGCGACCTTCTACAATCGTTTCGGTCATCGACCTGAAAAACCATCGCAGCAATGCAAAAATGCAGATCGCAGCGATGAGGAATACGACTGAAGATTCTGTTGACTGCAGCCATGTCACCGATTGAATCAGTCGCGAAAACTTGCTGCCGGCAAAATGCGACGCAATCAATTCGGCGAGCGGTCGCAGACCTGACGATTGATGTTCGGCGACTCCTGCTCCAGAGTTGACAGAGATCAGCAGCCATAAGAGGGCGGCCGTGCAAACCAGAGCAAAAGCCAAGGCCAGGGACGAAACAAAACCACACGCCGCAGCCGGGAGATATCGCAACTGAGCAAGTGAACGAAATGAGATGATGCGATCGAATTTCTGCACATTCGGATCGGACACGAATTCTGCCTCCGACGACTCTTCACGCAAAATGAACCAGATTGCAAGGTAGTCTCAACGGCGTGTGATCACAACAGGCAAACGCAGCCTCATCAAGGAATTTGCGATAGAATTGGCAGGCACCGGACGTCAACCATTATGAATTGCCCAAATTGGCGGGCAATCTTTTTTTTCGTCGAAGCTAGTTGGACGGCCTCAGTTTTGGCGGCAACCGACCGTTTTTTTAACCCGAAGCGTCAGCGATCGATTGTAACTCACTCGTTCCCTCGCTGACGCTTCGGGTTGCTACGTCGGATAAAGTGTCAAGTCCAACTACGCGAGGTCACGGTCTTCGAACAGAATGAAACCCAGCAGCATCATGGCAGCGATATAAGCCAGAGCGTACAGCGTACTGCTCGCCAGATAGTCCGGCGGCACAACTCGCCCGGTGGCCACGGCAGATGAGACGTTGAAGGCAGACAGAGACGGCATGACGAGCGAGATTAACCTTGCCATAAACGTAACCGACTCGTTCGCTTCACCAGCCACGCTGCGATTCACAATCACCTCCGTCAGATTACCGATCACAAACACCGCAAAACATACGACCAGATTCATCACCATTGGCAACCTCGTCGCCGCAGTGACCGCGATTGCTCCCAGCACACAGACCTGTAGGAACGCCAGAGCGACACCCGGCAGAATCTGAGCGATCACCCGCGTTCTGTCAGGATGTGGAAACGGAAGCTCGACCCCGGCCACTTCGGTCCACTGCCATCGCGGTGAAATCTCTTCCGCTCGTTCCCGCTGATCGTATCCGACTTTGAAGAAAATCAGAACAGAAAAGATGGCTGTCAGGATCACGAACATCCAGATCACAGCCTGCACAATTCCGACATATTTTCCAAGAATGAACTGACGGCGATTGATCGGCTTGCTGAGCAGCGTCATGGCCGTTTTGCCTTCGATATCTGCCGTGATGCTGGTACCCGCCGTCCAGACCGCCAGTAAGGCTCCGGAAATCAGAAGCGTGGCCAGACCGCATTCGTTCAACATTTTGACGTCGTCTTCCAGTGTGAAAAACGGCATCACAGAATTCACAATCAAAATACCGGCGGAAACGAACAGCAACAGAATAAACAGGGGCTGTCGCACGGCTTCCTTTGTGGTTGCCCTCGCAATCACACCAATCCGCGTGCTGTACGAAAGTGCCACAAGACCGACCAGCATTCCAAACACTGCGAGCCAGGTCCATGTCCAGTCGGCTTCAGAGGCATTCACAGTGACTTGAGCGAACGTCAGGGGGAAATTCATAACGAAGGTACTTTCAGCTTCGATCCGTAAAAACACCAAAATCCGAGCGCATTCCCAGCGGTATGGACAACTACGCACGAAAAGCAGCAGACGTTTGAGATTTCTGGGACCACGCCCGGGAGCTTAAAAATTGCTGCGTTTTGCACGGAATCTAGTGATTAAACAGAAACTCTTTCGTGTTGATTAACGCCCAGATCAAATCCTGGAGATTTTCGACGCCTGCAGTGCCTGGATTCACCGGATTACCAGCCGAATCTAAGCGAGATTCGGCCAGATATTCGGTAGCGACCTTCAATTCTTCAGAACGAGGTTCGCGGGCGAATGCGGCGAAGTAGAGTTCACGGATCTTTTCTTCGGCAGGCTTGTCGGATTTGGCGAGGCTGTCCGCTCGGCCACCGCCGGTTACCAGCTTGGCTTTGATATCCCCGGCATTCATCAGGTGCAGGCTTTGAGCCAGACTCGACGACTGCACACGTTCGCATTCGCACACACTTTCATTCTCTGGTCTTCCAAAGACTTTCAAGAACGGTGAAGCGTTGTTGTAACTGTTATCGGGCAACGCGATCGCTCGCGTCCCGGTCGGCAGATTCGGAAATTCGGTCCGCGCTCCCGTCAAATCATCGATCGAATCCAGCATGACTTCGGCCTGAAGACGACGCGGGTAGTAGCGAGAATAATTCTGCTGATCTGAGATATTGTGCTCGTTCGGAACAGAACTGAGCTGATACGCATTCGATCGCGCGATGACTCGCACAAGTTCTTTCAGATCAAATCCACTGTCGAGGAAATGTTTTTCCAGTGCCGCCAGCAATTCGGGGTTCGATGGGGGATTTGTGTCGCGAATGTCGTCTTCTGGTTCAATCAAACCTCGATGAAAGAAATGCTTCCAGTAGCGATTCACCAGAGCCTTCGCGAAGAATGGGTTCTCGCGAGAACTCATCCAATCCGCCAGTTTGAGTCGCGGATCTTCATCAGCATCGATCGCAGAGATCGTGTCTCCCAGGGCCGCTGGTTTCAGCACGGCACCTGTCTTAATGTTGGCAGCCGTTGCAACGCCGCGTTTGTGGAAGATCAAATCCTCGCCGCGCGTTGCCGACGGCTTACGACCGACCTGCGTGAAAAATGCGGACAGACTGTAATAGTCGTCCTGGCTCCAGCGTTCGAACGGATGGTGATGGCATTGAGCACACTGCATTCGCACGCCGAGAAACAATTGAGCTACGTCTTCCAGTTGCTGCTTCGGTTCCTTGACTCGCTTGTACCACGCCACCGGCGGATTGGCGATGACGGTACCAGTCGCCGCAAGAAGTTCGCGCACAATTTGATCGTAAGGTTTGTTCGCCAGGAGGCTGTCTCGCACCCAGGCGTAGAATGCAAAGTTGGAGGTCATGTCGCTTGCGTCGTCGCGACGATTCTTAAGCATCGCCGTCCATTTGTTTGCAAAGAAATCTGCGTAATCGGGGCTTCGAAGCAGTGCGTCGATGACTTGATCACGTTTGTCTGCATCCTGGCTGGCCAGGAACACGGCAGTCTCGTCGGCAGTCGGAAGTCGACCGCCGATATCCAGCGAAACGCGGCGAATGAATGTAGAGTCATCGCACAGCGGCGATGGCGGAACGCCGATTTCTTTCAGATTTGCAAAGACCAGATCATCCACGAAATTCCTGGACGAAGGCACGTCATCCACCGGGGCACCTAATGGCACGGACGCATTGAACACAGCGACCTTACCTTGGAATCGCACCATCACAGCCACTTTTCCGGGAATGTCGGAGACTGTTACAAGTCCGCTGTCTGTCACGTCAGCCATGCTCTTGTCGTTCGATTCAAACAGAGCAAGTTCAGTGACATCGCGTTCGCTGTCATCCGCATACTTTGCGATAGCTTTCAGTTGCTGTTCGGCATTTCGCTGAACGGTGCCGCGCCCCGGTTGCACTTCGATCGCAACCAACTGTAGAGCGGAATCCGCATCGTAAGCCGCTCCCTGGCGAATCCAGTTGAGCAGCAGATTGTAGTTGTCAGAATCCGGAGTCAGCCGAATTCCTCCACCATGCGGAATGCGACCTGTGGCTTTTATCAGCAGGAGACTGTGTTCCGGAGCCGCCGGAAAAAGTCGCCGACCGCGATCTTCTTTCACGATATGTTCGTAGTCTTCCTGCGTTTCAAATCCAAGCAAAGAAAGTTGAAACCCATTTTGCCCGCCGCCGGCTTTTGCATGACAAACACCGGCATTGCAACCGGATTTTGTCAACACGGGCATGACGTCGTTCGTGAAACTGGCCAACCGCGGTTCGCCGGTGCCAAGTGCAGGCGACAACGGAACCGCAACGGCCACAAGAATTGCAGCAATTCGAAACATGCAGCAAAGTGAGTCGATTCGTCGGTACAAGGCCATGCGCTAACCGTTTGAGGCCATAAGGAAGGATGTGACGGTGCAAGTTTGTCACACTCAATGAGGAGGGCATCCCATTCGGTTGCACCGATGGGACGCATTCGATGATAATTCATGGACAAGCCCGATGTCTATCCTCAACATGAAAATGCCGAGGTTCCTCGAAAAATCCATCACAAGAATTGGTACAACATACTTGTTCCCGTATGCATAAAAGGGTTTTTGAGTGCAAAGGGACTTTTGCACCAAACACACGAAGCCTGCCCTTCATACATTCCAGGAATTCGCGATTTTGAAACCCGCCATGACAGTACGCAGCCTCGCTCGTCTTCCACGCAAACTGATATCTCAACTCGGAAAAGTGACCGACCAGTCACTCGCGGAGAAGTTCGGGATTCCGGTCCATAAAATCAGAGTCGAGAGAAGACGGCAAGGAATTCAATCGGTCGTCACGATTGCGTGGACGCCTGCGCAGATTGCGGTTCTGGGAACGATGTCAGACCAACAAGCCGCTAAGACTATCGGAGTAACACGCAACGCGGCATTTTCTAAGCGAGTCTCGTTCGGCATCCCTGCGCATGGAAAGTCGAGGACACAAGCCGCTTATCCATGGAAATCTAGCGACATAAAGAAACTTGGAAAACTCTCGGACAATAAACTCGCCACACAGCTTGGAATTTCTGATTCCGTGGTGACATCAAAGCGAAATTCCAGGGGAATTGGCGCCAGTCAGCCATTTTTGGGCGAGGGGCGACGTCCATGGACCGGGAAGGAACTCGCCATGCTGGGCAAGAAACCCGATACCGTAGTGGTCAAGCTGACCGGTCGAGGGCGACGACACGTTCGAGCCAAACGCGAGTGCCTTGGCATTCCCCCGTTTCAGTCTCAATCGCAGATTCAGTTCACGAAGAAAACTTTTGCAGGAATGTCCAAAATGACGAATCTGGAAATTGCAGAGCGGCTGGGCGTTACCATTGCGACAGTGGCACTTCACCGAAGGCGATTGTTCGGCGAACGCCGACGCCATAAAAAATAGCCCCGGCTGCGACACAGCAAAGTGCGTTGTGCGCACAGCCGCATCGGTCACCAAAATTGTTCAATTCTATGATTAGAATGAAATACCATGAATGCGATGAAAACAGTCCTGTGTCTTTTGTTGTGGATCTGCAGCTCGCGATTTTTGTTTGCGACTGATCCAGTAAGACCAAACGTGCTCTTCATCATCGCCGACGATGCGTCTATGCACTTTGGCGAAGCGTATCACTGTCGTTGGGTACGGACACCAAACATCGATCGGCTCGCGAAACAGGGACTTGTTTTTGACAACGTCTACACGCCGACATCCAAATGCGCTCCGTGCCGAGCAGCAATTCTGACGGGACGTTATCCCTGGCAACTGGAAGAAGCGGCCAATCATCAGCCGTATTTCCCGGCAAAGTACATGACGTTCACGGAAACTCTTGCCAGACACAATATCGCCTGCGGTGGTTCCGGAAAACGGTGGGGACCGGGGGAAGCGAAAACAGCCGATGGCAGTCCGCGTGATTTTGGGATGCCAACGATAAGACCAAAACCGTCGAAGGAATCGAAGAAACAAGGACAGCCGAATCCGCCTGTCGAACCCGGAGAAAGCTTTTCGCAATTCCTCAAAAATCGACAACCAGACGCTCCGTTTTTCTACTGGTTCGGCAGCACCAATCCTCATCGTCCGTATGTTCGCGATTCCGGAATTGCAGCGGGAAAGAAGACATCCGACATTGATCGCGTCCCCGCGTACTGGCCGGACAATGAGACCGTGCGCCGCGATATGCTGGACTATGCGATCGAGGTCGAAGAGTATGACAGGGAGGTGGGTTCGTTGCTTGCGGCACTCGAAGAGAGTGGCCAGGCAAAGAACACGCTCGTGATCGTCACGTCAGATCACGGGATGCCGTTTCCTCGGGTCAAAGGGCACACGTTCGACGATGCAAATCATATCCCATTTGTGGCTTGCTGGCCAGACGGAATTATGCGACCTGATCGTCGTGTTGCCGATTTCATCAGCTTCGTCGATCTGGCCCCAACGATTCTGGAATTGTTGAAGGTCGACGGTCAGGCCGATGAGATGTCGTCGATTTCCGGCCACAGCTTCACCGACTTGCTTCGCGACAAACCTGAAACCCAGCGTCCGTTTGTGATCCTTGGTCGTGAACGCAACGATGTGCTTACACGTCCCGGAAGTCCACACGGACTTGGTTATCCGGTGCGAGCAATCCGCCAGGGCAATTTTCTTTACGTCCACAACTTCGAAGCCGATCGCTGGCCTTGTGGAAATCCCGACCTTGGCCTGAAAGACACAGACGACAGCCCCACGAAAAGCCTGATTGAGGAGGTCGGTGACAGCAGTCCATTCTGGCAGCACGCCTTCGGCAAGCGTCCGGATGAACAATTGTTCGACCTGACAGCCGATCCTGACTGTGTCACAAATCTTGCGGCTGATTCAAAGTACTCCGAGAAAATCGCCGCATTGAATGAAATGCTGACTGCCGAACTCAAACTCCAGCACGACCCCAGAATCATGGGCAACGGCGACATCTTTGATCAGTACCTTTCACCGCGAGCGATTCCAAACTCCGCAACACCGAGCAGAAAAAAGGAATAGCAGCATAGGCCAGAGCCATGCACTTGATTAATGAGGATCTGGTTCTTTAGGATGCCGACTTCGTTGGATTTGCGAGTGTTTTTCCTGTTCTTTTAGGGGGGCCGTCATGCCACGATTGAATCGAGATGAGATTTTTGCGGACGATGAAATTCAGGTGTTTCATCTGGTGAATCGCGGTGTTCGCCGGACGTTTCTATGTGGGCTGGATGACATCACGGGGCGAGACTACTCGCATCGCAAGTAGTGGATTCGGGATCGGCTCGAAGTACTGGCCGGGA
>Ga0105047_10009131_pt1 | contig 16376 bp, 13 predicted proteins | sample MAT04_FD_78384 | JGI IMG/M metagenome (GOLD analysis project Ga0105047, IMG submission 78384) | Freshwater microbial communities from Lake Fryxell liftoff mats and glacier meltwater in Antarctica - MAT-04 (megahit assembly) | ecosystem: Environmental > Aquatic > Freshwater > Ice > Liftoff...
CACGAGGTGCTCGTCCCGACGCCGCGTCACGTCACGAGCTGGCGCGAACTCACGCTGCGCGAGTTGGCGTGCGGCATGGCGCTGCTACTCAAGCGTCGCGCCGCCCTTGCCACGCCGGATCGGTACGTGCACGCGTTCGTCAACGACGGAATCTGCGCAGGCGCGTCACTGGAGCATGTACACGCCCAGCTCGTCAGCGTTCCTCGCGACGAGCACGTGGCGCAACTCACCCACGGCGTACGCGATCCAGCGACGTGCGCGATGTGTGCACTGCTCAACGATGCTGACCTGCTCGTCCAGCGGGGCACCCACCACACCATCCTGGCGCATCCCGTGCCCCGCATCGCCGGCGGTCTGATCGTCACGTCGCACGCGCACGACACCACCCTCAGCGATGAGCATCCGACCGAGCTGGCCGAAATGATCCACCGCGCCCTCGCCTCAGTTGATGCGGATACGGATCTCAACATGTGGCTCATCGCGGACGAGACGGTGGGAGCCCACTGGTACCTGGAGATTCAGCCCCGTACGGCGCACCTCGCCGGCGTCGAGCTGGGACTTGGTATCAGCGTCAGTACGCGCACGGGCGCCAGCACCGCGCTGCGCGCACGCGAGCGGCTGGGCATGCCGTCCACGTCTCACAGCACCTGACGGTTCAGCCGTTGGCAGGATCGTCGCGGCGCGGCGCCCGATCCTCCTCGCCGCGAATGTTGCCAACCACCGGTCGGCCCGTGCCGAATGCGGGCTTGCCGTCTATGGGATCGCCGTCGGGATACCACTCAACGAGCGTCTCGCCACGAAACTGCTTCGACTCGGGCATGCGCCGACGATGCCAGTTGATCGCGATGGACCAGAAGATCGCAATGACGGCCGCGTAGCTCACCCAGCAGAGCATGGAGTGTGCGAACGCACCAACGATTGGTACCAGCCGCACGAGGCGGAACACCACTATCCCCACGAGCGCCGCGAGGTAGGGCGCGGGCTCGGAACCCGCCACGCGTGACACGATCCGCGCGCCCAAGAGCCTCGCGAGTGCGATGTATCCGATGAAGGTCGCCATCAGCCCAGCGATCGGCACAAGAAACGCCGCCGGCGCGCCCACGATGCTGATCGCAAACGCGAAGATCACCGCGAACGTCAGTAGCAGCGAGAGCGGCATCCACATTGCCACCTTCTGCGGCTTGGTCGCCAGAAGCGTCGCCGGTGGGTCGATCCACCGGGGCCCCACCTGCGCGAACACCGGACCGAGCACGAGCGCGAGCACGGTCACGTAGATCCACGCGACCATGTGGAACTCCACCCGGATCCCGAGCGCCACCCGCACCACATCACCGATCAAGTGACCCATGCGCCCATCGTATCGCGCACCGGAGCCTCGCACCGGTGGCTCGCCGCTTCACATGTTCTCGATATACCGACGGAAGTACTGATTGGGACAAGGGACGCGACATGAATCTCACGCGACTGGCTGCGGGCTCACTGCTCTTCGCAATACCACTGGCGCTCGGCGCAAGCGCGACCACCGCCGGTGGGCGATCAGGGAGCGGAACGCACTCGCTCACGGTGGGAGAGCTTGCCGGAACTGCCCTGTTCGGCGCGGGCGGCGGTATCCTAGGCGGAGGGCTTGTTGCGGAGGTGAGCGGTGCGACGGGATCCTCGCGCCTTGCACTCCAGCTGATATTTGGCGGGCTGTTCACTGGCGCCGCACTGGGCGCCGCGCTCATCAACGATAACTGACGCACTGCGGGGCGACCTAAAGGCCGCCCCGCACGCGTTTCACTCGATCTCGCCGGCATCTGCAGCCTCGTCGCTACCCTCACCCTGATCCTCAACCTCGCCCGCGGGCTCAGCGTCCATCGTGGCGGTCGGGGTAGGCTTGGTTCGATCGATCGCGCCCGAGGGTTGAATCGTTGCATCCATGCTGGGGTCGATTCCCTCGATGGCGGGCTGGGCATCCGCGGCCGCGTCGCCCGGATCGCCGTCGATCACGCGCGCCACTGCTACGAGTGTGTGTCCTTCGCGGAGCTTCATTACCGTCACGCCGGAGGCTGTGCGGCTGTACTGCGACACCTGATCCACGCTCTGGCGCGTGATCGTACCCTCGCTCGTGATGAGCATCACGCCCTGTCCGGTGCGTACGCTCAGCGCGGCGATGAGCCGACCCTTGCCGTCGATGTTGCCGAACGCGCGAACACCCATGGTCGCGCGGCCCTTGCGCGGGAACTCAGCCACCGGGGTGCGCTTGCCGTAGCCCTTTTCGGTGAGCAGGAACAGGTCCTGCTCGTCGCGGGGCACGTCGATGGAGATGACCTCATCGCCTGCTCGGAGCTTCATGCCCGCCACGCCCGAGGCGGTGCGGCCCATAGAGCGTACGGTCTCCTCGTGGAAGCGTACGGCCTGGCCGTTCGCGGAGATGAGCAGCAGGTCATCGTCGCCCGAGGTGAGGGTGACGCCGATGAGCTCATCCTCGTCGCTCTTGAGGTTGAGTGCGATGATGCCGTCCGCGCGTAGCTTCGTGTTGTACGCCGCGAACTCGGTCTTTTTTACCACACCCTTTTTGGTGGCCATGATGATGAACTTGTTCTCGTCGTAGTTGCGCGTGCGGTAGACAGCCTTGACGGTCTCCTCTTCCGCGAGCGGCAGCACGTTCACGAGCGCGCGGCCCTTGCTCTGACGCGCACCCTCGGGCACCTCATACACCTTTGTGCGGTAGATCTTGCCCACCGAGGTGATGAACAGTAGATAGTCGTGCTTTGAGGCGACGAACATGTGCTCGACGTAGTCGCCTTCCTTGAGATCGAAGCCGGTGACGCCCACCCCGCCGCGGTTTTGCTGGCGGAACACGTTCATCGGGGTGGACTTGATGTAGCCCGACTTGGTGATGGTGATCGCCATCGGGGTGTCCGCGATCATCTGCTCGAGATCGATCTCCCCCTCGTGTGCGGTGATCTCGGTGCGTCGCTCGTCGGCGTACTTGGCGCGAACCTCGGCGAGCTCCTCTTTGAACATCGCAAACAGCAGCGTCTCGTCACGCAGGATCGCCAGGAGCGACTCGATGCGCGACATGAGCTCCTCGTATTCCTCCTTGGTGTCCTCAACCGAGAGTTGCGTGAGGCGCGCCAGGCGCAGGTCGAGAATTGCCTGGGCTTGGATCTGTGAGAACTCGAACTCGCTCATCAGCTCGGTGCGCGCAGACTCGGTGTTGCGGCTGCCGCGAATGATCGCGATCACGCGATCGATGTTGTCGATTGCCTTGAGGTACCCCTCGAGGATGTGCGCGCGGTCACGGGCCTTGTCGAGGCGATGCTTGGTGCGGCGCGTGAGCACGTCGCGCTGATGCTCGACGTAGTGATAGATGAGGTCGCGCAGGTTGAGCAGCTTTGGGACGCCGTCGACCAGGGCGATGTTGTTGATACCGAACGTCGACTGCAGCGCCGTGTGCTTGAACAGCTTGTTGAGCACGACCTTGTAGTTCGCGCCGCGCTTGAGCTCCACCACGATGCGCATGCCTCGGCGGTCGGATTCGTCGCGGAGGCCATCCTGGGGGATCTCATCGATGACGCGCTCGCGCACGAGATCGGCGATCTTGATGATCAGGCTCTGCTTGTTGACCTGGTAGGGGATCTCGGTGACGACGATCGCGGTGCGGCCCTGACGCAGCTCCTCGTAGTGCGCGCGAGCGCGCATGACGACTTTGCCGCGACCCGTCATGTACGCGTCACGGATGCCGCCCATGCCGTGCACGATCGCCGACGTCGGGAAATCCGGGCCCTTGATGTGCTCCATGAGCTGCTCGACGGTGAGCGTTGGGTCATCAACGAACGCCATCACGGCGTCGATGACCTCGCCGAGATTGTGCGGCGCCATGTTCGTGGCCATACCGACCGCGATACCCGAGGAGCCGTTGACGAGCAGGCTTGGGAAGCGGCTGGGAAGCACGAGCGGCTCACGACGCGAGCCGTCGTAGTTGGGACCGAACTCGACGGTGTTCTCGTCGATGTCGCGCAGCATCTCCGTTGCCATGCGGGTGAGGCGGCACTCGGTGTAGCGCATGGCCGCGGCGGGGTCGCCGTCGACTGAGCCAAAGTTGCCCTGCCCGTCGACCATCGGGTAGCGCAGTGAGAAGGGCTGCGCCATACGCACGAGCGTGTCGTAGATCGCCGAGTCGCCGTGCGGGTGGTACTCACCCATCGCCTTACCAACAACCTGCGCGCTCTTGACGTACTTGCGGTTGGGTTGGAGCCCTGCCTCGTGCATGGCGTACAAGACGCGGCGGTGCACAGGCTTAAGCCCGTCACGCGCATCCGGGAGCGCGCGGCTCACGATGACGCTCATCGCGTAGTCCAGGAACGAGCTCTGCATCTCCTTCTCGAGCTCGATCTTCTCGATACGGCCTCCGCCCATCGATCCGCCGTCCAGCGTGCTCGCCATGTTCGTACCCTCTTCCGTCTACCAAGATCTATCCGTCAGTGCGTGAACTTCGCTGTTCGTCGCGCGAGCGGCTACACGTCAACATTCGCCTCGCGCGCGTGGCGCTCGATGAACTCACGACGCGGCTCAACCACGTCACCCATGAGCATCGAGAACACCTCATCCGCGCGCTCGGCCTGCTCGATGGTCACCTGCTGCAGCACGCGCGCCTCGGGATCCATCGTGGTCTCCCACAACTGGTCGGCGTTCATCTCGCCCAGCCCCTTGAAGCGCTGGATCTCGATGCCGTGCTTCATGGAATCGAGAATTGCGTCCTTGAGCCCGTCCCAGGTCGCGGCCTCAACCTCGCGCTTGTCGGCGTACTTGGCGACGAAACGCGGAGCGCCCGCGGTGTTCATGAGCTTTTCAGACACCTTACGCAGTCCAGTGAACGCCGCCGACTGAAACAGTGACCACGGTAGCACGATCCGCGCGGCGCTCATCGTCTCAGAGTCGATGGAGCGGAAGAAGATCTTCTGCTCCTGTGCGTCGATGCGCTCGATCTGGATCTCGGAGTGATCGCCCGCCTTGGGCGCCGCCTCGAGATAGGTCGTGACCTCGTCGAACGTCTTGAAGCTCTCAAAGAGCGCGGGATGCGACTTAAGCCACTCGATCGATGCGCGTCCGTACTCAGCGGCGAGTGAACCGGCCCAGCCCTGTGCCTCTTTCAGGTCGCGCGTGAAGCGCTGCCAGCGCGCGTCGGTCCACGCCTGCGTGGCACCCGACCCGTCGCTGACCGTGACCTGATCGATGCGCTCGCCGATGAGGAATTCCTCGAGCTCATGATGCTTTTCGATGTACCGCTCCTTGGAGCCGTACTTGATGAGGTAAATCGGCGGTGCGGCGATGTAGATGTAGCCGGCCTCGATGAGCGCGCGGGCCTGGCGGAACAAGAAGGTCAAAATGAGCGTGCGGATGTGCGCGCCATCGACATCAGCGTCGGTCATCACCACGATGCGGTGATAGCGCGCGGCCTCGAGATCGAACTCCTCGCCGATGCCCGTGCCCAGCGCGGTGATGATGTTCTGGATCTCCTGATTGGAGAGCACCTTGTTGATGCGCGCGCGTTCGACGTTGAGGATCTTGCCGCGTAGCGGCAGAATCGCCTGGAAGAAGCGATCGCGGCCCATCTTCGCTGAGCCACCCGCAGAGTCGCCCTCGACGATGAAGATCTCATTCTGGGTCGGGTCATCTGACGTGCAGTCAGCCAGCTTGCCGGGAAGGCGCGCGGCGTCCAGCGCGCTCTTTTTACGGGTGAGGTCGCGCGCCTTGCGGGCCGCCTGGCGGGCCTGGGCGGCCTGGATCACCTTGTTGCAGATCGCCTTCGCCTCGGCGGGGTTCTCCTCAAAGAACTGTGCGAGTTGCGTATTGGTGGCATTCTCAACGAAACCCTTGATGCCGGGGTTACCGAGCTTGTCCTTGGTCTGACCCTCAAACTGCGGCTCGCCGAGCTTGACGGAGATGATCGCGGCGAGGCCCTCGCGCACATCTGCGCCCTGTAGGTTCTCCTCCTTCTCCTTGAGCAGCCCCTTCTCCCGCGCGTAGGCGTTGATCGTGCGAGTCAGCGCGGCCTGAAAGCCCGATAGGTGCGAGCCGCCGCCAGGCGTCTGAACGTTATTGGCGTAGGTGTGGACAGACTCTGAGTAGGAGCTGTTCCACTGCGCGGCGACCTCGACCTCGACCTCCATGCCGCTGTCGGTGCCGGTCTTAACGTAGGCAACGATCTTCTTGTGGATCGGGTCCTTCGTCTTGTTGAGGTGCGCCACGAAGTCAGCCAGGCCGCCATCAAACTGGTATGCGACGGTCTGGCCTTCGGCGCGCTCGTCAACGAGCTCGATACGCAGGCCGCGGGTGAGAAACGCTGTCTCGCGAAAGCGGTTGGAGATTAGGTCGAAGTCGTAGACCAGCTCCTCGAAGATCTCAGGGTCCGGCTTGAAGTGCGTCATCGTGCCACGGTCGGTGGTCTTCTCGCCCTTCGCGAGCGGCGCGACGGGAATGCCGCGCTCGTACACCTGGGTCCACGTGAAGCCATCCCGGAAGATGGTTAGCGTTGCCACCTCAGACAGCGCGTTGACGACGGATGCCCCCACGCCATGGAGGCCACCCGACACCTTGTACGCGCCGCCGCCGAACTTGCCGCCGGCGTGAAGGACGGTCATCACGATCTCTGCTGCTGAGCGCTGCAGCTCGTCGTCTTTTTTGATGTCGACTGGGATGCCGAGACCGTAGTCGCGTACGGTCACAGAGTTGTCGGGGTGAATGATCACGTCGATGCGGTCGTTGCGCTTGGCGAGCGCCTCGTCGACTGAGTTGTCGACGATCTCCCAGACGAGGTGGTGCAGGCCCTTGGTGCCCGTCGAACCGATGTACATGCCTGGGCGCTTACGTACCGCCTCCAGGCCCTCGAGAACTTGAATGTTCTCTGAGGTGTAGTCGTCGTGCTCGCTCATCAGACCCCTCCGCTTGCTGCCGCGCGAGGGCGCCGGCGGCGCGTCGCGCGGGAAAGAATACCCGCGCGCGAGTATATCAAGATGGGCTGACGTTAGTCGTGAAATTCCACGCTAGAATCAGGGTTGCGGTGGTGTCAGGCGTCGTCGCTCCGCAGCGAGGGCGGCGGCGAGCACCCGGGCGCGGAGCTCGGGATCTGAGATCGTCTCGGTCAGGTGTGTGAGGTACGCAGCTCGCTCAGGCGTGAGCGATGTCAATTCCGGCGGCGGCGGAGCTACTGGCCGCGGCGCCGGCGCGCCGGCGCGAGCGTGAATGCGGGTCGCCGTGAATGCGGGAAGCGCGCTGCGGAGGCGGTCGAGCAGGTCGAGTTCCATGAAGCCGATCTGCTGCGCCCACGATGCGCTCACGCAGCGCACAACGAGCGTCTGCTCGCCGGTCTTATGGTCGCGGCGTAGCTTCACCGGAGTCGCCATGCGCGCGAGGTCTGCGCCTACGACCTCGTGAAATACCCGCACCACCTCACCGAAGCCGCGGCCCACGCCATCGAGGCGCCGGCCGGTTAGCTCGGCGGCGTCGGTGAAATCGGAAGGCTGGGAGGGGTTGCGGGGATCCATGGCTTGACCACGCCCAATGATACGTGACGAACATCGATGTCCGCCCCGGCGGCGCGGAGCTCGACGAGATGCGCGGGTGGCTCCGTGCTCGTCACGAGCACCTGTCCCTCGCCCAGCAGCGAGCTTGTGAGCCGCTCGCGTCGATCCTGGTCCAGCTCAGACCACGGCTCGTCAAGCAGCAGCACCGGCGCCACGCCAAGCGCTTCGCCGAGCACATCGCGTGCGGCGAGCGTGAAGGCCAGCAGGGCCGCGCGCTGCTCGCCGGTGGATCCGAACGCGCGGAGGTCGCGATCCGCCACCTCCGGAGCGAGCTCGTCGAGGTGTGGGCCCGCGCTCGTGGTTCCCCGGCGACGCTCGAGGGGTGCCGCCTCCTCGAGCGCTGCGGCGATGTCGCGGCCGCCGCGGGGATGCACCACAAAGCGCGCATCTGTGAGGTCGGTGAGCTGCGTGAAGCGCGCAGCGAACGGCGCGGCGAGCCGCAGCAACAGCGCGTCGCGATCCGCGCGCACGTGGGCTCCGCGCTCGATGAGCTGCTCGGTCCATGGAGCGAGCTGGCCCTCATCCACGCGGCTCGACTTGCCGCGGCGCAGCAGGCTGTTGCGTTGGCGCAGCGCGTGCTCGTAGGCGCGGAGGTTGGCTGCAGCTCCGCCGACCACGCGAGCGGTTAAGTGGTCCACCAGCGCGCGGCGACGAGCCGGCGCGCCGCGAATGATCAGCAGCCGCTCGGGGAGGAACGTGAGCGCGGGAGTCTGCGCGCTGTAGGCATCGACGCCGCGCGCGGCGTTTGCGTCCACGCGCAGTGCTTTGCCGCGTCCCGGCTCAAAGACCACCTCGCGGGCGTGCACGTCCTCGCCAATGCGTACCTGAGCGGCGATCCGTGCAGCGGCGCTTCCTTCGCGCACCAATCGCAGCTCGGCGCTGGTCCGAGGCGAGGCGCCTGTTAGTGCAACCGCGACCGCTTCCAACAGGTTCGTCTTTCCGACCCCGTTCGCGCCAACCAGCACCGTCAAGCCAGACTCGAGGGTGAGGTCCAGGCGCGCATAGGTGCGCACGTTGGTGAGCTCAATTCGCTCGAGCCGCACCACGCGCGTGGGAGCCTCGCTATCGAACATCACGACCCTCGCCCCGAGGCCTGCCGCACGATCACTCCGGCAGTCGTACCGGCATGATCAAATACATGAGTTGTCCGTCTGCGGCCTTAAGGAGGCCGGGACGGAGAGGTGAGATGAGCTGTAGCGTGAGCGTGTCGTCGGAGATAGAGCTCACGCCGTCACGGAGGTAGTCGGCGTTGAAGCCGATCGTGAGATCTTCGCCGTCGTAGCGAATCGGGAGCGACTCCTCGGCTGCACCGACATCCTGGGTGGAGGCGGACACCGTGAGCATCCCGCTCGTAAACTGCAGTTTGAGCGGCGAGTTGCGTTGCGCCATCAGCCGTGTCCGCCCCACAACCTCGAGCAGGTCGGCGCGATCGATTGTTGCCTCGTGCTCGAAGCTCTGTGGAATGAGCTGTAGGTGGTTCGGGAACTGGCCTTCGATCCGGCGAGCGGTGACCCATGTCTCGTCGATACCGAACAGCGCCTGACCGGCTTCGATGCCGACGGCGATCGACGCGGCGGGTGAGGCGTCAGCGATTCGAGCGAGCTCGTCCAGGGCGCGGGCTGGAACGATTGCCTCGACCGTCTCGGTGAGGTCTGTGGAGATCGCCGTCTCACGAACGCTGAGCCGGTAGCTGTCAGTCGCGACCATTGTCAGTCGCTCCGCCGTGACCTGCACCTTCACTCCGGTGAGTACCGGTCGTGATTCGTCAGTCGACGCAGCGCGGCTCACGGACTGGATTGTCTCCAAAAAAGCATCGCGATCCAAGGAGAATAGGCTACCTCCGGTGGCAGGAAGCTGCGGGAAGTCATCGGCGTCAAAGGTGTTGAGCTCATAGTTTGAGCCGTCTGACTCGATGATGAGCCGACCGTCCTTGAGTGTGAGCTGCACCGTCTCGCCGCCGAGGTGGCGAACGATGTCCACCAGCAGTTTGCCGGGAGCAACCACGACGCCCTCGGTGCTCACATCAGCAGCGAGCCGAGTGCGAACCGAGAGCTCCATGTCGGTAGCGGCCAGGTGCAGCTCATCTCCCCGAGCGGCGATTTGGATGCCGGCGAGGACCTGGATGGAAGATCGCGTGCTGACACCACGACCTGCAACCTGCAGATGGCGGAGCAAGCTCTCCCGATCACATGTGACGTTCATGGACACCGTTCCCGCGCTCACTACAGACATAATGAATTTGAATTCCTTGTGGTGGTCTTCTGTAGGGCGGTGAAGCGTGGGGAGAACTGCTTTTTCCCCTGCTCAAAGCCCATTTTCGAGTCCCCAATGGATGTGTGCGGAGCGGGGATGATCGGAGCGCTTTCCACAGAGCCTTCGCCGATGCGCGAGCTATCCACCTCGCATCCCTGGTGTATCCGCAGCTTCTCCACGGTCTATCCTAGCTGCCCGCTCCGACACGCCCACCCGAACCGCGCACCGCAACGGTGAGCTGAGCGACCAGATCATGCACTTCTCGATCCTCGCGAATGCGCAGATCGATCTTCTTTTCCGCGTACAACACCGTGGTGTGGTCCTTGCGGTGAAAGCGTTGCGCAACCTCAAGCGCCGGTGCGCCGATGAGGGTCCGCGCGAGATACATGCCTATCTGTCGCGGCAACGTCAATTGCTGCGTGCGACGCTGCGAGAGCAGGTCCTCGCGGTCGAGGGCGAAGTGCTCGCATACGACATGTTGGATGCGCTCGATCGTCACCGGCTCGCTCTGGCCCGGCGCGTACGCCTCAAGGACCTGGGCGGCCTGCTCAATCGTGACCGAGCGTCCCGACAATGATGCTGCAGCGACGACGCGGGTGAGCGCGCCCTCTAGTTCGCGCACGTTGGTGGTGATGCGCTCGGCGATCGCCTCAAACACCTCCGCCGGAACAGCGAGACGATCTACCTGCGCTTTTTTGCGCAGGATCGCGACACGCGTTTCTCGGTCGGGCGTGTCGATGTCCGCGATGAGGCCCCACGCGAAGCGCGACCGCAGGCGCTCTTCGAGTTGCGGGATGCGGTCGGGCTTACAGTCAGATGTCAGCACGATCTGCCGGCCAGTCTCGTGCAAGGCGTTGAAGATGTGAAAGAGCTCCTCTTGGAGCCAGGTGCCCTTGCCTGCAAGGAACTGGATGTCGTCCACGAGGAGCACGTCAACCCCACGAAAATATGCCTTGAACCGGTCACGCGCGCTGTTGTCGCGGCTGGTCTTGGACGCCTGGATAGCGTTCAGAAAGCGGCTGAGGAATTGTTCGGTTGTGACGTAGGCAACATGCGCGTCGGGGCGCGTCTCTTGCACGTAGTGCCCGATCGCGTGCAGCAAGTGCGTCTTGCCGAGGCCGGTTGAGCCGTGGACAAAGAGCGGATTGTATGACTGTGAGGGCGTCTCGGCTACGGAGAGCGCCGCTGCGTGCACCATCTGATTACTTGGCCCGATGACGAATGTCTCAAAGCGGTAGCGGTCGTTGAGCTGCTGGGCTCCCGCGATGTGGTGATCGAGCTGTACGGGCCGGCCGCCGCTCCCGCGCGCGCCGCTCGGCGCAGACAACGCGCCGGGTCCCGGGCGGGTCCTGGCTACATCGCCCTGATCGTCGAGCGTCACGCTTGGTATTGCATCTGCTCCCGCCAGCTCGGCCAGAAGCTCAGCCTCAGTCATCGAGGTGCCCGTGGATGAGCGAGGCGCATCGCTTGCCGTGAGGGGCGCGCGGGTGGATTCCCACGGAGTGGCCGCGCTCGCCACCCCAGCTCCCTCGCGGGTGTGTGCGCGCGCGGCGCGTGCGAGTTGTTCGTGTGGACGGTCAGCGTCTTGGACCGGCGCGCGCGCGACGATGACAACTTCTAGCCGGGCTCCGGCAACGTCGGCGATGGTCTGCTCGAGCACGGGCCGGAAGCGCTCGTCGATCCAGCGGACAGCGAAGTCGTTGACGACCTCGACCACGATTCGCTCGGCGCCGATCTCAATCACGCCCGCGCCGGCGAACCACGAGCACCAGTCTTGGCCAGAGATGCGGTCGCGCAGCACCTCGGAGGCTTGCGTCCAGAACGCGCGTACCGATTCGTCCACCATCACTCGGAGCCACCTTGCAGTCGGCGCGTCGACTTCCCTGTCGCGACGCCCCCACAGGCGTCGTTCGCGCAAAGAGGCAAGATACCCCGCCCGCGCACCCGCCCGCAACGCTCGCGAGTGTATTGATGGTTCCAGACGCCACGCACAAACAGTGAACCGCGAGTCGAGCTCACACGAGTTATCCACGCTATCCCCCCGGTTATCCCCACACTCGGCGAGGGTGCGGCTGGGGGATCCCCAGTATTCACAATTCGGTGGGGATAGGTGGATGGAGCGCCCCGAGGCGGGTGGATAACGGTGGGGACGGTGGGGATGGCGGCCTATCCGCGGCACGGCGGACCAGAGTCGGGTATCATCGTCCGCCTTATGAAGCGAACGTACCAGCCCAACAAGCGCCGTCGAGCCAAAAAGCACGGATTCCGGAAGCGCATGTCCTCGCGCGCCGGCCGTCTCGTCCTGAAGGCCCGCCGCGATCGCGGCCGCAAGCGCCTGAGCGCTTAGTAGCATGGCGGATGCGGCGAAGAGGTCGCGCCTGTCTCGCTCCGCCGAGTTCGACCGCGTCTACCGACACGGTCGTTCCGTACAACACCGCCTATTGGTGCTGTACCGATTCGAGCGGCCTGATGATATCCCTGTGACGGACGGCGCCAGCCGGCTGGGTATCACCGTATCCAAGAAGGTGGGCGGCGCAGTCGACCGCAACAGGCTCAAGCGCCAACTCCGCGACGCCATCAGCCGCTCTGAACTCACAGACGCCTCCGCCGATTACGTGGCGATCGCTCGCCCGGGCCTTCCAGAACTCGTTGAGCGCGACGGATTCGAGGCGCTGCTGTCGATTGTGGACGAGTTGGCGCGCAAGTTGCAGCCGGCCTCCCAGCGATGATTCGCTTCCTCCGAGCCGTTTCACGTGAAACGGCCGTGCTTCCGATTCGCGCCTGGCGGCTCACGAGCCGCCTACTTCCACCGCGCTGCAAGTACCACCCGACCTGCTCACGCTACTGCCTGGACTGCATCCGCACGCTCGGGGTGTTGCGCGGCGCGGCGCACTCCGTCTGGCGGCTTCTGCGCTGCAACCCCTGGTCGCTCGGTGGCATCGATCCGGTACCCGAGCCGCCAACAAGGCGACGAAATACCGACGGCCTACCGCCCCGGCGACGCTGATCTTAGGCTGGAGGGGGTTGCCGATCCGGCGCCGACCCCAAGTGGGCTAGAATCTCGCGGTGAATCTTTCCGCGAGTATCCTCAGTCCCATCGAGAACCTGCTTGAGCAACTGCTCGTGTGGATTCACGACTCCGCTGGTCTCCCCTGGGCCTGGTCGATCATCGCCCTCACCTGTGTGGTGCGCCTGCTGATCTTCCCAATCACGGCGAAGCAGACTCGCTCCTCGCTTGCGATGCAGCGCCTACAGCCGCACATCAAGAACCTGCAGAGCAAGCACAAGGACGATCGCACGGCGCTGAATCAGGCGATCATGGAGTTCTACAAAGACAACAAGGTCAACCCGATGGCGTCGTGTCTGCCCCTGTTGATCCAGATCCCAATTTTTCTGTCGCTGTTCTTTGTGCTGCGCCACTCGAGCTTTTCGGGCGCCGATCACGATTTCACCTTTCTGTTTGGGTTCGTTGACGACATCCGACAGCACATCAATAACGGCATGACCGGCGCTCAGATGGCGCGGGCCACGCCGGATATCGTGAAGAACTGGGCCGCGTCGGGGTGGATCCTGCTGGTGGTTTACATTGCGTCGCAAATGCTCTCCACGGTCACAATGATGACCAGCCCTAATCCGCAGCAAAAGTACATTTTCCTGCTCATGCCCCTATTCTTCGCGGTCTTCATCCTCAAGTTTCCGGTCGGTGTGATGCTGTACTGGATCACGACGAACCTCTGGTCGCTGGGCCAGTACCTGTTGGTGGTGCGGATGTCCGACGCGAATAAGGAGGTGATCCTTCCGGCCGACTCCAAGGGCCGCAAAAAGGTCGTGACCCCCAAGTCTTCAGCGGAGGGTCGAAAGTCCGGCGCGGGGGGTAGTACCGGCGGGAATGCCGTCGCGGAGCCCAACAGCGCCCCGCGACGTAACAAGCGACGAAGGTGACGGCATGACGGGCTTCACGGATCAGCAGGTGGATGAGGCGCTCGACCTCGTCGCGGAGTTCATGGAGCAGACGCTCGATGTCTTGGACGTGGACGCCGAGACCGAGGTGGATCTGCGATTCGCCGAGGGCACCGTGTTCGGAGACCTCGATGGCGACGAGGACGACATCGCGTTGATCATCGGTCGTCGAGGGCAAACGCTCGACGCGATCCAGTATTTACTCAATGCCGTGATGCACAGCCGGCTTGAGACGCCGGTACACGTGCAACTCGACGCGCAGGGGTACCGCAAGCGCCGCGCGCGACAGCTTGAGAAGGATGCCGATCGCGCGGTGGCAGAGGTTACGCGCACCGGGCGGCGCGTGGAGCTTGAGCCCATGACGAGCTCTGAGCGCAAGGTGATCCACAACTACCTCAAGGATCAGTCCGAGATCTCAACGATCAGCGCCGGCCGCGAGCCCAATCGTCGCCTCGCCGTCGAGCCGCGTCACTAACCGGTCGATCCAGCCACGAGCGGACCGTTTCACGTGAAACTGCTGCATCAGCGCTACATCGAAGCTGTGCTGAGCGGCCCGCATGGCCTGTTTTCGCGTGGAGATGTTGCGCGCCTGGCTGAACACGTCGCCGACGGCGTTGCCGGCGCTTCGATGCTTCGCGATCTCGGCGCGCGCTCGATCGTCGATATCGGATCCGGCGGAGGCGTGCCTGCGTTTCCTGTGGCGATCGAGCTTGAGGATGCCACGATCGATATCGTGGAGTCGCTGGGCTGGAAGACAGACTTTCTCCTCGCGTGTGCCTGCGCGCTCAGCCTCGAGTCGAGGGTCAAGGTCCACGCGCTCCGGGCAGAGGAAGCCCCCGCCGCGCTCGGTCGGGAGCTGCGCGATGCGGGCATCGCACGAGCTGTCGCGGCGCCAGTTGTGGTTGCGGAATACCTAGCGCCCCTGGTGCGCGTTGGCGGACATCTCGTGTTGTGGTCCACCGCCGCGCTTGCATCGATGCCGGTGAGCGCCGAGGCCCACGCCGCGCTAGGTCTTGGGTCGGCGAGTGTCGTGGCGGCCCCCTCGCCGCTGCGCAGCGACGGGGTGCTCATCGTGTGGCCGCGCGTCGCTCCCTGCTCGGAGCGCTTCCCGCGACGCACAGGTGTCGCAGCAAAACGCCCGCTGCGCTGACGCCCACAGCTGCCACAACCCGCCTCTCAGGCGGATGCGCGAGTGCGCCCCGCCCCGCCCCGCCCCGCCCCCTGCGGCTGCGGCTGCACGCGGACGCAGCTTTCGCACGCGCGTTCGCGCGCACGCGAGGGCTGCGTCCGACCCCATCATCAGGCTTGTAGCCATGGAGATCCCACAGCCCACCACCACTACATCCCGCAAGCGAGCCGGCCTTTCAATGCTCTTGGGGGGCGCGCCCATCGAGCTGGTGCCGGTCGACCCCGCTGCCGTGAGCGCGGCAGGTCCAGCGCCTGCCAGCCTGCTCCACATTCGACTCGAAGACATCCATCGCAACGAGGCGCAGCCCCGCACGGTGTTTGACTCAGACGCGATCCATTCACTCGCCACCTCCATCGAGGCTAATGGGGTCATCCAGCCCATCGCAGTACGCGCTCGTCGCACGGGCGGCTGGGAAATCATCGCCGGCGAGCGCCGCTGGCTCGCCGCACAGCGCGCCGGCCTCACCACGATCCCAGCCGTGGAGCATGATGTCGATGAGCGTGAGACGCTCGTGCTCGCCCTCGTCGAGAACCTCGTGCGCGAAGATCTCTCCCCGCTCGAGACCGCGCGAGCCTACGCCGCGCTCCAGGACGAGTTCTCGATGACCGTCGCTGACCTGGGTCGCGCCGTGGGCCGCAGCCGCCCCGCTGTGTCCAACACGCTTCGGCTCCTGGAGCTTCCTGATGATGCTCTGGCGATGCTCGAGCGCGGCAGCCTCACCGAGGGACATGGCCGCGCGCTCTTGGGCTGCTCGGATCGCGTGCGCCTCGTGCGCCTCGCGCGGCTCACCCTCGACCGCGGGCTGACGGTACGCGCGCTGGAAAAAGCGGTGCGCGAGGAGGAGCTCAGCGCCGCCAACGGAGCTCCCCGCGCTGCGCGCCGTTCCAAATGGAACATTGATCCCGACGGGGAGCTCGTCGACCGCGTGGAACGTCTCACCAACGACCTACTGGGCGTGCGCGGCCGGGTCAAGCTCGGTGACGGAGGCGGCAAGCTTGAGCTGCACTGCGACAAGCCGGCCGACCTCGTCGCGCTCATCGAGCGCCTCGAGGCCGCGCTCGCTGGTTGACGCATGCGGGGACGTGGGTGCGCTGTGCCCCGCCGTGTGCTTTACTTCCCCGTCTTGCGGGCGTATAGCTCAGTTGGTTAGAGCGCATCTCTGATAAGGATGAGTTATCAGAAAAGCCTCTGCATTTGCAGGGGTTTTTCTGTATCCCCTTAGAGCGTCCGAACGGGTGTTTCGTGTGTCCTAGCTCGCTCTCACGGCGGTCGAAGTTGGTGCTTCGATGTCCCGTCCGTCAGAGCGTGGGGGACGGTATCAGGTCGGATCTGCGTCATGTTGCAACTACCTGCACCGATTCCCGCAAAATGCGTGTTTTTTCTGCGTGGGCGGGTACGGCCAC
>Ga0105047_10009132_pt1 | contig 16376 bp, 12 predicted proteins | sample MAT04_FD_78384 | JGI IMG/M metagenome (GOLD analysis project Ga0105047, IMG submission 78384) | Freshwater microbial communities from Lake Fryxell liftoff mats and glacier meltwater in Antarctica - MAT-04 (megahit assembly) | ecosystem: Environmental > Aquatic > Freshwater > Ice > Liftoff...
CCGACGGGCTGGCTGCGGCTGATGATGCGGGTGGAAACGGAGACGGAGAAGATCGTGGCGGTGCTGCCTGAGGTGGTCGAGGACAGCCAGCCGCCGCAGCGCTGGAGGTTCGACGAACTGCGGCGCGAGGGCTTTTCCGAACCCGTGCTGGCGGTGCTGGAAGGTGTGACGCGGAGAGAGGGCGAGACCTGCGAGGATGTCATTCGCCGTTCGCTGACCCATCCCGTCGCCCGCCGGGTGAAGCTGGCCGATCTCGAGGACGACATGGACATCCGCCGGCTGGCCACCCCACCGACCGCGACGCCGAGCGCCTCCGCCGTTATCGCCGCATGGCGAGTCCTGACCGGAGCGGAGTAGGCGACAGCTTCTCCGAAGCCTTCGGCTTCGCCCCGCTTGTCGATGCCGCCGAGTGCGTGCTAAGGTGAGCCCCATGAGCACGCTCGCCGAAATCGAATCCGCGGTCGAAACCCTCCCGCTGGTGGAGCAGGAGGAACTCTTGAATCGCCTCGTCGTGAAGCTCGGCGGTGCTGACGCGGCAGAGTTTCCGGTGCGCGAAGATCATGTGCGGCTCCTCGATGAGCGCTTCGCCGCTTATCGCGATGACCCTCGGCAGGCGTCCACTTGGGAGGAAGTCAAGCGCCGCTTCGCAGCCCGCCATGGCTGATGCGGGTCGAGCTTCTCCAAGGCGCGGAGGCAGACTTGCTCGAAGCTTACGTTCGGCTGGAGGAGCAGCGACCGGGTCTCGGAGAGCGGTTCTATCGCACGCTCGATTTTGCCTTGGAGCGCCTGCGGCGGCATCCCGAGATGGCACCTGTCTATATGGGCGCGTACCGGCGGCTGGTTTTGCGATCCTTCGGTTTTGGCGTCTTCTATACGATCGCGGGTGACCGGCTCATGGTCGGGTCGATTCTCGATCTGCGGCAAGATCCGGAGGCCATTGCGCGCCGCTTATCACGGTGACAAAGGCGTCGGCGCGGAGACCTTTGCGGAGTTCCGAGACGATGTTGGTGTCGAGCAGGCGCTCACAGTGCTGGAAAAGTTCCGCGAAGAGAAATCGCGGGGCGAAGAATACCGTTTCCGAGGGCGAGAGCAGCCGAATGGCGAGATTTCCACAACCTGCGGCGAGCGCGCTGAAGGCGACGTTCGTATCCCACCACTACCCGCATTCGCTACGCCTCCGGCGGGGCGAAGCGGAACGGACGCAGGATGGCTTCGACTTGGGCGATGTCCAACTCGCCCCGCGGGATGGTCACGCGGATGGCGTGTCATCGGACTCGCCGGTAATCATGCCGGGAGAGTAGCCGGGTCGTGTGGTCAGGCAACTGCCGCTTGGGCCGAGAGCCGACGAAAACCTGTCGTCCTCGCGTACATGGGAACCGTGGACAAGGCGGGGCAGCCTGCCTTCTCCATCCGCGGCGGCTGATGATGCGGGTGGAAACGGAGACGGAGAAGATCGTGGCAGTGCGGCATGAGGTGGTCGAGGACCGCCAGCCGCCGCCGCGCCGGGGGGGGCGACGAAGTGCGGCGCGAGGACTTTTCCGAGGCCGTGCTGGAGGCGCTGGAAGGTGTGACGCGGAGAGGGTCTGGCCGACGAACGGAGCACTGCTCCCGCCGCCCACCACGCCATGGAATTGCGGCCCGAAAAGATGCGTTCCAAAAGCCCCACTTTGGGAACGCGGGTGTGACCTGGACCTCCGGCGGCTGGCCACCCTCACCGACCGCGACACAGAGCGCCTCCGCCGGCGGTACGCCAGCCGGTCGCGTCGCGATGACCGACGGCCGGGACTTCGAGCACGGCCAGCAGCCCGTCGATCATCGCACCCGTTGCTTCCGTGCGGTGCTGCTGCCCGTAGTAATAGGCGAGGATCGACAGGGTATGCCACGCGACCAGCCCGGTGTGAATGCCCCGGTCACACAATTCCAGCAATCGCCCACTGGCGGCCTTGCCGGGCCGCGGCAGTCCGGTCGCTTCGAGAATCAGGCAATCCAGCAGGATGTTCGCGTCCAGAAGCACGCCGCATGGCCACCGAACGTGCTTTTCATTGATGTGGGTCAGCCACGCATCCGCCGGATCTTCGATTCCCCGGGCGGTGCTGCCCCATTTTTTGAGAAAGCCCGTGGGTTGCCGCTGACCGGTGGACGCTTCCCCCGACGGGTGCGAAGCCGCAATCTCAAACGAGATGATGTCGGCTTCGACATGGAAGCGCACCGTGTGGTCCCCGGCTGGGAGATCGAGGGCGCCGAACGAACTGCGGCACAAGGGCTTTTCCGAGCCCGTGCTGGCGGCGGTGGAGTGCGTGACGCGGAAAGCGGGCGAGACCTGCGAGGATGCCATTCGCCGTTCGCTGACCCATCCGGTCGGCACCAAAAAATTCGTCCAAAAAGTTCGGCGCGGGACTACTCAAATAGGGAGCCCTCCCAACTTGTTGCCCCGAGCTTTCACTCCATGTCCCCACCCGACCGCGCCGAAGAATTCGTTTTCCTGCTCGCCCGCCACGAGCGGCTGCTGGGCGCTTACGTGATGACGATGGTGCCGCATCCGCAGGATGCCGACGACATCCTGCAAGAGGCGAAGGTCGTGATGTGGCGGCACTTCGGGAAGTTCGAGTTGGGGACAAATTTCGGCGCATGGGCGCGGAAGATCGCGTTTCACCAGGTCCTCGCCTACCGGAAGCGCAAGCACCGCGACCGGCTGGATTTCTCCGAGGATTTCCTGCGTGCGGTGGCCGACGAAGCGGAGTCGCGCGCCGATCATCTTGAGCGCCGCGAGCGGCTGCTCCACGAATGCGTGGCCAAGCTGCCGGACGATCATCGCGAGGCCCTGCACCTGCGCTACCAGGAGGGCCTGGAACTGGAAGAGATGGCGGCACGCTCGGGCCGCACGGTGGGCGCGCTGTACCGGCTGCTGAGCCGGGTCCGCGCGGTTTTGCACGAGTGCGTTTCGAAAAACCTGAACCGTCCCGAAAATGAACCCGCCTGATTCCAAAGCCGAACTGCTCACGCTGTGTGACCGTCTGCTCGACGGCGATTTTTCCGTCGAAGATCGCGGGCGCCTGGAGGCGCTCGTGCTTGGCGATGCGGAGTTGCGCCGGCTCTATGTCGAAGTCCTGCACGAGCATGCCGCGCTGCGCCAGAACGCCAGCCGCCTCGGGCCGGCGTCGCTCGCCGAGGTGCTGCATGCCATGCCGGAGGAAGTGCCGGCGCACGTCGTGCGGGCGAGCCTCCCGCGCTGGCCGCTGCAACTGGCGGCGGCGGTGGCGGTCTGCTTTGCGGTGTGGTGGCTGGTGCCACGCCCGTCGGAGGCCGCGGTGGCGACGCTCGTCGAGACCAACGGCGCGCGGTGGGAAAATTCCGCGCTGCCCACGACGCCCGGTTCGTCGTTGCGCACGGGACGCTTGCGGCTGGCCGACGGGGTCGCGCGCATTGTTTTCCAGAGCGGCGCGGAGGTTTCGCTCGAAGGTCCCGCGGAACTCGAATTGACCGGCGGGAATGCCTGCCATCTCCACGCGGGAGCGCTGACCGCGCATGTGCCGGAGCGGGCGCGGGGCTTTGTCGTCGGCACTGCAAACGCGCGGCTCATCGATCACGGCACGGACTTCGGCATCAGCACCGACACCGCCGGGCGCGCGCAGGTTCAGGTGCTGCAAGGCGAGGTCGAGTTGCAGCACGATCGCAGCGGCGAAAAGCTGCGCCTGCTCACCAGGGAATCCACGACGATCACCGCGGACCGCTTCAAGCCGAGCGACAGGTCCGAAGGCGAGCCGGATCGCTACGCCTTCGCGCGCAGCACCGCCGCGGCGCGTCCTCCCCTTCTAACGCTGACCACGGCCGGCGGCGCGGGCGATGCCGCCTACGTCGCCTCTCCCGGGAGCAGGGTGCATTTTTCCCACACGCTGCTGCTCCTGAAGAACGCCCCCGATCAATCCTACCGGCGGAAGGCCTTTCTCCGCTTCGATCTCGCCCCGCTGCGCGACCGGCGCGTGGCTGAGGCCGCGCTCACGCTGAACTTCGAGGCGACCGGCTTCGGCTACTCCTCGCTGACCGGCGAGCACACCTTCGCCGTCTATGGCCTGACCGACGACGTGCAGGACGCGTGGTCCGCGGACACGCTGACGTGGGAAAGCGCGCCCGCATTTTCGCCCGACGCAGGTGCGGTGGACACGACGCGAGCGGTGAAGCTCGGCACCTTCACCACACCCCGCGGTGTGGTCAGCGGCACGTATTCCATCGAAGGCCGGGCGCTCGCCGATTTTCTCAATGCCGACGTCAATCGCCACGCGACGCTGATTGTCGTGCGCGAGTCTGCCGAGGCGAAGGACACCGGCGCGGTGCATGGCTTCGCCGGCAATCGTCACCCGACGCTCGCGCCACCCACGCTCCGGCTGACGCTGGCGCCGTAGTGCCGCCGGGGTCTGGCGGGCGGCCGAGGGAGAGTGCCGCCGCTCCAACGGCGGGCTTGCGCGTCGCCGCCGCGGTCCACGCGCGCGGCCGCTCAGGCGAGGATGTTTTTCACGACCTCGCCGGAGACGTCGGTGAGGCGGTAGTCGCGGCCTTCGTGGCGGAAGGTGAGCTGCTTGTGATCGACGCCGAGGAGCTGGAGCAGCGTGGCGTGGAGGTCGTGTACGTGGACCGGGTCGCGCACGATGTTGTAGCCGAACTCGTCGGTTTCGCCGTGGATGTAACCGCGCTTCACTCCGCCGCCGGCCATCCAGACCGTGAAGCAGCGCGGATGATGGTCGCGGCCGAAGCTGTCGGGCTTGATCTCGCCCTGGCTGTAGGCGGTGCGGCCAAATTCGCCGCCCCAAATGACCAGCGTATCGTCGAGCAACCCGCGTTGCTTGAGATCGGTGATGAGCGCCGCGGCGCCCTGGTCGGTTTCCTTGCACTTGATCGGCAGGTTTTTCGGCAGGCCGCCGTGATGATCCCAGTCGCGGTGGCAGAGCTGGATGAAGCGCACGCCGCGTTCCGCGAGCCGGCGCGCGAGCAGGCAGTTGTTGGCAAAGGACGGCTTGCCCGGCGTGGCGCCGTAGAGATCGAGCACGTCCTGCGGCTCCTGCGAGAGATCCGTCAGCTCGGGCACGCTGGCCTGCATGCGGAAGGCGAGTTCGTAGTTTTCGATCTGCGCGGAGATTGCCGGGTCGCCGAGCTGGCCGAGCGCGACGCGGTTGAGGTCGTTCGTCGCGTCGATCAGTTCACGTCGTGTCGTGGTGCTCACGCCGTTGGGATTGGAGACGAAGAGCACCGGGTCGCCGGCGTTGCGGAATTGCACGCCGCCATATTGCGCCGGCAGAAATCCGCTGCCCCAGTAGCGCGTTTGCAGCGTCTGCCCGCCGCCGCCGCTGGTCAGGACGACGAACGACGGCAGGTCGCGATTGTCGCTGCCGAGGCCGTAGGCGAGCCACGAGCCCATCGTCGGCCGCCCGGGCTGCTGGTGGCCGGTGGCGAAGAAGGTGACCGCGGGGTCGTGATTGATCGGCTCGGTGAAGATCGAACGCACGAAGGTGCAGTCATCGACGACCTTCGAGAGATTCGGCAGCAGTTCGGAGAGGTCCATGCCGACCTGCCCGTGTTTGGCGAACTTGAAGGGCGAGCCGACGCAGAAAAGATTCTTCTGCCCGCTGGTCATGCCGGTGATGCGCTGGCCCTTGCGGATGCTGTCGGGCAGATCCTTGCCGGTCATCTCGGTGAGCGTCGGCTTGGGGTCGAAGAGGTCGAGATGCGACGGCGCGCCCGACATGAAGAGGTAGATGATCCGCTTTGCCTTCGGCGCAAAATGGAGCTTGGGAAGTGCACCGGCCACCGGGGTCGTGCCGGCGCCGAAGAGCTGCGGATGGAGCAGCGAACCGAGCGCGAGGGCGCCGAGACCGGTGCTGCTTTTTTGCAGGAATGCGCGGCGGGTGAGCGCGCTTTGGATGCGGGAGGAGAGTTCGTCCATGGCTCAGTCGGTGATGGCTTCGTTGAGATTGAGAATGACATTGCCGACGGCGGTCCACGCGGCGAGTTCGCTTTCGTCGATGCCCTCGGGTCGCGGCAGATCGCCGACGCTCACAAGCTTCTTCGCCGCGGCTTTGTCCTGTTGGTAAGTCTCGAGCTGCTTCGTCAGCACGCGGTCGAGGATGGCGCGCTCCGGCTCGGACGGCGGCCGCGCCAGCGCGACCCGCCACGCGAACTCGAGCCGCGACGCCGCGTCGGTGCCGCCCTCGGTCAGGATGCGCTGGGCGAAAGCGCGCGCGGCTTCGACGAACACCGGGTCGTTCATCAGCACGAGCGATTGCAGCGGCGTGCTCGTGCGGGCGCGCTGGGCGGTGCAAAACTCGCGCGTCGGAGCGTCGAGGGTGACGAAGGATGGATAGACCGTGGAGCGCCGCCAATAGACGTAGAGCCCGCGCCGGTAGAGGTCGGCACCTTTCGACGTGTCGTATTTGTAGCCGCTCATTTCGTTGATCTCCCAAGTGCCCTCGGGCTGGAAGGGCTTGATGCTCTTGCCGCCGAGCGTCGGATTGAGGATGCCGCCGATGGCGAGCGCATTGTCGCGGATGAGTTCGGCGTCGAGCCGGTTGCGCGGGCCACGGGCGAGCAGGCGATTCTCGGTGTCGCGCGCGAGCAGGGCGGGCGGGATTTTCGCCGACTGCCGATACGTGGCCGAGAGGACGATCTGTTTGATTGCGCGCTTCACATTCCAGTCGCGCAGGAAGTCCGCGGCGAGCCAGTCGAGCAACTCGGGATGGCTCGGCCATTCGCCCTGGGCGCCGAAGTCGTTGACGGTCTTCACGAGCCCGGTGCCGAAGACCATTTTCCACCAGCGATTCACGGTCACGCGCGGAGTGAGCGGTTGTTCGGGCGAGACGAGCCACTTCGCGAAATCCAACCGCGTATGGCGCTGGCCGTTGATGGGCGTCGCCGCGAGCGCGGGGAGGAAGGCGGGCACGCCCGGCTCGACCTTCCCGCCGTTCTGGTCGTAGCTGCCGCGGACCTTGATGAAGGTGTCGCGCGGCTTTTCCATCTCCGACATGACCAGCGTGTTCGGCACGGTCCGCTCGAAATCACTGCGCGCCTTTTTCAAGTCGGCGGTCTTTTTCTGCGCGGCGAGGTAATCGGACGCCTGCGTCTCGCGGAAAAACTTCTGCAGCTTCTGGCGCTGCTCTGGAGTCCGTTCCGCGGCGGGGATGCTGGCGAAGCGGAGTGTCGCGGCGCCACCGAGTTGCGCGACTTCCCTCCGCGCGAGCGCCCGGCTGAAGACGCGGAGATCATCGACGCTGCCGGTGAACGGAGCCGCGCCGCCGCCGCGCCGGCCGATCGAGAACGGCGCGGGCGTGACGATCGAGCCGGGGAGTTTGTCCTTGATCACTTTGGTCTTCGCGGGTTCGCCATTGACGTAGATCGTGATCCCCGCGGCTTTGCCCGAGCCGTCGTAGGTGAAGGCGATGTGGGTGAAGACATCGAACGGCAAATCCTTTTCCGTCTGCACATGCAGCACTTCCTCCGGCCACTTGTGGACGAGATGCACGCTCGCTTTGCCGCCGTGGAACTCGACATCCCAGCCGCGCAGTTCGCCGCTGGTGGCCATCTTGCCGAAGGGCGAACCGCCCGCGGGATTCAGCTTCAGCCACGCGCTTGCGGCGAAAGGCTGATCCTTTTCGAAGCCGAAGCGCTCGCCATATTCCGTCCAGCCTTTCTTCTCCACGCGCAGGCTTTGGCCTTCGGCGCCTTTTTCAAACGTCGCCTCGCCTTGCAGCGGACCTTCGATTTTCTCTCCGCTGTCCGTGAGCCCGTCGCCGTTTTCATCGAGCGGGAATTGCACCCACGGTCCTTTGAGTTCAGTCGCGCTCCCGCTGGCGGCGAGCTGCTTTTCCCACTCGATTTGTTGCGCGTCGAGCTGGCCGGCGAGCTGCTTCTCCGTGGTTTCGGCCGCGGTGAGGTCGGTGTCGAATTGCGCGAGCTTCACCTTCTGTTCCGGCGTCGGCACGAGGAGGAACGGCTTCGGGTTGCGGTCGCGCACGCCGTCCTTTCCGTTCTCCGGCACGTTATGGAAGAACGAGTAAATCTGGTAAAACTCGCTCTGCTTGAGCGGGTCGTATTTGTGATCGTGGCACTGCGCGCAGGCGACGGTCAGGCCGAGCCACGTCACACCCGTCGTGCTCACGCGATCGACGACGTAGAGGTTCAGGTATTCCGAATCGATGATGCCGCCTTCGTCGCTGGTCATCACGTTGCGGTGAAAGCCGGACGCGATCTGCTGGTCGATCGTGGCCTGCGGCACGAGGTCGCCCGCGAGTTGCTCGATGGTGAACTGGTCGAACGGCTGGTTGGCGTTGAAGGCCTTGATCACGCCTTCGCGCCACAGCCACATGTCCCGCAGCGAATCGTTGTGATAGCCGCTGGTGTCACCGTAGCGGGCGAGATCGAGCCACGGGAGCGCGAGGCGTTCGCCGAAATGCGGCGAGGCGAGCAGCCGATCGACGACCTTTTCAAAAGCCTCCGGCGAGGTGTCGCGGAGAAAGGCGTCCACTTCCGCGAGCGTCGGCGGCAGGCCGATGAGAGCGAGCGACGCGCGGCGAATCAGGGCGGGTCGGTCGGCTTCCGGCGCAGGCGCGAGGCCTTCCTTTTCGAGGCGCGCGAGGATGAAACGGTCGATCGCACCGCGCGGCCAACTGGTATTTTTCGTGGCCGGAAGCGCCGGCACGGTCACCGGTCGAAACGCCCAGTGCGGCTCCCACGGCGCGCCGCTCTTGATCCAGCGCCGGAGCAGATCCACCTGCTCGGGCTTGAGCTTCTTGTGCTCCTTCGGTGGTGGCATTTGCTCGTCCTTGTCGGTTGTCACGACGCGGCGCAGCAGTTCGCTTTTCTCCGGATGGCCGGGCACGATCGCGCGCTCGCCGGACTCCGCTTTGCCAAACGCCGATTCCTTCTCGTCGAGGCGCAGGCCGGCCTTGCGTTTGTTCGTGTCCGGGCCGTGGCAGGTGAAGCAATTGTCCGAAAGGATCGGCCGCACATCGCGATTGAAGTCGATCGCTGTCTGGATCTCCGCATGGGCGGGCGCCGGGAGCAGGAGGGCGACAAAAGCGAGGGAGGAAAAGGCAGGCAGCTTCATGTGGTCGGGGGACAATCGTGAACGTGCCCGGAAGCTTAGCGGCACCGGCGCGTCTCCGCATTCGGATAAATGACGACTTCCGTGGAGTCACGCACTTCTCCTACGCAACTGCGTAACGCCGCGGGCTTTGTCGTCGTGGTGCGCTGTGCCATGTTCCGCCGCGTGAAATCCCCCGCTTTCCTTCTCGCCGCCGCGCTCACCTCGGGCTGGGCGCTGGCCGCCGAGCCGCCGCTGCCGGCGAAGATCGAGTTCAATCGCGATGTCCGGCCAATCCTTTCGGACACTTGTTTCAAGTGTCACGGCTTCGACCCGAAGCATCGCGAAGGCGGGCGGCGCTTCGACACGCGCGAGGGGGCGCTGGCCGAGATCGACGGCGTGCGCGCGATGGTGCCTGGCAAGCTGGCGGAGAGCGACGCCCATCTGCGGCTGCACTCGACGGACAAGGATGAGCTGATGCCGCCGCCGAAATCCGGCAAGAAGCTGACCGCGCGGCAGATCGCGATTCTCGACAAATGGATCGAACAGGGCGCGGAGTATCAGGAGCACTGGGCCTACATCCCGCCGGTCCGTCTGGCGGTGCCGAAAGTGCAGAACTCGGGACAGCCGGTGCGCAATCCGATCGATGCTTTCGTCCAGGCCCGGCTCCCGGAGCAGGGTCTCAAACCTTCACCGGAAGCCGACTCGCGCACGCTGCTGCGGCGCCTTTCCTTGGATCTCGTGGGCCTCCCGCCGAAGCCGGAGGAGGTGGAGGCGTTTGTGGATCAGTCGCATGGGACGACTGAGCCCGATCAGACCTATGGCAAGGTCGTGAATACGCTCCTCGCCTCGCCGCATTACGGCGAACGCATGGCCATCCCGTGGCTCGATGTCGTGCGCTACGCCGACACCATCGGCTATCACTCGGACACGCCGCGCAATGTCTGGCCGTATCGCGATTACGTGATCCGCGCGTTCAACGAGAACAAGCCGTTCGACCGCTTCACCGTCGAGCAAATCGCCGGCGATCTGCTGCCCAACAGCACGCAGGAGCAGAAGGTCGGTTCCGCGTTCAACCGGCTGCTGCTCTCCACCGAGGAAGGCGGCGCGCAGGCCAAGGATTACGAGGCCCGGATGCTGACCGATCGCGTGCGGGCGATCGGCACGGTGTGGCTCGGACACACCATCGGCTGCGCGCAATGCCACGATCACAAATACGACCCAGTGACGACGCGCGATTTCTATGCGCTCGGAGCGTTCTTTGCGGACATCAAGGAGGCGTCGATCGGCAAACGCGAAGACGGGATGCTCGTCGTGACGGCGGAGCAGGAGAAGCAACTGGCGAAGCTGGACGCCGCGCAAACCGAGGCGAAGAAGAAGCTCGTCGCCGTGACCCCGCAGCTCGATGCCGCGCAGCAGCAGTGGGAGGCGGACGTGCGGGAATACGAGGTGACGCTGCCCGAGTTGCGGGAGGACGCGAAGGCCACCGACGCGGAAAAGGCGGCGGCTCGGAAGGCGCAGGACGCCTTGAAAAAGGAGCCGAAGGATCGCGCCGCGAAGGACAAGGAGGCGCTCAAGGATTACTTCCGCGGCAAGGCGACGGTCCTTTTCCGCAAGGAATTGGACACGGTCGCCACGGCGCAGCGGGAGCGCGATGCCTTTTACAATCCGCTGGCGAAATGCCTGGTCAGCGTGCGCAGCGAGACGCCGCGGACGGTGCGCATTCTGCCGCGGGGCAACTGGATGGATGAGAGCGGCGAGCTGGTGCAGCCGGCGTTGCTCCACTTCCTGCCGCAGCCGAACTTTGAAGAGGGGCGCAAGCTCACCCGCCTCGATCTCGGGGAGTGGCTGGTCGCGCGCGACAATCCGCTGACCGCGCGCGTCTTCGTGAACCGGCTCTGGAAGCAGTTCTTCGGCGTCGGCCTGTCCAAAGTGCTCGACGATTTCGGCGCGCAAGGCGAGCCGCCGGTCCATCCCGCGCTGCTCGACTGGCTGGCCGTGGAATTCATGGACAGCGGCTGGGACGTGAAGCACATGGTGCGGCTCATCGTGACCAGTCACACCTACCGGCAGGTCTCGGCGGCGCCGAAGGATCTGCTGGCCCGCGATCCGGAAAACCGCGAGCTGGCGCGCCAGTCGCGTTTCCGGCTCGACGCCGAACTCGTGCGCGACAACGCATTGCGCATCGCCGGGCTGCTCGTGCCTAAGATTGGCGGGCCGAGCGCCAAGCCGTATCAACCCGGCGGTTATTGGGAAAACCTCAACTTTCCGGTGCGTGAATGGCAGAACGACACCAACGAAAATCAATGGCGGCGCGGGCTCTACACCTGGTGGCAGCGTTCCTATTTGCAGCCGAGCCTGATGGCCTTCGACGCGCCGAGCCGCGAGGAATGCGCCGCGGAACGCGTGCGTTCGAACATCCCGCAGCAGGCGCTCGCGTTGCTCAATGATCCGACCTACGTCGAAGCAGCCCGCGCTTTTGCCACGCGGATCGTCAAGGAGGGCGGGACCGAACCGGAAGAGCGCATCCTCTGGGCCTGGCGGCAGGCGCTGGGCCGACCGCCGCGCGCGGATGAAATGCAGGTCACGAAGGCACTCCTCGAAAAGCACCTCGTGCTCTTCACCAACGACGTCTCCGCAGCGGAAAAGCTGATCAAGACCGGCATCTCGCCGGTGGCCGATGGCGCCGGGGCCAGTGAACTCGCGGCGTGGACGACCGTGGCGCGGGTCATCCTCAATCTGCACGAAACCATCACCCGTTCCTGACCATGCATCTTCCTTTCGGACTTCCACAGTTTCGCGCGCAGCAACTCACCCGACGCGCTTTCCTCGGCCGCGGAGCGCAGGGCTTGGGCGCGCTGGCGCTGGGTTCGCTGATCGATCCCGCGCTCCACGCCGCGACCGGCAGCGGCTCGCCGGATCAGAGGTCCGGCGTCATCAATCCGGGGCAATTTCCAGTCAAGGCCAAGCGTGTGATCTGGTTGACCATGGCCGGCGGGATGTCGCATTTGGAAACCTTCGATCCCAAGCCGAAACTTCGCGAACTCGACGGCCAGCCGATGCCGGAATCGGTGACGAAAGGGAAGCAGATCGCGCAGCTCCAAGGCCAGGCGCTGAAATGCCTGGGGCCGCAGTTTGCGTTCAAGAAGTTCGGCCAGAACGGCACGGAGATTTGCGAGCTTTTCCCCGAGATCGGTTCGGTCGCGGACGACATTTGCCTGATCCGGTCCATGACCACCGAGGCGATCAATCACGACCCGGCGCACATGTTCATGAACACCGGCACGATCATCGCGGGGCGGCCTTCGATGGGCTCGTGGGTGACCTACGGGCTCGGTAGCGATTCGGAGAATCTGCCCGGATTCGTCGTGCTCCAGTCGAACGGCAAGGGCGGCCAGAACCAGCCGATCGCCGCGCGCCAATGGCACTCGGGGTTTCTGCCGAGCCGCTTCCAGGGCGTGCATCTGCGCGGAAAAGGTGACCCGGTGCTCTATCTCTCCAATCCCGCGGGCGTGAACCGCGACGCGCAGCACGATGTGATCGAAGCGGTGAACACGATCAATCGCGCGACGAACGAAATCGTGGACGACCCGGAGATCGCCACGCGCATCGCGCAGTATGAGATGGCCTTTCAGATGCAGGGCAGCGTGCCGGAACTCATGGATGTCTCCGGCGAACCCGAGCACGTCCTCGATCTCTACGGCTGCAAACCCGGCGACGGCTCCTTCGCCTCAAACTGCCTGCTCGCGCGCCGTCTCGCCGAGCGCGGGGTCCGCTTCATCCAGCTCTATCACAAGGACTGGGACCATCACGGCGGGCTGAAGGCCGGCATCGAATTCAAAGCGCAGGAAGTGGACCGGGCCAGCGCCGCGCTGATCCAGGATCTGAAGCAGCGCGACATGCTCAAGGACACGCTCATTGTCTTTGGCGGGGAGTTTGGCCGCACGCCGATGAGCCAGGGCGGCAGCGGGCGCGATCATCACATTGCGGGATTCTCGATGTGGGTGGCGGGTGGGGGGATCAAAGGCGGCATCGTCCACGGAGCGACCGACGAGTTCGGCTACAGCGCGGTGGAAGACGTGGTCGAAGTCCACGATCTCCACGCCACCATGCTCCGGCTCCTCGGCGTGGACCACCAACGCCTGACCTATCGGTTCCAGGGCCGCTATTTCCGCCTGACCGACGTACGCGGCGAGGTGGTGAAGAAGATCCTCGCTTAGGCTTCGGCCCGGCGGGAGCGGGCTGGGACCGTCATCATTTCCGTTGAGTTTGTAGCGTTTTACGCCACTTTGGAGCCCCTGTGAAACCTGGACCCCCCAACCAGAGACGCCATCTCAGCGCTTCCGCTCTTGCGGTCGTGATCACGATCATCGTTCTGGTCGCTGGAGTGTTCTACTGCGATCGAATCGAACAGCGTTACGTCCACGCGCTGGCGCCGGATTTGTCGGAAGCCAAGCTGCAAGGCGTGGTGTTGCAGGAGAAAGCCTTCGCCCAGCCCGATCTTCTCGTGCTTTACGGCAGTTCCGAGCTGGCCAAGGAGATGCCGAACAACGCGGCCCAATTTTTTCAGGATTACCCGACCGGCTTCCGCGTCTTCCCGGTGGGCCAGCCCGGCACGACTTCGCTCGCGGTGCTGCAAAAGGTCGCGGCACTCGGCGAGGGGATTCACGACCGGAAAGTCGCCTTCTCGATTTCCCCAGGCTGGTTCTTCACGGAATCTTTCGATCCGAAATGGTACGAGGGAAATTTTTCCCACCTTCAAGCCTATGAATTTGCCTTCAGCAACGACTTGAGCCGCGGCCTGAAGCGCGACATCGCCCGCCGGATGCTCGACTACCCGAAGACGCTCGACAGCCACTGGCTGCTGGAGTTTGCGCTGCATCGGCTGGCGGGGGGCAGCCGGCTCGACAGCGCGCTTTATGCCGCCGTCTGGCCGCTGGGGCAGATGCAAAACGCCATCGGGCGCGTGCAGGATCACTTCGAGGCCGCGCTGCACATCGTGGCCGAAGATGCGAAACTGGGAGAGCCGGTCCGCCGCGGCCAGCGGGCGCTGAATTGGAACGATCTGATCAAGCGCGCCGCGCAGTTCACGATTAACAAGACTTCGGTGCAGGCGAAGCGGAGCGAGATCGCCAGGCGCAAGCCGAAGCTCGCGCTCGAAACCACCGAGGCCCATACGCGGACGTTTTTGAAAAAGGTGACCAAGGCGAAGGAATGGACCGATCTCGACCTGCTCCTGCGCACCTTCCAGGAGCTGGGTGCGAACCCGCTGCTGCTCAGCATGCCGGTCGAGGACATCCGCCTCGAAGTCTATGGCGTCTCCTCCGAGGCCCGCACCGCTTACCTGCGCCGGCTGGAAGGTCTCGCGGAAATGCACGACGTTCCGCTGCTCGACTTCCGCGATCACCAGAAGGACCCCAGCTTCCTCGTTGATTTTCTCGACCACCTCAGCCCGCAAGGCTGGCTCCACTACAACAAGGCGCTGGATGATTTCTATCACGCCCGCGAAGACTGAGCCGGCCGGCCAGCCCTGATGTGGGTCGCGGTCGAGGAATGTGCTGGACGGGATTTTTCCGCTGGAACTTATTTGACCCCGCACCCTGTTCGATTTCCCCCTCCCTTGTATGTCCACCTCTGCCCGATTGATCGAAGTCCTGAAAACTGTCGCCGAAACCGACGAGGTGGAGCGCAATCTCGATCTGCCGCTCTACGATTCGCAGGTTCTGGATTCGATGAAGACCGTCGAACTCATCGTCGCCATCTCGGAGGAGTTCGGTGTGGATATTTCTCCGGCGGAATTCGAGCGCGAGAAGTGGGCGACGCCCCGCCTGATCATTGCCGATCTCGAAAGCCGCATCGCCGGTTAGTGGCCATGCCTTTGCCGAGGTTTTTCGAAAAGCCTGCGATCCGCCAGACGCTGCTCGTGCTCTACTACCTCGGCATCATCGCGGGATTGATTTACCTCTACGGGCGCGGCGACCTCTCGACGCCGCCCTTCGTCTATCAGGGATTCTAGCCGTGGACTTGCTGGCCCAGATCGATCATTGGAGTACGGTTTCGCCCGAGCGTCCTGCGCACGTCAGCGAAAGTAAGACGATGACCTACGGCGAATTGCGGTCGCAATCCGACGCCCTGGCCGCCCATCTCGCGGAGCGGCTGGGAGATAGTCGCGCGCCCGTTGCGATCATCGGCCACAAGGAACCCGAGATGCTCGTCGCCTTCCTCGGCGTGGTGAAAAGTGGGCGTCCGTACGTGCCCATCGATCTCTCCATTCCCCCGCAGCGCGCCGGGCGAATCGTGGAGAACGCTGGCGCCGCGCTCACGCTGACGCCGTCCCTGGTCCGGGAGATTCTTTCCTCGCCGACGCCCCCCGCTCAGCCGCAGCGCGTCGTCGGGGAGGATCCTTACTACATCATTTTCACTTCCGGCAGCACCGGCGAGCCGAAGGGGGTCGTCATCACGCTCAATTGCCTCACGGCCTTCGTCCTCTGGATGAACGGCGAACAAAAATTCGCGCCGCAGACCGAGACGTTTCTCAATCAGGCGCCGTTCTCCTTCGATCTCTCGGTCATGGACCTCTACCTCAGCCTGGTGAATGGCGGCACGCTTTTCAGTATCACCAGGGAGGCCATCGCGAATCCGAAAGTGCTCTATCAGGCGTTCCCGCAATCCGGCCTCACCACCTGGGTTTCCACGCCGTCCTTTGCCCAGATGTGTCTCGTCGAAAAAAGCTTCGGCCAAGCGATGCTGCCGAAGCTGCGCCGCTTTCTCTTCTGCGGCGAAACGCTCGCCAACGAAATCGCCGCGCAACTCCTCGATCGCTTCCCGGCTGCCGAAGTCTGGAACACCTACGGCCCGACCGAAGCCACCGTGGCCACGACCTCCGTCGCCGTGACGCGCGAGCTGCTCGCGCAGCATTCGCCGCTGCCCGTCGGCTACCCCATGCCCGGCACGCGCCTCCCGATCATGGGCGAAAATGGCGCGCCGGTGGCTGAAGGCGAGCGCGGTGAGATCGTGATCATCGGCCCGAATGTCAGCCCCGGTTACCTCCACCGTCCCCATCTCAACGCGAAGGCCTTCTCCGCCACCGACGGCACGCGGGCCTATCGCACCGGCGATTGGGGCCGCACCCGCGACGGACTCATTTTCTTCGAGGGCCGCATGGATGGGCAGATCAAGCTCCACGGCTACCGCATCGAGCTCGGCGACATCGAAGCGCATTTGCAGCGACTGCCGGAGATTGCAGACGCGGTCGTGCTCGTCGTCGAAAAAGGCGGCAAGCCCGATTCGCTCGCCGGCTTTGTCGTAC
>Ga0105047_10009134_pt1 | contig 16374 bp, 14 predicted proteins | sample MAT04_FD_78384 | JGI IMG/M metagenome (GOLD analysis project Ga0105047, IMG submission 78384) | Freshwater microbial communities from Lake Fryxell liftoff mats and glacier meltwater in Antarctica - MAT-04 (megahit assembly) | ecosystem: Environmental > Aquatic > Freshwater > Ice > Liftoff...
ATGCGAGCAGCTATAGACTCTTGTGATAAGGTAGTTGGTGCTGCATCTTCATGTTTTTCCGTTGGAATTGGTGCGTTATCGTCTAAAGCTCCCCCCGGTAGATGCTGCTCTGTAAATTCAGGATTTTGTTTTAATTTTTGCTCTGCTACCCTGTTAGCTCTTGCGGTTAGGTCTTTTTTGCCTGGAACTAACATTCCTAGAACTTTTTGAGAAAATTTAAGCGAGGGTGAGTTGGCTGTAGATTCACTTTTCGAGCCAAAAATGTCCTTAAGCTTAGTGAATATACGATCGCCTAACCCCTTGGGTTCTTCTTTTCCACCTTTGGCGACTGCACTGGTAACATGAGGAGGCGTGGCATCAACCTTAGCTTTTTCCGGCTGTTGAATTGTGCCTTCTGGCTGTATGCTCCCGCCGGGTGATGATCCTAATTTTAATTCGCTCATAAAAGCCTCCTCTCGGAAACATTGTTTAGTAACAAATACAACTCTTATTATATTATTAAACAAATTATAATTACAAGATTAAAAAAAAATATTAATTTACGATTAAGAATTGGTTGTTAATCACAATTATAAGATCAATCATGCCTCTAAACAATTTTATTAAGGTTTCTGATTTTTTAAAATTGAGTCAGTAAGGAAGAGATGAGCAAAGAGATCAGCTATGAAAGCAGTGCCTCTCACTGTCCTCATCTCTTTCTCACTGACTCAATGTTAAAAATTAAATACCAGAAAAAGATAGTATTCATGGGTTATTGTTTTCCTTCTTTCTAAAGTGCACCCCTCCAAAAATTGAAACCATTATCATATTAAGGCTAAAAAAACAAATTACAAGTGCAAGTCAAATTAAACACTACACATTAAGTATGAGTAAATCGATGGCAATTAATGCAACGAGTGTTGTGACAGGAGAGCCAATTACGCCCGCTACAAACAAAGTAGTATGAGTTACTATATGACAGAACATGCGTGTTTTGGATTCACCTGTTACTTGGCTATAAAGAAAGCCTTTCCAGGCTACAGAGCAAAATAATGTGATGACAGGAGAACATAAACCCGCAGAAGAAGTCATAGGCAAAAAATTATTGAAAGCATGGCAAAAAATTGAAGGTGCTGTTGAGCCGGTATTTTCTTTAAGATGACAGTAGCTCAAGCCACTAAATGTGCAAAGATAAACTTGCATGATTTTTAAAGTTACAGTTTCATGGGGATCTATTGCGTGAATTAACCCAAAGGCGATTGAAGTTGTCCAAATTCTAAAAGTTTTTTGAGAGGCAAGTTCTGCTTTTGTAGCAGCTCCTCTAAAATATTGAAAACCATAATGTTGAATTTGCTTTATTCCACCTTGAAAAATTGTTCGGAAAAAAAACTCTTCCATAACCGGGGTATTTAAAACAATGTTTTGTGCTCTAGTATAAACATCGCCCATTTCAGAAAATAAACGATTTACACATTCGTTAAGGATTAAAGTTGCTGTCGTTACGTACGCCGTTTCTTCTACAATATCGGATTCAAAATTCTTTGGTACATTTGAAAATTTACATAAAATAGTTAATCCACCTGTTAGAAATGCGGCACTTCGAATTAACGCTATTGACATCTTAGGTTTTCCTTTTTAAAAAATTACATTTAATGTAAACAATTAATAATTAAAAAACAAGGATAAATAAATCCTGTATTGCAAAATGAAATATGTTTTATGCTTAGCATAAATTAAACTTCGAGCAAAAGATGAAAAAACGATGCATATGGGTAGGTACGGGAAAGCCTCATTACGAACACTACCATGACTTTGAATGGGGCGTTGCCGTCCATGACGATCGAAAACTTTTTGAAATGCTGGTCTTGGAAGGCGCACAAGCGGGCCTTAGTTGGGAGACAATTCTAAAACGCCGACAAGGTTATTTGGATGCTTTCAAAAACTTTAATGTGCATTTAGTTTCTAAGATGAGTGATTCAGAGCTTGAAGAGCTGTTAACAAATCCTGCCATCATAAGAAACCGCTTGAAAGTGTTTTCTGCAAGGAAAAATGCGTTTGTTTTTTTAGAAATTCAAAAGGAATTTGGCTCTTTTGATAAATACTTATGGGGCTTTGTTGGTGGTAAGCCAAAGATCAATCGACCAAAAGGCATGGAAAATATTCTGACAAAAACTTCCGAATCGGACGCTTTAGCAAAAGATCTAAAAAAACGAGGCATGAGTTTTGTTGGTACTACCATTATGTATGCTTTTATGCAAGCAGTTGGTTTGGTCAACGATCACATGGAAGACTGTTTCTTATGTAACCCACCTTTACCAAAATGACCTACACTACTTCCACTCCAATCGTAATATAACCCATTATAAGGCCGGCTGTAGGCCTGCTTTATAATTTTTTCTTCTGGTGAGTATCAAAAAAAAGCTTGACATTTTCTTTCGATAATTTATGGTAGAGTTTATTTTAAATTAATCTAAAATAGACGAGCAGTAATGAAAATTCCAAAAAAGCCAGTTCTTCCGATGTTAATAGCAGCGGGGATTTTGATATTCATAATCCTCTTAATGCAACCCTTTACAATACTGAAATTCGGTGATAAAATCGGGGTCTTGTTTCCAAAGGGAATGATTGGTTACGAGCAGCGCAATCTTTTATTCATTGTGCAAGCGCTTATGCTGCTTGTGATCATTCCCGTATACGTTTTGACATTTATGTTCTCTTGGATTTATCGTGCAGATAATCCACGAGGGATTTATGATCCTGATCTTGTTGACAACGTTCCTGCAGAGATTATCTGGTGGGGACTGCCATTTGTTATGGTGGTCATCGTGAGTGTTTTAACATGGATCAAAACACACGAACTTGATCCCTATAAATCCATTGAGTCTAAAAATAAAGAAATGACAGTTCAGGTTGTAGCTTTACAATGGAAATGGTTATTCATTTATCCGACAGAAAAAATCGCTTCATTAAATTATCTGCAACTGCCCGTAAACACACCTGTAAGATTTGAACTTTCTGCTGACTCGCCGATGAACTCTTTTTGGATTCCAAGCCTTGGTGGACAAATTTATGCCATGCCCGGTATGACAACAATCCTTAATTTGATTGCTAATGAACCCGGTAATTACAGGGGTTCATCTGCACATATTAGCGGCGAGGGTTTTGCAAGAATGTATTTTAATACAAAAGTCACTTCAAAAGAAGATTTTGACACATGGGTAGCGACTACTCAAGGTACAACGAATAAACTTGAGATAAAAGCCTTCAATAATTTAGCCCTTCCAAGCGTTATGGATCCTCAAATCTTCACACTAGAAGACCCTGAGCTTTTTGACCGAATAGTAAATAAATACATGCACCACTAACAAAAGTAAAAAAATGTTCGGAAGACTTACCCTAAATGCTTTTCTACATGATTTTGTCCAAACCCAGGCTGTTGTCGGCATGGTTGTTGGAGCTATTGCCCTTGTGATTGGGCTTACTTATTTTAAACTTTGGAAGACTCTTTGGAATGATTGGATCACAACGGTTGATCACAAAAGAATCGGGATTATGTACATTGTTGTTGTCGTCATCATGTTTCTTAAAGGTTTTACCGATGCGATGATGATTAGGCTGCAGCAAATGCTTTCTGTAGGAGATTCCCAAGGCTTTCTTGATGCCGCACACTTTCAGGAAGTTTTTAGTGCTCATGGCACAACAATGATTTTCTTTGTCGGAATGGGATCTGTTTTTGGGCTAATGAATTTAATTATTCCATTACAAATTGGTGCAAGGGATGTCGCTTTTCCCTTTATCAACGCTCTTGGATTTTGGCTGTTTGCATCGGGTGCTCTTCTTTCATTGATCTCATTAGCAGTCGGTAGATTTTCAGGTGCAGGTTGGCTTGCTTATCCGCCCCTTTCAAGCCTTCAATATAGCCCGGGTGAAGGGGTAGACTATTGGATATGGATTGTACAGATTGCAGGCATTGGAAGCACAATCGGAGGCATTAACTTTTTGGTCACTATCTTAAAAATGCGTTGCCCTGGCATGACTTTAATGAGAATGCCAATTTTTGTTTGGAGCTGCCTTTGTGCCGTTATCCTTATTGTTTTAGCCTTCCCCATTTTAACTGCAACGCTTGCCATGCTTAGTTTAGACCGCACGATAGGCACACACTTCTTTACGGTCGATGGCGGCGGAAATTATATGATGTATATAAATTTAATTTGGGCTTGGGGTCATCCTGAAGTTTACATTTTGATTTTGCCTATGTTTGGTGTTTTCTCAGAAATTGTTCCAACTTTTTCAGAGAAAAGATTGTTTGGATATGCCTCAATGGTTTGGGCACTTCTTTTTATCACTTTCATTTCGTTTGTTGTTTGGCTTCACCACTTTTTTACAATGGGAGCAAGCCCTTACGTCAACGCATTTTTTGGGATCGCGACTATGGTCATTGCCATTCCAACCGGAGTCAAAATTTTCAACTGGCTTTTTACAAAATTCAGAGGCCGTGTCCATTTTACATCGCCAATGCTTTGGTTTTTTGCCTTTTTGCTTAATTTTACGGTAGCCGGTATGACCGGTATGTTATTATCTGTTCCGCCTGTTGATTTCCAAGTCCATAATAGCTTGTTTCTTATTGCCCATTTTCATGGAATGGTTATTGGCGGAGTCCTGTTTGGCTTCTTTGCAGCATTTACCTACTGGTTTCCTAAATTCACAGGCTTTTATTTGGATGAAAGATTAAACTGGTATGCTTTTTGGTGCTGGCTTAGCGGTTTTCTGCTTGCCTTCATGCCGCTTTATATGCTTGGGTTCATGGGGGCAACACGTCGGTTGGACCATTACGAAGCAGAAACCGGCTGGCAATTCCTTTTTATAGTCGTTTTTATTGGGGCAATCATTTTATTTTGCGGTGCAATCATTCAATTTGCAGGACTTTTCTGGTCTATTTACAATCGTAAGAAAAATTGGGACCACACAAATGGGGACCCATGGAACGGCAGAACGCTTGAGTGGTCAATCCCCTCCCCCCCGCCAATCTACAATTTTGCAACAATACCAACTGTCAATAGCCGCGATCCTTTATGGGAAATTAAGCACGGTGGTAGCCCTCCTGCTAAAAAAGAATACGAAGACATTTATTTACCAATAAATACAAGCATGGGCTGTTTTATTGGGCTATTCAGTTTGTTTTTTGGATTTGCCATGACGTGGCAAATGTGGTGGCTTGCCATTATCAGTTTTGTTGCAATCATTGTTACTCTCATCATTAGATTATCATCTGCTGATAAGCATAAATTGATTACGGCAGAAGTTGTGAAAAAAATGGAAAGTGACCAAATAAGGAGTCAAAAAAGTTATGGATAAAGTCGAAAAAGGGCACAGCAATACTCAACTTGATCTTTTGCACGAAGAGACTTTTACAAGAACAGTTTTTGGTTTCTGGCTTTATTTAATGACAGATTGCCTTTTGTTTGGAACGCTCTTTTGTACATATGGTGTTCTCTATAACCAAACTGCGGGTGGTCCCTCATCAAATGAACTTTTCAGTCTAAAACTTGTGTTTACTGAAACCATGATTTTATTGCTTAGCAGCTTTAGTTGCGGTATGGCTCTACTTGCAATGTTAAAATTCCAAAAAGCTAAGATCATCGGATGGTTGATGACTACCTTTGTTTTAGGTGCGGCATTCCTATTTCTTGAGATCACTGAATTTAAAGACTTGATTCATGACGGGCATGGGCCAGATAGAAGCGCATTTTTATCTTCCTATTTCACCCTTGTTGGTACCCACGGGCTTCACGTATTTTTTGGTCTTTTATGGCTTACCGTCATGATTTGGCAAGTGATAACATTTGGCGTCAATATAGAAACTTTTCGACGCCTTGTGCTTTTTAATATGTTTTGGCATCTCCTTGACTTGGTCTGGATTTTCATTTTTACATTTGTCTACTTGATAGGAGTCAACTAACATGAGTCAATCAATTTTAAAAAAAATTCAACATGAATGGCATGGATCGTTTAAATCCTATCTAATTGGCTTTATTCTCTCTTTACTGCTGACAGGCCTATCCTTTTATGCAGCAACACAAGCAAACCTTGTTCATCCTAACCGAACCTCTATTTTGATTGCTCTTGGCATATGTCAAGCGATTGCGCAACTTATTTTCTTTTTACATGTCGGGCAAGATGGAAAATCGGGTTATTGGAATTCATTATCGCTCTTTTTTACAATTTTAATTTTGATTGTGATTGTCGTCGGGTCTTTATGGATAATGAGTGATTTGAATATGCGTATGATGCCAGACATGTCAATACCACATACTACTACGGAGAAACCATTATGATTAATTATTACCTTTTAACAAAGCCCGGAATTCTTTTTGGAAATTTGGTGACATTAGCTGCAGGATTTTTTTTAGCTTCTAAAAACGGTTTTGACTTATTGCTTTTTTTAGCAACGTTCATTGGGCTTGGGTTTATAATGGCCTCTTCTTGCGTACTAAATAACGATATTAATTCAGAGTCTGATAAAAAAATGGAGCGGACAAAAGACCGTGCTCTTGCAAAAGGAATCATCGCCCGCCAAAGTGCTTTAATCTTTGCTATTTTATTAGGAATTATTGGCTTTGTTGTGTTGTATGCAGCTACAAACCCTTTAACTGTAATAGTTGCAGGAGTTGGTTTTTTTGTTTATGTTTTTCTTTATAGTTTCTGGAAATGTCACACGATCTACGGAACAGCCATTGGTAGCGTTGCAGGGGCCATTCCACCCATTGTTGGCTACTGTGCCGTTAGTAATAGGCTAGATCTTGGCGCCTTGATTTTATTTGCCATTTTAGTGCTTTGGCAAATGCCTCATTTTTTTTCAATTGCCATCTATCGTTTTGATGATTATACAAGGGCTAATATCCCTGTTTTACCCATCGTTAAAGGCATGCATAAGGCTAAAGTCCATATGGTGATTTACATTGTAGCTTTTATGATTGCATGTGCCATGCTGACCTTTTTTGGATTTACAGGTAATATTTATTTGGGCTTGACCACAATTGTTGCTGCTGCCTGGTTGTTTCTTTGCATTTCGGGGTTTAAAACCTTAGATGATCAGCTTTGGGGCAAGCAGATGTTTCGTTTGTCGTTATTCATGATCATGATTCTTTGCGTGGTGATACCGTTTGATAGGGTTTAATTGGTGAAAATAGCGGAAGGTTTTAACGGTACAAAAAAAATTCTCAATGGAAGCGTTTGAGAATTTTTTTTGTACCGTAGGCTTTAGCCTGCGCTCGTTTAACGGGCTTTAGCCCGTTGTTACATAGGGTTTTAAACAATCGCTAAAGCCTACGGTACAAAAAATCTTAATACGAACTATGTATTCCTGCAATGGATTAGATTACAGTTGAGACGGCGATTTCTTCAAGAGGAACACTGATTTTTGAAGCAATATTATTAAAGGCTTTTACAATCCTTGGGTGTGCACCTGAATCTGAACGTGTAATGCCAAAATCTTGTATTTTAAATTTCTCGAAAGTACTTAGGAGCTCATGCTGCTGAAGAGCATCAGCCTCTAATATTCCACCAAACTCCTCATCTCCATTACCTTCTAAACAGATAGGTGTAGAATTAACATCTTTTGTATGGGGGAAATTTTGAGATTCTTTGTATTGAGTTCTATGAATAGATGAGTGCCAAAAAACAACACGATGGATGTAATCGGTAATAAATAGTGTGATCATTTCCTTATCATGTTCTTTTGGTCCCATCGAATCATTAGCGATTAAAGGAATACTTCTAACTCTTAGGTCAGTGGTGTCGGACTTAGTACGTTTCGGCACCTTTAAGTTAGTAACGCCACCAATTTCACGGCTATCCACCCACTGGTTTATATCCGCATTTTCCCATTGTTGAAAGAATGGCGAGCCTGTATGAACTTTATAAAAAAAGGCACTTACAGCCTTCCAATCATCTGTACTGATTACTTTCCAGTTTTCTGTAATGATTTCATCGATCGCAGCATATAACTCATCATAAACAATTTGACTGTCTTTGGCAAATACATGATCATCATTCATTGGCTTTCGTGGTTTAGATGTGAAAGGGTTTAATGCTCCAATTGATTTGGTAATTGCCTGAAGAATTCCTTGGGTGCTTAAAGGTGATCGATCTAGAATCCCCCCTTTACCCATAATGGCTGTTTTTCCAAGAGTATTTGTGATTTTTCTAATGAATTTGCAATGCGGAAGAATCAATTCCCCAAGTTTAGTCTCTTTTAAGTAGTCATAGCTAAGCTGAGCGATTCTTGTTCCATACACATGACCCCAGCCCAAATGATAGACTGTTTGCCCAAAAAGAAAAGCCCCATTGTTAAATTTTCGTTTCATATTCATAAAATCAGGATCCGTCGGATAATGGGTCGTTTTAGGATGCATATCTTCCTCATAAATAACCGGATCTAAAGCTTTGCGGTATTGCACTTCAATTTTTTCAATTTTTGGCTTTGAAGCTTCCCACCCACTAAAATAAGCTTTAGTATTTGGAAGGCTTAATTTATCAAAATGATAAGAATTCCAATTAAATTCAGCTGAAACAGTCCCATTTTGCTCGTCTTTAAAGTATATAGGGCAGATTCCATTTGTAAGTAGCTGCCAAATATTTCGATCTGTCAAAGGAACAGGTGTAACACCATAACTTAACTGAATTTCTTCGATTGATTTTGATCTTGTCGTACCAAAAAATCTACTTTTAGCTTGTAAAACAGTTCCTTTTAAAAATGAAGGAATGATCGCTTTACCAATATCCAATGCATAACTTAAAGGGACTTGCTCCTCGTCAAAGGCAGTCTTCATCTGAATGACCCCCAAGAAAATTTCGCTCATATTCAGTCTAACCGTGACTGAAACTTCTTCTGTTTCATGACGCACTCTCAGAAGCGTAACGTTTGTATCAGGGTCACAATGCTTGACATCATTTGTTAAACGAAAAAGAAGCTCTATTACTTCTGCTTGTTTTTTATTTGGAATGGATACTCTAAAACTTCCGTCAGGTTGAGTTTTGAAGAATGCCAATTGTTCTTCTTGGCCTTGATAAAGATAAACTTTTTTCTTTGAGATTACATTTTCATTAAAATCTTTTAAATTCCCGGAAATATAAACATTGTTATAACTTAAGACAGGCCCCATAATAATTCTCTCCATTATTTTTTAATAATCTTGAAATTGAGATATAAGGAAAACCGCCTCTTTTTGTCTATAAATTATTTTAATTATTAAATTATTGGTACCTTTAAAAAATTTAGAGAACAGGTAAATGAGTTATAGGACTTGACTCTATAACTCACAATTCGGTATATAATTGAGTTATAGAAAGGAGATCTATAACTCATGACACTCTGGAATTGGCAATTGCCCAACTGGCCTAAATTTGAATATGATTCTAATGCTATTACCCAAAAAGAAAGACAATTCTACTTGGGGCTTGGTAACACCTTTGCTTTTTTAAAAAATTTAGCAAGTAGTGAATACCAGCAGTTTATGGTTGAAATCTTAAGTTTGGAGGGCGAAACAAGCTCAAAAATCGAGGGCGAAATACTCGATCGCGAAAGCTTGCAATCTTCAATCAGACAGCAGTTTGCTCTAAAAACTGATTCAAGAAGAAAAACCGATAAAGAAACGGGCATGGCTGCAGTTCTTTTTAACGTCTATGAGTCTTATGACAAACCTTTGACTCATGAGATGATTCAAAAATGGCATTTGGATCTTTTTAGAAATCAAACGCATATCGAAATGCAAGGAAATTACCGCACACACATAGAGCCAATGCAGATTGTGTCCACAAACTATGATTCAAGAAAGGTTTTTTTTGAGGCCCCCCCCTCTCATCAAATCCATGATGAAATGACAAAATTTATTGCATGGTTTAATTTAAAACACGAAAATGAGCCTATTTTAGGTTTAGTTTCGGTAGCTCACGTCTATTTTGAAAGTATTCACCCGTTTGAGGATGGAAATGGAAGGATTGGCCGTCTTCTTGGAGAAAAAATGCTTTCTCATGCCGTAAAGAAGCCTATACTGATTGCTGTTTCAAGAATCTTAGAAAAAAACAAAAAAGAATATTATAAAAATCTAGAGACATGCAATCGCTCGTTAAATGCAGACAGATGGGTAAGTTTCTTTGTCGATGCCATATTACAAGCTCAAAAAGAATCAATGAAGCTTCTATACTTTTTAATTGAAAAATCAAAAATAATGACTTCCCTTGCAGGAAAAATCAATCCTCGTCAGGAAAAAGTTTTGATTCGTATGTTTGCTGAGGGACCCCTTGGCTTTAAAGGGGGTTTGAGTGCCGAAAATTACATTGCCATCACTAAAACTTCAAGAGCAACAGCCACTCGTGACCTAAACGATCTTGTTGAAAATCAAGCGCTTACAAAGACAGGCAGCTTACGCCACACTCGCTACCACCTAAACATCCCCTTGGATACATAATAGTTTTTGATTTTTTCAAAAGTGAGGCAGTGAGAAGAACATGAGGACAGTGAGAGGTAATTGCATAATGTTTTGAGCTATTTTTCAGAGCGAAATGGAAAATTGATAGCATCTAGACAAGCATTTTGTCCGTGAAAAGCCTGAAGGGCTGCGATATGTCAGCCCTTCGAGGCTGTAAAGAAATATACGATTTCCAATTAGCGTACTAGAGAAACATCCTTTAAATTACCATTTCAGATTTTGTCAACGCAAAGAAGCTGCAAAAGACTAGAAAGACGCAAAGAATTTAAAAAGTAATTTTTGTATTCATAGTTGAAAAAATCCTTGATACTGAGTTCAAGTGAGTTCTAATCTACAAAAAAATTTCTCAAAAATCAAATTCCTAGTCTATTTCCTGACAGTCTCTTCAGGCTGCATGATATAAATCATTAATACTAGAGGGCGTTTGCCCTGGGTTGTTGCAATTTAAGCCCTTCGGGCTATTGTTGTATCAAGCTGAATTAAAGTGAAAAATAAAATAATTTATTGTCAATTCTGCAATTACCTCGTGAGGGGCTATGTATGCAAGACCTCTCACTGACCTCATATCTTCCTCACTGCCTAACTGGTGAAAAATCAAAAACTGGTACGCCTCATGGGGTTGCATATGTACCGATGAGCACGGCCTTGTCTATAATATGGTCTTGCATTGCAGATACTAACTGTTTCTTATTAACCCTGGAGGGTAGTTTCAACATGGTATCTAATGCATAGAGTTTAAAAAAATAGCGGTGTGATGAACCAGAAGGTGGGCAAGGGCCTTTATAACGGTTGACCAAATAACTGTTCAAGCCGCTGGTTAACCCTTTTTGCCCCTCTTCAATTCCTGTAATGTCGGACGGAATGTTCCAAACAATCCAATGATCAATTGTGCCGGAAGGCGCGTCGGGATCATCGACAATAAGAACAAGAGTGGAAGCAGCTTTTGGCACATCGATAAAATTTAGAGCAGGAGATAGATTCTGCCCTTCATATGCATGTTTTTTAGGAATAATTCCATTATTTTGGAAACTTGGGCTTGTAATATCCATATTAGAACCCTTTATTTTAACTTATGATCCTTTAGATTTATTGACACCTTCAATTTTCTTTCCTAAACGATCATCTTTATCAATTCTAACTTCATCAAGATTCATGTTTAATTTTTGTAAACTAGACAAAACAGCTTGTAAAACAGAGGGGTTGATCGGATCTTTACGTACCTTTAAAATGGCATCCATTAAATTCTGCACCTGTCCCGATTCAAGCTTCGGAGTTAAGCTAACATGTATGCCATTTAACTCGGTTAATGCTTCTTCTGATTCGCCAAGAAGTTTTTTCAGTTTTTCTACTTTAATATCTGAAACATTCCCGTGCATATGAACAGCTTCTTTATGAACAATCATAATTTCGTTACTTGCATTTTGCAAAATTTGTTTAATCTCTGAAAGTTCTAACTTTCCCATAAATCCTCTCTTTACTCTAGACAAATTTGATTAAAATCTTTATAGTACTTCTATTATGACGTATAACAAAAAACCAAATCCAGATCAACGTAAATCGCCCGTCCGACAGAACTCACAAACAACTTCTTGGGAACCTGTCCAAAAATGGTACCGCGGAATTGTCGGAGATGATGGCCATTACTTCCATCAAAATCTGATTCTACCGGGTCTTACCCGCTTAATGAATCTTAAAGCTACCGATCGCCTACTTGACCTTGGCTGTGGCGATGGAATATTAGGCCGCCACATACCGAAAAACATTAGTTACCTTGGCATTGACTCGGCACCTTCGTTCATTAAAGCCGCAAGCGTCCAAGACAAGTCTGCTAATCACGAGTACATAACTTCTGATGTCACAGCGGCTCTTCCTATTAAAGACCGTACGTTTACTCACGCAACCATCATTTTAGCCATCCAAAACATGGAATTTCCTGAGCAAGTATTCAAAAATGCCGCTAAATTCCTTGAAAAAGGCGCTAAACTCATCATCGTGATGAATCACCCATGTTACCGCATCCCTCGACAATCCTCTTGGCAAATTGATGAAGCAAAAAAACTTCAATTCCGAAGGGTCGATCGCTATTTTACCCCAATGAGCATTCCATTACAGGCACATCCAAGCCAAGGGGCGGCATCGGCTACAACAATCTCTTTTCATCACCCGCTGTCCCAGTACGTCAACTGGCTAAAAAAAGCCGGCTTTTTCGTCGATGACATGGAAGAGTGGTGCTCCAATAAAGTAAGCACGGGTGGTGCTGCTAAAATGGAGAACCGTAGTCGTGAAGAATTCCCGATGTTCCTAACAATCATCGCCGAAAAAAAATAACTTAAGCGTGGTGATTTTTTTTGCAAGTGACATTGAGACAGAGATGAGTAAAGTGAGGGGCATATAATATTATAGTGTTTTGAATTGAACTATAAATTTGCATTCTCTTCTCACTGATCTTATGTCTTTCTTAACGACTCTCTGGTAAAAATCAAAAACCATTCCTCCCTTATCTTTCTTGGTAAAAATCTATCAGCTACCGAAGCTGAATTTGGAGTCCAAGATTGGCGCATCGTAGAGTTCTGCAAACACTTGGCTTAACTGCTGCCCGAAGGATTTGGTAGTCTCAAAGCTCTTAATCGCGCTTGCCATCCGATTAAATCGCTCACGCAACATAAGACGCTCACGTACAGTAATCGGAATTGCATAGATCAAGAAATTCATAAACTCCATGTCCTTCTCTGACAATTTTTCCTGATTTAAGAGTTTTAGGAAAGTAAAGAAGCAAGCGTTACTAGCTCCTGAAATATCAATGGCGTCTTTACATGTAAAACTAAAATAATTTGGCTTATAAGTGTCTAAGAATTTAAGCTCTAAAAAGAAGTAGAAGATTTCAATAAAATCAAGCCGCTGATCTCTTGTTAAAACGTTTTTAGATTGAAAGAACGTTTCATGTACAAGCTTAATAGAACGATCAATAAAAGCTTCATGACCATTGGCTTTCGGAAAATAAAATCCAGCGCTTTCATCAACCATTTGCTCTTTTAGGTTCTTCATAAATACATCAGCATGACTTTCTTTATTGTAGGGAGCTGCTTGATGGTAGAACTCCGTATCTTTTGGAATGGTGACAACAATGAAATTGTCTGAAAATTCTGGGTTTTTATGTAAATCTTCAAGCGCTTTAACCCTTGTATGTTCTCTCCATGATGTTTTATCTTGGAAGTTGAACATCAACAATTTTTGTTGAGTTACTTTTAAGGATCTTAAAAAGGCTTTAAACTCATCGTTAACCCATGCTTTTTGAATATTTTCTTGGATAATTGGTGCCGGCAATCGAATGTTGATTATTTTTGTGCTATCAACATACAATTGGTACATTTCCATTGGAATATTATGTTGAAAAAGTGGATCAAAATGTGGTGTATTTCCATTTTCTACCATTTCCAAAATTTTCTTGAGATGTCCGTTTGGATGTGTTTTGATCATTTTTCCCATGGCTGCATAGTTAGCGCTTAAGATCTGCTCTAAGAATCTACCAGTCTGGTTTTCAGATTTTTCCTCTGTTGCTTCATGAATAATATTTTCAACAAAGGAAACCTCAGAATGCATTTCCTGCTTGGCTGTATAGTAGCTAAGGATTAAAGCGTTTAGCATTTCCATCAAAGGGCTGCTTGCTCCGACAGATGGATCGGGGTATGCTATCATCCGATGATATTCTCTTGTTTGTAGCACTTGTCTCATGAAAAGTTGGAAATCAACAAAATACTCAAAACAAGATTTGTGTGGATTATTTCTTAAAAGATTTTTTGGGTTTGAGGCAAGCATCAAGGCCATAACTGCTTTTTGCAAGCCATATACCATTTCATTTTTTTTATAGCTTTGCATTTGACGATAAAATTTGCCAATCGAGTTACTTAAAAACCCAATCATATTTTTTGCCGTGATATGTAAATTTCTATCGACAACCCAGTGTATGTCTGCAAAAGGATCATCCAAAACTCCATTTTTAAAATAGGAATCAAAATCGCAAACAAGCTTGATACTACGTATGAGTTTTGGATCAAAAAACCTTGTTCCATCTTCTTTTCTTATGAAAAACAATTCATACTCTGTATCTTTTTTCACGCCTTCAAGATCGATAAACACATGTTCTGTATGCAAGGTTTTTAATGAAGGTTTAATTGCAACGTCATCAACAGTATTGCCTCCCTGTATCGCAAGAATCCACTTACTTAAAAGCCCAGTATCGATTTTTCTTGCAACTCGATTGAGATAGAATTCTTGAAGCTGCTTAAATTCTTTAAGTTCATGCACGCTTTTTAATTGTGTATCATGAAATAGCCCTGTTAAACGATCAAGGTTTGACGCAGCTTCTCCGACAAGCAGCATAATCGTTTTGACTCTTTTATTTTTTTGTTCATCTGCAATGTAAATAGATTCATCTACATATAGGTTTTTTAAGTGATAAAGAATGGTACCAAATATATTTTTTACTAATTCGATATCGCTGTTTTGGTGTGCAGTTGTCGGTTTTTCAGACCATCTTTTTAGCTTATCGCTCAATAATTGATAATCATCAGAGCTCATTGCGCTGTTTTTTGCAGGCTCTAAGTCAACAATCATTGATAACGCTTCTACGGCATCTGTCAAGGTCATTTGCTGCTCTGTTTTGTTACGGTAAGGCATATAATACTCCTTCTTATTCGTGCTTTGTCATCATTCATCATAATTCTATTATTACATTTAATTAGTTTATTATTAAAACTATTTATTATTTTATTTTAAACTATATTTGTTGATTTTATTGCTATTTAGTTATAGAATGCACCAGTTTTAAGACCTGGTAAAGATCAAAACTCACCTTTCATAAGAGACTTATCAGAAACGTTTTTACACACGCCCTAAACCATACATTATCTAAGGCTTATGACATAAAACATTAATTTTCTGAAATTGAGCCATAAAAAACTTGATTTTATCTCTGACAATGAGGTATAACTGATGATTCAAATGCGGAAGAGTGGCAGAGTGGCCGATTGCGTCTGTCTTGAAAACAGAAGTCCTGCGAGGGACCGTGGGTTCGAATCCTACCTCTTCCGTTCCTTTTTACGTACCTTAGGCTTTAGCCTGAGTTTTTCGTAGCGTAGATTTTAAACTGCGCAGTTTTAACGGGTTTTAATATAAATTCTTCAAATAGATCTATGCAAAGCGAATCAAACTCCCCTGCACTTTGGGTATTTAGTGGATGCTACCCATACAGACCCAGCCTTAAGACTTTTGACCTAGCGCGCGAATACCATCAAAATATTATTAATTTTAAAGATGACATTTTGGGCTTGCTCCTACCGTATACAGGTTTTGATTACCCAGCCAATGAAAGAGCTTTAAGCCTAAACTCAAATCAAAAGTTTTTACATCTGTTTAATACAGGTGACACCGATAAAAGAATTTCGGGTATTGTAGATGGCATAGCCTTTACAACCACCATACCCTACGGTAAAAAAATCATCCTCACAAAAAACATTTATTAAATTTAATATTTCACCGCTGGTTTCACCACCGACTACCTCAAATAAAACAGTGGGACAATTTCTTGACTTATCTTTTTGTAGCTGCGAAGCAGCGAAAGCATGTAGCCTTAGGGTGTGAACCCAATGTCATTAAGTTAAGGGTTAATTCAGGGTCTTTTGATTAAAAATACTTTACACTGATTGCGCTATAGTGGACAATGGTTTCTCTAAAAATATGGAGGGACTATGGCTCGCAAAAAGACGAAAGAATTTTACTCGGTATTTGATCAAATGATTGACTCTGAGGCATTTCTTGAAAAAATTCAGGATGGTTTCAAGCAAGTGGAAGATCCCCGGGTTTCAGATAATAGATCCTACTCCCTTATTAATTTATTGGTTATAAT
>Ga0105047_10009137_pt1 | contig 16371 bp, 14 predicted proteins | sample MAT04_FD_78384 | JGI IMG/M metagenome (GOLD analysis project Ga0105047, IMG submission 78384) | Freshwater microbial communities from Lake Fryxell liftoff mats and glacier meltwater in Antarctica - MAT-04 (megahit assembly) | ecosystem: Environmental > Aquatic > Freshwater > Ice > Liftoff...
CTCGTCCGGGGTCATCATCACGGTGCGGGCCTTCGACCCCTCGGACGGGCCGACCACCCCACGCTGTTCGAGCAGGTCCATCAGTCGACCGGCGCGGGCGAAACCGACCTTGAGCTTGCGCTGGAGCATCGAGGTGGAGCCCAGACCGCTACGAACGACGAGTTCCATCGCCTGCTTCATCAGGTCGTCATCGTCGCCCTCGACACCGCCACCACCATAGGAGGAGCCGCCGGAGGGCGAGTTCTCGTCGCCGGCGACCCCTGCGACGTAGTGATCCTCGACCGAGGGAGCCTGCTTGCGCCACTGCCCGACGATGTGCGAGACCTCGGACTCCTCGACCCAGGCGCCCTGGATGCGCTGGGGCGACGACGAGGTGCCGCCGAGCAACAACATGTCACCACGGCCGACCAGGCGCTCGGCGCCGGTCTGGTCCAGGATGACCTTGGAGTCCATCGCCGATGCGACCGAGAACGCCAGGCGTGCGGGGATGTTCGCCTTGATCACGCCCGTGATCACGTTGACCGACGGGCGCTGCGTCGCGATGACCAGGTGGATGCCGACCGCACGAGCCTTCGCGGCGATGCGGGTGATCGACTCCTCGACGTCGCGGGATGCGACCATCATCAGGTCGGCGAGTTCGTCGACGACGACGAGGATGAACGGCATCCGGGTGAACTCGCGGTCCTCGCCCAGCAGGGCCTGCAGATCGCCACGGTCGAACGACGCGTTGTAGCCGGTGATGTCTCGTACGCCGACCTCGGAGAGCAGGTCGTAGCGCCGTTCCATCTCGTGTACTGCCCAGTTCAGGGCGTTCGCAGCCTTCTTCGGGTTGGTCACGACCTGGGTGAGCAGGTGCGGTATCCGGTTGTACTGGGTGAGCTCGACCTGCTTGGGGTCGATCAGGATCATGCGGACCTGGTCGGGCGTGGAGCGCATCAGCACCGAGGTGATGATCGAGTTGATGCACGAGGACTTGCCAGCGCCTGTCTGACCCGCGATCAGCAGGTGCGGCATGGTCGCCAGATTCATCAGCACCGAGGTCCCCGAGATGTCGCGCCCGACGCCCACCTCGAGTGGGTGCGTCGCCCGGTGGGCCTCCTCCGAGGTCAGGATGTCGCCCAGGTTCACGACCTGGCGGTCCTTGTTCGGCACCTCGACGCCGATCGCCTGGCGACCCGGGATGGGAGCCAGGATGCGCACGTCGGGCGAGGCCATCGCGTAGGCGATGTCCTTGTGGAGGCTGGTCAGGCGGGCGACCTTGACGCCGACGCCGAGCTCGAGTTCGTAGCGGGTGACGGTCGGCCCGACCACCATGCCGACCAGTCGGGTCTCGACGCCGTGCTCGGCGAGCGCCCCTTCGAGCACACGTCCGCGGGCCTCGACGGCCTTGGTGTCGACCGTGCGCTTGCCGGACAGCGACAGCAGGCTCTTGGGCGGCAGCCGCCACGGTGAGCCGGCCGCGCCCGGACCGAGGCCGATCTCGAGCTGCTCCGCCGAGGTGGGCGCGTCGCCCGACGGGCTGAACGGTCTGGGACCGGACACGACCACGGTGGGACCATCGGGGTCCTTCTTGCGCGAGCGGGTGCGTGTGGGTCTGGTCGGCTCTGCGCCGGCGTCCTGGTCGAACAACTCGACCGCATCGCCATCCACACCGTCGACCTCGTCGGTGATGTCGACTGTCGAACCCAGGTTGAACAGGTCGGAGAACCACTGCCCGCCGGCCCGCACCGCCGGGGTGCACGCCCGGGCGATGGCGGTCCACATCTGGCGCAACGACCACCCACTGATCAGGCTCGCCGAGAACACGCCGATGAGTACCAGCACCGCCACCGCACCGAAGCGGCCGACCCCGAGCGCGATCCCACCGGGGAGTGCGCCGAGCAGACCCCCGCCGGGCGCGTAGGCATCGAGGCCGTCGACGGTGATGGTACGCCCGTCGGCCAGGAACAGATCCAACAGACCTGCGACGACCAGCAACGCCAGCGCCACACCCAGACCCTGCACGGCCCGTGAACGAGGCTGCGGGTCATCGGTGATGCCGTCCGGGTCGTCCCCGGGATCGACCAGGTCGACGGCGTGCTCACGCGGTCCACGGATCAACAGCACACCCCACACAGTCAACGCAGGCGGCACCAGGACCCTGAGTCCCCCGACGAGAGCGCCCAGCAACGTGCTCGGCCACGACGCGATGCCGTCGGTGCTGCCGCTGTAGACACCGGCGCCGGCGAGCACTGCGAGGATCAGGACGACGACGCCCCAGATGTCGTGCCCGTGACCGTCCGCCAGGTGCCGGAAAAGCCCCGGAGCTGGCTCCGCCGCCCGGGAGCGGGCGGTCGTCGCCGTCCGAGTGATGCTGGACTTCTTCTTCGATGACGTCTTCTTGGGCGCGGGTTTGCGCTTGGGCGCGGCAGAACGGGAGGCCGACGACTTGGTGGATCGGCTGGTGGAGGAGCTTCGTTGTCGGGTCGCCACGGTGCTCCGAGCGTACTCAGCCGCACCGACACACACGCGGCACTCGGGCCTCAGGCCTCGAGCACGACCGGCACGATCATGGGGCGGCGACGGGTCTTGTCGGAGATGAATCCACCTGAGGCCCGACGGACGGCCCTCTCGATTCCGGGGACATCGGAGCCGTCACCCATCGCCTTCTCGACCGAGCTACGCACACGAACCGACAGCTCGGACAGCAGGTCGCCCGCCTCCGGCTCGTGGATCCAGCCGCGAGTGACGATCTCGGGGCCCGAGACCATGATCCGCTTCTTGCGATCGACGCAGACGATCACCGCGACCACGCCATCGTCGGCGAGCAGCCGGCGGTCCCGCAGCACCCCGGTGCCGATGTCACCCACCGTGCCGTGCACGTAGATGTACTCCGACGGAACGGTGCCCACCGGACGCAGTCCGTTGTCGTCGAGGATCAGACGGTCACCGTCCTCGGCGATCAGGATGTGGTCCGCCGGGGTGCCCATGAGTTCGCCGATACGGCTGTGGGCGACCAGGTGGTGGTACTCGCCGTGAACGGGCACGAACCAGTCCGGCTTGGCGATCGAGTGGTAGAGCTTGAGTTCCTCGGCCTTGGCGTGGCCGGTGGCGTGTACGTCCTCGAGACCGGAGTGGATGACCTCGGCGCCGAGACGGAAGAGGTTGTCGATCACCTTGGTGATGGCACCCTCGTTGCCGGGAATGGGGTGCGAGGACAGGATCACCGTGTCGTCCGGGGTGATCTTCAGCCAGCGGTTCTCGTTGGCGGACAGCAGTGTCAGCGCCGACATCGGCTCGCCCTGCGATCCCGTCGACAGCACCATGACCTGGCCGGGCTGGTACCGGTCGACCTTCTCCACGTCGATCAGGGCGGAGTCGGGAATGGTGAGCAGGCCCATCTCGCGCGCCATCGTGATGTTTCGCTTCATCGATCGGCCGAGCGGCGCGATGACACGCCCGAACGCGATCGCCGCATCGGCGAGCTGCTGGACACGGTGGATATGGCTCGCGAAACAGGCGACGATGACGCGGCGGCCCTCCTGTTCGTGCATCAGGTTGAAGAGCACCTTGCCGACGCTGGTCTCGGAGCGCGAGTGGCCCTTCTGATCCGCGTTGGTCGAGTCGGCCAGGAGCAGGCGGATGCCATCGCCGTCCGCGAGAGCCCCCACGCGGGCCAGATTGGTCAGACGCCCGTCCACGGGAGTGAGGTCGATCTTGAAGTCACCGGTGTGCAGGATCGTTCCCTGGGGCGTGTGGAAGGCCGTCGCCATTCCTTGGGGAACCGAGTGGGTCGCGGGGATGAACTCGACATCGAACGGGCCGATCTCCCAGCGCTCGCCGTCCGCGACGGAGATGAGTTCGGTCCGCTGCAACAGGCCGGCCTCTTCGATGCGGCCTTTGGCCAGACCGAGGGTCAGCTCAGTTCCGAAGATCGGGAACTTGGCGTCACGCAGCAGGTACGACAGGCCACCGATGTGATCCTCGTGGCCGTGACTGAGCACACAGCCCACGATGTCGTCGGCCCGTTCGATCAACCAGGTGAAGTCCGGCAGGACCAGGTCGATGCCCAACATGTCGGTGTCGGGGAACATGAGCCCGCAGTCCAACAGGAGCAGTTGTTCTTCGATCTCGAAAACGGCGCAGTTACGGCCGATCTCTCCGAGTCCGCCGAGAAATGTGATGTGTACAGGTGTTGCCATCAGTTGAGGTCCTCGAGCACCTTTCGGGCGCGTTCAGCAAGTCCGGCGGGCGCAGGGCCCATCGGCGGCCGGCAGTCGCCGACCTTGAGTCCGAGCACTCGGAGCAGCGCTTTGGTCGGGATGGGATTCGGAGCGTCCGGTCCGGTTTCGTAGTCGTAGGAGGCGATCAGGCCGGCGTTGATGCGGGTTGCGGTGGCCACATCGCCCTTGCAGAAGGCATCGATCATCTCGCCCATCTGACGTCCGACCCAATGCGAAGCGACCGAGATCACCCCGACGGCACCCACTGCCAGCAGGGGCAGCGTGAGCGGGTCGTCGCCGCTGTAGACCTCGAACCCGGACGGCGCGGCGGCGATGAGTCGCGCCGTCTCTGCCGGATCGCCCGCAGCGTCCTTCAGCGCCGTGATGTTCGCCACGTCGTGCGCCAGACGCAGGATGGTCTCGGTGTCGACCTTGCGCCCGGTACGGCCCGGGATGTCGTAGATCACCACTGGCAGCTCCGTCGCCGCAGCGACGGCACGGAAGTGGGCCTCGAGCCCTGCCTGTGACGGTCGGTTGTAGTACGGGGTGACGCTCAGGATGCCGTCCACACCCAGTTCGCTCGCACGCTTCGTCTGGTCGACAGCGCTGGCCGTGGCGTTGGATCCGGCGCCGGCGAGTATCGGCACCGAGACGGCGTCGCGGACGGTGCGGAAGAGCACGAGTTCTTCGGACTCGGTCAAGGTGGGGCTCTCGCCGGTGGTGCCGCTCAGTACCAGGCCGTCGCTGCCGTTCTCGACCAACCAGTGGGCCAGTTCGACAGCGGCGTCGAGGTCCAGGTCCCCGCTGTCGTCGAACGGCGTGACCATGGCCGTGACGACACGACCGAAGGTGGGACTCATGAGTGCTCCAGGGGCGCGGACCCACCGGTGGGCGCCACGGTGTCGCCGCTCCGCGGCGCGTCGTGTGTGGTCGTCTGTGTGTGCATGGGGTCTCGTGGTCTCGGGTCCGGTCCTACCGGCAGCTCGTCAGTGGGGGTGGGACGCAACGCTCACCCGTGTCGTTCATCGGTGCGGCGACGACCGAGCGTCGCCAGCAGGTCTTCGTGCAGTTCGAACCAGACGGTGTGGTACGAGTCGATCGTCGGCCTCGTGAGCCACTCCGTCTCGCCGGAGACGATTCTCTCATGCGCGGCATCAAGTCGCAGGCCATATCCGCCGAAGCGGTCGAGCGCAGCGTGCAACGGCGCCAGGACGGGCTGGATCCGGCGGTGCAGCGACCCGAGCCGGGCGATCACCCCGGCGTCCCGATCGGCGTCGCCGTGGTCGTTGACGACCTCGACTCCGTCGACGGTGATGACCTGCCAGTCGGTGCAGATGGCGAGCAGCTCGCCGTTCAGCTCCAGAAATCCGGAGTAGGCCCGCTCGACTCCCCCGCGAGCGCCGGTGCGGGCGAGTTCCGCGCCGAGACGACGCTCTGTCTCTGAGCGACCGTCCGTGGTCAACGACCAACCGGCGAGCACCCCCTCGCTGTGTCGGACCCACCCGTGCGCAGCGGCTTCCACCAATTGTGCGTCGACCTCGGGGCGTTCGAGTCCGAAGCGTTGGGCCACCACCTCCGCCGGGGCCACGCTGCGCAGTCGAAGGCCGAGCAGGACCAGGAGTCCGGTGGGCGACCGGAGCGGCTGCGGCGGGAGTGCGTCGGTCATCGCTGGCACGCTACCCGGCACTCCCGGCCACTCAGGCGGTGCGCACGTCGTTCTCGAGCAGGGCGAAGTTCTCGAATTCGCTACTGGTGTCCGCCCAGTCCTCGAACTGGATGACACCGATCTCCTCGAAGCGGTGACGCAGCCACTTGTCGTTGCGATCCAGCAGTCCCAACTTCTTGCAGTTCGGCACGATCTTCGAGAACAGCATCATCTGGAACATCTGCCGGGTCGGCGTGCGCATGACCAGCTCGATCGCGTCCTTCACGGGCACGCCCATGCGCTCCCAGACCTCCTGCTGCAGGAAACGGTCACGCATGCGGACCGCTGCCTCGAAGGCGAACTGCTGACGCTCGAAGATCTCGGCGTCCGAGAGCCCCTCGTAGTACTCCTGGAGGGACAACACACCGAAGGCGACGTGGCGGGCCTCGTCACTCATCACGTAGCGCAGCAGCTGCTTGAGCAGCGGCTCGGTGGTCAGCTGGTGGATGAAGCCGAAGGCGGCCAGGGCGAGCCCCTCGACCATGATCTGCATGCCCAGGTAGGTCATGTCCCAGCGGCTGTCGCCGACGATGTCGTCCAGCAGCATCTTCAGGTGGGCGTTCACCGGGTAGTGGCCCGACAACTTGGTGTCGAGGTACTTCGCGAAGACCTCGACGTGGCGGGCCTCGTCCATGACCTGCGTAGACGCGTAGTACTTCGCGTCGATCCACGGCACGGTCTCGACGATCTTCGCCGTGCAGATCAACGCGCCCTGTTCCCCGTGCAGGAACTGCGACAGCGTCCAGTTCTGGCTCTCGATGCCGACCTGCAGCCACTCGGCATCGGACCACTTCTCGAAGGGGGTTCCGGACACGTCGAACTCCATGCCGCCGTTCATGTCCGCGTTGGCGAGCACGACCTGCTCCTGGTCCACCTCGGTGTCCCACGGAAGGTCCTTCTCGCCGTCCCACATCGAGTGCTTCGCCTTCTCGTACAGCTTCTCGAGCGACGGACGGGCACCCTTCTCGTAGTCCCACGTGAAGATGGCGTCGGAGTTGTCGACAACCGTGGAGATGACGGCGTCGCGGTCGGTGTTGGTGACCGCGAGGATCGCCTCCAGGTCGTTGACGTCGGCCCGTCCGATCATCTGCTCGGTGGTCGGCGGAAGGTCGGTGCGCTCGTCTGCGATGGACATGTGGTGCTCCTCGTGCTGGATCTGGTCGGGTGGGTGGTGTCTGGTCGGGTGATCAGGGGTGGAACGCGGCTCTGGTCAGGCCAGGAAGCATGAAGCGGCGCACGATCGCGCGGACGTCGTCCACGTCGCACAGATCCACGTCGTCGGCGGGCTCGGCCAGGTACGACACCACAAGGCGCGCCGCCCAGGTTCCCGCAGCCATCGCGTCCTCCGGCGCCAGGAAACGCTCGAACACCGGGGCCGTGACCGCTCCGGAGACGACGTACAACACATCCATCCGCTCGAACGACAGCACCTGGTCCAGTTCTGCACGCTCGTGGTCGCGCAGGTATGTGAGCGCTGCGTGCGATTCCAGGAACACCGCAGCGTGGTGCATGCCCTGCACGAGGCAGTCCTCGAGCGAGTCGGCCTCGGCGGCCTCGGCGGTGAGCAGTGCCAGCAGTCGCTGCACCTCGACACGCACGGCGGTGTACAGGACGGAACTCCTACCGCCCGGGAAAAGCCGGTACACCGTGGCTCTGGAGACGCCGGCCTCTCTCGCGATGTCCGGGATGGTCGTCTTCGCAAGACCCCAGCGTCCGACGCAGCGCATGAGCGCGTCGGCGACACGCAACTCGGCCGGGGCCATCACAGCGGTCAGGATCGAGTCGACGGGAACCAGGGCAGGGACCGCGTGCCCGTGTTCATCTGAGACAGCGATGCCGATCATCGAATGGAACAATAAGACCAACTTCGTCTCATCGACAAGGGTGACCGCAGGTGACCTCCGGCACTCAGGCGAGTACACCTGCGAGGAACTGCGTGCGGATCACATGACGTGCCGCAGTGTCGTCGGTCAGGTCCACCCCACCGGGGCTGCTCATGAACGACAGCGTCATCCGCATGAGGTACTCGGCGCCGACGTCAGGCGTCATGCCCGGCCGCAAGTGGCCGGCGACGGCCTCGGCCGCCAACATCTCGCGCATGTAGTCGCGGATCACGCCGTGGATCAGGGGTTCGGAGGGCTGCACGGCCTCGACCAGTTCGAGCAGCTCGGGATCCATCAGATTCGCCAGGATCGTGCTCCGCTCCATCAGCTTGCGGCCGATGACCAGCCCGGCCACGAGGCGGTCCTCGAGCGTGGGCAGGTCGGCGACGGCGGCCGCCAGACGACCCCAGAACCGGGCGACCTCCCTGGTCACCGTCTGTTCGACGAGCTGTGAACGACCTCCCGGGAAGTACCGGTAGATGGTGGTCCGCGACACACCGGCCTGCGTCGCGACGTCTTCCAGGGAGAAGCCGCGAACACCCGAGCGTTCCGCACAGGCGATCGCGGCCTCCATGATGCGGGTGCGGGCCAGCGAGGCCTGATCGGTCACTGATCGACCGACGCGCCCACGGTCCGATCCCTGCCGATCACCGGCTCGGGTGCGGGACGCTCGCCGTCGGGACCGAGGCCGGCGGCCCAGGGGATGTCGTCGCGGCTCTCTCCCTCGTCACGGGGCGTCTGATCACCCTTGGACTTGTTCCTCGCGACCATACGGAGCACCAGCGGGTAGCCGCCGGCGGCGATCAGGGCGAAGATCCACCACTGCATCATGTAGGAGAAGTTCTGCGACGGGTCGTTCGGCTGCAACTCGATGGCTGCAGGGAGTTCGCCCGGTTGCAGCGGCTCCTGGGCGTCGAGCAGGACCCATGCGGGCTCCAGGTCGAAGGGCAACTGCGACTGGAGCCGGTCCAGGTCGACCCTCGCCAGACTGTTCACCGTACCGGTGGCGGGGTCGATCGGGCCGATCGATCCCCTCACCTGTGTCAGCTGCAGGTTGCCGGTCACGGTCACCTCGCCGCTCGGCGGCGCCGAATCGGGGAAGGGTGGCGTCTCGCCGAGCGGGTTGAACGGGATCCAGCCACGCACGACGGGCACCGCGGTCCCGTCGGCCTGCACCAGCGGCGTCAACACCCAGGCACCCGGAGCCCCGGAGTTCGAGCGGTTCAGGATCGCCACCTCGCGCTCGGCGTCGTAGAAGCCGGTGACCTGGACGCGGCGGTACCGGACCGACTCCTCGACGTCGGTGGAGTCGGTCTCGCTCGATGCCAGGAACTCGTCGTAGGCGACCGGCGGCGCTTCCGCCAGCGTCTCCAGCCGCTGCTGCTTGTCCCGCTCGTCGATCCACCTGGCGCGCTGCCAGAGACCGAGGCCGACCAGCGACAGGACCAGCACGGCGATCAGGGCGTGGCTCAGGATCCAGATCGGTCGCCGGAGGAACGAGTACATCGACGTTGACCCTACGCCCGTCAACCGGGTTGGAGGTAGGCGGCCACGTGCCGCCGGCTCGGCGGCGATCGACCTCCGGGACAGACCGGGTCAGGTGGTCGGCAGCACGTGATCGGCGAACCGGTCCCGCAGGTCCTTCTTCGAGAACTTGCCGACACTCGTCTTGGGGACCTCGTCGATGAACACGATGTCGTCAGGCATCCACCAGCTGGCGACGCGGCCGTCGAGGAAGTCCAGGACGTCCTGCTTCGAGAGCTTCTCGCCCGGCTTGACGACCACAGCGGCGAGCGGTCGCTCGGACCACTTGGGGTGCGACACCCCGATGACGGCCGCCTCGGCGACCAAGGGGTGAGCCATGATCTCGTTCTCGAGCTCGACCGACGAGATCCACTCGCCGCCGGACTTCACCACGTCCTTGGTGCGGTCGACGATCTGCACGTAGCCGTCGGAGTTGATGACCGCCACGTCACCGGTGCGCAACCACCCATCGGCAGTGAAGGACTCGGCGGAACGGTCGTCGTCGTAGTAGCCGGCAGCGATCCACGGCCCTGCGGCCTGCAGCTCGCCTCTGGTCTCGCCGTCCCACGGCAAGGGCTCTCCGGTGGTCTGGTCCGCGATGCGGAGTTCGACCCCGAGCAGGGCCGGGCCCTGTGATGCGCGCAGGTCCGCGAGGCGGTCCTCGGGTAGGTCCGCCAGCCAGGACCGGGTGATCGCGACCGAGGCGACAGGGCTGGTCTCGGTCATACCCCAGGCCTGAAGGATCGGCAGACCGGTCTGCGCCCTGTACGCCTCGGAGAGCGCCTTGGGAACGGCCGATCCGCCACACGGGATGGCACGGAGCGCCGAGGTGTCACGTCCCTCCAGCTCGGGCAGCACGCCCATCCAGATCGTGGGCACGCCGGCCGGCACGGTGACCCGCTCGTCCACGATCAGGTCGGCCAGCGCGGCGGGTGTCATACGCGGGCCGGGCAGGACCAACGTGGCTCCGGTCGCGACGCCGGCATGGGCGAGCCCCCAGGCGTTCGCGTGGAACATCGGGACCACCGGCAGGACGGTGTCGGACTCACGAATGCCGACACTGTCGGCCATCGTCACGCCGAGCGTGTGCAGGTAGGTGCTGCGGTGGGTGTACACGACACCCTTGGGGTTGCCGGTGGTGCCCGACGTGTAACACATCGACGCAGCACGGTTCTCGTCGGTGACACCGAACTCGACGGGGTCGGCGGCAGCGAGCAGTTCCTCGTAGTCCAGGAGTTCGACGCCGTCGGGGTCAGCCGCCTCGCCGCCGTCCTCCATCACCACGAGGTGTTTGACCGTTGTGAACGTCCCCAGCAGGGGACCGAGCAGACCGAGCAGCGAACGGTCGACGAAGATCACCTCGTCCTCGGCGTGGTTCACGATGTAGGTGACCTGCTCCGGGAACAGTCGGATGTTCAGCGTGTGCAACACGCGCCCGCTGCACGGTGCGGCGAAGTACAGCTCGAGATGCCGGGCGGTGTTCCACGCGAATGTCGCGACCCGGCCGTCGTCGGAGATGCCGAGCTCGTCCAGCACACCACCCAGACGACGGGTGCGCTCGGCCCACTGACCGTACGTGGTGCGCTCGACCCCCGTGGCGGTGCCGGTCACGATCTCCTTGACGGGCGTGTAGCGCTCGGCCCGGTCGAAGAAATGCGTCAGCGTCAGCGGCCGGTCCTGCATCGTGCCCTGCATGGTCTGTACCCCCTGTAGCGTGACCGGAGCCTATGCGGGCTGTGACACCCGTCGCTGCGCAGCGCCCGGGCCACCATCACTCCAACTCGCCTCCCCACATGACCGACCTCCCCACCGACGACACCACCACCGACGAGCCGCCATCGCACCCGCGATGGTTGCTCCCCGCGCTGACCGCCGGCATCGTCGTACTGGTCGCGTTCGCCAACATCGGCAACATCGTCTGGGTCAGTTGGAGCAACACCGAGACCGGCCACCCGCTCTGGCTGCTGGCCCTGAACTCGTCCAACCGGTACCTCCTACTGACGTCGATCATCACCAGCGCACCGCCGTTCGTCCTGGTCGCGATGGCCCGGTTGCTCGCCCCCGACCCGCTCTTCTACATCCTCGGGTACGTCTACCGGGACCGTGCGCTCGGCTGGGCACGGAAGGTCTTCCCCGGCATGGACGGATTCTTCGACCTGTTCGAACAGGACCGCAACGGTTTCAAGCGCCTGCTGTCGGTCGCCGTGCTGATCGCCCCGAACAACCCGGTCTGCCTGCTCGCCGGTGTGGCCGCCATGCCGATCAAGAAGTTCATCGCTCTCAACGTGATCGGCACCCTGGGGCGGATCCTGTTGATGCGCTCGCTCGGCCTGCTCTTCGAGGACCAGATCCGTGACCTGTTGGAGGTCGTGAGCCGCTACCAGCGCTGGCTCACGCTCGCCTCGGTCGCGGCCGTGGTCGGCTATGTGTCGTGGCAGGCCATCGGCAAGCGGGGCATGGTCGGCGCCGTCGAGACCCTCGACGACGAACTCGGCGACGACTGAGCGGGCCACATCGCGGTCGTCCCAGCACGGCGGGTCAGCACGGCGGCTGCGCAACGGCGCCTCAGAGCCCGAGCAGCTGGTCCAGCCCGACGGTCACACCGGGTCGTTCGGCCACCTGCTTCACCGCCAGCAGGACCCCTGGCATGAAGCTGCTCCGGTCGATGGAGTCGTGTCGGATCGTCAGGGTCTGGCCGGTCGTGCCCAACAGCACCTCCTGGTGCGCCACGAGACCGCGCATGCGCACAGAGTGCAGGTGGATCCCGCCAGGCCCCTCTCCCCCGCGGGCGCCCTCCACGACATCGTGTTCGGTCGGGTCCACGGTCCAGTCGGAAGAGGCCTCTGCCATCTTCTGCACAGTCAGCATCGCCGTTCCGGAGGGAGCGTCGATCTTCGACTCGTGGTGGAACTCGATCACCTCGGCGGAATCGAAGTAGGGCGCAGCTAGCGCAGCGAAGTGCATCATCAGCACCGCGCCGATCGCGAAGTTCGGGGCGATCACACAGTTGGACCGGGTGAAGTCCGAACGGAACCGGTCGAGTTCCGCATCGGAGAATCCGGTGGTGCCCACCACGGCGTGCAGTCCGTGCTCCGCGAGCCACGCCAGGTTCTCGACCGAGGCACCGTGGTGCGAGAAGTCGACCACGACCTGCGCCCCGGTGCGCTCGAAGGCCCCCGCCTCTCCCGAGATGCGCAGATCCGAGTCCACACCGGTGACCGTGCGCAGATCGATGCCGCGGTAACTCGGATCGACCGCTGTCACGAGCTCAAGGTCCGGATCATCGGTGACGGCCTGACACACCGTGGACCCCATCCGTCCGCCTGCTCCGAAGACTCCGACACTGATCGTCATGGGACGAGAGTGTACGGCCGGCCCGACGTCGTGCCGCTGCCCGGAGCCGATCGCGCCATGTGGGTCCGGCGAGCGGATCGGCGGAGGATCCGCTCAGCCTCCCTGGAACAGATCGCGGCGCGGTTCGTCCAGATAGACCGGGTCCCGCCCGTGGTCGAACGCCCGGATCGCCTCGGGCAGGTTGTCGGTGAAGCCCGCCATCAATTGGTTGCGGTCCTCGAACTCGATCGCTGCGGCGAGGCTGGAGATCTCCTGTTCGACCCACAGCGACTGCTTGGTCGCCTCCAGGCCGTAGTGCGAGTACTTGGCCATCGTGTTCGCCATCTCCAAGGCCTCGTCCAACAGCGCGTCGTCCGCCACGAGCCGCGAGACCAGCCCCATGCGCAACGCCTCCGCAGCGTCGACGCGCCGGCCGGTCAGCAGCAGGTCGTTCGAGTTCGCCCCTCCGATCAGTCGCGGCAGGATCCAACCGGCACCCATCTCCGCCGACGACAGCCCGTTCACGATGCCCGTCGCGTTGAACTCGGTCGACTCCGCCGCGATGCGCAGGTCAGCTCCGAGCGCCAGGCACATGCCGCCGCCGAACGCAGGTCCGTTCACCGCGGCGATCACGGGTTGGGGGATCGCTCGCAGTCGGCGGGTGAGCTGGGAGTAGATGCTCATCGAGCGGCTGGCGATGCGGTGCACCGACAGATGATCGATGTTGGGGATGATGCCGTAGTCCTTCAGGTCGAGACCGGAGCAGAACGCCCTGCCCGTGCCCGTGAGGATCACGATCCGCGCCAGGTTGTCGTGTCCGACGTCCGCAAGTGCCCGGTCCAGCTCCACCGCCAGCTCGATCGACAGGGCATTCAGACGTTCCGGGCGGTTGAGCCGCACGATGCGGATCGATTCCCCGACAGCCTCGACCTCGACCAACGACATGTGTCCCCCTCGTCTCGTGGGCGACGCAGGAGGTGTCACCCCGAGCGTCACGCGGGCCGTACCGTAGCGGCCATGGACGCCGACGCCCTCCACCCGCCGGACCCTCCCGAGGCGTCGCCCCCGCCACCGAGCGGAGACCTGCATCCCGACGACACGATGTTGATCCGTGTCTCCGGCCCGGACCACCCCGGCATCACCACAGATCTGATGACTGTGTTCCAAGAGGTCGCCGCCGAGGTCCAGGACCTGGAGCAGGTCCTGCTGCGCGGCCACCTGACGCTCGCCGCGGTCATCGAAACACCGTCGGAGCCGAAGGTGCTCACCGATCGCCTCACCGCGTTCGCGAGCGACCGGCAGCTCCGCGTCGAGATCGACCGGGTTGCGTCGGTGCCCTCCGACAAGGGTTCTGTGCACGCCGTGACCGTGCTCGGCCACGAACTCGAAGCGGCTCTGTCGCCGGCGGAGCTGGGCGCGATCGCCCACGGGATCGCTGCGGCCGGGGGCAACATCGACCGCATCGTGCGCCTCGCCCGGTACCCGGTGTACGCGTACGAGTTCAGGGTCACCGGCGCCGAGCCGATCACGCTGCACCGGCTCCTCGGCGAAGCCGCCGCCACGCACCGCCTCGACGTCGCGATGCAGCCAGAGGGCATCGGCCGCCGTGCCAAACGGCTCGTCGTGCTCGACGTCGACTCGACACTCATCCAGGACGAGGTCATCGAACTGCTCGCGAGAGAAGCAGGGTGCCTGGACCAGGTGCGCAGCGTGACCGAACGGGCGATGGCCGGCGAGATCGACTTCGAGATCGCACTGCGGGATCGGGTCCGACTGTTGAAGGGCCTGGACACCGCCGCCCTCGAGCGCGCACGTCAGGCGGTACGGCTCACGCCCGGGGCACGCACCTTCGTGCGCACGCTCAAGCGGCTCGGGTACAGCGTGGGGATCGTCTCGGGTGGCTTCACGCAGTTCACCGACGGCCTGGCCGCGGAACTCGAGCTCGATCATGCCGAGGCGAACGTGCTCGAGATCGTCGACGGACGCCTGACCGGTGAGGTCCTCGGTCCGGTGGTCGACCGTGAGCGCAAGGCCGCGCTGTTGCGCAGCTTCGCCCGGTCGGAGGGTGTTCCGCTGTCGCAGGCGGTGGCGGTGGGCGACGGAGCGAACGACCTGGACATGTTGGCGACCGCAGGCCTCGGCATAGCGTTCAACGCGAAGCAGGTCGTGCAGGAAGCTGCGGACACCACGGTCAACGTCCCCTACCTGGACGCCATCCTGTTCGTGCTCGGCGTGACCCGCGACGAGGTCGAACGCGCCGACACCGTCGTGCTCGACGACTGACGCGGGCGAGCGAACTGGCAGTACCGGCGCCGCCCCGGCTCGCTCAGGCCAGGTGATCGAGGTCGCCCGGGCCGACCACGGCCAGGGCACGGCGTCCTCCGAGGACCCGCTGCGCCACCCGCACGATGTCCTCGGCCTGGACGGCATCGATCGCCTCCAGGTGGTCGTCCAGCGGGGTGATGCGTCCGCGGACCGTCTCGGACACCCCGAGCCGCGCGCCGCGCGACCCCGAGTCCTCGAGACCCAACAACAGGCCGCCCCGCAGTGCGCGCTTGGCACGGACGAGTTCGTCGTCGGTGATGCCATTGGCCCGCAGGTCCTCGACCTGATCCGTCACGACCTGGAGCACCTTCTCGGCCTTGGTCGGGCTGGTCACACACTGAACGGTCAGCGCACCAGCGTCGCTGTAGAGCGACACACCGGACGAGATCGAGTAGGTCAGGCCGCGATGTTCGCGCACCTCCTGGAACAGTCGACTCGACGGGCCCGTCCCGAAGACGTGGTTCAGCACGCTCAACGCGACACGGTCCGGATCCTTCGAAGCCGAGGCGCGCCAGCCGAGTGCCAGATGCACCAGCTCCACCTGACGTTGCTCGGTCACCACCTCGACGATCGAGTCGTCCGGCGTGATGCGTGTCGGTCGGGGGCCGGCAGGGACCGAACCGAACCGCTGCTCGACCTCGGCCACCAGGTGATCGTGGTCGATCTGACCCGAGCCGGTGATGACCAGGTTCGACGGCTGGTACCAGGTCTCGAAGAATCCGGCGACATCCGCTCGTGAGAGCGACTCGATGCTCTGCTCGCTGCCGAGAACCTCACGTCCCAAGGGGTGCCCCGGGAACAGCGACTCGAACAGGCGCACACCGACGAGGTCCTCGGGATCGTCGTCCGCAGCGGCGAGCTCCTCGAGGATGACCTCTCGTTCACCCTCGACCGCGTCCTCGCGCAGCGAGGGCTCGGACACCACGTCCAACAGGACATCGAGCGCGACCTGGGACTCGGCCGCAGGGACGCGGGCGAAGTACGCCGTGTACTCACTCGCCGTGTAGGCGTTCATGTCGCCGCCGACACCGTCGATCGCAAGTGCGATGTCGAGCGCGTCGCGGGTCTCGGTGCCCTTGAACAGCAGATGTTCGAGGAAGTGCGACGCACCGGCCGAGGGCTCGGGTTCGTCGCGCCCGCCGACACCGACCCACACGGCGATCGTCGCCGACGGTCCGTCGGCGACCAGGTCCGTCAGGACGCGCAGACCGTTGGGTAGAACGGTCCGCCGAACGTGCGCAGCCGGCGGTGGGATCGCCACCGCCCGCTGCGTCACGTCGTCACTCACCTGTGGATGACAGCGTCATCGGCGACGGCGAGGGCCACCTCGGCCACCGCCACCATTGCCGCCGCGTCCGCCGCCGCTACCACCACCGCTACCACCGCGACCACCGCCACC
>Ga0105047_10009141_pt1 | contig 16365 bp, 9 predicted proteins | sample MAT04_FD_78384 | JGI IMG/M metagenome (GOLD analysis project Ga0105047, IMG submission 78384) | Freshwater microbial communities from Lake Fryxell liftoff mats and glacier meltwater in Antarctica - MAT-04 (megahit assembly) | ecosystem: Environmental > Aquatic > Freshwater > Ice > Liftoff...
CTGAAAATGTAGATCGCGATGCCGGCGGTGAACCCCGCGACCACGGGCATCGGGATGTATTTGATCATCCCGCCGAAACGCGCCACGCCCATGATGATGAGGATGACGCCGGCGAGCAGCGTGCAGACGAGGAGCCCCTCGACCCCGTAGCCTTGCGCGACGCCGACGACGACCGGGATGAAAGCCGCGGTCGGACCGCCGATCTGCACTTTCGAACCGCTCAGCGCGGCATTGAGAAAGCCGGCGACGATCGCGGTGATGATGCCGACGGCGGGCGTCCGATCGCTGGCGATGCCGAGCGCCATCGCCAGCGCGAGCGCCACGATGCCGACCGTGACGCCGGCGATGGCGTCCGCAAAAAAGTCGGCACGAGTATAGCCGCGCAGTGTCTCAAGCAGCCGCGGCCGAAAGAACGAGAACATCTGCCCCCGACTCTATCGGCCGGCGTGCGGCGAGCGCAAGCTGGCGTCCCCTCAAGCGCTGAGAAGCTGGCGCAGCACGAACGGCAGGATGCCACCGTGACGGACGTAATCGACTTCGATCGCGGTATCGATGCGGCTCTTCAGCACGAGCGTGTCTTCGGTCCCGTTCGCCCGGTGGATGACCAGCGTCACGTCGCTCATCGGCTTGATGTCGTCGTTCAGGCCGAGCACGTCGAAGGTTTCGGTGCCGTCGAGCTTGAGGCTGGCGGCGTTGATGCCTTCGGGGAACTGCAACGGGACGAGGCCCATGCCGCAGAGGTTGCTGCGGTGAATGCGCTCGAAGCTCTGCGCCACGACAGCTTTCACGCCGAGCAGACGCGTGCCTTTCGCCGCCCAGTCGCGCGAGCTGCCGGTACCGTATTCCTGGCCGGCGAAGATGATCAGCGGAACGCCGCTCGCCTGGTATTTGATCGAGGCGTCGTAGATCGGCATCTGCTCGCCCGACGGCTGATATTTGGTCACGCCGCCTTCGATGCCGGGGACCATCAGGTTCTTGATCCGCACATTGGCGAAAGTGCCGCGGGTCATGATGCGGTCGTTGCCGCGGCGCGAGCCGTAGCTATTGAAGTCTTCGAACTCCACGCTGTGCTGCGTGAGATACGCCCCGGCGGGTGAGGTCTTCTTGATCGCGCCCGCAGGGGAAATGTGATCGGTCGTGACCGAGTCCCCAAAAATGCCGAGCGGGCGCGCACCGACGATCTCGGTGATGTGACCCGGCTCCATGCTGAAGTTCGTGAAGAACGGTGGCTCCTGGATGTAGGTGCTCGCTTCATCCCACGCATAGACGTCGCCGGCGGTGCTGGGGATTTCGTTCCACTTCGGATTCTGCGTGGCGAAGTCGGTGTAGAGCCGGCGGAAGACTTCCGGACTGAGCGCGCTTTGCATGGCGTCCTGAACTTCCTTCAGCGTCGGCCAGAGATCCCTGAGGAAGACCGGCTGACTATTCGCGTCGAGCGTGATTGGCTCGGTGGTGAGATCAATATCCACGCGACCCGCGAGGGCGAACGCCACGACGAGCGGCGGCGACATGAGGAAGTTCGCCTTGATGTTTTGATGCACGCGGGCCTCGAAGTTCCGGTTGCCGCTGAGCACGCTGGCGGTGATCAGATCGTTCTTGGCGATGGCTTCCTCGAGCGCTGGGTGCAGCGGACCGGAGTTGCCGATGCAGGTCGTGCAGCCGTAACCGACGGTCTGGAAGCCGAGCTGATCGAGAAACGTCTGCAAGCCGGTTTTGGTCAGGTAGTCGGTCACGACGCGCGAGCCTGGCCCGAGCGAAGTCTTCACCGCGGGGTTCACGGTCAGCCCGCGTTCGACGGCCTTCTTCGCCAGCAAACCGGCGGCGAGCATGACGCTCGGATTGGACGTGTTCGTGCAGCTCGTGATGGCGGCGATGAGCACGGAGCCGTGGCCGATACTCGTGTCTGCCGGACGATACGAAGTGCGGGTGATGTCCTCGGCGGGCGTGGGTGCGGGGCGGTTGGTGACCATCTCGGCGACGTTGGACGGCGCCCCTTCGTGCATATGGGTCGCGGCGGTCTGGCCCTCGGTGGAGAAGAGTTCCGGCGCTGCATTGGGCGCCGCGCCGTTGATGTGCACGTCCACTTTTTTCGCCAGATCGTCCGCGGTTTTGCCGTAGCCGCCGTCGGGCAGCGCTTTGGTAAAGAGCCCGGTGAAGGTGCTCTTCAAATCCGGCAGGTTGATGTGATCCTGCGGGCGCTTCGGCCCGGCGACGCCGGGGACGACGGTCGAGAGATCGAGTTCAAGATCGACGCTGTAGTCGATCTGGCCCTTCACCGGGATGCCCCAGAGTTCCTGCGTCTTGTAGTAGCTCTCGAAGGCCGCGACGGCCTCCGCGCTGCGGCCCGTGCCGATGAGATATTTGGTCGTTTCCTCGTCCACGCCGAAGAAGCCCATCGTCGCGCCGTACTCCGGCGCCATGTTGGCGATCGTCGCGCGATCCACCACGGGCAGCGACTTCGCGCCCGGTCCGTAGAATTCCACAAACTTCCCGACGACCTTCGCCTTGCGCAGCATCTGCGTGATGTGCAGCACCACGTCGGTCGCGGTCACGCCTTCGCTGACCGCTCCGGTGAGGTGCACGCCGACGACTTCCGGCGTGAGGAAATAAACCGGCTGCCCGAGCATGCCCGCTTCCGCTTCGATGCCGCCGACGCCCCAGCCGACCACGCCGAGGCCGTTGATCATCGTGGTATGCGAATCGGTGCCCACGAGCGTATCCGGGTAATAGAGGCCGTCTTTTTCGAGCACACCCTTGGCGAGATATTCGAGGTTCACCTGATGCACGATGCCGATGCCCGGCGGCACGACGCCGAAAGTCTTGAACGCCTGCTGACCCCACTTGAGCAGCATGTAACGCTCGCGGTTGCGCTTGAATTCGAGATCGAGGTTCATCTGCAGCGCCTGCGCCGAGCCGAAGAAATCCACCTGCACCGAGTGATCGACCACGAGATCGACCGGCACGAGCGGCTCGATCATTTTCGGATCACGCCCGAGCCGCGAGACCGTCGAGCGCATCGCCGCGAGATCGACGAGCAACGGCACGCCGGTGAAATCCTGCAAAACCACGCGCGCCACCACGAAGGGTATCTCCACCTGCTTCGGCGCCTTGGCGTTCCAATTGGCCAGGGTCTTTACGTCCTCCGGGTTGACCTTTTTGCCGTCGCAGTTGCGGACTACGGACTCCAGCACGATGCGGATGGAAATGGGGAGCCGTGAAATCGGCCCCACGCCTTGTTTTTCGAGAGCGGGCAGCGAAAAGAGAGTGCCCTGTTTCCCTGACCCGAGATCGAATCCCTGTTTGGTATTGAATGCGTCGCTCATGGGCGGTGAGAGAAGCGCACCCGCGCCCGCGCATCAAGTGTGCGCTGCATGGACGGGCGGAAATTCTCGCTCAGCCCACGCTCAGCACGTACTGGTGCGCGCTCTCCGCCGGTCCGATGACCAGGGTATTTTCGCCCGCGGCGAGCGGTGCAACAAAGGAGGAACCATTCGACCCGATCTCCATCCCGTTGACGATTGTCCCGAGCCGACTCCCGCAATCGCGCACAAAGTAGCGGCTGCCCTTGCACTCGATGACGCAGTGCCCGCGCGAAACGCTGTATGGCCGCGTATCGCGAAGCAGCAGATCGGTCCGGCCAAAAGGCATGCCACCCTCGTCCTCAGACCGTCGCCCGATGCGGAAAGGGAACTTCGTGATCGCCATCCGCAGACCGTCCGGATGCTGTGTCGCCGAAGCCTCCGTCGAGAGGAGTGTCACCGAGCCTGGCGCCCGCCGCTCGCTCTCCACCTCCGGCCCCGCAGCCAACCGCGACTCCACCGCCTGCTTTGCGCCGACCCGCGCACGCAGCAGCGCGTTCGTCGTCCGCAGACGCTCGAAGAGGGTGTCGAGATACGGAAGCAGCCGCGCCTCCTTGCCCAATACCTCCTCGCGGAAGTCCACTTCATCGATCACATCCACCTCCGTCGTTCCCAGTGCCCGCGCCGTGGCCGCGCGTGGCTCGTCGTCGATCATCCCCATTTCGCCGAAGATTTCTCCCTCGTCGAGGGTGGTCAGGATGCTGCTTCCGCCTGGCGTCTCGATGCTGATCTCGACTTTGCCGGAAATGATCCAGTAGGCCGCGTGCGATTCGTCGCCTTCGCGGAAGATGAGTTCGCCGGGGGAGAAAGTTTTGCGGTGCATCGGGCGGAGGGTAGGGAGTGTCGGTGAAGCGTCAAGCGGAGTGGAGGGATGGCCGCGCTAAAGGCTGCGAATCATTGCCAGGATTTCGCGCAGTTGTTCGCCGGCGTTGGTCGCATGGAGGCGAGGGAATTTCCCGTCGATCTGCACGTAGTCGCCGCCGCGTGTCAGGATGAGCTTGCCCTCGCGAGCCTCGACCTGGGTGATCTTGCGGCTGGCGGCCGCGAGTTTGATCTCCGTCATGATGAGGATATTCTCGGCAGCGTCGGGCAGTAGACCGAAACGGTCGCGCCACGTCTTGCGCAAGGTTTCGAGTTGCTCCTGCGTGTTCACTTCCGCAAGTCGGCGGTAGGCCTGAATCCGCGGCTGGGCCTCCGCGATGTAGCGCGAGGGGAGGAAGGCGGGCGCCTTCGCGGAGGGGCGCGCTCCCGCATGTTCCTCATCGGTCGCTGGCGCGGGCTTGATGACTTTCGGAATCCAGCCCCGGCGATTGCGGCTGCCTGGGCTTTCGGCGGTCGCTGTTGCCGCGGGTGTGGGACGCGCGGGAGCGCGTCCCTCCGAGTATTCGGCTTCGCGCGTGACGAGGAAGTCGGTGCGCAAGACCACTTCGAGCCGCGGGCGCGCTTTCTCGCCCTTGAGTTTGGTCACCGCCTGCTTGAGCAGCGAGCAGTAGAGGTCGAAGCCGATGGTCACGATGTGCCCGCTCTGCGCGGTGCCGAGAATGTTGCCGGCGCCGCGGATTTCGAGATCGCGCATGGCGATTTTGAAGCCAGCGCCGAGCGAGCTGTATTGCTTGATCGCGTTGATGCGTTTGCGCGCTTCGCCCACGGTCATCATCTCGCGCGGCAGCATGAGATAGGCGTAGGCCTTGTGCTGGGCGCGACCGACCCGACCGCGAAGCTGGTAGAGATCGGCGAGGCCGAAGCGGTCGGCGCGGTCGATGATGATCGTATTGGCGTTGGGAATATCGAGGCCGCTTTCGATGATCGTCGTCGAGATAAGCACGTCCGCTTCCCCGCTGACGAACTGCTGCATCACGTCCTCGAGTTCGTGCTCATCCATCTGCCCGTGCCCGACAAGCGTCCGCGCCTTCGGGCACAGCTCTTTGATTCGCATCCGCACTTTCTCGATCGACTGCACGCGATTGTGCAGAAAATAGACCTGTCCCTGCCGCGCCATCTCGCGGTTGATCGCGTCGCGGATGATCCGCTCATCGTACGGGCAGATGAGCGTCTCGGTCGGGATGCGATTCTGCGGCGGCGTCTCGATCGTGCTCATGTCCTTCGCGCCCATGAGCGAGAGATAGAGCGTGCGCGGGATCGGCGTGGCCGACAGCGTGAGCATGTCCACGAGCTGAAACATCTCCTTGAACCGCTCCTTGTGCAGCACGCCGAAGCGCTGCTCTTCGTCGATCACCACGAGGCCGAGGTTTTTGAAATGGATGTCCTTCGAGATCAGCCGATGTGTGCCGACCACGATGTCCACGCGCCCGTCGCGCAAGCCTTCCAGCGTGGCGCGCTGCTGCGCCCCGGTGCGGAAGCGCGAGAGCACTTCGACCGTGACCGGATAGTCCGACATGCGCTCGCGGAAATTCTGGTAATGCTGCTGCGCGAGGACCGTCGTGGGCACGAGGATGGCGACTTGCTTGCCGCCGGTCACGGCCTTGAAGGCGGCGCGAATCGCCACCTCGGTTTTGCCAAAACCCACGTCGCCGCAGATCAGCCGATCCATCGGGCGCTCGTTCTCCATGTCGGCCTTGGTCGCGGCGATGGCGGTGAGCTGGTCAGGCGTTTCCTTGTAGAGAAAGGAAGTCTCGAACTCGTGCTGCCATCGATTGTCCGGTGGGAAGGCGTGGCCTTTGGCGGTTTCGCGCTCGGCATGTACTTGCAGGAGTTTGGCCGCGTAATCGAAGACGGCCTTCTCCGCGCTCTTTTTCGCCTTGGCCCATTTGCCGTCGCCGAGCGCCGAGAGCGGCGGGTTTTTCCTCCCCACGCCGACATACCGCGAGACGAGGAAGCTTTGCTCCAGCGGGACGTAGAGCCGCGCCTCGTTGGCGAATAGAACGACCAGCACGTCTTCACTTTCGCCATCGGCGCGCGGGATGGACTTCATGCCCTCGTAGCGTCCGATGCCGTGTTCGAGATGCACGACGTAGTCGTCGTCGTTGAGTTCGCTGAAATCGATTTGCGTCCGGCTCGCCTGATCCCGGGCGCGGCGCAGCGCGAGACGACGGGCGCGGTTGTTGCGATAACGTCCGAAGATTTCCGCGTCGGAAAGGATGGCGACTCTGGCCGCGGGAAAAGCGAAGCCGCGATTGAGCGTGCCGATGATGAAGTGCAGCGCGTCGCTTTCCATCGGCGGCAGCAAATCGCGCAGGCGCTCGATTTCACCCTCGTTGTTGCAGAAGACGTGGACCCGCCAGTCTTGCGTACGCCATTCCCGGAGCTGATCGAAGAAACGCTCGCGCTTGATTTCATCGACAACGAAGTCCCCAGCCTCGAATTCCCCAAGGCCGGGAGTGTAAAACGCGGTCGAGAAATCTTCGGCCGGGATCGCCACTGCCGAGGGGGCTGATTCGGCGGCCTCAGACGGCTCGGAGCCCTCAGTGATCTCCGTGGTAAATCCTTCGCCGCCTTCCAGAATCCGCACCTGCGCCGCAAACCAACTCGCTTCCGCGTCAATCGTCAGGTCCTGCTCCTTGATGAGTTCTTGCAGCCGGCAGATCCTTCGCTCCGAGGCGGTTTCGCCGAGCATCAGGGAGGTCAGATGGAGATGACTGACGCTGATTTGCGTATCGAGATCGAACTCCCGGAGCGACTCGATCTCGTCGTCAAACAGCTCGATGCGCACCGGCAGCGCGTGGTGAAAAGAGAAGACATCCAGAATACCGCCGCGGACGGCATACTGGCCGCGCGCGGAGACTTGAGCGACGTGTTCGTAACCTGCCTCTGTCAGCTTTTTCAGCAGGTCGCCGCGGTCCAGTCGCATCGCGCGGTGGAGGGGAAAGGTGAGCTGTTTGAGCGCCGCGGGTGAGGGGACTTCGCTATCGAGGCTGAAGCGGGTGAGGACCACGATCTGCCGGCCTTTTGCCGTGGTCAGCCGCTGCACGATGCCGAGCCGCTCGGCGACCGTTTCCGGATCGGGGAGCGCGCCTTCGACCGGCGCTTTCTCGAGGTCGGGAAAAAAGAGCGCGTCTGGGAACCACTGGAGCAACTCATTATGCATCGTCTCCTGAGCCCGAATGTCCGGGCAGACAATCCACACGCGGGCTTTCGCCTGGCGGGCCAACAAGGCGGTGAGGATGGGCTGTGCCGCTGAAACGACGTGCTCGAACGAAACCGCGTCGCCTGCCAGAGCAAGCGCCAGCTTCGCCGCGAGCGGCGGCGCGGCGGCGATTTGGTCGAGTGGATCCGGGGCGGTTTTCACAGGCGGCGGCAAGCGGGCGTGGTCAGTCGCGGCGATTCTCCAATTCGGCGGCAAGTTTGGGGCCGACGCTGCGCGCGCCGAGCGGCCGGCCTTCGACGGTCGCCACGGGCATCACACCGATCCAGCTATTGGTCAGGAAAATCTCGTCGGCGTTCATCACGTCTTCGCGGCGCAGGCGGCGTTCCTCGGTTTTGCGCCGTTTGATGACCCACTCGCGGATCACGCCGGAGCGCGCACCGCTGCTGCGCGGCGGGGTGAGGAGGTGGTCGTCGCGGAGGAGGAAGACGTTGGCCATGCTGGCGGAGACGAGCTCGGCGCGGTCGTTGAAGAGCAGCGTTTCGTCGAAGCCGCGGCGGCGGGCGTGGGCGAGGGCGTCGCAGTTGAACCAGTAGTTGGCGGTTTTCAGACCACCAAAGGGCGCATGATAAGCCTCGTCATGCAGCGTGATCTCCCACGCGTCGTCAGGATTCGGAGGGGTGCGATCTTCGAGCAGGGCGAAGACGCGCGGCTCGTCTGCGGTCGAGGAAGGGGCGCCGTCGCCCGCGGTGACGTAGATGCGGGCAAAGCCGCTTGCGGCCTCGGAGCGAAACAAGTGCTGCGCCGCCGTGATCGCCGTTTCGTCCACGGTGATCTCGCGTTCGCCACATGCCTGGACGAGCCGCTGAAGATGCTGCTCGAAAAAATCCGGGACGCCGCGGGAGACGCGCAGGCTCTCAAAGACCGCCATGCCATAGCGGAATCCGCGATCGGAGAGCGGCAGGGTGTCAGCCGGTTCGTAGGCGGCGCCGTTCCACAGCCAGGATTTCATAGCGCGTAGGCGGCTCTTCCCAGAGCCGCCAGGGGAAGTGGTGGATGTTCCGCCCGCTTTCGGAACGTGGCCGCTCCGATGCGGCTCTGGGAAGAGCCGCCTACGGTCATGTAATCGTCAGCTCGCGCGTGATCCCGAAGCGTTCGATGCGTTTGCGCAGCGTCGCGCGGGTGATGCCGAGGAGCTTGGCCGCGCGCACCTGGTTGCCCTTCGTCGCCTTCATCGCGTAAAGCGTGAACTCCCGCTCGATCCACGGCAGAAGCTGCACGTCGGGATCGACCTGGGCGGCCTTGAGCAGCACCTCGATGGCGGTTTCCGTGGTCAATTCGACGGCTGGCGCCACGCCATTTGACATGGGGAGAACTTCGCCAGGTTGTTCGTTGCCGAGCGGGATGTCTTTCGGCGTGAGCAGGTCCGAAGTCGCGAGCACGCAGGCGCGCTGGATGGTGTTTTCCAATTCGCGGACGTTGCCCGGCCACGCATAACCTTCGAGCACGCGGACGGCTTCCTCGGAAAGCTGGAGCCGCGGGAGGAGCTTTTTGACGGCGACCTTTTGCAGAAAGTACTCGGCGAGCAGCCGGACATCTTCGGTGCGCTGGCGGAGCGGGGGAAGTTGCACGCGGACGACATTGAGCCGGTAAAACAGATCTTCGCGGAACGTCTTTTTGGCGACTTCCTGCTCCAGATTTTTGTTCGTCGCCGCGACGATGCGGACGTCGGTCCGGAGAGTGTCGTTGCCGCCGACGCGGGAGAATTCGCCTTCCTGAAGCACGCGCAGGATTTTCCCCTGGAGCGCCATCGGCATGTCCCCGATTTCGTCGAGGAAAAGCGTGCCGCCGTTGCTTTGCTCGAAGCGCCCGACGCGCGTCCCGGTCGCCCCGGTGAACGAGCCTTTTTCATGGCCAAACAGTTCGCTTTCGAGGAGTTGCTCAGGGATGGCCGCGCAGTTGATGGCGACGAAGCTCTTCGGGCTCCGCGCGCTGTAGTGGTGGATGGCGCGGGCGACGAGTTCCTTACCGGTGCCGCTTTCGCCCGTGATCATGACCGGCGCGTCGCTGCCCGACACGCGCCCGACCATCTTGAAGACCTGCTGCATGGCCACGGACTTGCCGACGATGGAGTCCTGATGCTCCTCGACGGTGAGTTGCGGCTTGAAGGTCGTGGCCGCCTTCATTTCGGCCTGGGCCCTGAGCGCGGCATCGACGACGACCTTGAGGTTAAACGGGAGCGTCTCTTTCCGGATGTAATCGAACGCGCCCAGCTTCATCGACTCGATGACCGACTGCGTGGTGCCGAAGCCGCTGGTCAGGACGACGATGGCGTTGGCGTCGCGCTGGCGCACTTTGACCAGCAACTCCAGACCGCTGAACGGTGCGAGACGCGTCTCGGTGATGAGCAAATCGGGCGACTCGCGGGAGAAAATTTTGAAGGCCTCGTCGGCTTTGGTGGCGGTGATGACGCGGGTCGTCGGGGTGGCCAACTGGTGCTGGACCCATTCGAGAAAGTCCGTCTCAGGATCAACGACGAGAATGGTTTGGCTTTTTTCCATCAAAGGAGTTTAGAGGCCGCCGAAGCGGCGCTGGCGTTTATTGAACTCCGCGATGGCTTCGCGCAAGTCCTCCTTGCTAAAATCTGGCCACATTTTCTGGGTCACGTAGATCTCGGTGTAGCTTAATTGCCAGAGGAGGAAGTTCGAGAGGCGCAGTTCGCCGGAGGTGCGGATGAGGAGATCGGGGTCGGGGTAGTCGCGGGTGTAAAGGTGCTGGCTGAAGACTTCTTCGGTCAGTGACTCGGCAGCAATACGTCCCGCGGCTGCTTCGAGGCAGAGCGCACGCACCGTGTCGATGATCTCGGTGCGGCCGCTGTAGTTCAGCGCGAGAATCAGCGTGGTCGCGGGATTGTTGGCCGTGAGTTGGATCGTTTCGCGCAAGGCGGCCTGGCAGCTTTCGGGGAGTTCGTGAATCCGGCCGATGGCCTGGAGGCGCACACCGTTCTTCATCAGCGTCGGCGTTTCCTGGGCGATAAAATGCTCCAGCAACATCCACAGCGCGCTCACTTCGGCCTCGGGACGCTTCCAGTTTTCCGTCGAGAACGCATAGACGGTGAGGAACTCGACGCCCAGCTCGACGCAGGCCTCGGTGACGGCGCGGACGGATTCCGCGCCCTGCTCGTGACCCTTGATCCGCGGCAAACCGCGCTCTTTTGCCCAGCGCCCATTGCCATCCATGATGATCGCAATGTGCTTTGGAACGGTCACAAGACGATGGTCTGGTCCCGGTTTGGCCCAACGCTGGCGATGGTCAGTTTTGCGCCGGTCAATTTGGCGATCGTTTCCAGGTAGCTGCGCGCGTTCTTCGGCAGATCGCCATACTTCTTCGCCTCATGCGTCGGGGTCTGCCAGCCGGGCAGTTCGATATACACGGGCTTGGCGTCCTGAAGTTGGCGGAAGTCGGATGGCGGCACTTCGAGGGTCTTGCGCCCAAGCTTGTAGTGCGTGCAGACCTTGATCACGGGCAGGCTGTCGAGTCCGTCGAGATTGGTCACGGCGATGTCGTCGATGCCATTGATCATTCCCGCATAACGCACCGCTACGGCGTCGAACCACCCGCAGCGCCGGGCGCGCCCAGTCGTCGCGCCGAATTCCCGGCCCATCCCGTGCAGCATGTCGGAAAACGCCGCGTTCTCCGTGGGGAAGGGGCCTTCGCCGACGCGCGTCGTGTAAGCTTTCATCACCCCGAGCACGCGATCCATGCGATGTGGCGGCACGCCGGAACCGGTGCAAGCGCCGCCCGCCGTGGTGTTCGACGACGTCACGTAGGGATACGTGCCATGATCGATGTCGAGGAACGTCCCTTGAGCGCCCTCAAAAAGCATTTCCTTCCCGGCTTTGAGCGCCTCGTGGAGGAAGACCACGGTATTGCCGACGAAAGGCGCAAGCTTCTTCCCGGCTTCCAAATACGCCGCATTCACTTCGGCAAACTTCAGCGGCTTCGCGCCGAACGCCTTCAGCACCACGTTGTTCTCCTTGATCCGCACCGCCAGCTTTTCCGAGAAGAGCGCCGGTTGCATCAGGTCGGCCATCCGCAAGCCGACCCGCGCCGCCTTGTCGCCGTAGGCCGGGCCGATGCCGCGCTTGGTCGTGCCGATCTTGCCTTTGCCCTTCTTCGCCTCGCGCTGTTCATCGATTGCGCGGTGATACGGCAGCACCAGATGCGCGCAATCCGAGATCAATAGATTGGCTTTGCTCACCTTGATCTTCTGCGCCGCCAGTCCGGCCAGTTCCTTGGCCACCGCGATCGGATCGATGACCACGCCATTGCCGATCACACACATCTTGTTCGGCCGCAGGATGCCGCTCGGAATGAGATGCAGCACATACTTGGTGCCGCCGACGATCACCGTGTGCCCGGCGTTATTGCCACCTTGCGAGCGCACCACGATGTCCGCCGTCTCGGTGAGAAAATCGATGATCTTGCCTTTGCCTTCGTCGCCCCATTGGGCGCCGACGAGGATGGTATTTGCCATGAGAAATAGTGAGGGATGAAGGTGACAGAAAATGTCCCGAGAACCGCGTGGTGCCTCGGGACGAGCCGCGAGATTAGTGCCCGGGCGAACACGCGCAAGCGTGGAAATCCACGCCCGCGTTCAGCCCCACAATCCTTGCAGCTTTTCCTTTTCGGGAACGACGAGCGGGAATTGCTTGCTCATCGGCTGAGCGGCAATGCCGGCGAATTCGCGCAGCGCGAGGTGGATGTGCTCCGGGCGCACGCGCATTCCGCCTTCACGATCGCACACCAGCGTTTTCGGACGAATGGGCACGCTGAACTGTTTCTCATCCGTGGCTCCGATGACGCGGTCGCCGCGAATCCCGGGCCCCATGAACATGATCGAACCGATGGACCAATGATCCTTACCCTGGCCCTTGTTGTAGCTCGGAGTGCGTCCCATCTCGCTCTGGATGACAACGACGATCTGGTCGCGAATCTTCAATTCCTCGGCCCGTCTCATGAGGTAGGCGACGCCCGCCAGGAACTCGGGGATTAACTTCATCTGGTCGGCATCGTTGTTCGCGTGGCTGTCGAATTGGCCAATGGTCAGATTGGCCGAAACGCAGACGCCGGCTTTGAACGAAGCCAGTGCGATCTCCACCTGCTGGGAGAGGCGTTCCTTGGGGATGGTCGTGGGAATGTAAGGGGTGACCCGTTGCAGCGCCTTGGAGTTGAGCTGCGCTGCGTAGAGCATGCTCTCCGCGCGCTCGATCCGCGGCAGGATCACCTTGGACAGGTTCGCATCCGTCTGGTCCTTGAGCGCGCGCTCGATGCGATCGATCACGAAGGCGTCGTGATACGGGCTCCTGACGTTTCCTTCGATGCTGTCAGCATTTGCGACCCGCTGGAGCGACGGCAGGTAGGGGATGCGCGACATGGCCACGAGATTCCCCGTGTTCGAGTAGTTGCCAAACGTGAGGAACGATAGCGGGCATCCGGGCCCTTTGCAGGCCGCGACCAGCGCGGCAAAAGTCGGGTAAGCCAGGCTGTCGAGCTTGCCCGTGGCCATGTAGCGGGCGCCGGGCGAGTGGTTGTTCACCGAATAGTCGATGCCATTCATGACGAGCAATTCGCTGCCAAACTCGGCGAAGAAATCCTCATTGCTCATCCCGGCCTGAAGATGCGCGGCGGTGGGGGCAAACTTGTGATTTCCGCGCGTCAGGATATCGCCTTCCTTGTAGAGGCGGTTGATGTCCCCGACGCCTTTGGGGTCCATGAGATAGGTGGTATCCCACCCGCCCGAAGCGTTGAAGACGACGTAGTATGGCCCTTCATACGGAGCCGGCTCTTTCGACTCGGCCCGCCCAAGACTCGGAAACCAAAGAGGAGCGGATACGCCGAGGCCGGCCATACCGCAGCGTTTGAGGAAGTCGCGTCGCGACTGATAGTTGTCTTTCTTACTCATACAGGAAATCGCGTTGGCGCAGCAGGTAGGTGACGACGCCGCGCCAGGCGCGGACGGTGTAGCTGGAGTCCTTGAGGCGCTGCTCGCCGGCGGCGCGGCAGGAGTAATTCTCCAGCGGTTCGATGCCTTTTCGCGCCTGCGCATCGCGGAGAATCCCGGCCAACAAGTCGTAGGTCCGATTCACCTCGGGACCATCCACCGCGTCGGAACGGCCGAGCACGAGTTGGTGCAAATGAACGATCGCCTGACGGATGCGCTGGTCGGATTCCGGGGACTCGCCCGGCATCACATCTGGCTCAATGTTCGGAAAGAGCCGGCGTTTGCCCGGCTCCATCGCGAAGTCCGCCGCGACGTTCTTGCAGGCCACATCGTTGGCCATGGTGCGCTGGATCGCGCCCATCGCGCCGCTGGGATCGGACGCGCGCTCGGTCACCTCCTTGGAGTCGATGCCGCCATAGAGCAGCGCAAACTGCGGGTCTTTCAACCGTCCCCACGGCTTGCCGAAAATCGCCCCCACCTTTCGCTCGATCTGCTCGGGACCAAGCATCCGCGCCAGACCGAGGTCATCCAACTCGGCCCGCCGCTGCGGATTCACCGTCATCGTCGCCATGCCGTCGGCGCGGTAGAAGGATGACACCGCCCACGCCTTGAAGACCTCCTTGAGATTGAAGTTCGCCTTCACAAAACGCGCCGCGATTCCCTCGATCTCCTTGCGCTGCGCCTGATACGCCCGCTGTTTGGCGCCATACAAAGGATCGTCAATCGCCTTCGTCGGCCGCAACACCTTGCGCCCGGTGAGGACGTAATAGACGTGCTCGACCATGGTCGTCGCAAATCGCGGGTCGCGCGCCGTCCGCTCACCGAGCCATTGCAACGACCGCCAGCGCTGATCGGGCGGCAGCTCTTCGCCCTCGAATCCGGGACCGAACATGTCCTTATACCAACCTTCCTTCCGCGGCCCGAACACTCCTTCCAATTTGTAGAAGTCCTGAAAGATGCCAGCCACCGGATCCAGCGTCCGGTGGCAAACCACACACTCCGCCGCCTGCATCGTGGGAATCTCGTGCTTCGCGGTCACGGCGGCCGCATCCGTGACCCGAGCCGCCAGCTCCAGGACATCGATGCCGAGGAAATGCTCGTAATACATCCGCGCCCGCAGGCGGTTCCGGTTGGTCTCCGTGGTGGGATAGCGGCGCAGATATTGGAAAATGCTGAGCATTCCCGCGTGGGGATAGAACCCGGTTTCCGATTGCTGATGACCCCTGCCTTCCCGGCTCTTCAGCGAACTGAGCCGCACCGGGATGTAATCGAAAGGATCCGCCGCATCGCGGAACTGCTCGCTTAGCGCCTCGTAGTTCCCGTAACCCCGCGCCGTGTAGGGCGAGACCATGATGTAGTCGGCCGTGACGATTTCAGTGAAGGGCCGGTCGTTGCGCACGATATGTTTGACCAGCTCCAGCGGCTCCCGCAGCAGCGCCTCGCGGTAGTCGTCGGCCAGTTTGTAGCGGGCTTTCTGCCGCGCCTTTTCATCGGCGATCGCACTCAAATCATGCTTCTGCGTCCAATGCCGCGTGGTGCTGAAGTGGTCATAAGACAGCGCGCTCTCCGCACCGTCGCCATAACCCCGGACGAGCAGGATGTCATTGAACGCTTCCGCCAACCGCTCGTAGAAGACGTCCTCTTTCAGCACGGCATCGAGCACCGGCCCCAACGCCTGAATCCCTTGCGTTTCCACTGCGGCCAGTTCTTCCGCCGTCGGCAGGCGTCCAGCCAGCGACAGCGTCACGCGACGCAGCAGCCGCCGATCGTCGAGCATCACGATTCCGTCAAAGAAAGACGGCGCATTCCGCTCCGCGATCGGTGGCTCGTGTCCCGCCTTCCCGTCCTGTGGTGCGGATGTCCGGCGGACGAATTCCGCCAGGATTCGATACTCCGTCGAATCCTGCTTCACCACTTCCTCACCTTCATGTTTGAGCCCGCCGGTCGCCTTGAGCAGCAGGCGGGACTTACCCCCATGCTGGAGGGCCGCCATGCGCCCGAAGGCCACGCGATTGTTCTGCAATGAGCCGAGTCGCTCCGGGTCCGGATCACGCGCGGGATCTTGCAGGACAAACTTGCTGTCCTCGGCGTCGCCCCCGGTCTTGTGACACTTCAGGCAAGACTGCGCAGCGACCTTCGTCCACACCTCGTCGCGGAAGTAGTCGTCCGCGGCGATGACTGATCGATGCTTTGCCTGGAAAGATGCTGCGCCGGCATCGGCGCCTCGCGCGTCGCCAGATGAGATCAGCACAATCAGCGGGAGCGCCCGTAGAAATGGGGAATAAGTGGCAATAGTGTTTTGGGGGGACAGGCGCACCGGCCACCGGGGACGTTTACTTGGTTTGGCTCCAGAAGCAAACCGCCTGGCCCCGCCATTGAAAACGCCTTGGCCAGGAGAAAGAACTTTTTGAGGAGCGCGGCGCGCGGCTTTTCGGCGGGGGCATCGGTCTTTGGTTAGAAACGGGAACCCCCTCGCTGGCGACGCAAAACCAACCCCGGCGTCAATTTTCTGCCGTCGGTGAGAGATCGGGCCAACGGCCCAAGCTTGCGCGCTTGCCCCAGCCGCGCGGCCAATGCCTTTTGCCACGAACTTTACGTGAGCGACGAGTCAGCGAAGGGTTTCGGCGAAGCGCAGATATTTTTCGCGGTCGGGATGACGGGGAGGAAGCGATCGGCGGCTGCCGTTGGCGAGCTTCGCCGCGAGTCGGCGAGCCTCTGGAATCTGGCGCTGAGTTTGGCGCAGGAGGCAGAATTCGTAGAGGACGCCGAGGGTGGTGGGATGGGTTTCGCCGGGCGAATCACCGAGGCCGGCCAGGGCGCGCTCGTAGAGCTGGGCGGCTCGCAGAAGATCAAGCAGGATGGCACGCGTATCGACATCGGGCCGATCAGCGCCAACGCGGCCGAACAAGGCGGCGCGCAGAAGGGCGAAGGGAGGCATCTTTTCGCGCCGATGGGTTTCC
>Ga0105047_10009144_pt1 | contig 16364 bp, 13 predicted proteins | sample MAT04_FD_78384 | JGI IMG/M metagenome (GOLD analysis project Ga0105047, IMG submission 78384) | Freshwater microbial communities from Lake Fryxell liftoff mats and glacier meltwater in Antarctica - MAT-04 (megahit assembly) | ecosystem: Environmental > Aquatic > Freshwater > Ice > Liftoff...
ATCGGCGACATCAGCCCCGAGGAGGGCCTTCCCGAGCCGCCCGCCCCCGAAGGGCCGGGGCTGTTCGGCTTCGAGGACGTGCCGGCGGAAGTGGCGGCCGCACCCGTGGCGCCGAAGCCCACCCCCTATCGCGTGCTCGCCCGCAAGTACCGCCCCCAGATCCTGGATGACCTGATCGGTCAGGAGGCGCTGGTCCGCACGCTGCGCAACGCCTTCGCGCGCGGGCGCGTCCATCACGCCTTCCTGCTGACCGGCGTGCGCGGCGTGGGCAAGACCACCACGGCGCGCATCATCGCACGCGCGCTCAACTGCGTGGGCGTGGATGGCAAGGGCGGCGCCACGGCGGACCCCTGCGGCGTCTGCCCCGAATGCACCGCCATCCTCGCCGAGCGCCACCCCGACGTGCTGGAGATGGACGCCGCCTCGAACCGCGGCATCGACGACGTACGCGAACTGCGCGAGGCACTGCGCTTCCGGCCAGCGCAGGGCCGCCAGAAGGTCTTCATCCTCGACGAAGTCCACATGCTGACGGACCAGGCCTTCAACGCGCTGCTGAAGTCGCTGGAGGAGCCGCCGCCCAACATCACCTTCATCCTGGCGACCACGGAATTGCGGAAGGTGCCCATCACCATCCGCAGCCGCTGCCAGACCTTCGCCCTGAAGCGCGTCCCGGAGGAGCGCCTGCGCGCACATTTCCAGCGCATCGCCGGGTTGGAACACGCCAGCATCGAGGACGCCGCGCTGGCCATGCTGGCCCGCGCCGCCGACGGCTCCGTGCGCGACGGACTCTCGCTGCTGGACCAGGCCATCGCCCTGGCCGGCGAGACCGGCGCCGTCACCGCCGAGAGCGTCCGCGACATGCTGGGCCTGGCCGACCGCGCCCTGGTGTTCGACGTGCTGGAAGCCGTCATGAACGCCGACCTGCCGACGGCGCTGCGCCGCATGGCGGAGGCGCATGAGCGCGGCGCCGAACCCGCCACCATCATGCAGGACCTGCTGGAGCAGGTGCACATGCTCACGCGCTTCTCGGCCATCCCCGCCCTGCGCGACGACATGGGCCTGCCGGAGAACGAGCGCGTGCGTGGTGCGGCGCTCGCCGCCAGGCTTTCCGTGCCGATGCTCACGCGCGCCTGGCAGATGCTGCTCAAGGGCATCGAGGAAGTGCTGGCCGCGCCCGATCGCCGGGCCGCGGCCGAGATGGTGCTGATCCGCCTCGCCCATGTCGCGGAAATGCCGACGCCGGGCGACATCCTGAAGCGCCTGGAATCGGGTGGCGCCGCCTCGGCGGGCGGTGGTGGCGCGCCCCCGCCCTCCGGCGGGGGAATGCGCGCAATGGGAGGCGGCGGCGTTGTCATGGAGGCGCCGGCGCGCCCGGCACCCTTGCCGCAGCCGACCCAATGGCGCGAAATCGTGGCGCTGGCCTCCGGCACGCAGGTGCGGCTCCATGCCCACCTGTTGCACGATGTGCATCCCGTGCGCGTCGCCCCCGGCCAGCTCGAGATTCGCGTCCGTCCGCAGGCGCCGCGGGACTTGGCCGCGCAACTCTCCGCGATGCTCGAGGCGCGCACGGGCACGCGATGGACCATCGCGCTCACCAATGCCGAGGGTCAGTCCACCCTCGCCGACCAATCGCGCGATGCCGCGACGGACCGACGTGCGGCCGCGCACGAGCACCCCATCGTCCAGGCCATCCTGCAGGCGTTCCCCGGCGCCCAGCTCGACGCCGTGCGGGACGAGAACGCCGATGCCTACGGGCTGATCCCGATTGCCGCACCCGACCCGGGGCTGCCGGATTTCGCGCCGCCAGAGGCCGAACCGGCGGGCGATGATTTTCCAGAGGAGGATTGAGTGAAGAATCTCGGCAACATGCTGAAACAGGCCCAGCAGATGCAGACCCGCATGGCGGAAATGCAGGCCAAGCTGGAATCCACAGAGGTCGAGGGCCAGGCCGGCGCCGGCATGGTCAAGGTGAAGCTGACCGGCAAGGGCGACCTTCGCCGCATCTCCATCGACCCCTCGCTGATGACGGCCGAAGACCGCGAGGTCCTTGAGGACCTCATCGTCGCCGCCCATGCCGACGCGAAGCAGAAGGTCGAGGCGACCATGGCCGAGGAGATGCAGAAGGCGACGGCCGGCATGAACCTCCCGGCCGGGCTCAAGCTGCCGTTTTGAGGTTCCCCAAGAAATCGCGGCGCGATTTTCCGGGAGCCCCAGTTGTTGCCAGTGTTGCGGGGACGGCTCTGCCCTCACCGCAAAGCCGCGTCGGGGCACCGCGTCGGGGCACCGCGGCGGGGGCAGCGCTGAGCGATGCGGCCGAATGATCCCGTCGAGCACCTGATCGCGCTGCTGGCGAAGCTGCCGGGGCTGGGGCGGCGGAGTGCGCGGCGGGCTGTGCTGCGGATGCTGATGGCGCCGGAAACGCGAATGCTGCCGCTGGCCGATGCGCTGCGTGCGGCGGCGGCGGCGGTGAAGCCCTGCGGCACCTGCGGCAACCTCGATGCCGCCGACCCCTGCCACATCTGCACCGACACGCAGCGCGACCGTGGGCTGATCTGCGTCGTCGAAGGGGTCGCGGAACTCTGGGCGCTGGAACGCGCGCAGGCGCATCACGGCCTGTATCACGTCCTCGGCGGCACGCTCTCGGCCCTTGCCGGGGTGGGGCCCGAGGAACTCTCCATCGCGCCCCTGCTACGCCGCGTGACGGAGGGTGGGGTGAGCGAAGTGATCATGGCCCTGCCGGCCACGGTCGAAGGCGCCAGCACCGCGCATTACCTGGCTGACCGGCTGCGGCCCACCGGCGTGCCCGTCACGCGCCTCGCGCAGGGGGTGCCCATGGGCGGCGCGCTCGATGTGCTGGACGACGGCACGCTGGCGGCGGCCTTCAAGGCTAGGCGTTAGAGCGGGATTCACGCGGGAAGTTGAACCGCCGGACAGTGCGCCGCGCTTCGATCGCGCGGATCATGGCCTAGCGCGCCTTCTCGAAGGCGAAACTGTTTGAGATCGCGCTGCCCGGACGGCCCGAGAGCGAGTTGTCCTCGCGCAGGTCGCGCAGGATCATGCCCTGCTCATGCGCCAGTTCGAGGATCGCGCGCTGCGGCACCGCGTGCATCTCCATCTGCGTCCCACGTCCGCCGGCCAGATAAGGCTCGATGGCGAATTCATAGCCGCGCAGCCAGGTCTGAAGCTGGAACACAGCGACGCCCCCTGGCGTCAAGCTGTGGAAGGCCCGGCGCAGCACATGCAGCGTCACCGGCGGCGGATTGTGCTGCAGCACGATACGCGAGAACCACAGGTCGCAGCGCACGACCGGCATGAGGTCGACCGCGGTCACCTGCGCCAGCGCGACGTTGTCGAGCCCCGCCTCGCGCAGTGCGGCGGCGGCGAGCAGCAGGTGCGGCTGCGAGATGTCGAGCCCTGTGACTGCCGCGAAGCGCCGCGCCAGGTGCAGCGTGATGCGGCCGACGCCACAGCCATAATCCACGCAATGGCCGAACTCGTGCGGCGTGCGCCCGATGCGCGCGAGCGTCGCGTCCAGCACGCGCGCATCCCAGTCGCCGCCATCGTAGAAGGCATGGAGATTGGCCGCGATGTTCTCGGGCAGGAAACGCTCCTCCGTCAGCACCGACCAATGCGCCCCATCCTGCCCCGCCTGCGTCCAGTAACGTGCGAGGTGATGGACCATCTCGGTCAGCCTGGCGGGTGAGGCCGTGGTCTCCACCGCGTTCGGCCCCGCGTCCAGCGGCGGCAGCGCATGGGCATTGATGCCGTGCCGCGCCCCGAACTCCTGGCTCGCGGCGAAGGCATTGCCGAGCGAGACGAGATCCGGCCAGGCGGCCATCCCACGGGCGATGGCCTCCTCGTTCTCCGGCTCCCGTCCGAGCAGCATCCGGTAGGCGAGGACCACATCCTCGCGCGTGACGGGGTGCCGGGCGTCAGCTGGCAAGCGCCGCCTCCACCGCCGCGCCGAAGCGGTCCATGATCATCTCGACCTCGCTGGCGGTGACGTTGTAGGGCGGCGCCAGGATCACGTGGTCACCGCGCAGCCCGTCGATGGTGCCGCCCATGGGATAGCAGCCGAGGCCGCGCGCATAGGCCTCCCGCTTCACACGCTCGTTCAACTTCAGCGCGGGGTCGAAGACGGCCTTGCTGCCGCGGTCTTGTACAAGTTCGATCGCCCAGAACAGTCCTCGCCCGCGGATGTCGCCGACATGGCGGTGGTTGCCGAGCCGCTCGGTCAGCCCCGCTTCGAGCAGGTGGCCCATGGCGCGCACATTGGTCAGCAGATCCTCGCCCGCGATGACCTCCTGCACGGCCAGGGCTGCCGCGCAGGCCATCGGGTGCGCCTGGTAGGTGTGGCCATGCATGAAGCCGCCCGAGCCGTCGCGGATCGCCGCGATCACGCGCCCCTGCACGAGGATACCGCCGATCGGCTGGTAGCCGCCGCCCAGGCCCTTGGCGATCACCTGGATGTCGGGCGTGACACCCTCCTGCTCCCAGGCATGCATGGTGCCGCAGCGGCCCATGCCGCTCATCACCTCGTCGAGGATGAGCAGCGCGCCATGCCGGTCGCAGATCTCGCGCATCTTCGGGAAATAGCCGGGCAGGGCGGCGACGCAGCCGAGTGTCGCACCCACCACCGTTTCGGCGCAGAAGGCGATGACGTTCTGCGGGCCGAGGCGCTGAAACTCCGCCTCCAGTTCGTCCGCCAGGCGCTGCACGTAGTCTGCGTCGCTCTCGTCATCCGCACGGTCGCGATAGCTGTAGCAGGGCGAGACGTGGCTGAAGGCGTCGCTCAGGATGGGCGCGTAGGGTGCCCGCCGCATGGCGTTGCCGCCGGCGGCGAGCGCGCCGAGCGTGTTGCCGTGGTAGCTCTGCCGGCGGGCGATGTAACGGGTACGCTGCATCTCGCCGCGCTCGACGAAATACTGCCGCGCCATCTTGAGCGCTGCCTCCATCCCCTCGCTGCCGGAGGAGACGAAATACGCGTGGGTGAGGCCGCCCGGCGCGTGGCCCACCAGCATGTCCGCGAGGCGCTCCGCGCTTTCGCAGGAGAACAGCGCGGTGTGCGCGTAGGTGAGTTGCCCAAGCTGCGCGCGCATCGCGTCCAGCACATGCGGATGGCCGTGGCCGAGGCAGGCGACGGCCGCGCCCCCGCTGCCGTCGATGACCGCGTGGCCCGTGGACTCGCGCAGCCAGATCCCCTCGCCGGAAACGGCGATGGGCGGGGCGACCTTCAGGTTGCGATGGACGAGATGTGACATGGCGGCACTCCGATCGGGTTGCACAGGTTATCCCGCCATCAAGGCGGCGTCAGCACCCCGATCGCCGCGCCTGTCATGCAGCAGGCAACTGTGGCCGCGGCAAGGGAGGGAAGGCCCAGCGCCACGATTTCGGCACGGCGCTCCGGGCACATGGCGCACATGCCGCCCAACATGATCCCGACCGAGCCGAAATTGGTGAAGCCGCAGAGCGCGTAGGTGAGGATCAGGCGAGAGCGGGCGGAGAGGTCCGCCCCGCCGCCGCGCGCCAGGTCGAGATAGGCGACGAACTCGTTCACCACGAGCTTCACGCCGAGGAACCGCGCGACCGTCTCGGCTTCGGCGGCCGGAACGCCCATCGCCCAGGCCAGCGGCCAGAGAATGACGCCCGCGATCTGTTGCAGCGTGATGCCGGCGAGCGGCTGCAGAACCTGGTTGCCCAGCGCCACCAGTGCCACGAAGACGATCAGCGCCGCCATGATGCCGAGCAGCAGTTGCAGCCCGTCGCTCGTGCCCTGGACCAGCGCCTCCATGGTGCTGGCGTAGAGCCGCGGCGCCTCGGCCTCGCCGTGCGTGACGCCGGTCGAGGGCAGGATCAGCAGCGCCACCAGCACGGCCGCGGGCGCCGTGATGAGCGAGGCCGTGAGCAATTGCCCCGCCGCATCCGGCACCACCGGCGAGATGATCAGCGCATAGACCACGAGCGTGTTGCCCGAGATGGTGGCAAGCCCCGCGACCATCACGACGAACAACTCGGAGCGCGTGAGCTTCGCAAGCCAGGGGCGGATCAGCAGCGGCGCCTCCACCATGCCGACGAAGACGTTGGCCGCGACCGAGAAGCCCGCGGCGCCCCCCAGTCCGAACAGCCGCCGCAGCCCGCCCGCCAGCCCGCCCACCACGAAGGGCAGGACGCGCCAATGGTAGAGCACCGCGGACAGGGCGCCGACCAGCAGCACCAGCGGCAGCGCCTGGAAGAACAGGATGAAGGAGGAGCCGGGCGTGACCTCCGCGAAGGGCAGCGGCCCGCCCCCCAGGTAGCCGAAGACCAGCGCCGTGCCGGATTGCGTCGCCCGGGCCAGCGCATCGACCGCACCGCCAACCAACGCGAAGCCGGCCCGCAGCGGGGCCACGTGCAGCAGCAGCGCGGCAAGGCCCAGCATGCCGGCGATGCCCGCCAGCATCACGCGGGCCGAAGCGTCACGCCGGAAGCCGCCCATACCCCAGGCCAGCAGGCAGAGCAGCGCGAGCCCGCCCGCCGATTGCGCCTGGAGCATCAGCTCGCCTCGTCCTCCTCCAGTTCCAGCAGTTCGGCCTCAATCTCCAGCAGCTTCTCGGCTGCCTCGCCGGGCAGCGCTTCCAGCCCGCGCAGCTTGCGGGCGATGGCCTTCGTGCGGGTGCGCGCCGTGCCGATGGTGTTGGAAACCCTACCCACCTGTGTGCCCAGCTTTTCCAGCACGCCGTCCATCTTCGCCATCTCGGTCTTGGTGGCCGAGAGGAGTTCGCGCACGCCCTCGGCATTCTTCGACAGCGCGAAGGAGACATATCCAAGCTGGATGGTCTTCAGCATGGCGGGCAGCAGCGAGGGCCCCGCGATGAAGACCCGCAGGTTGCGCGCCACGTCGTCGATCAGGCCCGGGATGCGCGCGACTTCGGCGTAGAGGCCCTCGGTCGGCAGGAAGAGGATGGCGTATTCCGTGCTGCGGGGCGGGCAGATGTATTTCTGCGCGATCTTCGCAGCCTCGCCCCGCACGCGCGTGTCGATGGCCTTGCGGGCCTGGGCCTCGGCCACCAGGTCGCCCGCCTCGTGCGCGTGCATCAGGCGTTCGTAGTCCTCGCTCGGGAACTTGCTGTCCAGCGGCAGGCGGGCGCGTTCCTCGCCGCCGGGCATCAGGATCGCGAACTCCACCACGTCGGCGCTGTCGTCGCGCAGCTTCACGTTCGTCTCGTAGGTGCCGGGCGGCAGGAAGTCGTCCAGCATCTGCTTGAGCTGCGCCTCGCCCCAGCCGCCGCGCGTCTTGATGTTGCCGAACAGGCGCTTGAGGTCACCCACCTGCGTCGCCACCGACTGCACGTTGCCCATCATCTGCTGGATCGCGGCGAATTGGTCGATGACGCGCTGGAAGCTCTCGTTCATCTGCTTTTCGACGGCGCCGGCCAGTTGCTCGTTCACGCTTTTCTGGATCTCGGTGAGGCGCTTCTCGCTCGTCTCGGCCATCTCCTTCAGCTTGGCGTCGAGCAGGGCGCGGGTGCGCCCGGCCTCGGCGGCCGCTGCCTCCTGGCTCTCCTTCGCGGCGGCAGTCAGCCGCTCCAGCACGGCCTTTTCCTGCGTGGTGAGGGCGGCGGTCATCTTCTCGGTCAGGCCGCCGGTCGCGAGGCGCAGGGCTTCGAGCTTCACTTCCTGTTCGGCGCGCGCGGCCTTCCCCTCGCTGGCCAGGCGGTCGCCCAGCGCGGTCTGCATCTCGGTGGTGAGGCGCGCCTGCTCGACGCCGAAGCCGCTGACGACGGGGCCGAGCAGCGACTGGGTGCGCTCGGGCGTCGCGCGCAGGCTTTCGGCCAGCTCGCCCAGCCGCTCGCCGTGGCGCTCGACCAGCGCGTGGCAGCTCGCCATTGCGGGGTCAGCCGGGGTGCGGCGGAACAGCAGCACCGCCAGGAGCACCGCCTGGACGGCCAGCACGATGATCAGCAGCAGGGCCTCGATGCTCATGGCGCGTGCTCTTTCCTCAATGCCTGAAGTGCCGCATGCCGGTCATCACCATCGCCAGCCCCGCCTCGTCGGCCGCGGCGATCACCTCGGCGTCGCGCATCGAGCCGCCGGGCTGGATCACCGCTGTCGCACCCGCCGCGGCCGCGGCCTGCAACCCGTCGGCGAAGGGGAAGAAGGCGTCTGACGCGACGACGCTGCCGATGGCGAGCGAGGCCTCGATGCCCGCCGCCTTCGCCGCCTCGCTGGCCTTCCAGGATGCGATGCGCGCGCTGTCCACCCGGCTCATCTGCCCGGCACCAATGCCCACCGTCGCACCGCCCTTGGCGTAGATGATCGCATTGGACTTCACGTGCTTGCAGACGCGGAAGGCGAAGAGCAGGTCGTGCATTTCTTCCGCCGTCGGTGCGCGCATCGTGACCACGCGCAGCGCGGATTCCTCAACGCGCCCGGCATCGCGGGACTGTACGAGGAAGCCGCCCGCCACGCTGCGGAACACCATGCCGGGCGTCGCCGGATCAGGCAGGCCGCCGGTCAGCAGCAGGCGGAGGTTCTTCTTGCGCGCGAAGATGGCGAGTGCCGCCTCATCCGCGTCGGGCGCGATGACGACTTCGGAGAAGATCGCCGTCATCCGCTCCGCCGCCGCCGCGTCCAGCTTGCGGTTGGCGGCGATGATGCCGCCAAAGGCCGAGACAGGATCACAGCGCAGCGCCGCGTCCCAGGCCTCGGCCAGGCTGCCGCCCTCCGCCACGCCGCAGGGATTGGCGTGCTTCACGATGACAATGCAGGGCTGCTCGAACTCGGCCACGCATTCAAAGGCGGCGTCGGTGTCGTTCAGGTTGTTGAAGCTCAGTTCCTTGCCCTGCATCTGGCGTGCGGTGGCGATGCCGGGGCGCTGGCTGCCATTGAGGTAGAAGCCCGCCTTCTGGTGCGGATTCTCGCCGTAGCGCAGCGTCTGCGCGAGCGTGCCGGCAAAGGCGAGGCGGGGTGGGAAATCCTGCCCGGTCTGCGCCGCGAACCAGCCCGAGATCGCCGCGTCATAGGCCGCCGTGCGGGCGTAGGCGGCGGCAGCCAATTCGCGCCGCAGGGCCAGCGACGTGCCGCCCGCGGCTTGCATCTCGGCGGTGACGCGGGCGAGGTGCGCGGGCTCCGTGCAGACCACCACGCCGGCGAAATTCTTGGCTGCGCTGCGGATCATCGCCGGGCCGCCGATGTCGATGTTCTCGATGCAGTCGTCGAACGCCGCACCCTTCGCGACGGTCTGCTCGAAGGGGTAGAGGTTCACGGCGACGAGGTCGATCGGCGCGATGGCATGTTCCGCCATCTGCGCCAGGTGCGCCGCATCGTCGCGCCGGCCGAGGATGCCGCCATGCACCTGCGGCACCAGGGTCTTCACGCGCCCGTCGAGGATCTCGGGGAAGCCCGTGTGCTCGCTCACGTCCTTTACCGGGATGCCGGCGTCGCGGATCGCCTGCGCGGTGCCGCCGGTGGAGAGGATTTCCGCCCCGCGCGACGCGAGAAAGCGCGCGAACTCGACGATGCCCGTCTTGTCGGAGACGGAGAGCAGGGCGCGGCGGATCGGGAGCGAATCGGTCATGGGAGTTCCATCATAGGCCGAGAAGATCGAGCGTGCGGTCCAGCACCGCCGCCTCGGTGAAGCGGTCCAGCGCGCGGGCGCGGCCCGCCTCGCCCATGCTCTGCCGCAGGGCGGGGTCCGCCGCCAGACGCGCCAGTGCACGCCCGAGCCCCGCCACCTGCATGGGCGGCACCAGATGGCCCGTCACACCCTCCACCACCTGCTCGCGGCAGCCGCGGATGTCGGTGGCCACCACCGGCAGGCCGGTCAGCATCGCCTCGATGACGGACATGGGCAGGCCCTCGAAATGGCTCGGCAGCGCGAAGATGTCGGCGGCCTGGAGCCAGCGGGGGACATCGTGCCGGTAGCCCAGCAGGCGCAGGCGTGGGCCGAGAACCGCGCGGGCGCGCTCGAAATGCGGCGCCATGTCCTCGCCATGGTCGGAGGCGAGGCGCTCGCCCACCACCCAAAGATGCGCGTGCGGCACCCGCTCCATGGCCTGGAGAAGCTCGGGCCAGCCCTTGTGCCGCACCAGGCGCGAAATGCCGATGACGACGCAATCCGCCTCGCCCAGGCCCATCTCGGCGCGCAGCGCTGCGCGGGCGGCCGCGTCGGGGTGGAAGATCGCCGGGTCCCGCCCGTTGCCCGTGGCCTGGGCGTGGCGATGGATCCAGAGGCGGCGCGCATCGGCGGCCTCTGCCTCGCTGACCGTCAGGAAGGTGTCGGTCATTCGCCCGCCGAGCCATTCGACGCCGAGCGAAAGCCCCCGCCGCCAGAGCGGCCCCGGCTGGTTGAACAGGAAGCCGTGGCAGGTATAGGCGACGTGCGGCACGCCCTCGGCCTTCGCCGCCAGCCGCGCCAGGAATCCCGAGATGGGCATATGCGCGTGCACCAGGTCAAAGCGTTCTTCGCGCATGATGCGGCGCAGTTCGCGCAAGGCGGGCACATGCGCGCGCGGGTTCAGGCTGCGCGCCATGGGCACCGGGATGATGCGGAATCCCTCGGCGCGGGGCAGGTCCAGCAGGGGGCCTTCGGCACTGATGCCCACCACGTCATGGCCGCGGGCGCGGGCGCCCCGCATCAGCGGCAGCAGGAAGTGCCGCAGCGAGAAGTCCACATTGGTGAGTTGGAGGATCTTGATGCTGCGGCCCCTGCGGGTGGCTCAGGCCTTCGTCGGCACCCCAGCCGGTGATGATCCAGCAGGCGGTGTTCCAGCGGTGGAGGCCTCGGCGGTTGGCGCTTCGACCGGCGGCGGGGGGGCGACCACGCGGCTGATGGCCCATTGGATCGTCTCGCCCTCGCCATCCGCGGTCAGCACGATCTGATTGGTCCGGCGGGGATCGGCGGCGAGGTAGATGCTCTCCTCCAGTTCGATGCGGGCGCCGCGGGCGCGGAAGCGCCAGCCTTGGCCGCCCGGCAGGCGCATCAGCACGCCGCCCTCCTCCTCCTGCAGCACGGCGGTGACGCCCGGGTGCAGGTGGAAGCGGATGGCGAAGGGCACGTCCGGGCCGGGCGAGGGTTCCAGCACATCCTCGCCGCGCAGGTCGTCGCCGGTTTCGGAAAGGTAGAGGCGGCGGCGATGCACCACGCCATGCGTGCGCCGGTAGCCGTCATGGCCGACTTCCAGCCATTGCGCGCCATTGGCCTCCTGGCGCTCGATCTCGACGCGCTCGGGGCGGCGGCCGAGGCCCTCCTCGCGCAGTTCGCTGCTGTTGGTGTCGGCCAGGATCAGCGTGGAATGCGCCGCCGTGCCGCGCAGCGCGTCCCGCCAGGAGGGATCGGCCGCGGGGGCGGCGCCGCAATTGACGATCAGCCGGTCCCGTCCGATCGACATCTCGAAGGAAAGCGTGCCGGCATGCGCGCCGCGATCGGCGCCGCGCGGCAGGCCCGAGGCGGCATCGGGCGCGCGGCCCGGCGGCGGCGCGCCGCAATCGGCGATGATAAGGGTGCGGCCGGCGGCCAGGCGATGGAAGCCCGTCTCCTCCAGCAGCATCGGCGCGCGGCCCTTGGCCAGGCCCTGCGCCAGCACGACATCCAGCATGTTCGGCGCTTCCTCGCGCGTGCCGTTGAACAGCGCGAGCGACATGTCGCCGTGGCGGAACAGGCGCAGCGCCTGGCCCGCGCGTTCCAGCGCGATGGAAAGCTGCGGCGGCGATGTCACGCCCACGCCGTTGAGCAGGTTGCGGATCTCGATGAGATCCTGGAGCGCCAGAAGCTGCGTCGCCGGGCTGCGCTCCACATGGCCGCCATCGGGGTGGAACTGCCGCTCCAACTCGCCGGGCAGGAAGCGGAGCGCGCGGGTGAGCCAGGCCTCCTCCTCCAGCGCCACGGCGGCGGCGATGGTGCCCTTGAGCACGACCAGCGCGCCGCGATGCGCGGCCTCGGCCGGCAGGCTCGCCGCGATCATCCGGCCATCCTGCGCCATGCGCTGGAGAAGCTGGCGGCGGAAGCCGTCATCGGCCGTGGCGGCCAGGAAGTCCCAATGGCCGAGCCAGGCGGAGATGCGCGCGGCGGCGACTTCGGGCGCGGTCGCCATCGGCTCCTGGCCGCCGCGGGCCAGCCAGTCCTCGGCGAGGTCGCGGGCCTTCACGCGCGCCGCGTCGGTGCCGAGCATCCGCAGGTCCCGCAGCCAGGCGAAGCCGTGGGCGGCCTGGCGCCAGAGCACGGGGCCGGAGGTGGGGCCCCAGTCATCCAGCGTGCGGGCGCTGCCCTGCACCTCGAACTCGCCGCGCAGCAGGCGTGCGCCGCGTGCCGCATCGCCCGACCAGAGGTCGCGGAAGGCGCGGGCCGGCGCATCGGGGACGCGCACCGGCTTGAGGCGGGAGAGGAAGCCGCGAACGCCGCGGAACATGTCGGACATCAGGCGCGCCCTTTCAGCCCGGCGATGGCGGAAGCGTAGTCCGGCGCGCCGAAGACGGCGGTGCCGGCCACCAGCACATCCGCGCCGGCGGCGATGCAGTCGGGCGCGGTCTTGAGGGTGACGCCGCCATCCACCTGGAGCGCGATGTCACGCCCGCTTTCCGTGATCATGCGGCGCAGCGTGGCGATCTTGGCCAACTGGCTCGTCAGGAAGGATTGCCCGCCGAAGCCCGGATTGACCGCCATGACGAGGATGAGGTCCGTCAGGTCCAGCACATGGGCCAGGCTGTCCACCGGGGTCGCCGGGTTCAGCACCACGCCCGCCTTCTTGCCGAGCGCGCGGATGGTCTGGAGGCTGCGGTGCAGGTGCGGCCCGGCCTCCGGATGGAGGCTGATGAGGTCTGCGCCCGCCTCGGCGAAGGCGGCGAGGTAGGGGTCCGCCGGGGCGATCATCAGGTGGACGTCGAAGGGCATGCGGCTATGTGGGCGCAATGCCCGGATCAGGCCGGGGCCAAAGCTGATGTTGGGGACGAAATGGCCGTCCATGATGTCCAGGTGCAGCCAATCCGCCCCCGCTTGGTCGATCGCGCGCAATTCCTCGCCCAGGCGGGAGAAATCGGCGGCGAGCAACGAGGGGGCTATGCGGATCTGGTTCATCGGGCCTGTGCGGAATCCAAGAACCGGACTAGCCCATTCGCCCGCGGCTGCAAACCTGTCACAAAGTGAAATACTTGCCGCTGGGCATGATGGGTGGCGTGCCTCAGCGCCGCACGACGCTGGGCGAATTGCCAAGCGTGAGCCAGGCGGGCCAGCCCAGCCACCGCTCCAGGGCCACGATCAGCAGGCAGGCGCCCACCACCGACGCCATCAGGAGGGCTTGCTGGCGCGAAGGGGGCCGACGGAACCACATGGCGATCCGCATCGCCCAGCGCACCATGGGGTCCATAGGTTCGTGTAGCGGATCGGGCCCGCCGCCGCCACCCGCTCAGGCGGGGCGGGGGCGCAGCACGGTCATGGCCCGGGCGATGACGGGGTAGAAAAGCAGCGTCAGCCCCGCCAGCATGATCCCGCCCACCAGCCAGTTCGAGAAGAACACGGCGAGCGAGCCATCGCTGATCAGCAGGGCCTGGCGGAAGCTCTCCTCCGTGCGGTCGCCCAGGACCAGGGCGAGGATGAGCGGCGCCAGCGGGTAGTCCAGCTTCTTCATGACGTAGCCGATCACGCCGAAGACCAGCATCAGCACGATGTCGAACTCGGCGCTGTTCACCGTGTAGGCGCCGATGGCGCAGACCATCAGGATGACCGCGGCGATGATGCTGAACGGCACGCGCAGGATGGCGGCGAACCACGGCACCGCCGCCAGCACGATGATGAGCCCTACGATGTTGCCCAGGTACATCGAGGCGATCAGGCCCCAGACGAAGTCCTTCTGTTCGACGAAGAGCATGGGGCCGGGCTGGAGCCCCCACATGATCAACCCGCCCAGCAGGACCGCCGCCGTCGGCGAACCGGGCACGCCCAGCGCCAGCATGGGCAGCAGGGCCGAGGTGCCGGCCGCATGCGCCGCCGTCTCGGGCGCGATCACGCCCTCGATGCGGCCGCGCCCGAAGCTGTCGGGGTCCTTCGACATGCGCCGCGCGACGCCGTAGCTCATGAAGCTCGCGGGCGTGGCGCCGGCGGGCGTGATGCCCATCCAGCAGCCGATCGCCGAGCTTCGCAGCGCCAGCGCCCAATGTCGTGGAAGTTTCTTCCAGGTGTCGATGACGGTCCGAAGATCGATCTTGGCCTTGGCGCCCTTGAAGCTCAGCCCCTCCTCGATACTGACCAGGATTTCGGACAGGCCGAACAACCCGATGACGACAACGAGGAAGTCGATGCCGCGCATCAACTCCATCGAGCCGAAGGTCATCCGCAACTGGCCGGTGACGCCATCCATGCCGACGCCGGCGAGGATGAAGCCGAACATCATGGCGGCCACCGCCTTGAGTGGTGATCCGCTGGAGAGCCCGATGAAGCAGGCAAACGAAAGAAACATCACGGCGAAGAACTCGGGCGGGCCGAATTGCAGCGCGAACTGCGCGACCAGCGGCGCCACGAAGGTGATCATCACCACGGCGATCAAGGCGCCCACGAAGCTGGATGTGAACGCCGCCGTCAGCGCCTCGCCCGCGCGGCCCTGCTGCGCCATCGGGTAGCCGTCGAAGGTGGTGGCGACCGACCAGGGCTCGCCCGGGATGTTGAACAGGATGGAGGTGATGGCGCCGCCGAACAACGCGCCCCAATAGATGCAGGAGAGCATGATGATGGCGCTGACCGGCGACATGGCAAAGGTCAGCGGCAGCAGGATGGCAATGCCGTTGGCGCCACCGAGGCCCGGCAGCACGCCGATGAGCACGCCGAGAACGATGCCGGCGACCATCAGGATGATGTTCTCCGGCTGCAGGGCGACCGAAAAGCCCTGCATCAGCAGTCCAAGTTCTTCCATCTGGAATCAGTGCCCGCCTGTGTTCGGGGGTGACGGGGACGCTCAGTATCCGAGGTAGGTTTCAAGCGGGCCCTTGGGCAGCGCGACCAGGAACCAAAGTTCGAACACCGCGAAGGCGAAGCCGGCGGCAAGCGCGCCGGAGGGGAAGGCAGTGACGCTGCGGAAGGCGCCGAAGCGTATCATGAAGAAGGCGATCAGCAGGGCCGAGCTCACATAGATCCCCGCGAAGGGAATGACTGCCACGTAGAGCGTCGTCGGCAGCAGCACGGACGCGACCAGGCGCAGTTGCGGCCAGGTTGCGAACAGCGCTCCCCCGGCTTGAACGCCGGCATCTTTCGCGCGCGGCTTCAGCGCCGCCGCCAGGTTGCCGATGCTGGCCAGCACCAGCACCACGCCCAGCCAGAACGGAAAGTAGCCCGATTGCGGGCCGTCGCTCGACCAGCCCGCGCCGATGCGCAGGCTGTCGAGGATGGCGATGCCGCCTGCGGCCATGAAGGCCACGGCGGTCGCGATCTCCATGCCCTTCAAGGTGGGGCCACGCTCGGCGGCGGTGTCGCTCAGGAGGCTGGTCTCGGTGGTGATGCTCATTTGGGTCAGCCTCCAGAAGCGGCCAGGAAGCCGGCCTCCTGCATCAGGGAACGGTGGCGGGCCTCTTCGCGAGTCAGCCATTCGCGGAAGGGTTCACCGGTCATCGTGGTAGTGTTGAAGGCACCATTTGCCATCAGTTCCAGCCATTCCGGCGTCTCGGTGACGCGGTTCAGGAGATCGGTGTAGAAGGCGACCTGCGGCTCCGTGATGCCGGGGGCGGCGAAGATGCCGCGCAGCATGAGGTACTCGACGTCGAGCCCCCCTTCCTTGCAGGTCGGAATGTCCTGCCAGCCCATTGTCTCGGTGACGCGGCGTTCGCCGGGAAGCCGGCGGCCATCGAACACGCAGAGCGGGCGCAACGTGCCGGAGCGCCAATGCGTCACCGCTTCGATCGGGTTGTTCACCGTCGCCTCGATGTGATTGCCCACGAGCTGCGTCGCCACCTCGCCACCGCCGCGGAAGGGCACATAGGTGAACTGCGCGCCCGTCGCGCGCTGGATCGCGACGGTGATGATCTGGTCTTCCTGGCGGGAGCCGGTGCCGCCCATCCGGATGCGCTGCGTCTTCGCCGCCTCGACGAACTGCGCGAGATTCTGCCAGGGGGAGGATGCGTTCACCCAGAGTACGAACTCGTCCAGCGCCATCATCTTCACCGGCGTCAGGTCGCGCCAGGTGAAGGGGATGCCGGTGGACATCGGCGTGGTGAAAAGATTCGACAAACTGATGATGAGCACATGCGGATTGGCCCGCGCATTGCGCGCTTCGAGGAAGCCTTCCGCGCCGGCGCCGCCCGCCTTGTTCACCACCATCATCGGCTGGCGCATCAGCGAATGTTTGCTGACGATGCCCTGGATGATGCGCGCCATCTGGTCCGCGCCTCCGCCGGTGCCGGCGGGG
>Ga0105047_10009146_pt1 | contig 16362 bp, 15 predicted proteins | sample MAT04_FD_78384 | JGI IMG/M metagenome (GOLD analysis project Ga0105047, IMG submission 78384) | Freshwater microbial communities from Lake Fryxell liftoff mats and glacier meltwater in Antarctica - MAT-04 (megahit assembly) | ecosystem: Environmental > Aquatic > Freshwater > Ice > Liftoff...
CCTTCATAGGACTGCCAAAAAACTGCGTCATATCGGGATTTGCCAACCAAAATCCAAGTCGCAGCCATCGAAAACGTTCCCGGTGTCAGGAAGAAGGAATACTCCGTTTCGGGGACGCGTTTGTGAGTGGCGAGGACACTGTCGACCGCAGACAGAATTTGCGAGTAATCGGTCGGGTCCGTAAGCGAAACGGAATGCAATTTGGCGTCAAATCCTAACCATTCCCGGTACATTTTATCCATCCAAGACGGATAGGTGCTAAGCAAGTGGACTTCTTCGAACGCTTCCTGCTTTAGCAACGCTTTTATTGGCCCATCCTGTTTGCGAATTGCCGTTCGATTTTCAAGGCTTTTAGGATGCGTTGCTGATCTGTAGGCGTTGCATCACCCGCCATCCCGAGCAAGTCGTTGTGACCAATCCATGAGAAGAGAACAGCTTCTCTTGCACCACATAACTCCAATTGTGTAAAGACAAACGAAATTGTACCAGAAGGATTAGCGGCTGGGATTGTCGCTTTGCCAGAGTATGGTCCGCATACATCTATCAAACAGCGTGTTGAGCTTGTGAAGGTAACGGGAAGAATTGCCGACGTGTCCGAGATACGCAATGGAAGTGTGGCAGCAACTGCGGTTTCTGATAGATTGGAGCGTGACTTGTGGTTGATCCCGATCGAAGATCGTCGTAAGCAGGGATCATTGCGAGAAGGAATGCGGGAGGGATTCACGCTGGGTCAGTATCTGATGCTGGTGGATTACACGAGTCGCTTGGTGCGCGATGGCAAAGCGGCGGTGACAGCGGAAGTGGAGAGCATCTTTACGAGGCTTGGTAGTAGTGCTGAGAGTTGGGGAGCGAGGATGCTTAAGCTAAGCGGGGCTCGGTTGCTGGGTCGATTTCTTTCGGCCAGCCGAGATCGGTTAAGGGAGATAGCTCAGCGGATGGGCGTAAGGCATCTTGTGAACGTCGGTTAGATTGCGAGAGTTGGCTTATTAGGGACTGAGAGAATCAAGGCTGTGTTTCGTGCTGCGCGCAAGTCGGTTTTGAGGGACAAGATTGGTTCTTCCTTCCTTGAAATTACCAATATATGGCTGCAATCGATCCCTACAATTGAGTGCAAGTATTCGAGAACCATCTCGGACGTCTAAACGCTGTGCATGTCCTTTCCCTTCCTCGAGTGAGATCAAAGTGGAATGTCCCCTATAGGCTCCTTTTGGCTCGCCTTACAAAGGCACTTTGCCTTCGTCACCAAACTTGAAAGTCAAACCTTGAAATTAAAACTCCATTTCGCGTTACACAGCCACAATCAAACCGACGGCCTCAGCGAGGCGCTGCTGATTTACATCAAAAGTCAGGAACTCCGTCTTGCCCAGATGCAAAGCCGTGGCGACATGGAGAATGTCCGCCAGCCGATGACCACCGCTGACTGTATACCGAGCGCTCAAGTCTTCGGCCAAATGATGCGCGACTGCCCAGTCTACCGGTACCGCCTTCAATACATTGTTCCGCAAGTCCGAATCCAAATCGCGAAGCATTTGCGTAGCCTCAAGCAAGTCAAAGCCCTTCTTGTCAGACGAGCGGAGTTTCACCTGCAATCGCGTCGATTGGCGAAACTTCAGGAGTAAAAAAGAAGAGACTGGCAACGGTCCAGTCCGCCGTTTCATCCACGAAATAGCAGAGGTCGAGTTGACTTGTCGTCGATACAGGGAACACAGGAACGAAGTATCCGGGAAGCAATTCATCCCTCTTCGCCGTTGAGTTCCATCGCCCGCATCGCCACCACCTCCGCTTCCGAAAAGACCCGGTCTCCCCAGATCGCCTTCAACCTCGCCGCGAAATCCGGATTCTTCACCTTGCCCGCACGTTTACGTCCCAAGCCGGTCAGCAAAGCGATTGGTTTTCCGCGTTTCTCACATTTTTAGTCCCCATTCGCACCTTGTCAACATTTCTCGTTGCGCACCACAGGAAACGCGAAATCATGAAAGATGCACTCTTACATTATCCCTTCCTTGGAACGGGTGATTGGCAGGCTGCGACGGAAAAGATCCACAGGCATAAAGTCCGTAGTTTTTTCGAATCGCGGACCTGCCGCTCACTTCGAATGCGAATTTGCTTGGAAAAAAAATCGGACGACCTCAATAGGCGAGGGGGAGAAAAACGCATTGGATTCGGCTTAAACATTAGCGATCCAATTCGGCTCCCAGCCTTTTCTGTAAGGCTTTTGTAGATATCCGTTGGCTTTGCTATTATTAATAATCTTAAGTGCTTTCGCGTCCCATTGTAGCTCTTCTTCGGGGAATCGAATGCCTATCGTTCCTAATAATACCGCTTCGGTCAGTGGTGCCGCGTAATCGAAATGCGAAGTCGTCTCGCCGACGCCACGGCAAGCATCCGCCCATTGAACGTAATGATCCACTTCCTTAACTACCGGAATCGTCTCCTTTGGAAATTTTCCAACAGGAAAAAGACTCGGCATGGCAACGTGAGGGATGACCAGCGTTCCCTTTTCGCCAACCAGAACGGAACCCGCGCTCGGCAGCTTGAAGTCCGTAGGTAAATCAGAAAACAACTCACGGCTTGGCGACGCGCCCACTGCGTCATACCAGGTAACCGGAATAGTCGCCCCTGTCGTGTATTCCGAACCAGGAAACACATACCTCAGCGTGGCTCGGTCCGTCCAAGTATCGGGCATCAATGGCGGTGCCGAAGCCTTGATGGAAATCGGTGCGCCCAGTTTCAACGACTTGAAAACAGGGTCCAAGATATGGCATCCGAAATCACCGATTTGCCCCGTCCCATAGTCTTGCCATCCTCGCCAATTAAAAGGATGGTATATCGCTACCTTGTAAGGACGCTCCGGTGCAACACCTTGCCAAAGATCCCATCGGACATCGCTCGGTATCGGGTCGGTTCCTTCAGGACGAGGGATATGTCTAGGCCAAGTTGGCGAAGTCCCTTGCCACGAATGCACTTCTTTCACTTTGCCGATCATCCCCAGGTGAACAATGTTGACCGCAGTGCGGTAGGCTGAGTGCGACTGAATTTGGTTACACATCTGTGTCACGACTTTGAATTTCTTGGCGGCCAATTGCATTTGGCGAGCTTCAAAAACAGTGTGAGTCAAAGGCTTTTGGCAAAACACATGTTTGCCAAGCTGCATCGCAGCTAGCGCGATTGGAGCGTGCATGAAGTCAGGGGTCGACACCAAAACACCTTGAATGTCCTTTGACGCATCGAGCAGCTTGCGCCAATCTTCATAGCGTCTCGCGGCCGAGTACTTTTCAGCCGCTAGGCCCAAGTGGTTCTTCGAGCTATCGATGTTGCACAGTCCGATCACTTCGACGTCGGGACTCGCCGCGACACCTATCAAGTCGCTCCAACCTTTGCCCCCTGTTCCGACACTTGCGATCCCCAAACGGCTGTTGGCTCCATAGACCCGCGAGTACCGAAATGCGGGGAGGGCAATCGCGGCACTTGCAAGTGTCGCGGATTTAACAAACGATCGACGATCTGCATACATGCAAACTCTCCGGCAGGAAAAAGGTGGGCATTGAAAGCGGCTCGATCGTCCCGACCGAGAAATCACGGCGGAGACCGCCATGCCACTCTGTGGCTAGCGCCACCAGTATGCCACGCGGTGATACGCCACGCCAGACTTGGCGTCAAAGAAATACCTCATCCAACTACTCAATAGGCCCAATCGCGGAAACGATCCGATCTCGATAGACTAACGCAAGATAGATACACGTCAGGACAACCTAATGAATCCCTACGAGTCGACCAAGTCTGCGCACACGAATAGCGATCCGCCTGTTTCTGCAACTTCGAAAAAGCTGGGGCCGTTGATTGTTTGCATGATGCTGATATTAACCGTAGTGGTCAGCATTCTAAGACTGGCTTTGCCGTCGATCGGCACCGTGACTAGTCCTCGATTTGGCTCACTTGGACTCATCGTATTCGCAGGTCCGCTAATATTCCTAGTTCCATGGTTTTGGAAGCCCGAACGAGTGCGACTAGTGATTGCTTCACTTTTACTTTTCATGGGTGGCCTGCTTAACGCCCAACTTCTACGGGAAACAGGCACGGTCGCGGTGATCACAAATCCAAACCTAGATCGATTGCATTCGTCCTGGCTCTGGTGCGTCCTCCCAGCCTTTTTTGCTGGAGCGTACCTTTTGTGGCGAGCGGCCTTCGAAAAAACACCTTACCTACATAAACGAAACATTCATCCTGAGGATTAGATTCCGAATGGAACTGCCCCGCGTTATTCGCGTTCGACAACAATTCGCCCTCACTCCGCCGCTCGATATCGCAGCAACAATCGAAGTCGAACTTACAAAGCAACACAGACCTATAAATGCCATTCGTGCCTAGCACCTATTGAGACAGGGAAAATACGGCGCATACTGGCTAGCGACCATTCTGAAGCCCTTGTTGTAATGTCTCGATTTGTGAACTAGAGTTCACATATTCATGCTGAGGGTCGCGGTCTTCGAAATCGGTGATGAGCCAGTGACCGTCCTCCTTTTCCAAGCCGAGACGGACCCAACGAGGTATCTTGCCTGGAATTCCTCGCGCCTCAGCCTGGACCAGCACGTTCATGCGAATCTCGGCATGTTTGGGCACACGTCTACGGTCCACCTCGATGCCATGAATGCGGGTTATCTTGACCAACGAAAACTTGACATGCGGGAGCTGCCTCAGGATGCTGGAGACCCTTTCGGTATGTTCCGCGTGAATCCGCTTCGCAACGCCGGCTGCATCGTTTTTCTGAAGCTCAACTGCCGCATCCTCCAACCAGCCTGCCAAGAACTCCGCATCCGTCTCATACCAAAGATTGAATGCGATCAGAAGCATGGTACAGACGGTCAGAACTATGCCCGATTTAAATGCTGCTGCATGCCCCGTTTGTGTCCAGCCGTAGAATGTTGCAATCGCTAAAATCGCACCAACCGATCCAATCACCCACGGCTGCTCAAAAAGAATACTCGGCATGCGAAAAAACCTTGCTGGCGTTTCCAAGCTTGAAACTGTGACTTAGGGTTCCCCATCGATTTGATGGAGATCGACGGAGCTTTGTGTATTGTACCCAAAGCCAAGGTCAAAGTGTCCCATTGTATGGTTTCGCCATGCTTGAAACAATTCGCAGATACTGGATCGGCTTGCTCGTGATCGTCCTGGTGGGACTTCACGCAAGTATCGTTGGCATTATTCGCTATCAAGCATCGCTGGCCAAAGTGGACGCGTCCTGTGAAGTGGATCTTGGCAGCTACCTCGCCTACCAAATCGGCAAGAAATCACCGCTGCAAATGCGCATTCATGCTATTGTTCCTCTCAATCACCGAATGAAGAGCCGGCAGCTAATCGAGCTCAATCAGGCACAAGTTCGGCAATCCATCGAAGAATACCTTCGCCAGTTAGATAGCAAAGTACTGGTCGACCCATACCTGGCGGATCTCAAGTCCCAACTGCTCGAGGTAATGATCCAAACCATTGGCGATTCGTCTATCGACGATCTGGTGGTAACCGAAGTACGGGAGTCTAGCGGCGACGCCACCCTAGAGTTCGTGTCCAAAGGGCCTGCCCCACAGCCTCGACGATTGGTGGCGACGTTGCGCGATCCTTCTGAAGAAAATGAAGAAAACGAGGAAAGTTTGACGGCAGCAGATCTTGAAAGCCACGCCGACGAAACGGAACACGCTGAACCAGAAGCTAAACCGCATGCCGCTCCGGCCCCAAAAGCCAGCAGTCACGGCGCTGAAAGTTCTCACGGCAAGCCTGCCGCGCACGGAGCTGCTAGTTCTCACGGCAAGCCTGCCGCGCACGGAGCTGCTAGTTCTCACGGCAAGCCTGCCGCGCACGGAGCTACTGCCAAAAAGCCAAGCAGTTCCGGTGCACATGGGGCAGCCAAAAAACCAGCCGCGGCAGCTCATGGCGGCGGCCACGGTGCGGCTGCTCCCAAAGCCAAAAGCGGTCACTAAACATCGTGACTCTGCTACCGGCAATTCTCAAAATCAACCTTTCCAGAGGATATTGAAGATCGTGCTGTAGTGATCGGTCCATAGGGGGATCTCGGCCCAGTCTTGATCGATCTCGTGCCGCTCTTCCTGGCCGTCTCGGTCGCTATCGCGCATCGTAAACGGAGCAATCATGGGCGTCCTATCCAAGAACGACGGATCGTTCGAGATTACGAAATAGTGACTTCGCATCAATAACTCCTGACGATCACTCACTTTATAAATACTCGTGTATTGCATACCGAGGACCTGCTCCGCTGCATTTTTCACCACTGGGTACAAGTTCAGATAGGTGTTGGTGATATGGATGCAGATCATCCCGGTAATCGAACCATCTTCATCCTTTTTGAGATGCTTTCGATAAATCTCAAACGCTTCTCGAGTGAGCAAGTGGGCTGGCACCGAGTCCCCGCTAAAGGCGTCTAGGACAATGATATCGTATTCCTGAGGGGCCTCCCGCTCCATGCTCAACCGCGCATCACCGAGTCGTACCTCGATTTGCTTTCCTAGTCGACTTTCGTACTCAGGCAGATACCAAAAATGCTTTCGAGCGATCTCCTCCACCAGCGGATTGATCTCATACAGGACACACTCATCGGCTTCACGCTTTCCCTCGCAAGGGCGCGCATAGGCGGCCAATGCTCCAGACCCCAGTCCCACCACCGCATACTTGAGCGATCGCTCGCGGTGAGTCTCGGAGATGCAATAATCGATCGCGCGACCGACACCGCTGTCGCGATCATAATAAGTTAATGGCAAAGCACGCTTGCTGGGTGCGCTCCACTGGCGACCATGCAATACATTTCCACTCCAAAAACTTCTAAACCCGGAGTCTATATCGCGAGTCACGTTATCATTCTCGCTGGCGGGTAGCAACCGAGTGTACTGTCGATCGGTGACTGTGACCGTTCCATAGAAATTCCTCGACTGAAGCAATTGCGTCGACCTCATACCATCCGAGTTTCCATTGCTTCTCCAGTGAAACGGGTCCAGGGACCAACCGATCCAACTTACGCCGACTGCGACGCAAGCCCCCGCAAGCACACGACGTGAGAGACCGAACCCTAACTTGCTAACGATCGCATAAGCCAGCATGCTAGCGGCCACCGTGCAACTCGCGAGCAATCCCACTGGCCATTCGTAGTAGTCGTCGAAGTAGCGAGTTGCGATCATGCTGATAAACAAGCCGCCTAGCGCGCCGCCAGCTGAGATCAGCAGATAGTACTCCGTGATGTTTCTTCGATTCGTAGGCCGCAGTTGAACCAGCTCACCATGACACACGATACAAATGCAAAGCATGGTCCCAAAGTGCAGTGCTAAATTCAGTACAAATCCTAAGTCGAGTTCGATCGCTAAGCCAACGATCCCTGCGATGCAAAGCCCACACCAAAATTCTCGGACATACCAGCGTTCGTGATCGAAGCATACGATGAAACTTAACAAATACAATCCGAGGGGGATAATCCAGAGAAACGGAACTGTCGCGATGTCGTGGCAGACGTGGTTCGTCGTCGCAATGAACATTAAGGAAGAAAGGGCGGAGAGGCCAACCCACGCAGGCCGCTGCCACCAACCAGACATCCCTACAACATCTTGGGTATCGGACTTCAACACATCCAGCCCACTTGGTTCTCTTACAAATCTGACTAGGGACAGGCCGCACATTGTACAAAGACCTGCAAAGACCCAAAAGCCAATCATCCAAAACCGCCCCATCGATTTGAGTTCCATGTACGGTTCGAAAACAAAAGGGAACGAGCCTAAAGCGATCAGCGAGCCAAGATTAGAAAGCGAAAACAATCGGTAAGGAGATCGGCCTGGATAAGCCAGCGCAAACCAAGCTTGGATCAGTGGGCCGGTCGTGGAAAGCAACGCATACGGCAACCCCACGCAAAGGGTCAACAATAGCAAGATTCGAAGCGTTGGATCTTCGTTTCCAATCGGTTTCAAGCTTTCTGGCGGGATGACGAAGATGGCCATCAAAGACGAGATCGCCAACAAGCCGATGTGCAGTGGGACTTGCCTGACCAGTCGCAAACGGGAGACCAGCAAATGTGAATAGACGTAACCCAAGAAGAGCGTACATTGAAAGAAAAGCATGGCCGTCGTCCAGACCGCTGGGCTGCCTCCGAACCAGGGCAAAATGAATTTGCTGATCAACGGCTGGACTTGAAACAGCAAAAAGGCGCTTATAAAAATAGTGACAGCCAGCAACGTCGCTAGGTAGGCGGGACGAGGTCCCTGCGATGCACTCACGGAAGGAGATTGACTCATCTGCGAAAGAACTTCCGTTTTGGTCATGGACGAGAATTCTTGAAGGAGAATTCTTGGAGGTAAATTCTTGAGTTGCTACAGCGATGTGCTGTCCGTGACGGAACAGATCTGGACTTAGGGTTTCCGAGGACGGGGAGAAGAATGGGTAATGTATCCATTCGTTCTTAGAAAAACAATCCGCAAGCGAGGGCGACGACCGCGTTTCTCAGGTAGAAGGGCTGTCGAGCATTTCCAAACCGACGCGAGCTGGCTCCCAGTCGGGATAGATTCTGGCCGCTTCCCAATAGCATTCGCGTGCTGCCAGATCGCGGCCGAGATGCCAAAGACACTGCCCTAAAGCCACGCAGGCTTGGTAGCAAAACGGATCTAGGGCGAGCGTTCTACGGCAGTCTTCGGCGGCCAACTCGATATCCCCGTCACTAAATCGGACCCAAGCACGGAGCATGTACGCATCCGATCTGGTGTCTGCGTTGTCTACGAGAAGTGTCGCGAGTTCATTGGCTGAGCCAAAAAGACCATCCGCCAAAAGCTGCTCAACTTGTGAAACCGTGGCGCGTTGCCAAGGGCTCTGCGCTCGCTGTGCGATGGCGCGTCGCGCTTCGTCGGCGCATGATCGAACAATTCTGGCCGAGTCCCGCAGCAGCACCCCCAGAGATCCAGAATGCGATTCATCCCCAACGTAACTGAGCGCCCATGCGGCCGCTTGTCTAACGTTGGCATGTTGCGACGAGAGCATACGCTTGAGCGTATTAGGACTGTAGTGCTCACGGACCTGCTCGACCCATTTCGAAGCATTGCCCGAGATCGCCACAGCATCTGCTTGGCAATCGGCAAGGTAGTTTTCGAAGAATCGCAGCAGCTTGGCCATACCCGCCTAACTAGGTCGATTGAATGGAGGAGAAGTACTGTATACTGGAAGAGTCGGCTCATCCGAACGGAAATTCGACATGAAAGGAACTTGTCCATTGTTGTTTTGCCCCTTCACTGTAGTTGGTCTTCTCCTGATTCGCAATCAATTCTTGCGATCAGAATCCTTCCTCGAGAAAGCGCACGCTTCTCGCTTGACATTGCGGGCGCGCATGATTGGGCGCTCGCTCGCTACGTTGCTTAGTCTCTCAACATCTTTGCTTGCATTCGCACAAAACCTCGACACGCATCCGTGCTTGAGCGTGTCTACCATTTCGGTGACCCAAGTACTGCAGTCGCCGAGGAGTCAGTCGATTGCAAATCAGTCTGTCGAAGCATTGCTGGAGGACATCGCGAGAGTGTACGATCTATCGTTGTGGTGTGATCGTCGCATCGCGCGCGACACGATCATCACCTTGGAGAAAAAGGAGGAAACACTAGGAGCATTTCTTGAACGAGTTGCCTCGATCGTTGATGCCGGTGTGATCCCTCTGGGGGGCGCGGTCATGATCATCCCAAATTCTAAATGCGAAACCGTAGAGGCTGCCTATTGGTCACTGTTTCAATCCAAAGGGTTTTCGTCGCAGAGCCTCGCTCAGACAAAGCCTTTCGGATGGCCGGAGGGATCGATTGCAGCCCACATCTTTGAAGACTTTGCTCATCACTCTGCAATCCAGCCTCGCATGGACCTTTCGATCGAGCATGATGTATGGCGAGCGTTTCAATTTCGAAAAGGGACCGAATCGGCTGCGATCAGCACGTGTTTACTCAGCGGATTCGATCTTCGCCTAGCCTCACGCGACGGCCAGCTATGCGTGATTTCAACGCAGAGTGGCGATCCTCCGCTCGAATCCCAGGTTTCCTGGTCGTATTCGCAGGAGGATCTTATCCAAAGAATCGGAAGCAACCCTTGGAAAGCGTGGCGACAGCGTTGGCCAGATGCGAGGATTGTCGAGAGCAAACCCAAGGTATTCTGGACGATCACCGCCCCGGCAGCGGCCCATCGCGATCTGGTCCGCTCCCTAATCCCAAAAAAGAAATGGGACAAACCGAAAGTCAACGATCTCGAATTCACCGGCCAGATACGAACGGGCTTGGAGAAAGCCATCCTCGAATTGGCGAGTCGGACCAATCTCGATTTTTTCCCGCTTCCGCTTGCGGAGCGAATCGCGATGAAGGAGGTCGACCTGACATTGAACAAAGCCCGAATTGACGAGATCTTACGACTGTTGTCCGAGCAAAGCGGAGTGCAGTTTCGACGAGACGGCCAGCGGGTCGAGATCATCACTTCCCCCTAAGCCCGAAATCTCTATGTGACAGCTGCCTGAGGATGGCTTGGACTCTATCCGCTCGCTCGGCGTGAGAGGGTAGCGAAGTACCGCCGAATGAAGTTACGAACTCTGCTGCCTTTCGAAACTCAATGCCAATCGAATGTGCTCGTACGGAACGGATTGCTCCAGGTACTCAAAGATGGGTTTGAGTTTCTCTCGCCCCACCGTATCGGCTGCGAGCAAAATCTTGGCCTGCAACTCCGTGGGTAGCCAACAGTCGATCGTCGGGATCGATTCGTCCTGCATGAGATCTAGCAAATGGCTAACGACCGTACCGACCGTAACTTCCGCTCGCTTCGCAATGTCCTCCAACGACCGGCCGTCTCGCAACATCGGATAGGTGATAGCTTTGGTGCCGCTCACGCCGGATTTGCTATGCGGAGCTCGAATGGAACGCGTGTTACCGTCCAAACCTGCCGCTTTCCGCCAATCAAAATCCATGGCGATGTTGGCTGTTTCGCAGTGTTGTCGAATCTCTGTCAAGAAGACTTGGCCATAGGCATTCAATTTGACTTTGCCGATACCAGAAACGGCCAACATCGCATCCAAAGTCGATGGTCTCTGGGCGCTCATTTCGATCAGAACCGTATCGGCAAAAACCACAAAGGGGGGCACGTTTTGCTCCATGGCCAATCGGCGGCGGAGCGTTTTGAGTTTTTCGAAAAGGGGCATGTCCGCGTGCGACAGTGCTTCGCTCGCTGCCGCTTGCTTACGCTCCTTGGATTTCGAAGCGGTACGGATCAAACGGGGCTCGGCGTCGGCAAAAAGGATAGCTCGCGAGTTCGCGTTCAACTTGAGGATAGGGTACTCGGAACCATCGAGATCCATCGAGCCTTGACCGACCAACTGGTAGATCCAATCGCGAAGCTGGGCCTTGGAAACCTCTTTCAGAATGCCGTGGGTGCTCAGTTTGTCATGCCCCCGTTGCATTACGTTTTGCGTTCGAGATCCGAGTAGCACTTCAACGACATGATTGACGCCGAATCGCTCTTGCACACGAAAGACACACGACAAAATCTTTTGCGCGATGATCTTGGCCTCAGGGACCGAGTCGGTGTCTCCCAAGCAGATATCGCAAGCGCCACAGGATTCATTTTCGTAGGATTGCCCGAAGTACTCCACCAACCCTCGGTGCCGACACATGGGGGTACGGCAGTAACGAGACATCTCTTCGATTTGACTTCGCGCCGCATTGATGATCTCCGGGCGAGCGCCGGCTTCGATCAGGCTCGACTCCGTGATCTTACGAAGGGTGATAACATCGCCGATGCTGTGAAGCAGGACACATTCGGCGGGCAAGCCGTCGCGGCCAGCCCGACCTGTTTCCTGTTGATAGTGCTCGATCGATTTCGGGATCGATGCGTGCACGACGAAACGGACATTAGAACGATCGATACCCATACCGAACGCGACGGTTGCTACGGCCACGTCGACCCTTTCACTGAGGAAAGCATCCTGCGCTTGCTTGCGATCCTCGTGCGGCATGCCAGCATGGTATCCAACCGCCGAGAGTCCTTTTGCTTGCAGGTAGTCGGTAACCATCTCGACATCCTTTCGCCGCAGGCAGTAGACGATTCCGCCGGAACCTCGATAGCGCTCGCATACTTCCAAAATTTGGTCCAGCATTTCGACTTGTGGAAGTACTCGATAGGTCAAATTAGGTCGATCGAACGAACTCACGAGAACACGAGGCGACTTGAGACCCAGCTGATCGATGATGTCCAATCGAACCTTTTCGGTCGCTGTAGCGGTGAAGCCATGCATGGCCGCGTTCGGGAAAGATGATCGCAGACTGCTGAGTTGACGATACTCTGGGCGAAAGTCATGCCCCCATTGCGATACGCAATGGGCTTCATCGATCGCGATCGTGTGAACATTGTTTCCATCGAGGAATCGGATGAAGTCTTGGTTGGCCAATCTCTCTGGCGAAACAAACAGCATGCGGACTTTGCCGGAGCGGAGCTGCGCGGCAGCCTCACGTTTTTCGCCTACCGTCAGAGTGCTATCGATACGGATAGCATTGACACCGACTTGCTTCAGCGAGTCGACTTGGTCTTTCATCAAGGCAATGAGAGGGGAGACGACGATGGTCATCCCTCCGCGAAAAACGGCGGGGGCCTGGTAGCAAAGAGACTTGCCACCGCCGGTGGGCATAACGACCAAAGTGTCGCGTCCCTCCAGAACCGATTCGATTGCCGCGTGCTGTGAGGGGCGCAAACTATCAAAGCCCCAAATTTCGCGGAGCAGCGAGTAGAATGCATCTGGAATCTGGCTGAACTGCTGCGTAGCCGATAGAGTCGAAGCAGGCGGAGTAGCTGTTGGCATGTTAGACCTTTGAGAACTTGAAGTAGCCGACAGAGCGGAGAGCAGAAACGAAAATGGAAACGAGCCTATTGCATCATATCGATTCCGCCTACCTTTTGGTGGGTGGCAAAAGCAGTCGATTTGGTGACAACAAAGCCACCGTCGAGGTGTTCGGGGAACCATTGCTAGCTCGATTGACTCGGCAAATGCGAGCCAATGGACTTTCTGTGACCTTGGTAGCACAGAACCGTGAGGACTATCGAGCCTTTGGGATTCGGACCATTGTGGACTTGGAGCCGAATGCGGGACCACTGGCCGGTGTTATCGCAGGTTTGCGGGATAGCAGGGCGGCCGGCCGGGAATGGAGTATCATCACCAGCTGCGATATGCTCGACTGGCATCCTGAATGGCTAGAAAGGCTTTCCAGTGAATCCCAGAAGCCGCGCAGTCTTTTGGACGCGGTTTTTTTGGGGGTGGATTTGTTCTCACCGTTTCCTGGCTCGTACCGACAGAATGTTTGCGAGGTCGCGGAAGATTCTTGGCGATTAGGGAACCGCTCTCTGCGGGGGCTGCATTCAGCATTAGAAGACAGGTTGGTCAAAGTGGCAATCGAGCCTAGGTTTCAGCCAAAAAGCTTCAATACGCGAGCTGAACTGGATGCTCGGCTAGCGTAAAACTGCTGGCGACAGGACGCCGTTCTCGACACAGTCAGCTTTCGAGGCAGGAACTCCAACAGGACGATCAGCTGAGCTAATGCACACGGTTGGGCTTGACGATTCCCAGGGTTGCGCTTTATTTTACCAGATTCTTGGAAAAGCGTTTGGTTATGAACAGCGGCGGCTTGAAGTTTGCTGAAGTTTGCTGAGGTGTGTAAATTCGAGCGCAAGATCGAGAAGGGATGCCGACGTAGCTTCAATCGGTAGAGCACCGCATTCGTAATGCGGGGGTTGCGGGTTCGACTCCCACCGTCGGCTTTCAATGAATAGGGTGCAAAAGCGTGGCTCAATCTGGGCCAGCTAGCAAAACATCAATTGGGGATTTTGGAACATATGGTTCAGTTGGCGACAGTAGACATTCGAGAGATCGTTCTTTCCAATCAAACATTTGGTCCTCAAGACATCGATCGACTAGTTCGATCGATCGAAGATGATCTAACCCAATGCGCGTTGCTGCGTGACGCTGTTCACGAATTGCAGCAGACTCCCAATCCATCGCCAGCTACCCTGACACGGCTTGGGGTATGCATGTACCTGATCGGCAAGTTTGAGGACTCCGAGCAAACCCTTCGCCAAGCGGATGGTGGCGCCCTAGCGCAATATTACTTGGGCAAAAGTTGTTTTCAATTGGAGCAATTCGAGCGAGCCCTCACTTATTACGACGCAGCCGAAAAGGCGGGTTATACACCGGAATGGTGCCAACTCTCTCGCGCCGAAGTCCTCCGCTACGTAGGACGGAAGGACGAGGCCTTGCGATTGCTCGACAACATCTTCGGGCCGGTGGAACAGCATTCGGATTACCCGTTCCAACGTGCGGCTACGTTGGCTTCCATCGGTGGCAACCTCACCGAAGTTATCGCTTTATATCAGCGTGCCTTGCAAGTTAATCCTCGCCATGCTGGTGCACTGTTCGGCTTGGCGTTGGAGAATGACCGCGTCGGCAACGACCAACAGGCATTCGAGCTTTATCAACGTGGGGCGGGAGTGATTCCATCGCACATCGGAACGCTTCTGAACCTCGGGTTGATGTACGAAGATCGCAATGACTACGCACGTGCGCAAGCTTGCTACCGCCGTATCCTTGAAACGCAGCCGGATCATAAGCTTGCACTGCTTTACTTGAAAGACGCAGCGGCTGGGGGCAATATCCTGTACGACGAGGATTCTCAGAAGAAGAACGAGCGATTAGCTCAGTTGCTAAACGTGCCGGTCACCGACTTCGAATTGTCGGTTCGATCCCGGAACTGCTTGCAAAAAATGGGCATCCGCACCCTTGGCGACCTGACGCGTGTTTCCGAGCAGACCTTACTTTCGAGCAAGAACTTCGGCGAAACCTCGCTGGTCGAGATACGTGAGATGTTGACAGCCCGCGGTCTGGGACTTGGTCAGTACTCCCATGAAAAACGAGAAGCGGATCCACCGCTAGATGTAAGTGGCATGACCCCGGACCAGCAAATATTGCTGGATCGTCCGATTTCGGAATTGAATCTCTCGGTGCGCGCTCGAAAGTGCATGGTCCGATTGCAATTGAATACGATCGGCGAGCTCATCCGAAAGACAGGCGATGATCTGCTGGAGTGCAAGAACTTCGGGGTGACGAGTCTCACAGAAGTTCGGGAAAAGCTCGAGCTAATGAATCTCAAGCTACGTGGCGACTAGAAGGCGAGGCAGATGCCCCTAACGGTTTTCACGCAACGACGCTATGATCGAGCTCAACGCGATTCAGTCTCACATCGATAAGCTCGTGAAACCGCAAGGTTCGCTTGGCCAATGGGAATCGTTGGCCGTTAGATTGTGTACGATTCAGCAGTCCATCCATCCGATCGTCCGACCTGCGGAGTTGGTTGTCTTTGCCGCGGATCACGGGGTCGTTCTCTCGGGCGTATCGCTTTGGCCACCCATGATAACGACCGTCATGGTTGAGCAGATCGCGCGGGGCACTTCGGCATCGGCTGTCCTGGCCTCCCAGTACGAGGTGGATTATCGAGTCGTCGATGTCGGATGTATAACCCCGCCACGGCTTACGCACCCTAGACTTTCCTCTCGAAGGATCGCAGCAGGGACTCGGAATTTGATCGCTGAACCAGCTATGAGCCTCCACGAGTTTCGCCAGGCCATGGAGATCGGAGCCGACGAAGCTCGCATGACACTGCTGCGCGGGGCCAAAGTTACGATCGCTGGCGATATGGGAATCGGCAACACCACGTCATCGAGTTGCCTGGCGGTTCTTCTCGCCGATGTGCCGCTGAATCAAGCGGTAGGGAACGGTGCTGGAGCCAACGAACGTTCTCTCAAAATCAAACAGGAAGCGGTCCAAACGGCGACCAATCACGTCTTGGAACGATGTGGTCGAACTGTAGACGAGGCCGGGATGGCTGCCGTATGCGGACTTGAAATAGCCGCCATCGCGGGTTTCTATCTTCAGTGCGCGAAACAGAAACAAACTATCTTGCTCGATGGTATGATCGCAACGGCAGGAGCTTTGATTGCACAACAGTACGATCCGTCCGTGGTGGATCACATGATCGCCGCTCACCAATCAGATGAACCGGCTCACGCGTTGATGCTCGAACGGCTGTGGCTCAAGCCGATGCTACATTGGAACATGCGACTAGGGGAAGGAACCGGTGCCTTGGCGTTGTATCCACTGCTTATCGGGGCTGCGGCATGGGTAACACAAATGGCCAAGCTAGATGAGCTTGGATAGTCATCAACGCTGGTCGATCACCCTTCGAGCCTTCCCTTCGGATCTCGGTAATGCCCCTTTCGGTACACGCTTGACCACAAATCTCAGATTGAGTTGCACGGCCAGTTTTTCAG
>Ga0105047_10009148_pt1 | contig 16357 bp, 16 predicted proteins | sample MAT04_FD_78384 | JGI IMG/M metagenome (GOLD analysis project Ga0105047, IMG submission 78384) | Freshwater microbial communities from Lake Fryxell liftoff mats and glacier meltwater in Antarctica - MAT-04 (megahit assembly) | ecosystem: Environmental > Aquatic > Freshwater > Ice > Liftoff...
ACGCTTTGCCGCCATTGATCAGGCGGCCGCAAAGCCTATACTTGTCCCTGAGGTGCTGAATGTTTTTCGATCTCGATGCGCTGACTCTCGCCCGGATGCAGTTTGCATTTACCGTGTCGTTCCACATCATCTTCCCCGCCTTTTCCATCGGGCTCGCCAGCTATCTCGCCGTTCTGGAAGGCCTGTGGCTGTGGAAGAAGGAACAGGTTTATCGCAACCTCTTCAACTACTGGAAAAAGATATTCGCCATCGCCTTCGGCATGGGCGTCGTCTCCGGCATCGTCATGGCTTATCAGTTCGGCACCAACTGGAGCGTGTTCTCCGACAAGGCCGGGCCTGTGATCGGCCCTCTGATGGGCTACGAAGTTCTCTCTGCCTTTTTCCTCGAAGCAGGCTTCCTCGGTGTCATGCTCTTCGGCGAAAAGCGCGTTGGCCCCGGCCTGCATTATTTTGCCACCCTCATGGTCGCCGTCGGCACACTGATATCGGCCACTTGGATTCTATCGGTGAATAGCTGGATGCAAACGCCGGCGGGCTATTCCATCAACGCCGCGGGCCAATTCGTGCCGGAAGATTGGTGGGCCGTGATCTTCAATCCCTCCTTCCCTTACCGCTTTGTCCACATGGTTCTCGCTGCCTATCTCACCACCGCCTTCGTGGTGGGCGGTATTGGCGCCTGGCACTTGCTGAAAGACACAACTTCGCGCGGCGCCCGCGTGATGTTCTCCATGGCCATGTGGATGGCAGCCCTTGTCGCCCCCATCCAGATTTTTGCCGGTGACCTGCACGGCCTCAACACCCTTGAATACCAGCCCGCCAAGATCGCCGCCATGGAAGGCCACTACGACACCCATGCCGGCGCGCCGCTTATTCTCTTTGGCATCCCCGACGATGAAGCCGAAGTCACCCGCTACCAGATCGCCATTCCAAAACTGGGTTCGCTGATTTTAACCCATCACGCGGATGGCGAAGTCAAAGGCCTCAAGGCCTTCCCCAAGGACCAGCGCCCGCCCGCCGAAATCGTCTTCTGGTCCTTCCGCCTCATGGTGGGTATTGGTTTTGCCATGCTGGGCATCGGCCTCTGGAGCCTGCTGCGTCGCCTCCAGAAGGGCAGGCTTTATGAGGACCGCTGGCTGCACCGGGCAGCGCTGCTCATGACGCCATCAGGCTTTGTGGCCGTACTCGCCGGCTGGGTCACAACCGAAGTGGGCCGCCAGCCCTACACCGTCTACGGCCTGCTCACCACGGTCCAGTCGGCCTCGCCCATTGCCGCTCCCGCCGTTGCCACCTCGCTGGTGGCCTTCATCATCGTCTATTTCTTCGTCTTCGGGGCAGGGGTGTTTTACATTCTGCGGCTCTGCGGAAAATCACCGGATCATGTGGCGCCGGAAATTGAGCACGGCCCGAGCCACGCCGCCGGCATCAATCCCGGCCCCGCCCTCAAGGCGAGCGAATAGGAGAGCATGATGGCAATCGATCTTCCCTTCATCTGGGCCGGCCTCATCGCCTTCGCGGTTCTGGCCTACGTGATCCTGGATGGTTTCGATCTCGGCGTCGGCATCCTCTTTCCGCTTGCCAAGAACAGCCACGACCGCGACGTAATGATGAACTCCGTCGCCCCCGTCTGGGATGGCAATGAAACCTGGCTGGTGCTCGGCGGCGGCGGCCTGCTGGCGGTGTTCCCGCTGGCCTATGCCTTGATAATGCCCGCCCTCTATGCGCCCCTCATTGCCATGCTGCTGGCACTCGTCCTGCGCGGCGTGGCATTTGAATTCCGCTGGCGCACCAAACGCGGCCAGTTCCTCTGGGACTTGGCCTTCAGCGGCGGCTCCCTGACTGCCACCTTCGCCCAAGGCATGGCGCTTGGTGCCTTGGTGCAGGGCATTCCCGTGATCAACCGCGCCTATGCCGGCGGCTGGTGGGATTGGTTTACGCCCTTCACCTTGCTCACGGGTGTTGCACTGGTCATGGGCTATGCCCTGCTGGGGGCCACCTGGCTGGTCATGAAAACTGAAGGCGAGTTGCAGGAGACTTCACGCAAGCAGGCCTGGGCCACGGGGGCCGCCACCATCGTCCTCATCGGCGCCGTCAGCCTGTGGACGCCGTTTCTGGAACCGCTGTACTTCGCCCGCTGGTTTGCCTGGCCTGCCATGCTCTTCAGCGCCATTGTGCCCCTGCTGGTTCTGGTCTGCATCTACGGCCTCTACACGGGCCTGCGCGATAAGAGCGATTACCGGCCTTTCTTCTCGTCCCTCGGCCTCTTCGTCCTGTGTTTCGTGGGGTTGGGCATCAGCTTCTATCCCTATATCGTTCCGCCCTCGCTTTCGATCTGGGATGCGGCCGCCCCCGACAAAAGCCTCGGCTTCCTCCTCGTCGGCGCATTGGTCCTGGTGCCGCTGATCCTCGCCTACACCGCCTATTCCTACTGGGTCTTCCGCGGCAAGGTCGATCCGCACGAAGGCTATCATTGATGGGCCGCAGGCTATTGTGGTTCGCAGGCCTGTGGCTGGCGGGCGTGCTGGTGGTGGCAAGTGTGGGCTACGCCATCAAACTTGTGATCGGCTGATCACGTCGCGGAAGAAGGCGGAAAGATCGCCGGCAACGGCTGCCGGTTGCTCCACCGGGGCGAAATGCCCGCCGCGCGGAAACACCGTCCAGCGCCTGACATTGTACAGGCGCTCCAGATACGCGCGCGGCGGCTCACCTTCGGGAACGGTCTCGTTTGCAAAGACCCCGAACGCCGTAGGTGTTCCGACATAGGCAGGATCGACCGGATACCGGCGATTGTCCCAATAATCACGCATCGAAGAAGTAATCGTTTGCGTAGCCCAATAGAGCGTGAGCGTGGCGCAGAGGAAGTCGTTGGACGGCGTCACATCGCTCCACGAGCGCCACTTCTCGCCCAAATAGGCGGCAAGCCCCGTGGGCGAGTCGTTGAGGCCATAGCCGATGGTCTGCGGCTTGGTGGATTGTATGGCGCTGTATCCCCGCTCCACGGTCGCCCAGCCGCGGTTCACGGCAAGATATGATAGCTCCTCATCCGACAGCACCGCGTCCTCCACCGTGGGCGTAAGCTCCGGCGTGGTGAGGTGGATGCCGATCACCGCTGGCCCGTGGTCCAGGGCAAGGAAGGTCGAGACCCCGGCGCCGAAGTCCCCGCCACCCGCCCCATAGCGGGAATAGCCGAGCGCCGTCATCAGCCGGTGCCAGCGCGCGGCCACGTAGCGGTAGTTGATTCCAACCTCAGGTGGGCGCGGTGAAAAGCCATATCCCGGCAGGGAAGGCACCACCACGTCGAACTGCTCAAGCATAGGCAGCATGTCGATATAGTCGAGAAAACTGCTGGGCCAGCCGTGGGTGAGGATCAGCGGTATTCCCCGGGCGGAGGCCGCACGCTGGTGAACGAAATGGATGCCTTCCCAAGTGAAGTGCTGCAGCGCATTAAGCTTCCGTTCCCAGGCCCGCCAATCAAACGTATCAGCCCAATAGGATACAAGCTGCCGCAGCCACTCCTGCTCGGTGCCCTGTTCCCAGCCGATGGCGGGCAATTGACCGGGCCATCTGGTCTGGCGCAACCTCGCCCGCAGATCGTCGAGAACCTCATCCGTGATGTGGATCTGATACGGCTGCATAGGTTAGGCCGCCAGCTTACCGATTGCGTCGGCCAGAACCTCCGCCGGTTGCGCCCCCATAAGCCCCCGCTTTTGCGCCAGGATGAAACATGGAACCCCTGTCACGCCCATGCGGTAGGCACGCTCCACTTCCGCAGTCACTGCGTCGACATCCGTGTCGCTGTCGAGCTTCGCTGAAACCGCGGCCATATCCATCCCGGCCTCGCCCGCTATTTTCGTCAGCGCAGCGCGGTCACCGATATCAAGCCCCAAGCTGAAATAGGCCATGAACAGGCGCTCCGCCACATCATGCTGCTGGCCGTCAACATGACTCCAACGGATAAGGCGATGCGAATCCATCGTGTTGGGTGTACGGGTAATCTTGTCGAAGGCATAGGGAACACCATCCTCCTTGCCCGCCGCGATCAGAGGGTCGTGAATGGTTTTGAGCCGTTCCGCCCCAAATTTGTTTTCCAAATAAGCCCTGCGGCTCATGCCTTCGTTGGGAATCGTGGGATCGAGAAAGAAGGGTCGCCAATTTACCTCAACAGCGATGTCGGAAAGCAAAGCAATGGCCTTGTCCAGCCGCCGCTTGCCAAGGAAACACCACGGACAAATGACATCGGAAACCACATCAACCGAAATTGCCCTCATGGATTGCGCCACAGGGTCGTGGCTTCAAAGCCGGGCAGGGGCTGTTTCTCCGGCCTGCCGATGGCTTTCCACCGCGCCACCCATTGCCCGCCCGCATCATAGAAAGGGATGATATAGAACCCGGCGACAAGCAAACGATCAAGCGCCCGCACCGCCACGGTGAACTCTTCATGGCCCTTCGCCGTGAGCAGGGTGGCAATCGCCGAGTCCACCGCCGGGTCGGCAATGCCCGGATAATTGCGCGTGCCCTCCGCAGTGCGCCCCTCTGAGCCGAAATAAAACTTCTGTTCATTTCCAGGCGACAGCGAATTGAACCAGGTCGCCGGAATCATGTCGTAGTCGTACGTCTTCTGCAGGCTAGCAAATTGCGCCGAATCGACAATGCGCACCTCCGCCTTGATGCCAATCTGCTGCAGGGTGCGTTGATAGTGCAGGGCAATCTTTTCCTGGTCCTTGTTCTGGATTGAAATCGTGAATGCGAAGGGCTCGCCTGCCGTGTTAACCAGGCCCGCGTCCCCGATCTTCCAGCCCGCCTCGTCCAAAAGGGTAACCGCCTTTCGGAGGGCCTTGCGGTCACGCCCCGAGCCATCGCTTACAGGCAGCGCATAGCTGCCGTCCTGAAAATCGGCACGCAATCCAGCGGCCGCTGCGCCGAGCACGGCCTTCTCGACCGCGTCAATCGGTTTTCCCTTTGAGGAAAGTTCCGACCCGGAATAATAGCCATGGGTGCGCTGGTAGACGTTTGAGAACAGGTTGGCATTGGCCCATTCAAAGTCAAAAGCAATGATCAGCGCTTCGCGCACCTGCGGATCTTCAAAGATCTTGCGCCGCGTATTGAAGGCAAAGCCGCTGGTGGGAGCGGGCGAACGCTGCTCAATTTTTTCGAGGATGACGTGGCCGTCCTTTGCCGCCGGAAAATCATAACCCGTGGCCCAGCGCGTCGGGTCGCCTTCCGTGCGGATGTCGGCGTCGCCCTTTTTGAAGGCTTCAAAAGCCGCATTGGCATCCCTGTAATAGTCGTAGCGCACCGCTTCGAAATTCCACAGGCCTTTGCCAAGCCCGAGGTTCTTGCCCCAGTAGTCAGGATTCTTTTTGTAGGTGATGCTCTCTCCGGCCTTCACCTCGGCAATCACATAGGGGCCGGAGCCGATGAGCGGAGCAAGCGAACTCTCGTCAAAGGCCTTGCCCTCCCACGCATGCTTGGGGAGAATGGGCATCACCCCTACGATGAGCGGCAATTCCCGGTCTCCGGCCTCCTGATGAAACACCACCGTATGCTCGTCGGGCGTTTCGATCTTCGTCACCTTCGAATAGGAATTCTTGAAATTGGGGCGCCCCTTGTCGCGGAGGGTCTCCATGGAAAACACTACATCTGCCGAAGTCACGGACTTTCCATCCGAGAATTTTGCCTCGGGCCTGAGCTTGAAGGTGAATGTCTGGCGGTCATCGCCCACCTCGATGGATTCCGCCAGAAGGCCATAGAGTGAAAAGGCCTCATCCCAATTGCGCCCCATCAGGCTTTCAAAAACATAGGTGCGCACACCCGTGACCGGCGTGCCTTTCACGATGAAAGGCGAAAGGCTGTCAAATGAACCGGTAATGGCCTGCCGCAGGGCGCCGCCCTGGGGAGCATCCGGATTCACATAGGGCAGGTTCTTGAAATCCGCCGCCAGCGCCGGCTCGCCATGCATGGCAATGCCGTGTTGCGGGGTCGCATAGGCTGTGCCTGCAAGCATGCAGACGGCGGCTAAGGAAGTGAACACGCGCACGAAATTCATGGAATCATCCCAATCCTCTTTCTCATCATGCCCGCGCTTGACGCGGGCATCTTCTCACGTCGAAGAAGATGACCGGATCAAGTCCGGTTAGGATGAGGGCTCAACCGTATCTGCTAACGCACAATAATGTTCGAAAATTGCCAGGGGTCGCGCCGGTCCAGCTTCTCTTCAAACAGCTCGCCGCGGCCCTCCAGCGGGGTCCAGTCCGTGTAAACACCGCGCAGTGTTCCGAGATAGGGCTTCTGAATCTCAAGGCAACGGCGGAAATCCATTTCCTCCGTCTCGACAATGCCCGCCTTGGGGTTCTCAATGGCCCAGACAAGCCCCGCCAATACCGCCGAGGTCACCTGCATGCCCGTGGCATTCTGGTAGGGGGCAAGCTTCCGCGCCTCTTCAATGGAAAGCTGCGAACCATACCAATAGGCATTCTTCTTGTGGCCGTAGAGGAACACGCCGAGCTCGTCGCCGCCATCGACAATCTCCTGTTCCTCCAGGATATGCGAGGCCGATTGGCGCTTGCCGCCAGCCCCAAACATTTCAAGCACCGACAAAACCGCGTCGTTCGAGGGGTGATAGGCATAATGGCAGGTAGGCCGGTAAGTGACGCGCTTTCCCTGCCGCACCGTGAAATAATCCGAAATGGAAATGGCTTCGTTGTGGGTAACCAGCAGGCCGAAATGCGCGCCCGCCGTGGGAACCCAGCTCCGCACCCGCGTATCAGCGCCCGCACGCGTGAGATAGATCGCGGCACCCGTGCCCTTCTTGTGTCTCTTGCCGTCGTAAGGCAGCTTCTTCTCGTGCGTTCCCCAGCCCAGTTCGGCGGGCTGCAGGCCCTCAGAAACAAATCCGTCGACGGACCATGTGTTGATGAACACATCAAGCGGTTTCGGATTCTTCGCGCGCTGGGTGTCGCGCTCGGCAATGTGAATGCCCTTCACGCCAAGCCGCTTCATCAGCTTCGCCCAGGCCTCGCGGGTGGTGGGTTCCTTGACCGCAACTTTCAAGTCGCGGGCCAGATCAAGAAGCGCCTGTTTCACCAGCCAGGACACCATGCCCGGGTTCGCCCCGCAGCACGAAACGGCCGTGGGGCCGGGCCCCAGCTTGCGCTTCACCTCCAGCAGGTCTTCGCGCACCTTGTAGTTCGTGCGATCGGCGTTATCGAGCTTGGTGTTGTAGTAAAAGCCAGGCCACGGCTCATTCACCGTATCAATGCACAGCGAGTTTGTCTCGCGCGCCAGCTTGATAATGTCGATGGAGCCCACGTCCACGGTAAGGTTGACAATCAGCGCCTGCCCGGGGCCGGCGGTAAGCAGCGGGGTCAGGATAGATTTGTAGTTCTGCTTGGTGATGGCCTGCTTGACGAAGGCAATCCCTTCCTTTTCAACCAGATGGCTCCACGCCGCCGAAGGGTCAATGACCGTGATCTTTGCCTTGTCGCAGGCAATGTGGCGCAGGATCAGCGGCAGGCTTCCCCGGCCGATGGAACCAAAGCCGATCATCACGATGGGGCCATTCCAGGTCGCGTGCACGGGCCATTTATTCATTCATCAAAACTCCTGTCGCCATTGTTAAAACGTGGGATTTTTAACGCAGGAAGTCAGCCAATGATATAGAATTTTTCGCCGTGTGCCGGAGTGGAATCTAGGGCGTCTCCTGAGCTTGTTCGCGCTTCCAGACTTCCCATTTCACCTTTGACCATTTGTAGGCATCGATAATCGACATTCCGTAGATGAAAATGCCGCCGATATGGCGTCCGAAGAAACTGGCCGTCTCCGGCATGACATGGCTGCTGGCCCAGCCCAGGATGATGGTGAAGAACAGGAACATGAGTCCGCGCGGCGCCCGGCCCTGCAGCACATGGCCGGAACCGGGCAGGACCACGGCGGCAAGAAGCACGAGGCGGGGATTGCGCGGTGCGGGTGTCATGTTCTCTCAGTGCTCCAATCAAGGATGTCTTTGCGAATGGCGATCAGCCTGTCCAGAAGGTCGCGCACGAGAAGGCCCTCAATCTGCACCTCGCCGAATTCGGCCTGCCGCAAAACCCCGTAGCGCGCTCGCTCCGCTTCCGCCAACAGCCATACGATGCGCAAGCCGTTCTCGGTAATGAGCAGCTCCTTTGCGCGGGGCCCGAAGAAGGGTTCAAGATGCGGCGCAAGCAGTGAAGCGGGAAGCACCTCTTCGGCATCGTCAGTGCGGATGACCGCTTGTTCGGGAAACCCCTCCTGCGAGTCAGAGGTATGGGGCAGGTGATCGAAATTCGAGAATGTCGTAGGCCCCGCCGGGCGCATCATCAGGTCAAAATGGGCTTTCACCGGAAGCTTGTCCTGCAGCGTCACCATAAGCCAAAGGGCGGGCAGCCGCCGTGTCGCAAGTGTGTCAACGAGAGGATAAATTTGAATCGGAAAACCCTGGTAGGTTCCCGACATGCGGGGAAACCCATCAGCCCCTCTCTGTTCAAAAACCGGCTTTTCAATAGCCGCAAGGACATCGGCAAAGAGGAATTCGGTAGCTGCCGCCTTCTGCCTTTGCTTGCGGCGGAAAACAAAACCTAGCCGCCAGCCAAGCGCTGCCAGCGCAACCAGTCCAAACACCATACTCCACATGCAACGCCCCTCAATGAAAATGGCCCGCAATCCAGCGGGCCATTCCCTGGATTGATAGCTTCAGTAACCCTTTGGCTTCGGCCACGGCATAGTGAACTGCTCGCCGCGCCTGACATACTGGTACCGGTAGAAATGGAACCATAGCGACATCAGGATATAGAACACCACCATGGCCGTGAGCTGCGCGCCATATCCGAGGAAGATGGCGAAAAACGTCACGACACAGAGGATGAACAGCACCACCGCCGGGATCGGATGGAAGGGATGGGTGAAACCCCGGCGGATCGTGCCCAGCGGCCACTTGTTGCGGAACATGATGATGTTCACGCTCATGAACGTGTATTGCAGGACGCCCGAAAGGATCGAGAAGGTAATCGCCTGGCCAAGGTTCGCGATGAAGGCGAAGGCCAGGGCAATTGGCACCAGGAACACGATTGACCGGTAGGGCGTCCGGTATTTCGGATGCACGGCAGAAAACCAAGTTGGCAGGTAGCGGTCGCGGCCCAGTGAGAACCATGAACGCGCCGCATCGTTGATGCAACCGTTGGCCGAGGCCAGGCCCGCCAGGATGGTGGCCGTGAACATCATGTATTCCAGCGTCTTGCTGCCGGTCATCCTGCCCGCGTCAAGCAGCGGGAAGTAGGTATAGCCCAGATACTGCCATGGCAGCAGCGAAGCGCAGATATACCACGTCAGGCTGGCGCCGATCAGCAGCGTAATCATCCCCGCCATCGTGCCGTAAGGCAGCGAGCGGGATGGCGAACGCACCTCTTCGGCTGCCTGCGTGGTGCCCTCGATGCCGAGATAGTACCACACGCCCCAATGGAAGGCGGCAACCACGCCGATCCAGCCATAAGGCAGGGCATTCGCGGGTGTTACCATCTCGCCCAGCTTCAGCACCGCGCCCTGGCTCCACGGTTGCACCGAGAAGAACAGGACGATGATTGCAAGATAGGCAATCGCGGTAATGACGAAATTGACGTTGAGCGTCGCTAGCACGCCGCGGTAGTTCAGGGTTGCCAGCACAACGATTACCGTCGCGATGACACCCCGGTAATGCCAGTCGCCAAAGCCTTCGCCGGCGTATGACTTGATCGTATCGGCAATGAGAATGGCATTGGAAACTTCGAGCATGGTGTAGGCAAAAACCAGGTAAAGCGCCACGTTGAAGGCCATCAATGGCCCCACGATATGCTTTGCCTGGGCATATTGGCCGCCAGCGGCGGCAACCGTCGAGGTCACCTCCGAGTCAATCATGGCCACCGAGGTATAGAGAAGGCCGATCATCCAGCAGATGATGAGCGCGGCAAGCGAGCCGCCCTTGTCGGCTGCGAAGTTCCAGCCGGTATATTCACCCACCAGCACGATGCCCACGCCCAGGGCCCACACATGGGCAGGGCCGAGAACGCGCGAGAGGGAAACTCTTTGGGGAGCCGAACCGGCTGTTGTTGTGTTTGCCATATCAGCTCCTCAAACCCTGTGCTTTTCTTGGACTACTTCAATCTCGCCTTCGCGCGATGAAGTCAGCATTTCTTCGGAATAGGATGTATCGGTCTTGTACCAATCATAGAGCATCCACAGCGCCAGCGCCGCCGACACCACCCATCCGATATTCGCGACTGTCATCCACATGTTTGTCTCTCCTACTTCTTCCCATTGAACTTTTCATCGATCACTTCCTTGTACTCCTGGTCGGAGGCGCGGAAGAGGAAGACGAAATAGCCGATGAGCACGATTGCCATGATGATGAGCTGCACCCAGTTGATTGTGTAGTCGAACTTGTTCTGGATGATGTCGTGGGCAGCAGCCGCATCGGCGAAGCCGAGTTTCACCCACTGCTCGACTTGCGCAGGAGTCTGGCCGAGCGCTTCCCATGTAGGATTGTCGATCTTCTCAATGGCGCGCGAAACGCCTGCCCAGCCGGCCTGCAACGGCAGCCACAGCGCGAGGAAAATGGCCGCCACCACGAATATGATGTCGACCCACTGCATAGTCTTGGATTGTTCGGGGGGAGTATATTTTGCCATGATTGCCTCGCTCAGCTTCTGTTCTTGCGGGATTCATCAAGATGCTTGATGTCGAGACCGTAGATGAATTCCTTGTCTGCTTCATAATGCTTCACCATGGTTGCGATTGAAGCGGTGTTGAAGATCAATACCCCCGCCGCAGCCAAAACCACCGCGGTCTTGATCCCGGCATCGGGGATGTAGGGCCAGGTCATGAACAGGACGAAGAGTATCGTGATCCAAAGAAACGTGATAACAAGCCATGCACCGCGTTTGTCGCCCTGGTACATGGCCTCAATTCGCTGATTGAGGTCAGACATTGGTGTTCCCTCCAGCGTGTAGCGCTTGTTTTCCCCGCAACTGCGCCACCGCCCCTTGTTAGACTCATTTGCTACGGGGCAACTTTGTTGTCTCACAGGAAACATGGGCTGCGGCCCTTGTCAAGGAAGTGTTGAAGTTTTGGGCAAAATTCTGCAAAAAACTTGTGCAGCTGCGAAGTACCGAGTGGTTCACTCGGTCAATGCATAGATGGTGCGTCAGACTGAAACTGTTCCGTTGCCCTTCGTGGAATAGGGCTGGGCGCATGGGAATCGTCCGGAACTGAACTGTCAATATCAAGCAGTTCCGCTTGACCGGTGATATAATAGCATTCAAAATTGTTTCCTCGGGTTGGGGCAGATTCTGGAAGATGGAATCATCTCGAATCCGGCTTAGGGGATCAACGGAGGGGAAAAATTATGTCAACTGACAAGGGCTCGGGCGAACTTGTCCGCGCGTTAGACTGGAAGGGCGCTTTCTGGGTTGCGGCCGGTGTGCCGCCGCTTGTGCTCTTCTCCATCGGCGGCATTGCCGGAACCACGGGCAAGCTTGCTTTCCTCGTGTGGATCATTTCCATGATCATGGGCTTCCTGCAATCCTTCACCTACGCCGAAATGGCCGGCATGTTCGGCAACAAGTCTGGCGGCGCGTCCGTCTACGGAGCAACCGCCTGGCTGCGTTATTCAAAACTAATCGCGCCGCTTTCCGTATGGTGCAACTGGTTTGCCTGGAGCCCCGTGCTGTCGCTGGGTTGCGCTATCGCGGCGGGCTACATCCTGAACGCCTTGTTTCCCATTCCGCTTTTTGTCGATTCTTCGCCCGAAGTTTTGGCGTGGCTCGCAGACCCCGCAAATGCCGGCAAGGCCGCAACAGATGCGATTGCAGCGTTAACCGCTGCTGGAACACCGGCTATCCGCAGCTGGGAACTGGCGGGCGTTCCAATTCCCGGCCTCGGCACTCTGCATTTCAACACCACATTTGTGATCGGCGCCATCCTCATGCTGATCATGTTCTGGATTCAGCATCGCGGCATCGCGTCAACGGCCGCCGCGCAGAAATGGCTGGCCATTATCGTGCTCGTGCCATTGCTGCTCGTGGGGCTTGTACCGATCTTGACGGGTGCGATTAACACCACCAACTTCACCGGGCTCGTGCCGCCCACCGCCGCCTATTCCGGCGTTGATGGAACTTGGAGCATCGGCGGCTGGACCCTGTTTCTTGGGGGCCTCTACATCGCGGCCTGGTCGACTTATGCCTTTGAAACTGCGGTTTGCTACACCCGCGAACTCAAAAATCCGAAGACCGACACCTTCAAGTCGATCTTTTATGCCGGCCTTCTGTGTTGCTTGTTCTATTTCCTGGTGCCCTTCGCCTTCCAGGGTGTGTTGGGTCACACGGGCATGCTTGCACCCGGCATTGTCGATGGCACAGGCATTGCCGAAGCCCTTGGCAACATGGTGGGCGGCCATCTGATCATCACTCAAATCTTCGTAATTCTGATGATCCTTGCACTGTTCCTGGCCATCATGACCGCCATGGCCGGATCATCTCGGACCCTTTATCAGGGTTCGAAAGACGGCTGGCTTCCGAAGTATCTCACGCAGGTAAATAGCCATGGTGCACCAACGCGCGCCATGTGGACGGATTTTGCCTTCAATCTGTTCCTGCTGGCCCTGGCATCCGACCTGGCGGGCTATTTCTTCGTGCTCGCCATCTCAAACGTGGGCTACATGATCTTCAACTTCCTCAACCTCAACGCGGGCTGGATCCATCGCGTGGACTCAGGCCATATCGAGCGTCCGTGGAAAGCGCCTACGTGGCTGATAGGTCTCAACACAGTGCTGGCTTTTGTGAACGCGCTCTTTCTGGGTGCGGGCGCGAAAGTCTGGGGCTATTCGAATGCCCTCTGGGTTGGCCTCATTTTCGCCGCCCTGATTATTCCGGTTTTCGCTTTCCGGCACTATATGCAGGATGGCGGCAAGTTCCCCAAAGGCGCGCTAGCTGAGTTGGGCCTGAAGGAAGGCGACATGGGCGAGAAGAAGGCAGGCATGCTGCCTTATGTTACCCTCGCCGCCGGTGCCGCTGTGGTTCTGTTGGCCAACTGGTTCTTCCAGCTGCCCGCTTAGAATCTGACTAAAAGTAACCCCGCTCCGGTTCGCTGACTGGGGCGGGATTTTTATTATTACTATTTAAATTCAATTGGTTAGCCGTCCAGCGCGTGTACTCCACATGTACCCAAAATGAATTCCCCGCTCAGGTTTCATACAGGCAGCCCCCCTTAGAACGGCCTCAAGTTCAAAGGAATGCATGATGACCCGCCCAAACAACAAGAAAATCCGCTCTCTCCCGCCCATCGCCGCCATGGTTATTGCCGTGGCCATTGGGTTGGTACGGACGGAAAAAACCTGGGCGGAGGCGCTGGGTGGCCTGGATTTCCAGCCAGCCCATGTTGCGATGGTTCACGACCACCCCGAGCCATTTGATCCCCGCCGCGTACCGCCGTCTGGCGGCATGGCCAGCCGCCTGCTGGCCGGGATCATCGTAAGCCATGCCCGCACCGAGTTCACCAGCCTGTTTAATGATATTTGAGCTTTCCCCCCCGCTTCGCCATAGTGGCCGAAACGATTCGGGAACTTTGAAATATGGCCAAGGCCAAGAATACAGACGATCTTTTCGGTAACCTGCCAACAGTTACAAAATCTTCGGCCAAGGCCACAGCCAAATCCCGGGGTGAGGAGCAATACACCGCCGCCGACATCGAGGTGCTGGAGGGGCTCGAGCCCGTCCGCCGCCGTCCCGGCATGTATATCGGCGGCACCGATGAAAAGGCCCTGCACCATCTCTTTTCCGAAGTCATCGACAATGCCATGGACGAGGCGGTCGCCGGCCACGCCACCTGGATCGACGTGAACTACGATGCCGAGGGCTATTTGGCCGTCACGGATAATGGCCGCGGCATCCCCATTGATCCGCACCCCAAGTTCAAGAACAAGTCGGCACTCGAAGTGATCATGACCACGCTCCATGCCGGCGGCAAATTCGACTCGAAGGTCTACGAAACCTCCGGCGGCCTCCATGGCGTGGGCGTTTCCGTCGTGAACGCGCTCTCCGAACATTGCATCGTCGAAGTGGCCCGCGGCCAGCAGCTTTACAGGCAGGAATATGCCCGGGGCATTCCCACTGGCAAGATCCAGTCGCTGGGCAAAATCTCAGGGCGGCGCGGCACCATGGTGCGCTTCAAGCCCGATGCGCAGATTTTCGGCAAGGGCAATACGGAATTTTCGGCTGCCCGGCTGTACCGCATGTCCCGCTCCAAATCCTATCTCTTCGGCGGCGTGGAAATCCGCTGGCAATGTGATCCCACCCACATCAAGGACAAGGAAACCCCGGAAAAGGCCGTGCTGCATTTTCCCGGCGGTCTCAAGGATTTCCTTGAGGAGCGCCTCGAGGGCAAAACCCGTGTCGTCGATGAAATCTTCTCAGGCAAGGTGGAAAAGGAAGGCGGCCACGGCAATGTCGAATGGGCCGTCGCCTGGTTCGGCGGCGATGACGGCTTCTCGTCCTCCTATTGCAACACCATCCCGACGGCGGATGGCGGCACCCATGAACAGGGCTTCCGCACCGCGCTCACCCGCTCGCTGAAGAATTACGCCGATCTCAAAAACAACAAGCGCGCCAACGCCGTCACCGCCGATGACGTGATGACGTCTTCCGGCTCGCTGCTCTCGGTCTTCATCCGGGAGCCGGAATTCCAGGGCCAGACCAAAGACAGGCTCGCCTCCGTCGAGGCGCTGCGTATTGTGGAAAATGCCGTGCGCGATCATTTCGATCATTGGCTCACCGGCCACCCCGCCCAGGCCGACAGGCTGCTCGACTGGATCATCGAGCGCGCCGATGAGCGCATCCGGCGCCGCGCTGAAAAGGAAGTGGGCCGCAAGACGGCGGTGCGCAAGCTCAGGCTTCCCGGCAAGCTCGCCGATTGTTCGGCCACCCAGGCGCAGGGCTCGGAACTCTTCATCGTCGAAGGCGATAGTGCAGGGGGCTCCGCCAAGCAGGGCCGAAACCGCGTCAACCAGGCCATCCTGCCGTTGCGCGGCAAAATCCTCAACGTCGCCAGCGCCACGAAAGACAAGCTCGCCGGCAACCAGCAGATCTCGGACCTCATCCAGGCCCTGGGTGCGGGCACCGGCACCTCCTACCGCGAGGAGGACCTGCGCTACGACAAGGTCATCATCATGACCGACGCCGACGTGGACGGCGCCCACATCGCCTCGCTGCTCATCACCTTCTTTTACCGCCAGATGCCGCTGCTCATCGACCAGGGCCATCTCTACCTCGCCGTGCCGCCGCTGTACCGGCTCACGCAGGGAGGCAAGACCACTTACGCCAGGAATGATCAGCACAAGGATGAATTGCTGAAAACGGTCTTCGGGGGCAGGGGCAAAGTCGAAGTCGGGAGATTCAAGGGCCTCGGCGAAATGCTGGCGTCGCAGCTCAAGGAAACCACCATGGACCCGGCCAAGCGCCTGCTGCTTCAGGTCACCCTGTCAGACGCCGAACGCACCTCCACCGCCAAAATCGTCGAACAGCTCATGGGCAACAAACCCGAAGAACGCTTCAACTTCATCTCGGAAAGGGCGGAGTTCGTGAGCGAGGAGGGGCTGGACATATAATTTTCGGAAGGCATTGCATAAAAATCGTAATCATTTGATTTGTTTTTTCCATTTCCGAAGAACTTCGGTAAACTGGTCTCTTGACAGTTCAAGCAAGGGCCAATGAAGCGGACGTTTCAGATCATAGGGAATCCTAACAGCAATATCTGCAAAATAGATTTCATCAATGATTTTCTGATTCAAACCCTCTATTTCAGAAAGATCTACATTTTCCAATATCGAGTTTGAAAAAGTCAAATTTGTGCCTGTTAGAGTGGCAAGTTCACGAGACTGAATATGGCAATCATTAAAAACAACTTCGTACAACTCGCAGTACTTAAATTTCTCCAACTCCAAATCACAGTCCTTAAAAGTACAGTAAAAAAAGTGAGAGTGAAAGAACAGGGGACTGCCGAATAGAGATGGTTTTGCTCGAGCAAATTCCACCGAATTGAAATACGAACCAACAAATGAGACGCTACTGCTTTCTGCCAAATCTAAATAGGACCCGGTAAAGCTAGAAAATCGAATTTTTGCCTGACCCAAATCATTGTGTTTAAAGCTACAATTACTAAATTTTGCACGATCAAAATTTGCATCATGAAAGTTTAACTGACTGAGTTTTAATCTGTTGAATTCCATCAACTGCAAGTTTATTCTTCTTAGTGTCCGACTCAAAATGAATCCCTTTGATCTCATGCTCTTGCGAGCCGCCGCGTGAGGGTGCGAATGTGA
>Ga0105047_10009150_pt1 | contig 16355 bp, 14 predicted proteins | sample MAT04_FD_78384 | JGI IMG/M metagenome (GOLD analysis project Ga0105047, IMG submission 78384) | Freshwater microbial communities from Lake Fryxell liftoff mats and glacier meltwater in Antarctica - MAT-04 (megahit assembly) | ecosystem: Environmental > Aquatic > Freshwater > Ice > Liftoff...
AGCTGGACGCGCTCGACGGCCATGTCGTGCATCAGGCCGCGGTAGTGGTGCACGGTCCGCACGGCCAGCTCCGCGTCGCGCTCCCGGACCGCCTCCACGCGCTTGACGGAGATGTCGGTGAGCACGTCCCAGGCATCGTCGAAGGGATAGACAAGGATGCGGTCGTAGCGCAGCCCGGCTGGTCCGAGCACGATCTGGATCAACTTCTGGAGGCGCGGGAAGCCCGTGCACGCGAACAGGCGCGAGTGGATCTCGACGGCCAGCTCCGAGAAGCGCTTCTCGTCGCGGTCTCGACGTGCGCGGCGCAGCTGGTCGCAGATCTTCTTGAGGGCCGCCAGCTCCAGGTTCGTGATGCGCTCGACCACGATGGGGTAGGCGGGCACCTCCAGGGCGTCGACCAGGAATCCCTGTTCCGCCATCTCGTTGACCGACAGCCAGCGGACGATGGCGCCCCGGTACGGATACGTCTCGATGAGCCCGTCCGCCTCCAGCAGCGCGATCGCCTCGCGCACGGGCGTCTTGGACACACCCAGCCGCGCCGCCAGGTCCGTCTCGACGAGGCGGTCACCGGGCACCAGCTCGAACGCGGCGATCATCGCTCGCAGCCGGTCATAGACGGCGCGCTTGTAGGTGGGCAGATCGAGCGTCAACGACGTGACCGCGGCCGGGTCCACGACCTCGGCGCCCGGAGTCGCCGCGTCCCGCCGGACCGTCCGTGTTCCTGCCACGCTACCTCCCAGGGCGCCGCGCCAGCAAGGGCGGCCGTGGCCGAATGATACCCGCGACCCCGGATCCTGCACGCAAGATATGGAATATGATATGAAGCCGTCGCGGACGCGGTCCGCCCGGTCGACCGGGAACCATGGCGCACGCCGGGTCCCCCGAACGCGTGGAGGGAGCATGGCAGTGGACGACCAGGCAGGTCGATTCGGTCCCGATCTGTTCCGCCTGGACGGGGCGGTCGCGCTCGTGACCGGCGCCGGGGGCATGTTCGGCCGGGTGACGGCGATCGGCCTCGCCCGGTCGGGCGCGTCGGTCTTCGCCACGGACAAGGACGCGCCGACCCTCGCCCGGACCGTGGAGATGGTGCGCGCCGAAGGTGGTCGCTGCGAGTCGCTCGCCGGGGACGGCAGCGACGCCGCGGTCGTGGACGCGACCTTCGCTGCGCTCGACGACGCCTTCGGGGCGATCGACGTGCTGGTCAACAACGCGGGCATCAACCCCCGCCAGGGCCACCCGGAGGACATCCCGCTCGCCACCTGGGAGCACGTCCTGCAGGTCAACCTGACCTCCTACTTCCTGCACGCCCAGGCAGCGGCGCGCCGGATGATCGCCGCGGGCGCGGGCGGCAGCATCGTCAACGTGAGCTCCATCGCGGGCGCTTCCGCCCTGGGCCGCGGCAACCTCGCCTTCGGCGTGAGCAAGGCGGGCGTCGACCAGCTGACCCGTGAGCTCGCCACGGAGTGGGCGATGCACCGCATCCGGGTCAACTCCATCCTGCCCTGCCAGTTCCTCAACGATGGTCTTCGCGACTACATCACGGATCCCGCCAACAAGACCATCGCGGACCGGATTCTGGACGGCATCCCGATGGGGCGCATGGGCCGGGCAGAGGAGATCGTGGGGCCGATCCTGTTCCTGGCGTCCCCCGCCGCCTCCATGGTCACGGGCGTGAACCTGCCGGTGGATGGCGGCAACCTCGCCCTCAACGCGGGTGGCACGCTGCCGACGCCCGCCTGACCGCTCCAGCCTGCACGCCCACCCGACCCACCACCAAGGAGTCCACGCGCCGTGAGCAAGCAACCCTATCTCGTCCTCCGTTCGGATGACATCGAACCGTTCACCCATCCCGAGGAGACGAGCTACCACTCGCAGCACATCCTGGGCCGCGAGTCCGCAGGCACCCACGACCTGATGCTGAACCGCGGTGTGGTCGACCCGCACCATGGCCTGGGCGGCACCAACCACCCCGACAACGACGAGATCTACTACGCGCTCTCGGGCACCTCGCTGCTGGACCTCGGCGGACACCCGGACACCGGGGAGGGGTCGAAGACCTATCGCGTGGACCCCGGCACGACCGTGTTCGTGCCCGCCGGCGTGTTCCACCGTCTGCGCAATGTCTCCGACGAGCCGTTCGCGCTGCTGACCATCTGGCCGCAGCCCGCCAAGCGCGGCGCCAACGGCATCCACGACATGCGCCTCGACACGTGGGGCACAGGCTTCAAGCTGCGCGGCGGATGCGAGCTGGCTTCCGACGGCGATTCGATGCGCGTGATCGAGCCCGGCGCGGCCTGGGACCCGCAGGTCGAGACCGGCGCCACCTCGCTGGACTGACCTCGAGGCCCGGGACCGGTCGGCATCCGCCGGCCGGGCCACGCCATCCAGGACCGGGCTAGGCACGCGGCGCGGCGCGGGGTCGGTACGCGTCCAGGTCGGTCGCGCGCCGGCCGTGCAGGACGTCCTCGATCACGATGCGTGCGATGGCCGGCGCCAGCGTGATGCCCGAGTGGGTGACCGCGACGTACGTGCGGCGGGCGCCGTCGAGCCAGCCGACGATGGGCCGCCCGTCCGGCGGGAGTGCCCGGGCCGCCACCGTCACCTGCTCCGCGACCGGGGCGTCAACCCTGGACAAGGTGGCGGCTGCCCGTGCCAGGAGCGTCCGGACGCGGTCGTCCGTGGTTGCCGCTGGCTCGTCGAGTCGGAGGTCGTTGTCCAGGGCGCCCGCCTGGAGCAGGAGCCGGCCGCCGGGTGCCGGTCGCAGCACCAGGTCATCGCGGCGCACGATGCGGCCCACGGTGATCGCCACCGGCGCCGTCAGGACCAGGAGCCCGGGCACGCCCCGTGCATCGGGCGCCAGGACGGGCACCAGCCCGCCACCCGTGAGGACGGGCGTGTCGCTGGCGGCCGCGACCACGACGTGGTCCCCGTGTAGCGTCTCGCCGCTGGTCAGCCGCACGCCGGGCATGCCGGATCCGGGCTCCAGTCGCGCGACGGGCGTGCCGGTGCGCAGCGCGCCGGGACCCGCGGCCGCCAGCAGCCGGTCCACCAGGTGACCGATCGCCCCGTCCGTCTCCACCCAGGCGTCGCGCCTGAACAGCCGCGCTGCGACCCCGCCGACCGCGGTCACGCCCGCCAGCGCCGGCTCCAGGGCATGCACCGCTGCAGCGTCCAGCGCCACGATCGGCTCGCCCCAGCCGCGCAACTCCGCCCGCCACGCCGCGGACCGGTCGTCCGGTTCCGTGCCGCCCGCGGTCGCGAGGTGCAGCGAGCCGCCCGCATGGAACCAGGGATGGCCCGCGGATGCTTCGTGCCACGCGTCCAGCGACCCGGACCGCAGCCCCCAGTACGTCCGATCGACGGGCAGGAACCCCGCGTTCAGCCAGGCGAAGGTCGTGCGCGTGAGGCGAGCACCGGGCGGGCCGCCGTCCACCACGACCACGCCAGCCCCGGCCTCCGCCAAGCCCACGGCGATGCTGAGGCCCACGATGCCCGCGCCCACGACGACGATATGCACCGGGCTGTCACTCGGAGGCGGGCTGCCACGGGTCACGGCGCAGAGCCCACGCGGGAACCCTGGGCCGCTTCGACAGGTGCGCCTCGCCGATCTGCGTGATGGGCCCATCGGTGAACACGCGGTAGTCGTGCGACGGCAGGAAGTGGTCGGCGATGGTGCGCAGGCGGTCCACGGTGTCCACGGCGTCGTCCACGTTGACATGGAAGCCCGGGGGCAGGTCGTCATCGAGGTTCTGGTAGGTGGAGATCGCGTCGCCTGCGATGCAGAACGAGCCCATCGCGGTCTGGGCGATGACCGCCTGGGACCCCGGCGTGTGGCCGGGCGCCGGCACCACCCGCACGCCGGGTGCGATGGGCGTCTCGCCCTGCACCGTGTCCAGGTTGGGCACGAGGTACGGCGGCGTGCCCCAGCCACTCAGCGGCGACAGGAACGCGCTGCGGAAGAAGCGGCCCGGTGCGATGGCGTAGCGCAGCTCAGCGCGCTGGACCAGGACGGTCGCCTCCGGGAACAGATCACAGTTGCCGGCATGGTCCCAGTGGAGGTGCGTGAGCAGCACGAATTCCACGTCCTTGGGGTCCACGCCCGCGTCCCGCAGGGCGTTGGCGGGCTTCTGGTGGGCGTCGCGGCTGAAGTGCTCGCCGATGAACTCCGCGGAGCGACCCGCCTCCGGCACGCTGGTGTCGATGACGATGGTCGTCGGTCCCCGCAGCACCCAGATGACGCGCGGGATGCGTGCGATGGTCCCGAAGCCGTGCGTGAACGTGAGCATCGACTGCTCGATCTCAGACGTGCCGGTGTCCAGCGCCAGGATGGTCCACTCGGCGTCGCCGACGGACGGCTCGCAGGCTGGCTGAGGGGTAGGGTCGGCGGGTCGCTCGGGCATCGGCCGGGTCCTCCGTGGGACCGCGTGCGGGTCGCCGGCGGTCGTGCAAGATACGATATGCCATCCGCGGACCAGCGGAACGGCAGCGAGGAGCGCAGCGATGAGCGGCACCGTCCAGGGCGTGTTCCATCCGGCCATCAGCGTCCCGGACATGGCGGTGGCCGTGACCTACTACCGGGACCTGCTGGGCCTGCGCGTCACCTTCGATGACCACCACGACCCGGCCGCCATCGCGGCCCTGTTCAGCGTCCAGGACCCCCGGTTGCACGCGGTCGTCGTGGGCTGCCCGGATGGCTCGGAGATCGAGCTCGTGGAGTGGGAGCAGCCGCGGGGGCGGCCCATCGTGCCGCGCGAGCCGCGGGACGCCGGCATCCTGTCGGTGAACCTGCGCGTGACCGGCATCGAGGCGCTCGCCGCGCGCCTGGAAGCGGGCGGCTATCCGTCGTCGAGTGGCATCGTGCCCCAGTCGCTGCCGGACGGCGGTGTGATCAAGGTGGCCGTCTGCCCCGCGCCCGGTGGCGTGACCATCATCCTCGTGGAGCTGCCGGAAGGGCGGGGCGGTCTCGGCGCCGGGTGACGGCCTGGCGGCCCGGGACGTCGCGGCAGCCGCCGCGCGGTAGCAGGATGGGTACCCGGATGGCATACGATATCTTGGTATCTTGCATCTGAAATGGTGCCAAGTCATACTCCGGCGACGGCCTGGCGGGACACGGGCCGCGATCGAGCGCTCTCGGAGCCAGCCGATGCCTGGTCCCGGATGACACGGAGGAGGGTTCATGCAGCAGCAGCTGGGCGGCAACGGCCGTCGGCGCCTCGCACTCGGCCTGACGGTGGCGATGGCCGCCACATCGATGGCGGTCGTGACGGCTTCCGCGCAGGGCGACCAGCCCTATGCCGGCACCGTTCTCAACCTGTCGACCTACTCGGCGGTGCCGGAGTACGACTACTACGCGACGCTGATGCCCGACTTCGAGGCGAAGACCGGCATCAAGGTCAACTACGTGCAGCAGCCCGTCGCGGCGCAGGACCAGAAGATCCCGCTCCAGCTGACCGCCAAGGACTCCTCGCTGGACGTGTTCTTCACGGGCTCGGAGAACATCGGCGCCTACCTGGGCGTGTCGGGTGTCGAGCCCCTGGACACGTTCATCAACGACCCGGCGCTGACCGCCGCGGAGTACGACTTCGCGGACATCGCGCCCGCCGTGCAGGCGGCCTGCCAGCAGGGTGGCGTCAACTACTGCATCGCATCCAAGACGGGCGGCGGCCTGCTCTACTACAACACCCGGATGTTCGAGGAGGCCGGCATCACCGCGCCCCCGCAGAACCCCGCGGAGCTGCTCGCCTACGCGCAGCAGCTGACCACCGACGACCACGCCGGCTTCTGCGTCCGTGCCGACATCACCCAGGCGCTCTATGACGCGTTCCAGGTGTGGCAGTGGTTCTACCCCTACGACAACCCGGTCACTGGCAACTACTTCCGCCAGGACTGGTCCGTCCTGCTGGCGGAGGAGCCCTATGCCAGCGAGTTCGGCGCGTTCTGGCGCGAGATCCTGACCACGGCCGCCCCCGAGGGCATCAGCACCTACAAGGTGACCGACTGCCTCCAGGCGTTCCAGCAGGGCCGCGTCGCCATGTGGCACGACGACTCGAGCATGATCCCCGAGGTCCTGAACCCGGAGAACTCCGCCGTCGCGGAGGAGGCCGCGTTCTGGTCGCTGCCCTGCACGGAGGTCAACCCTGATCACTGCGCGCTCGTCCAGCCCTTCGGCATCTGGATCAACGCCGCCTCCCAGAACAAGGAAGCTGCCTGGCAGCTTGTCCAGTTCCTGACCTCGGCGGAGACCCAGTCGGCGGCCGCCCAGGCCGGTGCCCTCCTGACCCCGTCCCGGCTGTCGGTCCTGCAGGATCCGGCCACCGTGGCCGCGCTGCCGGCGACCTTCCCTGAGGCGCTGACGCACATCCTCCAGCACCCCAACGTGACGCTGCTGCCCTTCATCCCTGAAGGCGTGGCGATCATCCCCCCGATCCAGCAGGGCCTCCAGGAGCTCATCACCACCGACCGCCCGGTCGCCGAGGTGATGGCCGAGATGGGCGCCGGGATCCAGGCGATCATGACCGACGCTGGGTACCCCAAGGAATTCCCGGAGTTCTGAGCCGACCCGTCGGCGCACCCATGAACAGGCGACCGTGTCGGTAGGCACGCGCGGACAGACCCCCGCTTCCGGCGGGGGTCTGTCATTGGGCGCGCTGGTCGAACGGTTCTTCCTGCAGATCGCGTCGTGGCCGGCGCTGCTCGTGATGCTGTTCGTGACCGCGATCCCGTTCGCGATCACCATCGCGCTCGCGTTCACCAACTATGATCTCGTCCGCTCCGATACGTGGCGGTTCGTGGGCCTGGACAACTTCCAGGAGCTGCTCACCGACCGCCAGACGCCCATCGTCCTCATCAACACGATGTACCTGGTCATCGCGACCACCGTGATCCCCACGGTCGCCGGCCTGGGCCTCGCGGTGCTCATGGAACGGTCGTTCCGGGGCATCGGCATCATCCGCACGCTGTATCTGGTGCCCATCATGACGGCGCCGGTGGTGGTCGCCCTGACCTGGCGCGCGATGTTCAACAACGATGCGGGATGGATCAACTGGATCGCGGGCAGCGTGGGTCTGCCGACGCCGGTGTGGTTGGGCGACCCGCTGCTGGCGATGCCGGTCGTCATCATCACGGACGCCTGGACCAGCATCCCCTTCCAATCCATCCTGCTGTTGGCCGCCCTGCTGGGTGTGCCGCGGGAGCTCAAGGAGGCCGCCGCCGTGGACGGCGCTTCGCGACCGCGGGTGTTCTGGCACGTCACGCTACCCTGGATCCGCCCGGTCCTGTACGTGGTCATCGTGCTCAGGTTCATGGACGCCTTCCGCAAGTTCGAGGGCATCCAGCAGCTGACCGGAGGCGGGCCCGGACTGTCGAGCACACCCATCAACCTGCAGATCTACAGCACCGGTCTGACGTACCACCGCGTGGGATACGCGGCGTCATGGGGCATCGTGATGGTCGCGATGATCGCTGTCTCGCTGGGCCTCATCTATCTCGTCCAGCGGAGGCTCAGGTGAACCGGCACGGCAGGCGACTCGCGGTGATCAGCACGGTCATCCTGGTCGCGGGCCTGATCATCGTGATCGTCCCCTACCTGTGGATCCTGCTGACGGCGTTCAAGCGCCAGGTCGACGCCACGGCCGTGCCCCCGGTGCTGTTCTCGCCCATCTCGTTCAAGAGTTGGGAGAGGCTGCTCGACGGGCCCTTCCCGGGCTCGCTCGTGAGTTCCGTCATCATCACCGTGGGCACTACCGTGGCGACCCTCGTGATCGGCGTGCCGGCGGGCTACGCGTTCGCGCGCGGCCGGTTCCTGGGCCGGCGCTTCCTGGGCGGCTGGCTGCTCTTCAGCCGGATGATGCCGCCGGTCATCTTCATCATCCCCTTGTTCCTGTTCTTCCACCAGCTGCGCCTCACCAATAGCTACCTGGGACTGGTCCTCGCCTACATGTCGGGGCTGCTGCCGTTCACGGTCTGGATGTGCGCCTCCTACTTCGAGGACATCCCGATCGAGATCGAGGAGGCGGCCAGAGTGGACGGCGCCTCCCGTGGCCGCGCCTTCCTGACCGTCGTGCTTCCGCTCGCGATGCCAGGCGTCCTGACGGTCGGGGTGCTGATCGCGATCGCTGCGTGGAGCGAATACTTCATCCCGTTCCTGTTGGGCGGGTTCGACACCACGCCCGCGACGGTCGGTCTGGTGAACTACGTCGGAGCGGCGGTCATCGACTGGGGTGCGATGGCCGCGGCATCGCTGACGCTCGTCATCCCGGTGCTGGTGCTGACGCTCATCGCCCAGCGCGGGCTGCTGCGGGGCCTGTCGGCGGGTGCGGTCAAGGGATAGGAGGGAGCTTCGGTGGGCAAGGGACGCAGCGTGGTGGTGACCGGGGCCGGCGCGGGCATCGGTCGCGCGATCCTGGAGCGGCTGGGAGCGGACGGCTGGGCGGTCGTGGGCGTGGAGCTGTCGGCCGCCGTCGCGGCGGACGCCCAGGCCTGGCTGGATGCGCACGGCGGGGGGCGGGTGGTGGTGGGTGACGCGGCGGACCGCGACGTGCTGGCTGCCGCGAGCACCGCGGCCCGTGCGCTCGCGCCGCTCGGTGGCTGGGTCAACAACGCGGCCGTGGTGGCCACCGACTCGGTGCACATCCCGGAGCCCGAGAAGGTCCAGCGCCTGTTCCGGTTGAACGTGGAGGGCACGTACTGGGGCTGCTCGGAGGCCGTGCGCACGTTCCTGGACCAGCGTTCCGGCGGCTCCATCGTGAGCATCGCGTCGCTGCATGCCCAGGTGGCATTCCCCAACTGGGCGGCCTACGAGATGTCCAAGGGTGGCGTCAACGCTCTGACCCGCAACCTCGCGGTGGAGTACGGGCCGGTGGGCATCCGGGCGAACTCCGTGGCGCCGGGAGCCATCTGGACGCCCTGGAACCAGGACATGGTCGAGCGCTCGCCGGACCCCGCCGCCGCGAAGGCCGGCCTCGATGCGATGTCCGTGTTCGGGCGCGTGGGGCAGGCGTCGGAGATCGCGGCGGCCGTCGCCTTCCTGTTGTCGGATGAGGCGTCCTTCATCACGGGCGTGGTGTTGCCGGTCGACGGCGGGGCGACGGCCCGCGCCATGCCCATCCCGACCGATCCCGCGCTGCTCGCCCGGGCCGGTCGCGCCTGACCCACCGCGCGGCTACGATGGCCGCGTGCACCACCCCGGGCGGCGACGCTGATGCCGGACGTGGCCGGGCGGATCGCCTGCCTGGGCCTCGATCTGGGCACGAGTTCGCTCAAGGCGCTCGTCCTGGACGCCGAAGGACGGACCCTGTCGCTCGCAACGGCCGGCTACCCGCTGGACACGCCCCATCCGGACTGGTCCGAGTCCGATCCCACAGCGTGGTGGGCGGCGGCCGTGGAGGCGACGGCCCAGGCGCTGCACGCCGCCGGCCAGCCGGTGATCGTGGGCATCGGCGTTGCCGGGCAGATGCACGGCGTGGTGGTGGCGCGGGCGGATGGGACGCCGCTGCGGCCTGCCATCCTCTGGTCGGACGGTCGGGCAACCCGCTTCCATGGTCGATACGACGCCCTGCCGGCGGAGACGCGGCGTCGCCTCGCCAACCCGTTCATGGCAGGGGCTGCGGGGGTCACCCTCGCGTGGCTCGCGGAGCACGAAGCGGCGGTCCTGCGCCGCGCCCGATGGGCGCTCCAGCCCAAGGACTGGCTGCGTACGCGACTGGTGGCGGGCTCGCCGGTCACGGACCCCAGCGATGCGTCGGCCACGCTTCTCTGGGACGTGCCAGCGGACACCTTCGCCAGGGACGTCGCGGTGACGTGGGGCATCGACCTCCGACTCCTGCCGGCGGTCCGGCCGTCCGGGTCGGTGGCCGGGCCACTCACCGGGGCGGCGGCCCGGGCGCTCGGCCTGGAACCGGGCATCCCGGTCGCGGTGGGTGCTGGGGACACGGCCGCGGCCGCACTCGGCACGGGCTTCGTGACACCGGGCGGCGTCCAGCTGACGCTCGGCACCGGCGCACAGGCCGTGGCCATGCGGGCGTCGGCAAGCGTCGACCACACCGGGCGGACGCACCTGTATCGCGCCGCCACGGACGGCCGCTGGTACGCGATGGCGGCGGTCCAGAATGCGGGTCTCGCGCTCGACTGGGCACGGCGGGCACTGGGGGCAGAGTGGATGGAGGTGTACGCGTCGCTGCCAGACGACGCCCTGGCTCCTGATGCGCCGTTGTTCATCCCGCACGTGACCCAGGAGCGGTCGTTCCAGCCGTATCCCGGACCGGGCGCCGGCTGGGTCGGCGTCAACCTCCACCACGGGCGGGCTGATCTGTTGGCATCAGCCCTGGAGGGTGTGGCATTCGGCATCCGCCTTGCCCTGGACGCCCTGCCCGGTGCGCACGGCACCGCGATCGTGCGCCTCGCGGGCGGCGGCAGCGTCGACCCGGGCTACCGACAGTTGCTCGCGGATGTGCTGGGCCGGGACCTGGAGACCGTGGAGGGGCACGCGGCCACCGCCCGCGGCGCCGCGCTGCTGGGTGGCGTGGCCGCGGGATGGTGGCCGTCAGTGGACGCTGCGGCCCGGGCCGTGTCGCCGTCTGCGCCGGGTGCCACCACCAGGCCGCGACGGACCGCCGGTCGCGGCGACGACGTCCGGCGGATGCGCTGGCTCGACGCGGTCCGCCGCAACGGTTGACGGCAGGCGAGCTGACCCGGGCGGCCGGGACGCAGGGGTCTGCGGCGGGGCCCCTGCTGCTCGCGGACATCTCGGGCCGTACGATCTTCCTGTCGTCCGTGACCGACGCGCATCGCGAGGACGCCTTCGCGGATGGCAACGTGCCGGACGCGTACGCCCTCGTGTCGTCGTTGCTGGACGGCATCATCGAGAGCGTCACGCCCGCCTTCACGCTGGCCAGGATCGAAGGTGACGCGGTGTTCGCCTTCGCGCCATCCTCCGACGGGATGCCGCGCGGCGCGGCCGTGCTGGACTGCCTGGCGGCGTGCGACGCCGGGTTCCGCGGGCGGCTGACCGGCGCCCGCACCGTGTGGTCCTGTCGGCGCGACGCCTGTGCGGGGGTGGACACCCTGGACCTCACGTTCGTGCTGCACGCCGGACCGTTCGTCATCCAGCAGATGCGAAGTGGCACGGAGCTGGTCGGCCCGGAGGTCGTGATGGTCCACCGATTGCTCAAGGATCGGGCCGTGGACGTCGTCGGCGTCCGACCCTATGCGCTCATCATGGAGGCCGCCGCGGAGATGCTCGACGTCCCGTTCGCGGACTCGCTGCCGCTCATGGAGCAGTACGAGCACCTGCCGCCCATCGGGATGCGCGTCATCCTGCTCGACCGATCCGCGGGTGAGTCGCCCGGCGATCACGACGCAGCTGCGCCGGTCCCGACCCGGGTGGTCGCGATGGACCGGTGACGATGAGGCCTTCGGCTCTGTCCAGCCAGGACGAGCCTCAAGAGGATGAGCATCAGAACTCAGGCACCGCCGCCCGTTCGCCGAACGGGGTGTGGGCTGTCAGGTTGGTGGAAGGCCGCGATGTCCGCGATGGATGAGCTTCAGCACAACACCCGGACGCGGGCCGCGGCTGCAACGGCCGATGCTCCGGGTGACACCGTCATCGATGCTCCGGGCCGGCACGAGCGCGTTGGCCCACCCTTGGGTGACCGGCTCGCAGGAAGTCGTGGGGCGGGAGTGCTGCGGGGTGACTGGTGGGTCGGCGTGGGCGTTGCGGCCGGGGTCGCAGCCTCGGCTGCCCTGATCTCCGCCTGGTGGATGCCGCGGGGACCGATGACCACCACGCAGGCGTTGGCAGCGATGGTGATCGGCCTGTCGGTGGGCCTGGCGGCGGGGTTCGTGATGCGCTCGCGGTGGGCGATCCTGCTCACTCCTGTCGTCTTCGCCGCAGTGTTCGAGATCGCCAGGATGGGTGCGGACGGCCCGACCGTTGATGCGATCCATCCGGGGAGCACCTACGGCATCTTCGCGTTCGTCGTCGGGCGTGGGTTTCATGGTCTCGTCGGGCTCGCGCCGATGCTGCTCGGTTCCGCCTTCGGTGCAGCGTCTGCGAAACGTGCCATGAACGGCCCGACCAGCCGGCACGGCCGGGCGCGAGTCGGGCTGTATGCGCGGCGAGCCGTTGCCGGGCTCGCCACCGTCGGGCTGATCGCACTGGCGGTCGCCATCGCCCGCCCCGCCAGCACCGCCGCCATCCTCGACGCGAACGGCGACAGGGTCGAGGGCAGCGTCGCGGAGCTGATCCATATCGACATCGGTGGCCATGATCTGGCGCTGATGATCCGCGGCACGAGCACGGACAGCCCGGTCCTGCTGTTCCTCGCCGGCGGCCCCGGTGGCAGCGAGCTGGGTGCGATGCGGAACCATCTGACGGCACTCGAGCAGCATTTCGTGGTCGCGACCTGGGACCAGCGCGGGACGGGCAAGTCCTCCGCCGAGATCGAACCGGCCGCGACGCTGACGTTCGACAACGCCGTGGCTGACACCATCGAGGTGACCAACCACCTCCGCGACCGCTTCGGCCAGGACCGCATCTACGTGCTCGGGCAGTCGTGGGGTTCCACCCTCGGCGTCCTGGCAGCGCAGCAACACCCAGAGCTCTATGCGGCGTTCATCGGGACCGGCCAGATGGTGAGCCAGCTCGCTACCGACACGATCTTCTATGACGACACGGTCGACTGGGCCCGAGCCAACGGCGACACAGCCTTCGCCGACAAGCTCACGGCGATCGGACCACCCCCGTACGACCGGACGCTCGACTACGAGACGGCGCTCTCGAGCGAGCACGAGGTGTACCCCTACGACCACAGCGCCAACTCCGAGGGCGAAGGCGGGTTCTCCGAGAACTTCCTCGTTCCCGAGTACACGCTCGTCGAGCAGATCCATCTGCTCGGCGGATTCCTGGACACCTTCAGCGTCCTTTACCCGCAGCTTCAGGAGATCGACTTCCGGCAGACCGCGACCGACCTCGCGATCCCGATGTACTTCGTCCAGGGCGCCCACGAAGCGGACGGTCGCGCCGAGCCATTCGCCGAGTGGTACGCGGTGCTGGACGCGCCCACGAAGGACCTCGTGGTGCTCGACACATCCGGTCATCGGCCGTTGTTCGAGCAGCCCCAGGAGTTCGTCACCTACATGGTCGACACCGTCCTCGCCGAGACGAGCCGGTGAGGACCACTGATGCCTTGACGTGCGTCTCCGCCCTGGGCTCGTCTGCGCCGCCCGATGTCCTGGAGCGGCTGGTCACCGCGTGCGGAGGCCAGGCCGAGGCGCGCGTCCTGGCCGACGACGGGATGTGGACGGTCCATGATGGCCGGATGGTCACCCTCGTGTTCTTCGGCCGACCCGCGTCCGGCAAGGGGACGCTCGCCCAGCAGCTGGCCGAGCAGGAGGGGTATCGACCGTGCTCCACCGGCCAGGCCATGCGCGAGTGGGCGGACGGTCCGGGGCCGGAGCAGGTGGCCCTCCGCGCGACGATGGCCGCGGGCGGCTATGGCTCGGACGCCCTCGCGGTGCGCATCGTGCGCGAGTTCATCGCTGACGTGCCGCCGGACGTGTCGGGAGTGATCCTGGACGGGTTCCCGCGGGACCGTGCGCAGCTCGACGCCTGGCTCTCGGGCTCCGGCGACCACGGCATCGCCGTCGAGGTGGACACGCCAGAGGAGGTGTGCCGCCGACGTGTGCTCGGGCGCATGGTGTGCGGCGCATGCGGCTGGACGGACCATGAGCCGGCCACCGCCTGCGAGCGCTGCGGCACGGCGCTGGAGCGGCGTCTCGACGACGCTGATGCGGCAGCCTTCGAGCGCCGCCTCCACGACCACGCCTCACGCGTCGCGCCGCTCGTGGACGCGTGGCAGGCGGCGGGCCTGCCGCTCGTCCGGCTCGATGGCACAAGGACGGCGGACGCGCTCGTGGAGGACCTGCGCCACGCGCTCCGGCCGCGGGGGGTCTAGCGCGGCCCACGGCCAGGGTCGCGACCGCGTAGGGTTCGCGTGTGCCCGCGAACCCCCAGCTGCCCGACTTCGACCCGTTCGCGGTCCTGGGGGTCTCCCCCGACGATCCGCCCGACGTCGTCAAGGCGGCTTGGCGCCAGGCGGTCAAGGAGCACCACCCCGATGCGGCGGGTGGCTCGGACGAGCGTATCAAGCGCATCAACGTCGCCTACGAGTGGCTGCGTGACCCGACGCTGCGCCAGACCTGGCTGCTGGCACGGGCGGGACGCCGCGCCGCGCCGCAGCCCTGGGGGCCTGCGGCGGCCTGGGAGCCCGCCCCGGTCTGGCCCATCGACCCCGACGAGCCCGACGAGCCGCCGGAGCAGACGACCTACGACGGACCGCGCGCGGAGCGGATCGCGTCGCTTGCGGAGCGCATCGCCCGCGCGAACATGGACGCGCTCCTGGACCTGGTCCACGGCTACCGGCTGGACGTGCGCTGGTCGATGGGGCTCGCCCAGGCCGTGGAGGCGAGCCGTCGTCGGGGCATGGGTGCGGCCGCCGTGTGGCAGGTACGTGAGGCGGTTCTCTCGCGCCTGGACGTGCTGCTCGAGGACCCCGCGATCCGCGCCGTGTATGACGACGAGCTCGTGGGCCAGGTCGTCTCCGATCGCCTCGCGGACCTCGTGCGCGGCATCGTGCTGCTGGACGTCCTGACACCCGACGCACGCGCCCGTATCACCCACGAGTGGGACGCGGTCATGGGTCACGCTGCAGAGCCGCCCACGGATGAGCCGGCGCTGGGCGGTCACACGGCCGCGCCCGACCCGCTGGCGCGCGTGCCGGAGGCCGCCCGTTGGCTGGTGGTGCTCCTGGCGGCCGCCATCTACGCGACGCTGGCGGTCGCCCTGCTGCCCTCACGGGAGGCGTTCGCGGTCATCCTCCTCGGGTTCGGCGTCGCGGCCGTGTTCCTGGTGCGCGATCGCCGACCGGCGGCCTGACGCCCCGTTGCTGGCCGGGTCAGACCTCGACGACCACCGGGTAGACGGCCGGACGTCGCTTCGTCTGGGCATACAGGTAGGTCGTGGCGGCCTCCTTGATCTGGCTCTTGAGCAGCGGCACGTCGCTCAGGTGCTCGCGCGGGCTCTCGATCGATGCCAGCACCCGGTCCACCAGCCCCACGAGGATGGGGTCCTTCTCATTGAGGTGGAGGAAGCCCCGGGTGACGATCTCCGGCCGTCCCACGCTGCGGCCGGTCTGCTTGTCCACACTGACCACGATCATGAAGATGCCGTCGTTGGCCAGCGTGCGCCGGTCGCGCAGGACAACGTCGCCCACCTCGCCCACGGACGCCCCGTCGACATAGACGTAGCCGGACGGGACCGTTTCGCCGCGGCGCGCGGTGCCGTCCGCGAAGAACTCCACGGGCATCCCGTTCTCCACGATGAACACCCGCTCGGGCGCCACGCCGCAGTCCATGGCCAGACGGCCGTGGGCCACGAGCATCCGGAACTCGCCGTGCATCGGCAGGAAGTTCTTCGGCTTCGTGAGGTTGAGCATCAGCCGCAGCTCGTCCTGGGCGGCGTGGCCGGAGACGTGCGCACGCTTGATGGTGTGGTAGAAGACGTTGGCGCCGGCCTTGAACAGGTTGTCGATGGTGCGCGCCACCGACTCCTCGTTGCCCGGGATGGGGCTCGCGGACACGACCACCGTGTCCCCGGCCCGGATCTCCACGAACCGGTGGTCGCCGCCGGCCATCTTGGCGAGGCCTGCCATGGGCTCCCCCTGGGCGCCCGTGGTGATGATCACGAGGCGTTCGTCGGGGTGGCTGGAGATGCGCTCCTTGGACACCAGCCGCTTCGCGTCATACGTCAGGTAGCCCAGCTCCGTGGCCACCCGCACGTTCTGCTCCATGGACCGGCCGATGACCGCCACGTCGCGGTCGAGCGCCGCCGCCGCGTCGAGGATCTGCTGGACCCGCGCGATGTTGCTCGCGAACGTGGCCACGATCACGCGCCCGGTGAGCGGCGTCATGATGTCCAGCATCGCGGCGCCCACGGTCCGCTCGGATGGCGTGTATCCCGGTTCCTCGGCGCGCGTCGAATCGGACAGCAGGCACAGCACGCCCTCCTCGCCCAGGCGGGCCAGCAGGCCGAAGTCGGGGACCTTGCCGTCCACCGGCGTCTGGTCGAACTTGAAGTCACCCGTGTGGACCACCGTGCCCACCGGGGTCCGGATGGCCAGGCCGACGGCATCGGGGATGGAGTGGGCCACGCGGAAGGGGAGGACCCCGAAGCTGCCGACCTTCGTCTCCACGCCCGGATCGAGGGGCATCAACGGATTCTTCGTGAGCCGATGCTCCTTGATCTTGTTACCCAGCAGGCCACGCGCCAGCGTCGTGGCGTAGACCGGCACGCCCGGGAA
>Ga0105047_10009152_pt1 | contig 16354 bp, 15 predicted proteins | sample MAT04_FD_78384 | JGI IMG/M metagenome (GOLD analysis project Ga0105047, IMG submission 78384) | Freshwater microbial communities from Lake Fryxell liftoff mats and glacier meltwater in Antarctica - MAT-04 (megahit assembly) | ecosystem: Environmental > Aquatic > Freshwater > Ice > Liftoff...
CGAGCAACTCTTGATGGCCGAAGGAGTTGAGCCTGCCTTCGTGATGCGCAAGCCCTTCGACCCGTTCACGCTCGCTGTCTTCACCTATCAGGCGATCAATGCGGGGCGTGTCCCTCTCCCCTGAGCCGCCCTATGGGCGGCCCCTATGGGCGGCCCCTCTGAGTGGCTTGGCGCGGTGCAACTTGGGAATGCTGTTTGCGTTCCTGTTGCAAGCCGCCCATTGCGGCCGAGGGAGGGCTTTCCATGAACTGGGATACAATCAAAGGCAACTGGAAGCAGATGACCGGCGCCGTCCGCGAGCAGTGGGGCAAGCTCACCGACGATGACCTGACGATGATTGAAGGTCAGCGCGAACAACTCGTCGGACGGATCCAGGAGCGCTACGGCATTGCCCGTGACGAAGCCGAGACGCAGGTGAAGGCCTGGGAGGAGCAGAACCGCTGACTGTGGTGCCGCGGACGGAGGGGGCGGCGTTTGCTAGCCCACCCCGGCGGCCGAATGTCGCGCCCCTTGCCGCGCAGCTTTGACGCTAACACCACCGGCCCCTCAGCATTTCTACCGATTCCCCCTCAGCCATGGAGCCCCTGGCCGTGATGCGCCGAATTTTCCTCATGGCCTTCCTCACGGCGCTGGCCGCTCCGGCGCTGGCGCAGCGTTCCGCGTTGCTCTGGTTCGACCCCACCCAGCTTCCTTCTTATTGCGGCCGCCTCGAGCGCTGGATCGCATCGCCCTCTGGCGAGGTGGAGCGCGGCGTGATGCGGGAGGGGACGCAGTTCGTGTTCCCCGCATCCGAAGCCGACGCGCTTGCCGCCGGCATCGAGCGGGGCGGATCGATCTGTGTTTGGGGCATCCGTTCCCGCAGCGCGCCGGTCGTCCTGATGCTGGCCTGGGCGCGCACCGATAGCGACCCCGCGACCTTCGTCGAGCGTCCCGCCTGGTTCATCGACATCAAGCCCGGACGTGAACCGCTGACCGTCAGCGGCCGCATCCAGGCGCCGCTGTTGACGCCCCAGGGTGAGCCCATGGGCGTGATCCTGGCCGATGGCGGTGGCTCGATCCGCATGCCGACCACGGCGTACCGCCGACTGGCCGCCATGTTGCGCCCGGGCGAGAATGTCGTGGCCGAGGGTCTCGGCGCACGCCACGGCGATCGTGTTGCGGTGGACGCCGTTCGGATCGGCCGTGACACGGCATCCCTTCAGGCGCTTCCCGAGGTGAGCCCGCCGGCCAACACACGACGATGAGCAGCACGTCCGAACCCATTCTGCCGGAACGCCAGCCAGACCGCCCGATCCGCGCCTTCTGGTCGCTGACGCGTGTCTGGCTCACCGCACCGAACCGGGGCAACGCCCGCTGGCTGATCGCGGGACTGCTGGCCCTCACGATCGCGCAGGTGCTGATCCAGATCCGTTTCAACATCTGGAACCGCGACTTCTTCAACGCGCTGGAGAACCGGGACGGCGCGGCCTTTGCCAACCAGATCCTGTTCTTCCTGGGCCTCGCCGCGCTCTCGATGAGCGTTGCCGTCTACCACCTCTACGTGAAGCAACTCATCCAGCTTCGCTGGCGCGAATGGCTCACCGGCCACCTGCTTGACGCCTGGCTGCGGGAGGGAAGGCACTACCAGCTCGAAATTGCGGACACGGGCGCCGACAACCCCGACCAGCGCATCGCTGAGGATGTGCGGCTCTCGACAGAGCTCGCGGTGGATTTCGCCACGGGCCTGCTGACCTCGGTCATGATGCTGGTGGCCTTCATCGGCATCCTCTGGACGTTGTCTGGTCCGCTGCATCTCACCCTCTTCAACCGCGAGATCGACATCCCGGGCTATATGGTTTGGGCTGCCCTGGCCTACGCGGTGATGGGCACCTTCCTCACCTGGATCGTGGGCCGGCCGCTCGTGCGGCTCAACATCGCGCGCACCGTGGCCGAGGCGGATCTGCGCTTCGGCCTGAACCGTGCACGGGAGAGCGGGGAAGGGATCGCGCTCATCCGCGGCGAGGCGGATGAGCGGCGTGGCCTGACGCTGCTTTTCAAGCAGGTGGCGACGACCGTGCGCGGCCTGATGCGGAGCCAGCGCAACCTCATGTGGCTGACCAGCGCCTACGGCACCCTGGCGATGATCTTTCCGACCGTCGTGGCCTCGCCCGCGTACTTTGCTGGCGTAATCACGCTGGGCGGCCTCATGCAGATCGGCGCGGCGTTCGGCGAGGTGCAGCGGTCGCTCAACTGGTTCGTCGACAACTTCGGCCGGATTGCGGAGTGGCGCAGTGCCGTTTCGCGCATCGTCGATTTCCGGGACGCGATCGAGGATCTCGACAACGTCATCGAGGATCCGGAGATGCCGACCATCCAAATCCACGAGGGCGAGGACGACAAGCTCGTCTTCAAGAACCTGGAAGTCGCCTTCGCCAATGGCACGACCGTGATCGCCGACGCCTCGGCCGAAATCACATCGGGCGAGCGCGTGCTGATCCAGGGCGAGTCAGGTACCGGCAAGTCGACGCTCTTCCGCGCCATCGGCGGCCTCTGGCCATGGGGTGCGGGCGAGATCACGATCCCGCCGCGCAAGGATATGATGTTCATGCCGCAGCGCCCCTACCTGCCGCTCGGCACGCTGGGGGACGCGCTGTGCTATCCCAAGCTTGCCTCGGAATTCCCGCAAGAGGCGCAGGCCGCGGCGCTGCGGCGCGTCGGCCTCGAACGGCTGCCCGACCACCTCGACGTGTCCGAGCGGTGGGACCGGGTGCTCAGCCTGGGTGAGCAGCAGCGCCTGGCCTTCGCCCGCCTGATGCTGCACCAGCCCAAGTGGATCTTCATGGATGAGGCGACGGCTGCGCTCGACGAGGCGAACCAGGATGCGATGATGCAGCTCGTCATTGACGAGCTTCCCGGCGCCGCGCTGGTCTCCATCGGGCATCGTCCCGGGCTGGAGGCCTTCCACACCCGCACGCTCACCCTGGTGCGCTCCGATGGCGGCGCACGGCTGGCGCGCAAGCCGCGCAAGCGCACGAACCGGCAATGGACGCGCCGGCGCCCGCGCGGGATGCGTGTCACGGTCCAGTCCTGACCGGAGGCGTTTTGTTTCGCGAATATCAGGTCAGGGGCACCGGGCGCGCTCGCCAGCCGACGCCATCGAACTCCCGCGTTTCCATGGTGAGGGCGCCGCTCTCCACCGTGATCAGGTTCCAGCCATTGGGCATTCCCTGTCCCCGCGGCGACAGGGCGCTCGGCGCCACGATCTGAACCGGGCCTCCCGCGCCAAGCGTCGAGATGTCCGCCCGATGCAGATGGCCGCACAGCAAGGCGCTGACGTCGAAGCGGCGCAGCAGTTCGGTGGCGGCGCGGGCGTTGCGTGGCGTGCGGCGTGGGTGCGCCCAGGCTGCGTGGTGCAGCGGGTGGTGGCACACCACGACGATCAACCCGCCCGCTGCCTCCTGAAGATGCTGTTCGAGCTTGCGCAGGCGCGTCTCGGAGACGGCCCCGGCCGCCCAGTCGAGGTGCCATTGCGCGCGGCTCACCGTGTCGAGCCCGATCAGCGAAACACCCTCGAGTTGCAACACGTCGGGCGACGCGGGCGGGCGGGCTGCAAGCCAGCGCCGGCGTGGGTGCAGCAGGCGGCTGTAGAGATTGAGGCGGGGAATGTCGTGATTGCCGGGCACCACCAGCAAGGGCGCGCCGAGACCATCCAGGAAGGCGAAGGCTGCCTCGAACTCTGCGCGAAGCGCGCGCCGGGTGAGGTCTCCGCTGATGACAACGGCATCGGGTGCGCTGGCGCGGATGTCGTCCGAGAGAGCCGCGATGCGGCCGGGGCTCGCTTCGCCGAAATGCAGATCCGACACGTGGGCGATGCGCGGCATCAGCCCGCGTCCGGCGGCGCCAGCACGCGGAGTGCACCGCGGTGGAGACGGAAACGCACGGGCGATGCGAGGATGCGCGCCTCCCCGTCGAGCGAGAGCCGCAGGAAAGGCGAGGCGCTGTGGATGGCGAGCCGCGTGCCTTCCCGCGCAGCCACATTGGGATCAACGGCGAGCCGCCCGCGGAACCAGCGCACCGCCTGACGCAGCCGGGCAAAGATGCCGCGCGACTGGGCGAGGGACAGCAGGAGACCCCCCTCGCTCGTTGAAATGGGCAGAGTGACGACGGCGGCGTGGCCGCGGATGATCCTTCGTGGCCCGATACGAATGTGCAGAAGGTGTTGCGCGGGCCGCATCAGCATGCGCAGCGCCGCCTTGAACAGCTGCCACCAGCCGCTGAGCCCGTTGCCACGCTGCATCTCGCGGAAGCGGATCAGGCGCGTCGGCGTTCCGACCACGCTCTGGTAGAGAAAGATCTCGCCGTTGGCCGTCGCGACGTCGAAGCCGATGGTGGCGCCCGGCCGGTAGGCGCGTGCGGCTTCAATCGGGTCAGGCGGAAGGCCCAGGCGCTGGCATACGCGGTTCATCGTGCCGCCGGGCAAGGGGGCGAAGATGCGGCCGTCACTGAGGAGGCGTGCGGCGCCATCGCGCAGGGTGCCATCGCCGCCGGCCACGAAGATGACGTCCGCACTGCTCGCAAGCGCCCGTTCCCACTGCTCGTCGAGCGGCAGGTCGGCATCCGGTTTGGCTGCAAACTCGAAACCGGCTTCAGCCAGCGCCGGCTCAAGCGCCCGGTCCGGTTCGGCGAGGGCGGAAAGCCGCCCCGCCTTCCCATTGACGATGAGCGCCGCCCGCATTCGCGGAGCGGCGCCATCGCCCAGAGCCCGATTGTGCTCGCGCTGCGTGTTCAGCGGCGAGCGGGCGTCGTTGCACGGTCGGCCGCGCGGCCCGCGGCGGTCCCCGGCGGGTTGCCCGGCATGCCATCGGACTGCGCGGGATAGGCGCCCGAAGTGTTGGTGCCCGCCGCACGGTCAAGCGTGCGCGTGGCCGCGGTGCCTGTCGGGTTGCCGGGACGTCCGTCTGTCTGCGCGGGGTAAGCGCCCGACGTGTTGGTGCCGGCCGCGCGGTCGAGCGCGCGAGTCGCCTCCGTACCAGGCGGATTGCCGGGGCGGCCGTCATTCGGATTGGTGCAGGCGGAGATGCCCAGCGCCAGAATGCCGGCGCTCAGAATGCGGAGGTTGGTCATTGGAAAGTCCCTTTAAGGTGATGCGATTTGCAGCATCGGCGGAATGGAATTCCGCACCTCTCCGGAACGCCGTCAGTCACACTTAGTTGCATTCCGCAACCTCGGCTGAGTGCATGCGTTCCGTGGCGGCCTATTGCTGGAAAGGTTTTTATGATGCGCGGCATTCTCCTCTGGCTGGTCGGACTGCCGATTCCGATCATCATCGTGTTGTATCTGATTGGCGTGCTGTAGGCCCGACAGCCGCGTTCACGAATCTGCGGCTTGCTGCGGCGCCGCCGCTTTCTTCTCCATGCGCGAGATTGCCGCATTGAGTTCCGCACCGAGCAGGATCAGGTAGACGCTGACATAAAGCCATGTGAGCAATGCGACCGCGGCGCCGAGCGCTCCATAGGCCGCTTCGTAAGCCGCGAAATGCGTGACGTAGAGGGAGAACGCGACTGACGCGATCGCCCACAAAGATGTGGCAATGAGAGATCCCGTCGAGAACAGCCGCCAGTGCGGTGGCGGCCGTGCCGGCCCGAAGCGGTACAGAGTGGCGATTGCAAGCTGCACCGAGAACAGCAGCAACGCAAAGGACGCCGCGCGCACCAGGATGGCGTCGCGTGCGGGGAGTCCGAACAGGGTCACCACCGCGGGGAGTGCCACCAGAATGCCGATGCCGATCGTCACCGCGAGTATGGCGCCCAGCGTGATCAGGAGTGCGGTGCTGTAGAATGCCCAGGCGCTGCGTTGCTCCGCCTGCCCATGCGCCAAGTTGAGCGCGCCGAGCAGACCACGCACGCCGGCAGAGGCGCTCCACAAACCGATGGCGCTGCTGATGATGGTGCCAAGGCCGGGCCGACTCCTCGGGCCCGCCACAAGCTCCTGCACACGATTGGCGATCAGCTCGTAGCTGTCCTCCGGCAGGAGGCGATAGAGGAGGGCAAGCTGCGGCTCGATCGTTCGCAGGTCGAACCACAGGCCGTAGAAACTGATGCAGAGGGAGATGGCCGGAAACAGCGCCAGCATCGCGTAGAACGCGCACCCCGCCGAGACGAGCGAGATTTGATCAGACGTCGCGACGTCGAGCGCCTTCCGCCAAGTCCGTAGGCGCGGAACGACGGGTGGGGCCGTTTCCGGTTCAGCTTCGTTCATCGGCAAGCCGGAACGCGTCCGTCAGGCGGGAAGCCAGGGCCGCGCCGCGACCCTGGCTGCTGTTCCCGGGCGGCGTCAGCGCCGCATGAGTGAGGAGAGAACGAAGCCGGCCATCGTCGCAATCGCGATGGACGCCAGCGGCCGCTCCTGCACAGCCTCCGACAGGCGCTCGGTCTGCATCCGCATCTCATCGGAGGCTGTCTTCGCGACAGCCTGCGCCTGGCTTGCCGCAGCCCCCAGCGCCGGTGTGACGCGCTCGTTCATGAGCGTCTCGACCTTGGAGCGAAGCTGCGCGAGCTCTTCCTTTGCATCATCCGCGTAGCTGGATGCGGCGGCGGCGGCGTTCTCTGGAAAAGTGTTGTTCATGGTCCGAGTCTCCGATCGGGGTTAGGAATGATTGGCTTCAGCTCAAGCGGCCGCGCGGCAGCCAGGCCGCCTTCTCTTGCGCCCGTGTTACGGGCGCAGGGCATGCTCTCGGCCGCAGTATCGCTGGCGCGCTTACCGCCGTCCTCTGTGCCAGCGTGCAGGGCGCCGTCGCCTTTCCCGGTGCCGTTCCAGTGCGGCGGCTGCTTAGTGGCCGTCATGAGGGACGTGCCGGCCAGGCGTCCACCGGTCGCCGTAGGGGCGTGTATGCCCACCAGGGACGTCGAGCGGTTCTGGTCGGGCATGAGTCGGGTCTCCTGTTCCTGGAACGTGCCTGGGCAACGCGCCTCGGGCAGCCGCGTTGCAGGTGGAGCTCAAGGAATCAAAATGGCTCCCTTCTCCTCGCCCGAGCCCGACCGCCATGGCGGTTGGAACGCCCGACTGCTGCTTTTCGCAGCGGTCCTCGCCGCCCTTTACGTGGGGCGCGAGGTGTTCGCCCCGTTGGCACTCGCACTGCTCCTCACCATCGCGTCGCTGCCGGTGGTCGAGTGGCTGGAGCGCCGGCGTGTGCCGCGGGTGCCGGCCGTGCTGGTGGTGCTGCTTATCGTCGTCGGGATTTTCGCCGGGTTGGTCTACGTCGTGCTGACGCAGGCGCTGACGCTGGCCGCCGAACTGCCCCGCTACGAGACAGTGCTGCGCACAAAGATCGAGGGGCTCAGCCCAGGGTCCGGCCCGATCGACGGCGTAACGCGCCTGGTGCAACGCCTCAGCGATGTGATGAGCCCGGCCGAGGCGTCGACCACCATGACCGTCGCCGTCGCGGCGAGCGAGCGGGGGCCGGTGAGCACGCTGTTCGGCGTGATCTTGCTGATCGTGGCGCCCGTCGCGACTCTCGCCATCACGCTGCTGCTGATGGCCTTCATCCTCGTCCAGCGCGAGGACGTGCGCGACCGAGTGCTGCGGCTGGCTGGACTGCACGAACTCCACCGCACCACGGGGGCGATGGCAGAGGCGACCACGCGCGTTGGCAAGTTCCTGCTGATGCAGGTGGCGATGAACGCGATCTTCGGCGCCAGCATGGGCATCGGGCTCTGGCTGCTGGGCGTGCCGCAGGCGCCGCTCTGGGGCGCGCTTGGCTTTGCGCTGCGCTTCATTCCATTTCTTGGCGCGCCGCTCTCGGTGCTGTTTCCGCTGATCGTCGCCTTCGCTACCACGGAGGGGTGGGGGACGGTGATCGCCGTCATCGCGCTGTTCGCCGTGGTCGACATCTTGATCACCTACGTGATGGAGCCGTGGGTCTACGGTGCCAGCATGGGCATAACGCCGCTCGCGCTGCTGCTTTCGGCCGCATTCTGGGCGCTGATCTGGGGACCAATCGGCCTGATTCTTGCGCCGGCGATCACCGCTTGTCTTGTGATCCTGGGCCGGCACATTCGGGTTCTGGCGTTCCTGGATGTGCTGTTGGGCGATACCGAGCCGCTGCCTGTGCACGCCCGCTTCTACCAGCGCGTGCTCGCCGAGGATGTGCGCGGCGCGCGGGAATTGCTGGCGGGCGAGGCGGTGCGGCTGGATGTGCCCACCGCCATCGAGCAACTGGTGCTTCCCGCGATCGCGCAGATCGAGCGGGACCGGCCCGACGAGGCTTTCGGCGCGGCACTCGCCATCCGCGCATCGCGCGCGTTGGCACGCGTGCTCGAGGGGCTGGAGGAGGAGGCGGAGGGCCGCGCCGACATTCTCGTGCTGCCCATCGCCGGCGCATTGGACCGCGCGGCGGCGGCGGCGATCCATGCCGCGCTGCTCGAGGCGGGCCATGCCTCCACCCTCAGCCGCATTCGCGCCATCGAGCCCGCGTTGGTGCTGATCGTGGCGGCGACGGCGCCTCCCGTCCATCGCCTGAATCGCGCGCTGCGCGAGGGGCGGGCGCTCGGCGGACGCATCCTGGGTTTTGCCGCAACCGAAGGGGCCGCCGCCGCCCTGGATGCGACCCTGCAGCAACCCGCCTGGGAGACGGAACTCCCGAGCCTGCTCACGATGGTCGAGGAGATCTTCCGCACCCAGGCGCAGGAGGCGGCGTAGAGGCGTTCGGCCGGCGCTGCACCCCAGTGCCGGGCCGGCCCGCGGCGAACACTCGCGGAAACGCTCAGGTGGGGCGAGCGTCCGTGTGGCGCTCCAGCACCTCGGTGAGCGCTTGGCGAAGCTGCCATGGTGTTACGGGTTCTTTCAGCGTCATGGCGTCGGGGAGGCCCGCCGCCAGCGCTCCCGCCCCGCCGATGTGCACGACGTTCACGGCGCGGCGCGCCAGCGTCGCGCTGAGCTGCTGGACGGAACCGCCCTGGAGCGTCGGCCGCAGCAAGGCGGCATCGACGGCGCCCGCCTTCTCGAGGAGGCCGAGGGCTCCCAGGATGTCCTCGGCAGGGCCATACACCTCGCAGCCGGCGGCGTGCAGCATCCTCGCGATCGCCTCGGCCGTGTCCGGATTGTCGTCCGCCAGCAGGACGCGCCGCCCGGCCAGCGGTAACCGGGCAGACCCCGCAGCCGCATCGGCGGTGGGCAGGCTGCCGGGCATGAACGCACCGGCGCCGATCGTCAGGATGGCGTGCAGGCCGCAGGGCTCCCAGATGCGTTCCAGGCTGCCGCAAAGCTGGGCGCCCATGTTGGCGTCGATCAGGGTGGAGCCGAAGCCGCTGCGCTCCGGCGCTCCCTCGATCGGCGGGCCGCCTCGCTCGATCCAGTGCAGCACGGCGCCCTCCACGCTCATGTCCCAGTGCAGTGTCAGTTCCCCGCCCAGTTCCGAGAGCGCGCCGTACTTGGCCGAGTTGCTGACCATCTCATGCATCACCAGCGTAAGCGGCTGCGCGGCCTCGGCGTTCAGGCGCAGGGTGGGCCCGGCGAGGTTGGCGCGGCCCGGATAGGCGGCGAGCTCCTGCTCGAGGATCTCGCGCAGATCCGCGCTGACCCACTTCTCGCGCGAGAGAAGGTTGTGCGCGCGGCTCATGGCGCCGATGCGGCCTTCCACCACTGCGACGAGCGCTGGCACGTCATCCGCCGAAGTGGCCGCCGAGAGGCGCACGAGGCCCCGCACGACGCTGAGCGCGTTCTTCGCGCGGTGGTCAACCTCGCGCGAGAGCATGCGTTCGGACGCTTCGATGCGCTTGCGCGCGGTGATGTCGATCACGGCACCGCTGACGCCGATCACCTGCCCATCGGGCCGGCGGACGGGATAATAGCTGCAGAGCCAGAAGCGGGCGCCGTCGAGGCCACCGACGATCTCGAGCCCCTCGATCGGTTGCCCGGTTTCCATCACTTGGCGCAGGATGGGCTCGATCTTCGCGGCACTCGGCGCCATCAGGCGCAGCTCCTGGCCGATATGCGCCGCGACGGGCTTGCCATTGAAACCCGCCAGCATCTCGTTGATGGCGATGTAGCGGAGGTCGCGGTCGAAGAGGCACAGGCCGACCGGCGCGCTTTCATAGGTGGCGCTGAACTGGGCGGCGGTCTCGATCATCTCCGCCTGCGCCGCGTGGCGCTCATGGAAGTCGACGCCCACCGCCGTCCAGGCGACGGTGTCGCCCTGCGCGTCATCGATCGGCGCGCCGGTCAGCAGGAACCAGCGCCAGCTGCTGTCTCCGGTGCGGCAAATCCGCACCTCGCGGGAGAAGGGTGGGTCGGCCTGCGCGTCGTCCTGGCGGATCGCGGCGGCCCAGGCCGCCTCGGCGCCCGCGCGATCCTCCGGGTGCACGGCTTCGAGCCAGCCATCGCCGCGGCTCTGCGCTTCGTCCAGGCCGGTGACCTGGCGCCAGTATTCATTCGTCCATTCGATGTTGCCATGGCGGTCGGCCATCAGCACGATCTGTGGGGCGACGCGCACCAGCGCCTGCATGCGGCGCGTCGCGCGCTGGCGTGCCGCCTCGCGCAGGGCCACCGTCTCGGCCATGTCGTCGAAAGCTGCGGCGAGGCGCTCGAACTCGCGGCCGCCGCCAATGGGGCCGACGCGCGCACTCCAATCCTGGCTTTCCCAGCTCCTCGCCGTTTGCAGCAGGCGCTGCACCGGGCGCTCAACAGCCGCGTGGAAGCCCGTGATCGCCACCACGAAGGTCATCAGCAGCGAGCCGATGATCAGCAGGGTCGAACGGCGGTCGGCGTAGAGGCCGGCGCCCAGGGCGGTGGAGGGGTCGAGGCCGACCGTCATGAACAGGCCCGTCTCGTCCGCAGGCAGCGGGATGTAGGCGGCGACGCGGCGCACCCCGTCAAGCGCCGGCACGTCGATCACGCCAGGTTCCGGCAGGCGCAGGAGGGAGAGGCCCACCTGCGGCATGGCGCTGCCAACGAATCGGTCCGGTTCGACGGACCGCGCGAGGACGATGCCGTCCCGGTCGGCGATGGTCGCGGCGCTGCCGGGCGGCAGCGGCACCGCCCAGAGGTCCTCGTTCAGCCAGGCGATCGAGAGGGCGATGACGGCGGCGCCCACCGGCCGGCCAGCCTCGTCGCGCAGTGGGGCCGCGAGATGCAGGGTGTGCTGGCCGCTGATGCGGTCCGCTGCGAAGCGGCCGACCTGGAAGCTGTTCTCGCGCATGACCCGCTCGAAATACTGGCGGTCCGCGACGTTGAGCGGGGCGCCCGTCGAACCCGAGCGGCAAGTCGGGTTGCCGGCGGCGTCCACCACGATCGCCGAGTAGTAGCGGGGGTGGATGGCCACTACGCGCCGGAGGAAGGTGTCGCATTCGTCGCCAGGCACGCGCGCTCGCACCTCTTCGTGCGCGGTGACGGCCATCAGAAGCTGGCGCGCGGCTTCCAGGGTGCTCGCCTGGCGCTGCGCCACGATCTGCACGAAGCGCATGGCCTGCTCGCCGATTTGCTCCGTGCGTTCCCGACGTGCCTCGCGTTCCAAGGAGATCTGCACGATGCCGGCGGGCACCAATGCGATGAGGAGGCCGAGGAAGGCCCAGACCGCGAGCGGCAACGCCTTCATTCGCTTTGCGATCCAGCCCTTGGGCACTTCCACTCCATTCGTCATCGCCGCATTACGCCGCGTTTGCGGTTGCTTCGTCCAGCGTCACCCGTACCGTCACATCGACCGCGAGGCTGAGGAGGTCGCCCGCATCGCCCACGAAGCCGCCGCCCACCGGCACCGCCTGCGCGGGCGAACGCGCCACGACGACGCGGATCAAATTCGATCCCGCAATGAGGCCATTGGTGGGATCATACTCCACCCATCCCGCCCCGGGGAGATAGATGGCGCACCACGCATGGGTTGCCCCGCCGCCCTGTAACTCGCCACCCTCGCCGCGGTAAAGATACCCGCTGACGAAGCGTGCCGCGAGACCGAGGCTGCGGCAGGCTTCCATCATGAGCAGGGCGAAATCGCGGCAGGTGCCGCTGCCCAGCGCCAGCGTTTCCGCCGCCGGCTGGGTGCCCTCCTCCTCGCGGGTCCGATACACGAACTTGTCGTGAATCGCGTGCGTCATCGTCTCCAGGACCGCCAGCGTGCCGGCGCCCGGAATCGCCCGCACGAAGTCCTGCGCCCAGGCCCCGACCACGTCACCGGTTTTGGGATGCTGGAGGGCGGTGAGGCTCGCGACGTCCGCCGCCTCCTCCTCCCGGTAATCGAAGGGCAGGGCCTCGGCGATGGGGTCGAGCGTCGCGTGGGGGTGGGTCGGCCCGGACGGGTAGTGTGTGAGGTCGAGGCCGGAGACGATGCGCAGATTGTCAGTCCGCGTCGAATCGGCCCAGTCGAGCAGGCAGATCGAGTTGCCGAAGATGTCGTGCGCCCAGCGCGTGCTGGCGGGCGCGGGCTGGATGTCGAGGGTGGCGGCGTGCAGGCGCAGGTCATGGCTGTCGCGCGGGCGCATCATCAGCCGGTGGCGGAGCAGGCCAACGGGGCGGTGATAGGCATAGTGCGTCGTGTGGGTGACGGTGAGATGCGGCATGGAATCCTCGGGGCGAGCATCATCTCCCCTGACGCGGGCCAGGGCTCGCCAGCGCGTCAACGTGGGGAGCGGGCGGAGGGTTGCTGCACTTGCTGCCCCGCGCCCTGGCGCGCCGGACGCCTTGGCCTATGCTGGACCGGCAGGAGGAAACACCATGGATCTGCCGCTCACCGGCATCACCGTCATCGAAGTGGGCCAGGCGCTCGCGGGGCCGCTGGCCGGCGCCGTCCTGGCTGACATGGGCGCAGACGTCATCAAGGTCGAAAAGCCCGATGGCGGTGACGACGCGCGCGGCTGGGGCCCGCCCTATGGGCCGGACGGCGTCACCTCCCTCTATTTCCACAGCCAGAACCGGTCGAAGCGCTCCATCACGCTCGACCTCAAGAACCCGGCCGACGTGGCCGAACTGCACCGCCTCTGCGAGACGGCCGACATCCTGATCCAGAACCTGCGCCCCGGCGTGGTGGAGGAATGCGGGATCGGGCCGGAGGCGATGCTGGAGCGACATCCGCGGCTGATCTACTGCTCGATCTGGGCCTTCGGCTTCGAGGGGCCGATGAAGATGAAGCCGGGCTTCGACCCGCTGCTGCAGGCCTATGGCGGCATGATGAGCGTGACCGGCCAGCCGGATGGCCCACCCACCTTCTGCGGCGCCTCCATCAACGACAAGGCGACGGGGCTGTTCATCACCATCGGCGCGCTCGCCGCGCTGCGCTGGCGTGACCGCACGGGGAAGGGGTGCCTCGTTGATTCGTCGCTCTTTGAGATCTCGGCCTTTTGGGTGGAAGGGCAGATCAACAACCATCTGGCCACCGGCGACGTGCCGAAGCGGCATGGCACGGGGGCGGCGGTGATCGTGCCCTATCAGGTGTTCGAGACGGCGGACCGCCCGCTCTGCCTCGCGGCCGGCAATGATCGGCTCTGGCAGCGCTGCGCGCGGGTGCTGGGCCATGCGGAATGGGGCACCGATCCGCGCTTCGCGACGGGGTCCGCGCGCGTCCGCAACAAGGGCGAACTCATCCCGCTCATCGCCTCCGTCTTCGCCACGCAGACGCGAGATCACTGGCTGGCGGCGCTGGATGGCGTGGGCGTGCCGAGCGGTCCCGTGAACGACATCGCCGAGGTCGCGGCGAGCGAGCAGATGGCCGCAGTCGATCTCGTGCGCACGCTGCCCGATGGGGGGCCGCGTGTGGTCGGCCTGCCGCTCTCCTTCAACCGGCGGCGCCCACACCCCCGGCGTGACGCGCCCCGCCTCGGCCAGCACAACCGGGACATTCTCGGGCGCGGCTAGCGCGTTTTTGACGTTGACAGCGCCGCCCCGCGGCGCACGCTTCCCGGACGAGGGCAGAGGGATGGGCTTCCCCGCCTCGCACGAGAATCAGCCCGGGAGGAAGAACGCATGAAGCGTCGCGCACTCATGGGGGCGCTGCTGGCCGCCCCCTCGCTCGCATCCGCGCAGGATGGCGCCTGGCCCAACCGGGCTGTCCGCCTGGTCGTCGGCTGGCCACCGGGCGGCTCGGTCGATATCCTGGCGCGCATCCTGGCACCTCGGCTGCAGGCCGCCTTCGGGCAGTCCTTCGTGGTCGAGAATCGCGGCGGCGCGGCGGGCACGGTGGGTGCGGGCGAAGTCGCGCGCGCGGCTGCCGATGGACACACCTGGCTGGTCGCGGTGGACAGCCACGTGATCACGCCTTCCATCATGAACCTGCCCTATGACGCGCGGCGCGATTTCGCGCCCGTCACGCTGATCGGGCGCGGGCCGCTGGTCGTCGCCTCGCACCCTTTGTCGCCCTGGAGCGGGTTCAACGAGATGGTGGCGATGGCGCGCACCCGGCCGCCCGGTTCCATCAACTACGCGACGGCCGGCATCGGCACGATGATGCATGTGGCGATGGTGCAGCTCACCAACCTCGCCGGCATCGAGCTGACGCACGTGCCCTATCGTGGTGGCGCGCCGGCGCTGGCCGATGCGCTGGCGGGGCAGGTGCCGCTGTTCGTCACCAACGCGCCGGTGGGCGGGCCACATGTCCGCAATGGCGGTTTGAAGGGCTTCGGTGTCACCACGCGCACCGCCTGGCGTGACCTGCCCGGTGTGCCGAGCTTCCACGAACTCGGCTTCACCGGCTTCGAGGCGCCGACCTGGTGGGGCCTCTTCGCGCCATCCGCCGTGCCAGCGCCGATCCGCCGGCGGATGGAGGCGGAACTCGCCCGCATCCTGGCGGACCCCGATGTGCGTCCGCGCGTGGAGGCGCAGGGGATGGACGTGCTCGGCACCTCCGGCGACGAATTCGCCACCTTCGCCCAAGCCGAGGGCGAGCGCTGGGCGCGCGTGGTGCGCGAGAACCGGATCCGCGTGGAGGGTTAGCGCGCGGCCGCGTTGCGGCTAGGGTTCGGGCGACTTCAAGGATGGTGACATGCCTGAACCCACCCGCCTGCTGCTCTGGACCGACAACGCCGCGCACTACGCCGAGGCCGTGGAAGCGGCGGGCCTCTCCCCTCGCGTGCGGATCGAGGTTCTCCCCCGCAAGGCCACCCTAAGCGATGAGCAACTGGCCGAAACCGAGGCAATGCTCGGCTGGGGCGTGCCGCCGGGGCTGCTGCCGCGCATGCCGAAGCTGCGCTGGGTGCAGGCGCCGACGGCGGGCGTGGATGGCTGGCTGGCGCTGCCCGATCTGCCGCCGGGCCTGCTCCTCACCTGCGCGCGAGGTACGCATGGGGATTCGATGCCGGAGAACATCCTCGGCGCGCTGTTCCACATCACCAAGAATTACGCCGCCATCGCCGAGGCGCAGAAGGAAAGCCGCTGGGTGCGGCGCGTTTCCAGGCCGCTCAACGGCAGCACGCTCGGCATCCTCGGCATGGGCGTGATCGGGCAGGAAGTGGCGCGCCTCGCCGCCGCGTTGCGCATGGAGGTGGTGGGCACGCGGCGCAATCCCGCACCCATGCCGGGTGTCGCCGAAGTGCTGCCGCCCGAGCGCACGGACGAGGTGCTGGCGCGCGCCGACTACGTGCTGCTGCTGCTGCCCGGCACGCCCGAGACCGACAACTCCATCAACGCCGAGCGGCTTTCGCACATGAAGCCCGGTGCTTGGCTGATCAACTTTGGCCGTGGCTCCGCGATCGTGGACGAGGACCTGATCGCGGCGGTGAAGGCCAAGCGGATCGCTGGCGCCGTGCTCGACGTGTTCCGCGAGGAACCGCTGCCGCCGAGCCATCCGTTCTGGACGACAGAGGGCATCATGGTGCTGCCGCATATCGGCGGCATGCACCCCGAGCGTGATCGCGTGGTGGCTCGGCTGATGGCGGAAAACCTGGGCCGATTCTTGGACGGCAAGCCGCTGCTGCAGGTGGTGGATCGGGTCGCTGGCTACTGATCAGAACTCCATCATCGTGTCGCGAAGCTGGACATGATCGAAGCCGGTGCGCATCAGCCCCCGCCGTTGCAGGGCAGGGGCGAGGCCATCGGTGATCTCGGCCAGGTAGCGTCGAGTCAGCTGCCCCGAGATCACGAAGCCGTCACCACCAACCTCTTGCATGATCTCGTCCATCTGTGCGGCCACCGTGTCTGGTGTGCCGACTAATTCCTCGAAGCCGTGGGTGTAATTGCCGGCGATCTCGCGCAGGGTGCCGCCCTGCGCCATGAACTGCTTCAGCGTGCCTTGCTGCCCGTTTGTGGTGAGATCGGCGAGGGGTGCGTCAAGGTCGTATTGAGCGAAGTCGATGTCTGTCATGCTTGACATCGAGGCGAGGTTAAGCTCGGGCGCAGCCTGGCGCGCTGCCCGGCGGCGACGGTCGCGCTCCTGTGCTTCCGAGTCAGTTTCACCCAG
>Ga0105047_10009155_pt1 | contig 16352 bp, 14 predicted proteins | sample MAT04_FD_78384 | JGI IMG/M metagenome (GOLD analysis project Ga0105047, IMG submission 78384) | Freshwater microbial communities from Lake Fryxell liftoff mats and glacier meltwater in Antarctica - MAT-04 (megahit assembly) | ecosystem: Environmental > Aquatic > Freshwater > Ice > Liftoff...
AGAGCTTACCGTCGCTCGCAAAGCAAACACTCCTCGGAAAAGTTGTGTCAAGTATTGCGTCGCCGTGGCTTTGCAAACACTTACATCACAAACTCGCTTTGGCCTAGGTTCTATCAAACAAACTAAAAAGCGCATTCAAATAGGAAAAGGTTTAGCAATGAAAGAGGACAAAGTATACCAAAAGACAACAGAGCTCAATGGCAAGGGCCATCCCGCACAAGATGCCGATACAACATTCGCGGAATTACTAGAGCAATATCTCCCAGAACGGCTACAGCGCGGTCAATTGGTTGAAGGGCAAGTATTGCGTGTTTCGCGTGAAGGCATCATCATGGACATTGGCGGCAAACGTGACGCGATTGTCCCCAAGCAGGAAGTGAGCAAGCTTAGCGAAACGTTCATTGCCAAGTTGTTCCAAGGTGCGATTGCGCCTGTGGTCATTACGCATACCCCCAATGGCAACGAGGAACTTGAAGTATCCTTGCGCCGTGGGATCGAGGAAATGGAATGGCAACAGGCCGATGAGTTATTGAAGACAGGCGAAGTGGTTGAACGCAAGGTGATCGGCCTCAACAAAGGTGGCGCGCTCATCGAATTTGGCACGTTGACCGGCTTTGTGCCAAATTCACACCTGCCAACCCTCCAGTATGTCAATGATCAGGATACGATCCAACGGGTGAAGGAAGAAATGATTGGCGTCACCCTGCCGCTCAAAGTGATTGAAATCAATCATCAACGGCGGCGCTTAGTGTTGTCGGCCAAAGATGCCGAACAAGCAATGCGCCAAGGCCGCTTGCAAGATTTGGCCGTGGGCAGCATCGTCACGGGACGCGTGGAAAATATCAAGGACTTTGGTGTCTTTGTCAATCTAGGGGGCGTTACCGGGCTCATTCATGTGACCAAACTGGATTGGTTCCGGGTAGCACATCCTTCCGAAATTCTCAGCGTTGGCGACGAAGTTCAAGCAGTGGTCGAAGCTGTCGATCTGGAACGCGGTCGCATTCGGCTTAACCGCCAAGCAGCGTTGCCCGATCCGTGGCAAGTATTGCCGACCTTACACGCAGTGGGCGACATCATTGAAGGTGCTGTTACCAATATGGCCGACTTTGGCGTCTTTATTCATTTACCGCTTGGGATCGAAGGATTGGTGCATAGCAGCGAACTTCACCCCGCCGATGGCGGCTTCCGTGTGCTCGAAGTTGGCGATAAAGTATTGGCACGCATTATCAATATGACGCCTGAACAGAAAAGACTGGGATTGAGTTTGCGCCAGGTTTCCCCAGAAGATGAGGCAGCATGGAGAGAAAACCATGCGTCCCTAGCTGCAGTAGAGCAGCAAGACTGAACCGCGAGAAGTAACGTTGGCAAAGTCTAGTTGTTGCCTGGAAAGACCCTTCTCATGGAAAAAATAAACAAAGTTGAGGGATACAAGAGAAGCCCACCGGTTGCAACCGGTGGGCTTCTCTTGTATTACCTGGCCCAAACAGAATACGGTCTAGGCGTGGGCTGTGGCTTGCTGTAGTTGCTTGCTTTTCTGCTCGATTGCCTGCTGCAATTCTTGAAAAGAGGTCGCGAACTTCTCTATACCAGCTTGCTGTAGCTCCTGGGTGATGGCATCAAGATCAATACCCAAGGCGGCCAAACGATTCATCTGCTGGCGGGCGGCCTCCAGATTATCGGTCAAGCCCGAAGCGACCGTGCCATGATCGAGCAGCGCTTCTAATGTATCGCGCGGCAGCGTATTGACAGTATTCGCGCCCATCAGGCTATCTACATAGAGTGTATCGGCATAAGCCGGATCTTTGGCACCTGTGCTGCCAAAGAGAATGCGCTGGGGGCGGGCGCCGTGGGCGGCCAACTGCTGCCAACGCCGCGTGCTAAAGAGGTGCAGATAGCGCACATAAGCCATTTTGGCGTTAGCAATGCCAATCTTACCTTTTAACGCCGTCGCCGTACCGCCCAGCTCATCGAGCTTCTTATCGACAACCGTATCAACACGACTGACAAAGAACGAAGCCACCGATGCTACACGGCTTGGATCAATATTTTTTGCCAGTAGCCTTTCAATGCCCTCCAGATAGGCATTGGCAACCGCCTCATAATGGCGCATGGAAAAGAGCAGCGTCACATTGATATTGATCCCTTCGCTGATCAAGGTGGCAATTGCCGGAATGCCCGCCGTTGTCGCGGGTACTTTGATCATCACATTTGCGCGATTGGTCATCGCAAAGAGCCGCCGCGCCTCTTCAATTGTAGCTTCGGTATTATCGGCCAATCTAGAATCGACTTCCAAGCTCACATAGCCGTCGCCCCCGGCACTGGCTTCGTGTAGAGGCCGAAAAAGCTGGGCGGCATTTCGAATATCATCAATCGCCAGGGCTTCATAAATTTCATCGACATCCTTCTTCTCGCCAACCAAGGTAGCCAATGCCACATCGTAGTCACTACTTTTGGCAATGGCTTCGGCAAAAATTGTGGGATTCGAGGTCATACCGCGTAGGCCGGCGTCGATTAGCTTCTGGAGATCGCCCGATTCTAGAAAGGAACGGCGGATATAGTCCAGCCAAATCGATTGTCCGACCTTTTCAAAGGCTTCCTGCATTTTTGTCATGGGGTATTCTCCTTTTGGTTTGATATTTTACCCTAGGCCAGTTACTGGTTATTATACCTTGCCTTTTTGGCAACGATCTAGGTGTAGATACAGAGAATAGGTAGAGGCAGGACACAGGCACGATACAGGCACGATACGATTACGTGTATGATAGCAATTTTACCGGCAAAACGTGGTGCATGTTGTGACTACTCTCTGTACCCTGACCTATAGCGTGGTGCAGTTCCGTGTTCTATGCTAATAAGAACCTTTGAAAAGGAGAAAGAAGACAGGAGAAAAATAAATACGCTATGACAGCCACCATAGAAAAAATACCTACCACCGCTGAAGTACAATCTGTAATCCCGAAGCGGACCCTGCCTGAGTTGCAAGAAACCGCCTGGCAATTGAGCCGCCAAATTCTAGAAATGACAACGAATGCGGGTTCGGGTCATCCCTCTAGCTCGCTCTCGGCCATTGACGTGTTGACTGGCCTCTATTTTGGCGGGATCATGCGCTTTGATCCAAAGCAACCAGATTGGCCGGGCCGCGATCGTTTTATTCTAAGCAAAGGTCATGCCGCGCCAGGGCTCTATACCGTGTTAGCCGAAGCTGGCTATTTTGACCCAGCACTGCTATCAACCCTGCGCAAACTGGGCAGTCCGCTCGAAGGGCACCCAATCTTTGGTCGCCTGGCTGGCGTCGAAGCATCGACTGGCTCGCTGGGCCAAGGGCTCTCGATTGGCTTGGGACACGCCCTGGCCGCGCAGCTTGATGGCCGCGCCTATCGTGTCTATGTGATGATCGGCGACGGTGAATCTGATGAGGGGCAGATCTTGGAAGCCGCGATGGCAGCTGCCAAGTTTAAAGCTGGCAATCTCACCGCGATTCTCGATTATAATCAATTTCAGCAGACGGGATCTGTTGCCAAGGTAATGCCTGCTTTAGAACCGATCCTAGAGAAATGGCAAGCCTTTGGTTGGCATGTCCAAACAATCAATGGCCATGATATGCAAGCGGTCATGCAAGCCTTGCAGGCGGTCCAGACGATTACTGAGCAACCCCAAATGATTATTGCGCATACCAAGAAAGGACGTGGGCTTGCCGTATTCGAGAAGAACACGGTCAACCGCAAACATGGTGAGGTGCTTACCCAGGAAGAGTTGACAGCGACCCTGGCCGAGTTGGATCAGCAAAAAGAGGGGAAGTTTGCTAGCGCAACAGCAACGAACACCCACAACGGACAGGGAGGATGACGCGCATGAGTAATGAAACAAAGCTTGACTTGAAAGACGGCCCCGCCACACGTGATGCTTTTGGCGACGCCTTGCAAGAGATAGGCCGTACCAACAAAAATATTGTCGTGGTGGACGGCGATGTTGCCAACTCAACCCGTACCGAAGCCTTTGGCAAGGAATTCCCGGCGCGCTTCTTCAATGTTGGAATTGCCGAGAGCAATTTGGTAAGCGTAGCCAGTGGGTTGGCGGCCTGTGGCAAAGAGGCGGTCGCCGCCAGTTTTGCCACTTTCTTGCTCTGCAATGCCTATGATCAGATTCGGATGGGCGTGGCTTTTCCAAAACTCAACGTGAAATTGGTGGGCTCACACAGCGGCATCAGTATTGGTGAAGATGGTCCCAGCCAGATGGCGATTGAGGATATTGCGCTGGCAACCTCATTTCCACATGTTACAGTGCTCGTTCCAGCCGATGCGCCTTCGACCCAAGCGGCCACACAAGCAATGTTCGCCCATCATGGCCCCGTCTATTTGCGCACAGGGCGATCTAAAGTGCCGGTCATCTATCCGGATGACGTGCCATTTGAAATTGGCAAAGCCAATCAATTGCGCGACGGGCACGACGTGACGATCATTGCCTGTGGCTTAATGGTGTCTGCGGCGTTGGAAGCAGCCCAGGACTTACAACAAAAAGGTATTGCTGCGCGCGTGCTGGATATGCACACGATTAAGCCGATTGATGCGGATGCCATTGGACGCGCGGCCCACGAAACAGGTGCAATTGTCACAGCAGAAGAGCATCTGCTCGAGGGTGGGCTTGGTTCGGTCGTTGCAAGAGTCGTCGCAGAGCAGCATCCGGTTCCTATGGCCTTCGTCGGTGTTGACAATACCTATGCCGAGTCGGGCAAGGGCGATGAATTGTTGAAAAAATATGGCTTAACTGCAGCGGATATCTGCAAAGCGGTGCAGCGAGTTTTGGATAGCAAACAAGCTCGCGCCACACAGACAGAACAGCAAAAAGAAGCAGACTATGCCTTGCTACAAAGCGCGGGTCTGACGTCGGTAGCGGTGGCCGAAGCGCTAGAAGAGAAATAGCGCGCTGGACTAGGCTAATCACCCAGAGTACTTGCAGAAATGTTGTGTGATTGCCTGTGAGCCAATGCCGATGCGGATTTGGTCTTGACCCACAAGTGGTTGATCGAAGCCGACGAACAGCACTATTTGAATACAGCTACTTGGGCGCGATAACCTCAATCCCTACATACCCGGCCACTAGCCAGTCAGTTAGGATCTCCAAAGGAAATGTCGAATGAGCTATACGATGACTATCAAGCGCATAGGGATACCTGTATTACTCTGCGCCATGCTTACCACCAGTGCTTGTGCCAATATTTTGCAACGCGCGCGCGGTGACAACGCACAAAGCACAGCCGTCAACACAGCAAATACAGCCGATGCGCCTATATCCAATGCACCGGCCCAAACGCCAAATCTTGCACAAATGAGTGCCAATGATTCGCCATCTCAGGAAGTGCTAGCGGCACTCTATCACCAGATTCTGCCTTCGGTTGTCGATATACAGGTGACAGTCTCCACTTCCCAGTCTGGCGTGCAAGGAGCACCTTTTGGTCAGGGACAATCGCCTGGCCCCGTCCGCGGCGAGGGTACGGGTTGGGTCTATGATGATCAAGGGCACATTGTCACCAACAATCATGTGGTGGAGAACGCCGACAAGATCACAGTGCATTTTGCCGATGGCTCGTGGACACGCGGCGAAGTTTTGGCAACTGACCCACAAGCCGATTTGGCCGTCGTTCAGATCACCCCACCAGAAGGGATGACGTTGCGGCCTTTGCCATTGGCGGCCCCCGATTCAATTGATGTTGGGTATTGGGTCCTAGCTTTTGGCACACCATTTGGCCTAGAGGGCACAATGACATTGGGCATCGTCAGTGCGCTGGGACGTGGTATTCCGATAGGCAGTGAAGGCGGCGCAATCTATACGCTGCCCGATGTTATTCAAACAGATGCGGCGATCAATCCTGGCAACAGTGGTGGTCCTTTGCTCAATTTGAATGGCGAAGTCGTAGGTGTCAATTTTGCCATCAATTCGACGGCTGGCTCTAATGCTGGTGTCGGTTTTACAATTCCAGCTAGCGTTGTCCAACGCGTCGTGCCTGCGTTACTGGAACAAGGCAAGTATGCCTATCCTTACCTGGGGATCAGTGGTGGGAGTATTACACCCCAATTGGTAGAAGAGGTAGGGTTACCAGAAAATGTCTTTGGCATCTGGGTAAGTAGTACACCAGAAAGCGGTCCAGCAGCGACGGCAGGGCTGCAAGAAGGGGATATTATCACGGCGATCGATGATCAACCGGTACGTAGTTTTGACGCCTTGGTCAGTTACTTATTCAACAGTACGACACCAGGTCAAGCAGTGACGATCACTTTTATCCGTGAGGGTGAGGAACAAACAACCAATCTCACTGTGCAAGAACGCCCTGCCGATCTACCCATTGCCAGTGCAGACCCAGCAGAGGCAACCATACCAATTGGACAAGTAATCGAGATTGCCAGCCAAGCGGTGATAGAGGCTGGTGTCATGCAAACTATTGAATCAACCTCCGCCACCCTTGAACCTAATGGAGATTTACTACGCTGGGTAGTCACGTTAAGCGGCAATGGCGAGGCGGCCACAGTCACCATCGATGTCACGTCGGGTGAGGTAGTTGAACTCAGCAGCGAATAGACAGTGTACCCGAACAGACTAGGTACTGTTGACATTGCGTTTTTGCCGGGTTAAAACCCGCGACTGAGAACGAAAAGTCGCCTCAGCGACTGAAAATTTAGTGGCTGAGGGCACTTTTCACGATCAGAAGCCGGATTTATCCGTTGCGACGAGCAAATGTCAACACTACATAGAAAATTCTACCGACTATTCGTTGTGCCGGTAGAATTTTCTATGAGCCCGCATCATCTCGTATAGAAGCGTACTCAATCGATAGCCAAAGAAAACACCGTGATTGCTAAACACGGTGTTTTCTTTGATTAAATTTTATGGAATTAACTGCCCGTTACGCATAGCGCATGGGGGTGGCATAAGCGCGGGCCTGAACAAAGTTCAGGTAGGTGCTCGTATCTTTGCGGCTGCGTAACTTCAACTTCTTGAGCACATTGTGGACATGATTTTTTACCGTACCAACGCCAATCACCAGACGTTCGGCAATTGATTCATTGGAATGACCTTCGGCCAACAGTGGCAAAATTTCGCTTTCGCGGTCGGTCAGGTTAGCATAGAGCGTAGGCTTGGCCTCGAAGCGAGTCGTGAGCCGGCTGAGCGTATTCAGGTGGAACATCATCGCAGCGGTGACAGTGGGCGAAATCACGGGCTTGCCAGCGCGAATCGCATGGATATGATCTACCCAAGTTTGCACGCCTTCTTTCTTCAGGACATACCCCACGGCCCCGGCAGCCACATAGGCGAGAATCTGTTTTGCTTCATCATTCAGCCCGGTGACAATTACTTTGGCATTTTGATTTTGCTGGCGCATACATTTGATCAATTGCAGGGCACCATTCTTGGGTAGCGAGGCAGAGACCAATACAAAGTCGCAGTTGCCGTTGCCGATCGAAGCCAACGCTTCTGTTACAGAAGTCATGAGATCCATTACATGCAAATTTGGTTCGTTGTTCAAGACTCTGGCCACTTGGCTGGCCAAAGCCTGATTTTCGTGGACGATGAAAATGCGTGTGCGGGTCATATCCTTCTCCTTAGTAGTGCGGTAATCAGTGGCGCGGTAATCAGTAGTGCTACTTGCCGGGTAATAATCTGTGATTTGTCACCAGTAGAGTAGGTGCAGGAGGGCTGTTGAATTTTCTTCACGTTTTGCTATAGATATAGGATAGAGCATAGATGTTACTTTAGGAATGACAGGTACGACAGTATATCTTTGCCAAAAGAGACAGCTTTACCCTGTCGTATACGACAGGGTATAAAAAGCATAAAAAAACTCTCGCGAGAACGGCGAGAGTCGGGTCAAAATGCAATTTTTAAGTAGGGTAGCAAGCTAAAAATTAAGTGGCAGAATTAAGTGGCAGAAAAAGATGCGGTTATCCACGTACGTTCTTCTGGAGGAAATTCGACAACTTGCCAATAAAAGTCCAGCATACTTACCAGATCAGCAAAATTGACACCGGACCGTTGTTTTAATAAATAGCCAGCAATCTGTTCTTGGTAGGCAGCCAACTTATCCTTGTCACTATTCGAGGTGGTGAGTACAAAGACAATACTACTTTTTAATTGGACATCCTGACGCAGTGCCTGCAAAAATTCAATGCCATTCATGCGCGGCATGTTTAGATCGAGTAGGATCAAGTATGGGGCGGGAATACGCTCGTGTCCATTCTCCCCGCGCAATACATTCAGCGCTTCAATGCCATTGGCTACAACAGCGATTGGATTATCAATCTGCTGCTTTTGAAAGCCGCGAACAATCGCTTCTGCATCGATTTCATCATCCTCGACTAACAGAATATGGACTATCTGGTTCTTCATATCTTTCCTCATGGTTGCCCCAAATCTGGTACAGCCCTTTCAATGCCTGAATAGTCAGGAAGCTTTTGTTCATCTATGTGTTCATATACATTCAAGCAGACATTCGTCTAAAAAATTCTCATGTACCTATGATTCCAACCTAGCAAAATCGACATTTTCTGATCATATCATGACTACAAAATAGCAACAACCTCGGTGACGGCAAAATAGACTATGCAGCTAACTTTTCTGAAATTTTACTCCTGTATTCTTGTCTATATCTGCGCCTTATATCCATAGCAATTATCAGAAATCCATTACTTCGATAAACTACATTTATGCTCCTCTAGATCGGTTTTATGCATAGCCGTAGTCTGGTTATAGATCAAATAGGCGTTACGCAGTTGGCAGCGTTGCCATCTCTGGTGGCAGGCCGGCAGGATGCCGACATTGTCAGGCAACTGCGTAACTTCTATATTATATACATTACCGGCGCATAGCATAATTAACGATGATTCGCAAGGCACCCTCCCAGCAACCTGATCATGTACAGGTTACCTTTGAATTGCCACCCAATCTGTGGGCAGCGCGTATCTATTTGGTGGGGAAGCCAGACATTGGTGATTGAAAAATAGCAACAACAGCGGGTCAACCGCTGCGCAATGTCACGGCCCAGCTAGCTATCGCAACGGCCAGACCAAGGGCACCAAGACGATCGCAATCATGTAGATGAAGACCGTGAGCAAAGAGCCGACTTTGAGAAAATCTTTGAATTGATACCCACCCGGCCCATAGACGAGCAAACACGAAGGCTCTAACGGCGTGAGATAGGAAGTGCTCGCCGCGACCGCGATCATCATAGCAAAGGTACGCGGATTGAGATCCAGTTGCAACGCGGTTTGAATGGCCACAGGCACGATCACAATGGCGGCGGCTTGGTTAGACATGGGCTGGGTGAGCAGAACAGACAACCCAAAGAACGCACTCAGCAACCACAGCGGATGCATATTGCCGAGCAGGGCAACCAGTTGGGCTGCCAGATATTCGGCGGCACCCGTATGTTGCAGTGCGCCGCCAACCCCCAGCATACACCCAATCAGAATGAGCGCGCGCCACTCTACCTCTTGATAGGCCCGCTGTGGCGTAATACAGCCGGTTAGGAAGACAAGCAAAACCCCAGAAAGCACAGCAATGGGTAAAGAGACCAGATTGAAGGTCGCCGCGCCCAGTGCCAGCACAAACGCGCCAATTGCGATTGGCGCACGCTTGACCATCGGGCGATCTTCATTCACTGCACCCAGAATGTGAAAGGTGTTGTTCTCCTCCAGCGCCGTCACATTGGCGATATTCGTGTGGTGCCCCTGAATTAGCAGCACATCCCCCACCTTGAGCGGCACCTGGCTAATCTTACGGCGGATGGTTTCCCCTTGGCGATAGAGCGCCAACACTTGCAAGCCATAGCGTTCGCGAAAGCGATAATTGCCCAGCGTCTGCCCAATCAACGGGGAGCGGGGTAAGAGAATGACCTCCATTAACCGCATCTCTTCAGCCAGCAGTTGCGGATCGGTGAGCTTCATATCACCCTTAATCTCAATATCGGCATTGTCGGACACCTTGAGAATTTCATCACGCTGGCCTTCGACCAACAGCACATCGCCCGCTTTGATCTGGCGGCTGGCACGCGGAACCAGATAGCGATCATCGCCACGCACCAGGCGGAGCACTTTCAGATCGCGGTCGCGCCCTAGCTTGGCTTCGGCCAAGGTTTTGCCAATCAGCGAAGAGTCCGGCAGGATCAAGACCTCGGTCAGATAAAGCCGTTCGCCAAAATCACCAATCAGATCATCGGGGTGGCTACGATCGGGCAGCAACCGCCGGCCAATGGTAAGCAGGTAGATGATCCCAACAATCGCAATCGGCACGCCGACGGGGGCCAGTTCGAACATGCCCATTGGAGGCAAGCCATATTGCGTCATGACACCGCTGACCACAATGTTGGTCGAAGTGCTGATCAAGGTCACAGAGCTGGTCAGGATCGAAGAAAAAGCCAGGGGCATCAAGAGCTTCGATGCGCTCATGCGTATTTTTTGCGCCAGCCCCAGGACAATTGGCACAAAAAAGGCCGTCGATGCCGTATTGCTGATAAATGCACCCAGTGTGGCCGAGGAAACGGTGATAATGGTGAGTAGCCGCAAAGGTTCATTGCCCGTATAACGCAGGATGAAACGCCCTGTCATTTCCATCACCCCGGTCTGGATCAAGGCAGCCGTGAGGATAAACAGGCCCAGAATCATGATGAATGCGTCGCTGCCAAACCCAGCAAATGCCTGGTCGCTCGGCAAGAGGCCTGTGAAAACCAAAATCAGTAACAAGCCCAGGGCAACGACATCTGCTTGTACCCATTCAAAGAAGAAAAATACTACCGCCATACCGATGAGGAACAAAAGCAACGCAATCTCTAGGGTCATAGCCATCTTTCACAATTTTGATGTTGCTAGGTGAATTGAAAGCAGGCTTTCAAGTAGGTCGTGTCCCTTCTATGGTAGCAAAAAACTCATAGGATTGCTATCTATCCAGGCAGGTATACAAGGTATAATACACAGTTGGGAACCTACCCTATGGCGACACCGTCCTATGCCTGCACTGTTGACCGGCCAAGATGGCGCACGTTGTCGACCGCATTGAAATTGCTTCAGATATCTACCTTTGTACCTGTTCTTTCTATCTTGATACAGGAAATTTGGCCGACATCTATAGTTTTATCATTGGTAAGAATGATGTCAAGTCCGTAATCGAAAGGCTCTATCAACATGACTCATCCGAATAACACCCCTAGGTACCGACTTTCTGCGTTGCTGATCCTGCTGTCATTGTTGCTTGCGGGCTGCGTTATGGCAATTACGCCTGGCTCGTCGGATGCGCCAAGCGGCACTGCGCCCGCAGCCACGCCGGAGCCCAGCGCGGAAACGCCCACGGCAACCGAGAGTGCGGCAGGAACTGGTCTAGAAAATAGCAGTTGGCAATTGGTTGCCTTTGGTCCACCAACTGCTACATTACCGGTGATTCCCGAAAGCATTGTCACCGTCGAATTCAACACGAATGGCGAAGTGGGTGGTTCGGGCGGCTGTAATACCTACGGGGGGCAATATCAAACAGAAGGCGACACCCTGATTATTGGTGAGCTTGTCAGTACATTGCGCGCTTGCCTAGACCAAGGGATCACCGAACAGGAAATGGGGTATCGCGCCGCGTTGCAATTGGCAGATCGCTTTGTAATCAGCGAGGACACACTCACCATTGAATACGGCGAAGGCAGCGGTGTACTCACGTTTATTCCGCTAGCGGCAGAATCATAAACGCGCTCTTCTCCTCAATAGCGCGGGCATTTTTAGACATATAACTTTGGGCATATAACACAGGACTTACGCAGCCGGGAGCACCGCCATCCTGGCGGCAGCCAGCAGGATGCTGGCGTTCCCAAAGGGCGTAGGCAGTGGACGCTATGAGACTGTTTCTGATTGGCACCGAGTAGCCAGGTGATAAGCAAATGCATCTCATCCTATCTCTTTCTTCTGTATCCAAGCACATCTATTGGCCAACTGCTTGATTTATAGTGTGATCTATAACAACAGACTCACACTTTATCAAAGAAGATATCGGAGGAGATAATGATGTCACCCATTGGGTTTCTTGTACTCTTGGTGGTTGCTGCCATCTGTGGCGCGCTGGGCCAAGCCATTGCTGGCTACTCGGTAGGCGGCTGCTTGATCTCGATTATCGTAGGCTTTGTTGGGGCCTACCTTGGCGTTTGGCTGGCGCAGCAGTTTGGCCTGCCCGAACTCTTTGTCGTCAATGTAGATGGCCAACCCTTTCCCATTGTTTGGTCGGTGATTGGGTCGGCGGTGCTGGCGGCGATTGTGGGCTTTATCAGCCGGCCGCGCGCAGCCTACTAATGCGAAGCACACAGGCATAAGCAAAAAGGGTGTACGCGCAAACGTGTACACCCTTTTTCGATAGTGTCATAGAATTTACTTGGGCATATAATGTATTGTACTGATTTGCTCACCAGCACATAAAATTTACGCACCTTTACCCAAAATCATTGAGGATCTATCCTATGCGTTTTGTTATGAAAGAAAGAATTTTCAGTCTGCGCGAAAGTTACTACATTCGCGACGAACAGGGGCAGAACTTACTGGAAGTGACGGGCCGGTTGCTCAGCATTCGTGACAAGCTGGTACTGCACGATCCACGCGGCAACGAGGCAGCGACCATTACCAAACAACTGATCGCGCTGCGCCCAACCTATACGATTGCGCGCCCTGGCCTACCCGATGCCAAGGTCAAAAAAGACTTTATCAACATCCTGCGCGAAGGCTTTACCATTGATATGGAAGGCGATTTACCAGATTTGCGGATTCAAGGCAACATCTTTGAACACAACTATTCGATTCTGCGCGAAGGGACCATCATCGCCGAGATCTCCAAAAAATGGATTTCCCTGCGCGATAGCTATGTCGTCGATGTGAGCGACGGCGAAGATGCGGTCCTGCTCCTTGCCGCAGCCATTACAGTGGATCGCATTACCCATGAAGAAGAGGATGAAGACGCCGATAAGCAAGGTGAATAAGCGAGTACATCGGCAATTGTTCTCACGCAGTTGTCACGCATGATCCAAAGGACACAAAGTTCAATTGGATCATGCGTGTAGTTCGGCGCAGGTAGGAACGGCGTGACGGGTGCTTGTGCTATCTATGATTCCTCATCAAAACGCTGCTGCTGAAAGGTGGCGCGGGGGTCACGCGCCGAGACTTTGCCAGCCTGGGTAATCGCATAGCGCAAGAGAAGTGCCCCACTGGCAGTACACAACGCAGCAACCGTTCGCTGTCCGCGCACTTTACTAGGTAGCCATCCCAATACGAGACCGATCACCGCTAGTAATTTACTCGCCTTCCACAACTGGCCGCTTACGCCTTCTTTCAAAGGGCGACCCACACGTTTGACCCGCTCGGCATCATGTTCAAAGGCAAAGGCAGCAAACATTTCCGCCACGCGCCCCACATGCCCAAAACGTTGTACGATCTTGGCCTCACGTGGGTTGAGCGTCATCAGTTCTAACAGCGCGGCGGCGCTCGCCATGCCCGACGTGATAAACAACACCGGCAATGACCGCTGCGCCGCCGACCAGATCGGCACAACGCTGTTGGTCAATAGAACACCGGTGTAACCAACCAAACCAACGCCAAAGAGCCCGCTCACTGCGCCAGCAGCATCACCCACGCCGCGCCAAAAACCCCGGGCGCGTGTCAACAAGGCCGCAATGCTCATCACACCGCCCGCGCCAATTAAGATCCACGAGCCGACGCTCATGGGTGAGGTGGGGCGAAAGACGCGCAACATGTTGTAAAAACGCGCGGGTCGTCCCAGATCATAGATCAACAACACGGCTCCCAGATTGGCCCCAAAGGCCCCCAACCAGCGACAGCGGGTGACCAAGCCACGCAAACTGTCACCGCCAAATAGCTGCGCCACGGCCCCTAAGACCGCCGCGGCACCGCCAGCACCGCCCACAAAGAAGTAGAGCGGCACCGTCCAAATCCACACCGGCTCTTTGATCACTGGGCGATCATAATAGGTGGGTCCCTCGCCCGGTTGCGGCGCTTGGCTGGGCAGATGTTGCCAAACAGGCGGCTGTTCGCGATCCGGGTGCGGACGTGCGGAATCGTGCAGCTGACCAGAGGCCTCGCCTGTCAAGCTGCCCAGTGACGGATCAATATGCCGGCCATCGCCGACAGCATCTTCTTGGGTATCCGCCTGATTCGCTTTATCGTTGCTGTCGTTCTCTGCCGCGTGCTGCGTTGCCATACTGATTTCCTACTTTTGTTCATTGGTTGATAGGACCGCACCGACCGCCACCAAGGCCAGCGCGGCACCGGCCACGGCCATGGTCAACCAGCTTTGCCCCACCTTCTTGCGCGGGGCGACAGGCTTGGGCGGCAGATTGTAGACCTCTGGCTTATCCACGAGTAGGAAGAAGGCATTCAACCCGTCGGTACCCGGTTGGTCTGCCGCATCAGCACCGTAGAGGTACGCTTCCGCCACCCCTGCGCTATGCAAGGCTTCGACCCGCTCACGCGCCATTGCTTGTAGATCGACCAGCTCGCCAAAGTGGATCGATTTGGTGGGACAGGCTTTGGCACACGCTGGCTCCAGATCATCTTTCAAACGATCATAGCAGAGCGTGCATTTCCAGGCCCGGCCATCATCTTCGCGGCGGTCGATGACACCAAAGGGACAAGCCGTAATGCAATAACCACAGCCGTTGCAAATCTCCTGTTGCACATAAACCGACTCGAATTCCGTGCGAATGATTGAGCCAGTGGGGCAGGCATCGAGGCAGCCCGCAGTCGTACAATGTTTGCACACGTCGGACATGAGCAGCCAAGAAAAATTGCCCAGCCCGCTTTCCTGTCCCGAAAGCGCTACAGGCCGTTCGATAAAGGAGACATGGCGCCAGGTAGAGGCATTCAGCTCTATCGTATTGTCATAGGACATGGCGCTAAAGAGAAAGCCATCATCCGGCAGTTGATTCCATTCTTTGCACGCCACCTCACACGCCTTGCAGCCAATGCAGATGGTGGTATCTGTAAAAAAGCCTTTTGTCATCGTAGCACCGTATTACCCTGCTCCTTGCTTCGGCTGCGCCGCCCGGCTTCGATATTGCCGGTCAGCGCCTTGGATTCTTGGATAGCCACATTCGGATCGGCCACAAAAGCGATCAGATCATTCACGCTGTCCCCCTTGACACGCCCCTTGGAGCCCCAGTGGTAGGGCAGGCCGATCTGTTGAAAGGTCCGTTTGCCCAGCCGCAACGGGGGAATTCGCTCGGTCACCAATACACGCGCCTCGATCTCACCGCGTGCCGTGGTGATGGTCGCCCAGCCGCCATTGGTCAAGCCCTTTTCCGCGGCCAATGCAGGCGAGATCTCGCAGAACATTTCTGGTTGTAATTCAGAGAGCCACGATAGCCAGCGCGACATGGCACCGGCGGTGTGATGTTCGGTGAGGCGATAAGTGGTGATAAAGTAGGGAAACCGCGTATCGCCCCACGGCTTATGATAGCGATTGTCCTTGCGTCGCCATTCGGTACGCGTTGGATTGCTTTGTTGTCCATAGAGTAGATTTTCGATCACCGACTCGTGCGGTTCATAGTGGGTGGGCAACGGGCCATCAAGCAAGCCAGCAGGCGCATAGAGCCACCCTTTGCCATCGGCCTGCAAGATAAAGGGATCAGCGCCACCAATCGTGTCTTTGCCTTTGGCATCGGTGGCCGGTCGATAAGAAGGCGGGCGATCCACAATGAAATCGGGCACGTCATGGCCAGTCCATCGGCCTTGGGCGGCGTCCCACCAGATATATTTCTTGCGTTCAGACCAAGGCTTGCCATCCGGGTCTGCCGCAGCACGGTTGTAGAGAATGCGCCGATTGGCTGGCCAGGCCCATCCCCATTCGGCGGCCACCCAATTCTGTTCGCTAGCGGGTTTGCGCCGCGCCGTAGCATTTTCACCATTTGCGTAACATCCCGAATAGATCCAACAGCCACAGGCCGTAGAGCCATCGTCCTTCAAATCCGTAAAGCCGCTGACCGGAGTGCGGTCGGCCACCTGCCAGCCATTGATCTCATGCAAGACCGCTTCGGCATCTGGCTCTGTGTGGGGGCCATGGGTGGGATAGGTCCATGTTAGCGCCTGGATCGGCCGATCTTTGGGATCGACCGATGTGGCATAATGCACCTGGAGCAGCCGCCCAAGATGATAGAAAAAGTGTAGATCGCTGCGGCAATCGCCCGCTGGCTCAACGGCTACGTGTCGCCACTGAAGCAGGCGTTGTGTGTTGGTAAAGGTGCCATTCTTTTCGGTGTGGGCCGCACAGGGAAAGAAGAAAACTTCGGTGCCGATCGCTTCTGGTCGAATTTCACCGCGTTCGATATCTGG